>JAAUXV010189849.1_pt1 | contig 12284 bp, 8 predicted proteins | sample 7278181 | NCBI WGS metagenome assembly JAAUXV01 (sample SAMN14350114, study PRJNA611818) | marine sediment metagenome | isolation source: surface marine sediment (2.1m) | place: French Polynesia: Moorea | collected 2018-08
CTTGGCCCTGGCGTCCTCCACCAGGATCCAGTGCAGGTTGGGGACGAGCAGGAAGGTGTGGCACATTCTCGTCAGCTCGGCCTTCTGCACTGGCCGCGAGTAGGTGGGCGTCACCACGTAGATCATGGGGAGCAAAGGGTCGCCCTGGGCTATCCGGCCGTCTGACGACTGGCCGGTGTTGCTGTCTGACAATCTGTGCTTCAAATACCTGGAATGGAAATTATGGGGGAGCCAACTTGAGTCGAATATTCTGCACCCTCAAAACTTTGGATTCTTCTTCTAATTTCCCTTTGCAGATGTTAACTATAGTTCAAAAAAACCCCACCCTCACTTGAGCCGAAAATGCAGCACCCTCTCTAGTTCAAAAAGCTTTAGGAATTAACAACGAACTGGGTGCATGTGACAAATCTTGAAATCTTTTTATTTATTTTACCAAAAAGCAAAAAAAAACATTTGTTAAATTCTGCTATTCCGTCTAGACCAGAGAAAATTCAAAAGACGGTCTGCCCTGTTATGTTCTTAGAGTGTGTAGTATGCAAAAGAGCAAGAGAGATTTGCAAATTATGTTCCATACTTAAAGATTATATCTTTAAAAAAAGAAATGTCATACAGTTTACTACAAAATATTGTGTAGCCCTCCCCATTCCCAATTTAGTAACGCTGACCCCCTTTACTCGGTCTCCCCACTTTTCGACTCAGTGTCAATGAGGGTAGAAGATGTTCATGCTAAAGGAGAATGGTGAAAATTCGAGTTAGTGAGTGTGCTGAATTTTCGAGCTTGTGAAGGGAGCGAGGTAGTCTATCTAAAAAAGGTGTAGGAGTTTCGAACAAAGTTAGTCGCCTCGAAATTGAGTCATTGCAACTTTCACGCAATAAAAGAGACGTCGGAAGGTTTCTTTTTCTTACCCTATTTCTGACAGGAGAGATACAACCCTGTCGCTCTCCCCAGTGTTGAACGCTTCCTTGTGGTGGGTGAGGCAGTCCCGCGCAACGATGAAGGCCAGGACTGCGGCCACCACCAGCGCCAGAACGCGGCGCATCCGCACCCTCCGCAAAAGACCCATGCTGGCGCCTTGGACAAGAGTCCTCCTCAAGGCTCTCCTCCTCTGTCAGGTGTAGGGTCCGCCGCGGCGGCGGCAACATCAAGCCAAGTCTGAAAGATCAAGAGCATTTGACATGATTGAGCATTGTTTTGAACAGAAGCTCTGAGTACAGATGATGTATTTGTTTTCTCCTTCATAGTCTACTTTTTTGCGACACAGCTCATGGAATAATGTTTCAATCGAAACATGTCAAAAGTAAGTTTTTTTTGCTGTCACCAGTGCGTACGGTTTTTATGCTCATATTTAGCGTTGACTAGGATAACAGAGCTTCAAATCTGTTTAGTACCATACAATTATGATGGGGAGTGTTTGATTCAGGCTAACGGCACTCTTTGCACGAGCCTCCTATAAGCTATTATTCTTTGGCTTGTTTGAGCCTGGCAATTAATGCGTCGGAAGACGCATCCTGCTCAGTCCACGGTCAGGATGTTGTCCAGCAGCTCCGGGTCTCCCGGCAGCTCCGGCGCCCAGTCCACTACCGCCTTGAACTCCTGGTAGGTGCAGCAGTAGGAGTACCCCTTGGAGACCTCTTTCCTGCGGAAGAAGAACCACATCCCCTGCTCGCACACGTCAGGGCAGATCTGGGCCTCCACCGCCGGGTCCCCCTCAAAGTGCGGGTCGTTCAGGCCGACGAAGACCACGGCGCCGCCGACGTCTGGATCGTGGACCACCTTCCAGTAGAACTCGGGCACGGGGATCAGGGTGGGGTCGGACCGGCCGCTCTCCTTGGCGATGAAGAGCGGGACCTTTGAGGAGCCGCTCTCCGACTGGTAGGTCAGCTGGCCCAGGGTGCCGGTGAACACTTCAATATCACGGCCAGCGTGCCTGGTGATTGAAAAGAGAAAGTAGTTTCTATGATCAATGCCATACATTGGCGAAAATAACCATCTAGGTCTTACTCTGCATAGTGCCTGACTTCGGCCTCTATGGCCTTCCAGTTTCCGTTGTTGAACGGCTGCCACTGTGGCGCGGCGTTGGCGAAGTAGTAGGTGGCATCCTGCCACTCCTTCCACACGAAGTCGGCGTCCGGCGCCAGGTGGCCCTTGGCCAGGAAGGACTTGGTCCTGCTGAACACCTGGGAGGTCCTGGCACTCCCAATCAGGCCGCTCAGCGTGGTCTGCTGCCTAGACGTCTTGTAGGCGTCGCCGGCGGAGGTGCTCTTGTAGAACCCGGCCCCCTCCTTGAAGGAGGGCCTCCCGGGGTCGTCATTGAGCGCGGCGATGTGCGCGCCGCGGATCACATGGCGGACAAAGTGGGTGGCGGCCGGGCCGTCGTCGTGGCAGATGGAGAGCTGAGTCAGGAATCGCTTCCCGCCCGCCGCCTCCACCTCCCACCCCACCTCGGACACCTTGCCGCCACCGCCGGATGGACCGCACGTCTCGTCCGTGTGCCGCACTTTCTCCCGGATGGAGCGGGAGCACAGCAGCTGGCCGAAGGGGACTGACTGGCCAGAGTCCACCTCGAAGCTGCTCCCATCGCCCAGGCAAGCCACGGCGGACGCCTTCTGACCCGTGGCCTTCAGCCTTGCACTGGGGCACTCTGCCCAGGCGCCCTCGGCGGGGAAGGGCAGCCATCGGTCCCCCTTGGAGGAGGACTTGACCGGCAGCAGGAGTTCGCCGCTGGCCGAGTCGAGGAAGAGCGGGAGGTTCTTGGAGGGGAAGTCGTCCAGGTTGATCCCGCACGAGGAAGACGGGGAAGATCCCGGCGACGGCGGGCCAATGGCAATCCCTCCTCTGGGCTCATCGCTGCCTACGTCACCATTTGAGGTGCCGTTCGGGCAGGAGAGGGCATCCACCACTTTCCCCACGGCCTCTCCGAACCTGTCGGCGTGCTTCCTGTTGCAGGCCAGGCTGTGGTCCAGGAAGTAGAGGAATGCCAGGCCCTCCAGGACCAGGAAGCGAGGGAGGAACACTTGGATGAAGAGCATTGTGAAGGAGGAGGAAGCACCAACATCAATTTGGCATACCTAGGGGAAAGAAAATATATTGTGCGGTGCTCAACCTGGCCAATGAATTGGAATCATAATTTTCACCTTTGCTAGCAGTTTTGCAGCCCAAGTGTGATCCCTAATATGTGCAAATTGTGCCACGATCTTTACTGGAAGAGGAAGAATGTTCTATTTGATAACAGCTCCCTCTTCACGAAGCTACGCTAATCCTCCCTCTTCGCACAGTGCCTCTGTGGTGCCTCTTCGGGTTCCCCGTTGACTCTTTGGGCAGAGTGGTACGGGTACAGAGACAGTCCGGAGAAAGCGCTCAGCTGACGGCCACCCCAAAAGAAGCTCTCCATCCCCTTGCGTGCGCAGGTACAGTACTGCATAGCGATACCCGTAAAAAGTTTTTCAAGTGAATCAAACGGAGGATAATTTAAGCGGCGCACTATTTTCACCTCACGCCCCAAAAAATGTTCATCCAAAGTTGAATGAAATAAACCAGATTTAATTTAGAGTAATTCTGTAATTTATTGGGTGTTTTTAAGAAAGAGTATTCCAAAAAAATAAATATGTATGGTGGTAACTTTATCATCGCGACGTCTTCCTTGTCTTTGCCTGCGGAATATAATGAAAAATTAGTCAACTACAGGGAACAAAATATCACTACTGCATGATTTATAGGGTTCGAACTTCAAAGGCTTCCAAAAATCCGACCTGGAAAAAAATTTCTTCTTATTTTTTGGAGCTGAATTTCTTCTGTCCGTATATTCTTTCTACTGCTGACACAGGGTGGTAGGAGCTGGAAAACCGGCACTACCACCACGGGCGAGGAGGTTGTCCTCTGCTCCCCCGGCAACGATCATTGGTAGTATCCCTTCCAGTGCTGCCCGCGTTGCCGCCGCCCTCGCCAGAGTGATGCAGGCCGCCGCCAGTGTGGCCGCCGCCGAAGAGACGAGGAGGGCGCCTTGCGCAACGTCCGATGCGGGCAGCGGAGACCCCTATCCGTTGGTGGTGGTGTCCCTCCGATCCGCCACGGCCAGCTGCTCCGCCGGGGGGACCCGATCCAGGAGTGGGGGTTGGGGTTGGGGAGCTGCTGGATACAGGAGCAGGACGGGGGGAGGAGCAGAGTCTGGAGGAATGTCAACGAGTATGGGACCAGGAGCGGAGAGCGCTGGGGGAGTATTGCGCAGGCCGTCGTCCTCTACTGGAGCCGTTACCTCTCCACCTCTCGCCACAGCAGAGGCCGCCGCCGTAGCCGCCGCCGCCGCCGCCGTAGCCGCCGCCGAAGCCGCCGCCGTAGCCGCCGCCGAAGCCGCCGCCGTGGCCGCCGCCGCCGTCTCTTGGGCGCTGTGGCTCGAGATGGCCGCGTTCGCTCTCTGGTTCATGAGTCGCACCTGCGGCAGGCGGACGCTCTGCTCCATGAGCGCAGCCCACCCCACACTACCTATCTCCGGCAGGACGTCGTCCCTGTGGATCCTGGTGGTCAGGTGCTTTGGCAGGTCTCCCTTGGCCTGGAAGAAGGTGTCTTTCCCCTTGGCGAGGCACACCGGACACTGGTAGGGCCACTCCTCCCTGGGCCGGTGCGACAGCAGGTGCTTCTTGATGGCGGACTTGCCAGACAGGCACTTGCCGCACTCCGGGCAGCAGGCAGACATGTTGGGGTTGTGCTCGCGGCTCATGTGCGCGCGCAGGGAGGAGAGGCGGGCGTACACCTTTTCGCAGTACTGGCACCGGTGCTCGCCGTCGACCTCGTTCTCCATCCTGTCCAGGGTGGACTGCTTGGATTTCCCGCTGATGCTGATGAAGGGCTTGTAGTTGTACTTCCTGACCTCGTTCGGCCTCGACTTGGGCGTGGACTGGATCTTCCTCAGCTTCTCGTCGACGTCTATCCACTTCCCGCGGTGGATCACCTTGCCGGGGGCGGGCGGCATCGAGATGGGGGGCGGCAGGTCCAGGAATCCTTCGTTCTCGGACCTGTCCGCCTCGCCGACGCCGCTGTCTCCTTCCTCCTCCTCGGCGTTCTCCACCTCTACCACGGCCCCGTCGTCGCCGTCGAGGACGTCCGCCCCCTGCTCCATGACCGAAGAGGACATCCCCGACGTCGACGGCTGGGGGTCGGCGTAGGGATCCTCCGAAGCGTCGTCGATGAGGTCGTCATCCACGTCGTCGTCATCGTCAAAATCGTCCAGACAGCTAATGGTATCCGTCTGGAGGAGGGAGTCTATGTCAAAGGAAGATCTTGAGGACGAAGACGTCGGCCCACCGCCCGTCTTCTTGGCCACAATCTGCGGTGCTCTTGGCGGCGAGTCGGCATCCTGGGCGGAAGAGCTCGTCGTGCTCTTCCTGGCAACGTCCAGGGAGGTGCTCTTCCGGGCAAAGCAGGTGCTCTTCTTGGCGAAGGATACTGCTGCCCTCCCCGTGGACTTGCTCGTTCGCTTCGTTATTATCTTTGGCGCTGTGAAGAGATTCGATTCGTCCTCTTGTCTCTCAGCCTTCGCTTCTTCTTGTTCCTGAAGTCCGTGCTCCTCCACCTCGACTTCGTCCTCGTCCTCTGGTTGAGTCTTTATCCGCAATTTGGACGATGAATGCTCGCCATTTATTTCGGGTTCGATGGAGCCATCTCCGTTGCTGAGGCCAACTAGTTGTTCTGGAAACGATTCGAAATGGTTGTACAGAAAAAGCTGTTGATCGACAGACGAAGGAGAAGACTCACCTTCACTTCCAGACTCTATGTCGCCAACGTCAGCGTTGCTCATGACGCTGTCAATGTTGAGTTGGATGCCCATGCCGCCAGTGTCATCCTCGTCAACGTCCGCCGAAGAGTCATTCGCCTGCCTGTCCTCCAGACTCGTTGCGTCGGTCGTAACCTGTACGGCGCTCTGGGTGCCTTCGCTCATCTCCCTCTCCAGATCTTTCATGCTTATCACCTCCGGCGGCTTCAGGAGCTTGTCTGCTGTACCACTCGCTCCTCCGCCGTCGTCTTCGTCATCGCTGATCACAATGACGTCGTCGTCGTCCAATTCCACCACCTCGTCGTCCACCTCCGCCATCCTAACGGCCGTCTCCTCCTCGGTGTCGCCCGACAGGGAGTGCGGAGGAGAAAGAAGAGGCGGTCCATCCTGCTGACCTGTGGGGACTGCGCGTGCTCCCTTGTCGGAGGCGCCTCCACCGCCACCGCCTCCGCCGCCGTTCTGGCTGGGCCTGGGGCGCTTCTTGGGCGGCGAGGGAGGCGCGAAACCCCCGGAGTGGCCTCCACCACCTCCACTCCCACCCGCACCACCGCCTCCACCCTGGTCCCCGTCGTCCAGGGGCCGGCGGGGGGCCCTCTTGGTGGCCCCGGGGATCTCGAAGCGCGCGTCGATCTTGATGATGTCCTCCATCAGCTCCTTGATGGCGTCAGTGTCACTGCCCTTGAAGACCAGCTTGCCCGTGTACACGAACTTGACCACCGCTCTCATGTGCGCCGGGTGCACCTGGGGCAGGACCAGGACGGCGTCCTCGCCCGGCGCGTGCACCTGCTGCTCCTGGAGGAGCCGCTTGAGGTGCGCGCTGACGGCGCCCAGCACGAAGCGGTGGCAAAAGATGCTGTCGCAGTCCCCCCCGCAGCGGATCTCGAGGTCACTGAACTGCCTCTCCCGGTAGGAGGTGGACAGGAGGTCGCCAATGTTGCCGAAGGTGCCCAGCAGCAGCTCCACCGGCGGCGGCGGCGGGGCACCCTCCTCACTCTCCGCCGCCTCCGCCCCTGCGCCGCTCACCGGCGGGGACATGACCACGAGGAAGAGCAATAGTGCCTGGATTGACCTGACCCGGACTAGAAACCCGGATCCCGGAGTCCGGAGCCGCCCGGCGCGCTCTTCTTCAGATTTCTTCTTCTTCTTCCCCGTTCCCTCTCCCTGTTGCTGTTGGTTTTCTTTCTCTCCTCCTTTCCCTTTTGCTCGTTTCGTTTTGATGCGACTCTTCTCTTCTCTCTCTTTCAGCTGCCACTCTGCACTCTGCCAGCCAGGCTGAAGAGGGACACTGCCACACTGGCCTGTTTGGCCGTTCTAAAGGTGCCAGTAAAAGAACCACCTCTCCTTGGGTACCCACCCATGGTACCCAATACCCATAGGCGACGAAGGTCGGTGGCGTTCCATTCGTTGGGTCGGTTTCTTTATGAGGATCAGTTGTGCACTGGGAAGGAAAAGATATGTAAAAAAGACGTTTACATACTTTCTACTTATTTTTGTTTTGTGTATTTTTCATATGGAGTTGGGAAATGGAATTAGGGGCAAATGGAGGTCTTACACAAATTAGCAAAAGTGAGGGCTCCATCAACGGATGATTTGCTGGTGGCTGAAGACCTGTGGCATTGAAAAAAAGCCATGAAAAGTGTCCAAGCTGCAAAAGCAAGGTCTGGTTCCTATGCTCATCTCTCAAACTCCTCCCAGCTAACAGGTGCTTCAAGTCACAACGATGTGTCAAGCTGTGGACTGCAAAATCCTACGTCAAGCAAGGTGTCAGGAGATACAAACTCTGTACAAGGCATTTGCATTCCAGCAATATATGTTAAAGTTGTGACCCTCAACTTGAACCTGTCAATGCAAACAAACAAGCAAACAAACATATATAGACAACCGGCAGCATAGAGACATAATGTATAAAAGTACTACACATGCACATTGTATCATTCCTATGACTGACAGCTTGAACTGCAGGCTTGACTCCTTGTTGAGACTCTAGCACCTGTGGTTGGAAGATTAAAGTTCCCCCTCATTTGATGCATTCTTGACTTTGACTCTGTTCCTGGGTTCTGTTATTCTTCAAGGGTCTTGGGCCATCAGCAATTCATTTGGTTTTAGGATCCGCCATTAGGCTATTTTTCAGAAACATTCAATTTTGGGAAATTTCATCTCCCAACTCCAAAAAAACCTCACATTATAGCTTTTAAAGTCGCAATAAAATGTTTTCCCGAGCATGCCGGTGCGGTGCTTCTTCTTTTGCAAAAAATAGTTTGGGAGAATATGGAAGGTGTCCCGCCAAGTCCGTTTCTGTGCCTGTGGTTCCTTTAGGCGGCGCGTGTTCGTGTTGCTTGGCCCCTTCCCTCCAAGGGCCCCTTCAGCCGCCTTGCAGGCATCGCAGGGAGGCGCCTCGAAAGAGCTAGGATAAAGGAAGAGCGATGGGAGGATAGTCCTTCCCGGCGTCGCTCCTTCCTTTTTCCCTCTCCTCTGACACCCTTGTATGATTCCAGCTGCCTGGCTGGTGCCAGAAGGAAAAATCATACTGCAATTATGCGCTTATGCAACTTCAAAAAAGATTTTGTGTTTAACAAAAGTTTCATAAATTCAAATTATCTTTCCATTGATACCAAAAAATGTTATACATATTATGAATATTCAAGGTGTTGTAGGGTTACAGCACCTAGAATTGAGGGCTACATATTATTTTTGATACCAGAGTTTTGAAGACAATTAACAATATTGAAATTAAAAATTAAAATGTTTGCACGTTATTACCTAAAAATTAAAGTAATTGATTAAACAAAAAATGTCTTTTTTCTGCCTGCGCTGCTCTTCCCCTTGCAGCTGCGATCATACAGCTACGTCCGAAGGAAGGAGCACGCTCCGGAAGGCCTCCCCCTGTCGAAAGAGAAGGGAGAGGAGTTGGCACCAAGGGAGAGGGAAAGACGCACGGACAGATAGAACAGCAAACGAGACGAGGCAAGGAAACCAAGTAGGCAGGGACAAATGAGGTCAAGAACAATATCTGAATTTCGCACCCCGGATCCAGGGTCAGTCAGTGATCATTTTCATTATACCGATACGTCCACCATGATTGAATAACGACCAAAGCAAGATGTTCAGGGCCAAGAAGCAATTTACAGGACAATCCAGTCATCTAAAATGCAATTTGCGGAGCAGGGGGAATACAGCGGTCTCCGTTTTTACTATTCCTAATCTAACCTAACCTAACCTAACCTTGCCTAAAAGGCATTCCTAGGCCCCTAAATTAGGCCTAGGCTCCTATGCTAAGTCCTAGGCCCCTATGCTAAGTATCTCTAAGGCCATATGCTAAGTATTTCTAACATAATAAGCTAATTTTCTATTCTAAGTTTTACAGCATAAAGACGGGACCGCTCCATTCCCCCTTTTCCCAATTTGCAAAAGCCCTTTATTTTTACGGGAAAGATTAAGCGTCCTTAAATTGTTAATTCGAGCTTTGAATTTCCGGTCTTTTCCTTTCCCTATCTCTAGTGACGTCAAGAAGGAAAAAGAGAGAAGAAGAGGAAGAGAAGAAGGAAGGAGGCAAAAGAAAGAAAAAGTAAAAGGGAAAAGAAAGGAAAGCAAGTGGTGGTGGCCTCGTCCGGGTGCCCTCGCCCCCGCCCCCGCCCCCGCCCCCGCCCCCGCCGGAGAGGTCCCTGTCCCTCGCAGCCTCTTGTCCGGGTGTGCCGCACTGCTCAAGTGGGGAAAGCCCCTCTCCACTCTCTCTTTGGCGGCCTCTCTCAGCTCAGCTCAGCGCAGAGGCCCTTCTTCCTCCCTCCGACCGCCATCTGCCACCACAGTCACGGGTCCCGGACGGAGGCCCGGACAAACACGCAAACCGGGAGGCCCCATCCGCCGGTCCTCGGGGTCAGTCCGCCCCTCCCTCCCTCCCTCCACCTCTCGGGGCGGGCGACCAAGCCTAAGACAGGCTTTGGTGTCGGGGGCGTCTCCCGTCCGCCCCCCCAAGGCCATATGGTATGACGTGCACTTTGCGGCCGCGGGCGTGAATAACCGACAATCTCGCATTGTTCAGGTGTGTCGGTGATCCCAGCTCCGGCCATCATGTCTGCTTCCACCCTGGCGCCGTCGCCCAGCCCGGCGACTGACCCCTCTCCCACCCCCGGCGACGGCGGCGCCTCCTCCGCCGTGACGCCGGACCTCCTGATGGTCAACGACACCAGCCCTGCGCCCCCCGCGGCGGGGGACTCTCCGCTCACGCCCGAGTTCAGCTCCTCGTTCCTGCAAGAGGCCTCGGGAAAGGGCATCTCCGGGCTGTTCGCCTGGGCGGCCATCTTCATCACCTGCCACCAGATCTACCAGTACCTGCGGTGGTACACCAACCCGGCCGAGCAGAGGTGGATCGTGCGCATCCTCTTCATCGTGCCCATCTACGCCTTCGAGTCCTGGCTCAGCCTGCTCTTCTTCAACGACAAGCACTTCTACGTCTACAGCAACGCCGTGCGCGACTGCTATGAGGGTGAGAGAAAGAACATGGCGACAGGCCGTTTGTTTTGACTAGAGTAAATGGTGTACTTCTTCATCCCACGCACAGCCTTCGTCATCTACAACTTCCTGGCCCTGTGCTACGAGTATCTGGGCGGCGAAGGCAACATCATGTCGGAGATCCGCGGCAAGCCCATCAAGTCTAGCTACGTGCACTGCACCTGCTGCCTGGCCGGGCACTCCTACAACATCGGCTTCCTCCGCTTCTGCAAGCAGGCCACCCTGCAGTTCTGCGTGGTAAAGCCCATCATGGCCTTCATCGTCATCCTGCTGCAGAGCTACAACCTTTACGAGGACGGAAACTGGAAGTGAGTGTTTTGCTACTGCCTGACAGCCGTGCGTAATTGCTGGGTTTTTCGGGCTCTCTCTTATGCTTTGGGAGCAAGGGAAAAGAAAAATGTCCCTGTAATCCGAATCCTCCCAAGTGCTGCTGTTACTGCTGCGATGTTGGGAACCTTTCCTTGACATAAGTTGGGAACGTGAGTTCAGTTTGTCATGGCGGGATTTTTGTCCTTTCCCCTTTTTTGTTTAGCACCGGCAAGGGCTACTTCTACATCACCATCGTGTATAACATCTCCATCTCGCTGGCCCTCTACGCCCTCGTCCTCTTCTACGTGGCCACCAAGGACCTGCTGAGGCCCTTCGACCCGGTCCTCAAGTTCTTCACGGTCAAGTCCGTCATCTTCCTCTCCTTCTGGCAGGGCGTCCTCCTGGCCCTGCTGGAGAGCATGGGGTACATCCTCCCCATGTACAACGAGACGGGCAAGGAGATCGACCTGCCGGCCGGAGCCGTCTCGGCCGGGTACCAGAACTTCTTCATCTGCATCGAGATGTTCTTCGCCGCGGTGGCGCTCAGATACGCCTTCCCCATCGACGTGTACGTCGGGGAGGGCGCGGACGGCGTCGGGAGGTCCGTCACCATGCAGAGCATATCCTCTTCGCTCAAGGTTTGTTCCTTTTGACGTCTTCTTTCTCATTTTTCCTTTGTATGCCTGTCTTTCTACTGAGTTATCCTCTAAACTTCCCCTTTTTCTCCCTCCTGCAGGAGACCATGAATCCCAGGGACATCATGACTGATGCCATCCACAATTTCCACCCCCAGTATCAGCAGTATACTCAGTACAGCTCTGGTGAGTCACGTCCAAATTGTCTGTTACACAGCTTTATTTTCTCTGTGCGACAAATTATTACCTCTCCAGTTTCGTTGCATTTTTGTCCGGGTTTTGTCGTTAGTACTCTCCCTGCCCCCAAGTGAGATCTCGCGTTTACTAAGAATTCGTTGCTCATGAGAGCATGCTTCATTTTTGTACAGAGAACCTCTCTACCAGTACTCGTTTTCTTGTTTTACTTTTGCGTTTTTCATTATGCGTAGACCCCAGTTTTAATTTACTCCCCCCAATCCTCAAACCAAACAGACAACCGAAGGTTCCAGCCGCAGACCCCCGGCAGCGGCGGCCAGCAGCAGCATCCGCCCAATCCGGACATGCCGCCGTTGCAGCAGCAACAGAGCAGTGCTAACGGGGTGGTGCTTAAGCCATCCTCACAGGCCGACCTTGAATGCAAGTATCCCTGAGAGAAATTTGTCTCCCTTTCCTCCTCCTCCTACCTGCCTCTTTTTCTTCTGTTTTCTGTAGCGATTTATTTCTTTTTCTTTTTTCATTGCCTGCACGAACAGACTTTGATTGAGCCTCTTCTCATCGCCTGACCGCTGGGCCTGCCCCTGTCTCTTCCTCCCCTTCCCAAAATTTCCTCTTTTGCTGCATTTCTACGGTACTGCGCACAACGGGGGCTACTATGTACTCTGCACCCTCACTCCGCCCGACGGCCCCGGGCCGGGCTCCTCGAATCATCAGAAAGAGAAACCGATTTCTAGCCTATGTTTCTTTACACCCTACAACACACGTTTTTTACGGAGAGGAAATAAAGATTTATGTTACGTACACCTCTTTTGTACCGTATACAGTCCTTGCACACACATTCTAGTGGGTAACCTGGTTTTTCCGTTCA
>JAAUXV010010980.1_pt1 | contig 12280 bp, 6 predicted proteins | sample 7278181 | NCBI WGS metagenome assembly JAAUXV01 (sample SAMN14350114, study PRJNA611818) | marine sediment metagenome | isolation source: surface marine sediment (2.1m) | place: French Polynesia: Moorea | collected 2018-08
CTGATCCGCTGATGTGTGTTGCTCTTGCCGCCGGGTGATTCGCACCATGTCCTCGTCTGAGCGGGACGACCCCGGGGCCGGGACTGGACCGGGAGCGGCCTCCGGGCCGGACAGTCCGGGCGACGGTGCAGCCGGGGCCGCCCAGCGACCGCGCGTGACCTCTCCCGACGGCGGCGGGGTCGTCCGGCGCCCGGGCTCCTCCTCCTCAGACCGGGAGCGTGACCGGCGGCGCTCGGGCGCCTCCTCCGGCGTGGGCGCCGCTGGCGGAGAGGAGAGCAAGTTCTGCCCTTCTTGCACGCCGTGCGCAGAACTCATTAAGCAAGGTATGGGAAAGAGTGCACAAGACTTTTATTCCGATGACTGACCCTATAGTTGTCCTTGTTGCAGCCGACGGCCTCCCTTCTCCCACTCTTCCTGACGCAGAAGGTCACAGGATAAGATTCAGGAAAGACCAGGCTGAGGTGCTGTATCAGTACCTGACCGTGTGGGTCAAAAAGTAAGAGATAAAAGAGCATGCCGCTTTCCTGAAATAGCTGGATAACCCGTCCTTTCCGTTTTCAGACAATGTCTGTGTCTCTTTCGCGACCCGCGGATGGTGGAACGATTCTGCCTGCTCATACAGCACGTCACCAAATTCTGTTGCGTGAGTGTCACATCTGGGACATTTTGGAAGGTGGAAAAATATCAGTCTTACCTTATTCTTTGCCTTGCAGTCATACATGCTCAAGAACCTCGGCAGCGTGCTGGAAAAGGCCAGGCGCCAGGAAGACAGGTCCTCCGCCGCCAGGGCCGAAGAGGACCCCGCTCAGAGGGAGGGCGAGGACGGCGAGGACGAGGAGACCTGGTCCGTGGCCGAAACGGAGATGCTCCTGCAGTTCATGGCGAAGATATTCATCCAGATGTTCCCGCTATACCTAGGACCAAAGCAGGTAATATTGAGAGAGTTAGCTGCAGTTGTGAACTGAATTGACCCCATAGCTTTTTTACTCCACCTAGGTGAATCACCGCTTCGACGAAGTGTCCACCGCCGAAGCCACCCAACTGGCCGTCTTCTGCAACATGCACGATTCCTCCGACTTCCCCGTGGCCCTCCTGAGGAACGTGACCCTCTTCTGCCGCAGCGGCGGACTCCAGGGGATGGCCTCCGCCTTCACCTTGCCCTCCTCCCTTATGCCGCCGTCCATGGCCTTCGCTCTCATCACCATTCTCTACAACATCAAGATGTGGCTAAACTACCGCGCCGTGCTGCAGCTCTTCGGCCCAGTGCGCACAAACGCCCTGCGGTACATGTGTGGCTTGACCGACGCCGAGCTGAGGATGACCGACTCGCGCAACATGGCCGACTTCCTGTGGACCTCCGTCAAGGAGAACGTGGACTCACCTGTCTTCTTCGACAAGGAGGGCCTAGAGCTGGCCTTCAAGTACTTCTCCTCCACCACCCTGGCGATGCGGCTCGCCGGCATCAACCAGATCAACATGCACATCAACAACTTCAACGAGATGTGCAACACCGAGTCGGTGGTGGAGGTGGAGAACGTCGGTCTGCAACTGGCCAACTGGATCCTTAACAGCAAGATCCTGGAGCACATCTTCGGTCCCAACCTCCACGTGGAGGTCATCAAGCAGTCCCACGTGCTCCTTAACTTCCTCGCCGTGGAGGGCAAGATCACCAACGAGCACATTGACGTGATTTGGCAGGCCGCCCAGCTGAAGTATTGTGCCAAACAGGTGCAGGATCTGCTGCTCCCCCTGATCAAGAACCTGGAGGCCGGCCCGGTGTTGCATCTCTATGACCTCATGAAGGAGCTTCCCACGGGAGAGCACTCCGAGCAGACCATTCATTTGGCACAGGTACTTCAAAAGTTCATATGGACAAGCAGCGGCCAGCTCAGCAACATCCTGCAAGAAGCCAGCGCTCTGCAACACCAGCAGCACCTCCACCCACACCAGCAGAACCAACAGCTCTGCTGCGGCCCGGGCGAGTCGCGTGGCGGGAGGGCCTTGGGCGTCCCCTCGGCCGACCCGCAGCCTGACCCGACAGCGGCCAACAACCCTGCCCTCACCTTGTCCGCCGTGGCTTCTCTGTCGGCCGCTGCGAGGGCGGCTGCTGCCAGGGAAGATGGCCCGCCCGCAGGAGGGGGCCCTTTCAAGTCAGGTGGAGGGAGGACACTTCTCGAGAGGTCCGCGGCGGACGCCCCGGAGTGCGAGTTCAGCATCCAAGACCTGGAAGAGTTGGATGACCTGAACGACTACAGCGACGATGATGACGAGGAGGAGGAAGAGGAGGAAGAAGACGAGGATGACGACGACGAAGAGCTGGCGTCTACCGATGAGGAGTCTGTTGCTCAGCAACAACAGCAACAGCAACGACGTCTGCCCAGAGCAGCGACCAAAGCCTCCGAAAGTGCAAACAGGCAACAACAGCCGCCGCAGAGCTCCCTGCTAATCCAGCCTTTGACTTCTTCCAAGTCGGAGTCTTCGTTGGCTACAACGGAATCTTTGGCCAAGTCAACACCGAGCAAAGACTCAGGACAAGATTCTGGAACCAAAGTCACTTCAACATCGGATCTTCGCTCATCCAGTCCCAGCGGAAAATCCTCCCCTGCTGGAAAGAGGTAAGATTGGCTCTCAGTCGTTCAATCTGTTCAATATTTATATTTCTTTGCTTGCAGAACTGCTGGATTGCCTGTCAAGGGTCGAAAGAGATCAAGATCCGGCTCCGGAGAGGGAGGCGGGGGAGACGAACAAGTCCAAAACAGCGACGCGGGAGGAGAATCCTCGTCCCAGGACAAAAAGCGAAAAACGTCCGGCTCACAAGACCAAAAAGAGGTTCAGGGAAATCCTTCACTTGCGCCTCCGACCAGCGAAGGCAATAAGGGTTCCTCTTCTTGCTGGTGGCCCGCCTCCTCTTCGTCAGACCCGCAGAGGCCGCCACCTCCCGCCGCCGCCGTGGCCGCGGCAGCAGCTGTGGCGGCTGCGGCTGCTGCGGCCGCTGCTGCTTCCGCCTCGTCTCCCTCGTCGTCTCCCGTCCCTCCGTCCTCCATCGCTCCGGCGACAACTTCGGGATCCAGCACCGCCATGGCAGAGCTGGCCAACCTGGTGAACGCCCATCCAAGGTCGGCGGGGCCCGTCAAGATCCCCAACCAGGAGGTCATCGACATGAGGCCGGTCATACGATCGCTCGCCCAACAGCGTGAGGCAGCGGCGTTGCAACACCAGCAGCAAGGAGAAGTGGGAAGGGTTGCCTCCAGGAGTTCCAGGCCCGGCGGGGCCGACAACGAGTCTCTCAACTCTGAGTCGCGCATGTCCGAAAAGAATTTGGGCGACTTCGAGGAAGATGAGGACGACGACGAGGAGGAAGAAGAGGACAACCAGTCAATGGACGAGGAGCTTCTACAGATGGGGACATCTCAGGCTTCAGGTAGCGGTCCTGTCCAGAGTGGAAACGGCGGGGGCGGAAGCAGCGGCGGGCAGCCGGACATCGGAGCAATGCTGCAGCAACAGCAGCAGCTGGCCTGCATGGCCTCCCTCTGCCAGAGGCGACTGGCCGCCACTGCCGCCGCCACGGGGGCCGCAGCCGCCGCAGCCGCCGGGAGGCTAACCGCCAGGCAGCAGCGCGAAGAGGCCAGGATAGTGGCCGAGTACAAGTTGGAAAACGCCTGCCAGCCGGGTAATACCCTCCTGTGGGACCTGCTTCAGGACGGGAACATTGAGAACCTAGCCGAGGGTCTCGCAGCCGAGGCGGAGCAGAACCTGACGAATCTCCTCTGCTTCAACATGGAGCGATTCATCCGGATGAAGTTCATCGAGGGATGCCTGGCCAACCTGGCCCAGAACCGGAGCGTCGCTGTCAGCTTGAGGCTCCTCCCCAAGCTCCTGCAGTCCTTCCAGAACTTCCGCAACATGGACACCCACGAGGTCTGCATGTTCACCGAGAGGAGGCACGGCATGATGAGGCTCTTTTTCGAGAACCTCTCCCTCTACACGAGGGACAGGCGCGAGGGCCTCCCTCCCCCTCCCTTCTTTAACCATCTGTCCCAGATCCAGACGCGGCTCCAGTTCCTCACCATGGTCTTCTCCTCGCACGTCAGCCCTGCCGACTTCAGGCTGACGCCGGAGCAGATCAACGTCCTCTGGGAGTGCCTGGCCTGCGACCCGACGGCCTCGGACGACCTCTTCCAGTACCTGCTGATGCAGATTCACTCCAAGGACCAGCACGCCCTGGGACTCGAGGGACTTCGACTAATCTACGAGGAGAAGCTGTCCACGCTCAGGCCGGAGACGATATCCATGCTCGGCCTCAACCTCTTCTCCCAGCTCTGCCAGCTGACGCTGTCCAACAGGATGAGGGCGGCGGCTGCGGAGTCCGGCGGGGAGGCGGCCTCCAGCTCGGAGGTCGCAGCGGCCGCCACCAACAGCAGCAAGATGGAGCAGCTGTGGAAGATCGCCCTCTGCGCGCAGAACACGGACGTCTCCATGAAAGCGATACAGATCCTGAACACGGTGTACTTTGGGCAGGGAGAGGAATTCCTGGAGACCTGCATGAAGAGTCTCCGAACCGCCGCTCAGGACCTGCAGACGGGGAAGGACGAAATCCTCGTCCGCATTCAGAGAGCCCTTCTTCTTCTCAAGACATACCTAGAGGCAAGCAAAATTTCAAAACTATTTTTGAAACTTTTTTCAAATTTTTATCGTTTCTTTTTCCAGACTTTCCGTCGAAAGTACGCGTACCACTTCCGTCGCATGAGCATCGACGGCCACGGCGTCGGCACCCACGCCGAGCTGGTTGACGTCCGCGGCGCCGCCGGTCCAGTGAGGGTGATCATCCAGGCGGGCGGGGTCGGGCCGGAGAGAATCACCCTCGACATGAGGGTGCTGGATCTAGTGGCTGATCTCAGGGCAGAAGTTGCTGCGTGGTGGGAATCTATCAGGTATTTTTTTGCGAGAGTGATAATATCTTTTTCATTATTCAAGCAATATTTTCATTATTCCAGACCATTACAGGAGGGAGCTAAGGCAATCGCAGAAGGATCTTTAAGACTTCTTACTCAAGGGCAAGAGCTCTCCCCAGACATGGACGAAAAGTCTCTGGCTGAACTCGGCATCAAGGACATGCAGCTCGTTCTGGTTTCCCAAGGTATCACCAAGCAGCTCGGTCAGCACTTCCGAGGGGCAAGTCAGCACGAGTCCCCGCCTCCCTTCCCCGGGAGGGACAGGATGCCCATGAACCTCCTCCTGCTCCCGGAGAACTTTGACCAGCTGTTCTCCCTGATGCAGACCTTGAGCAGCCTCCGCGTTGAGGGGGCCTCGGCGGCCGGAGGAGAGAAGCCCCCTTCTGTGCCTCTTCCCAAAGCTCAAATGTTGTCGAGGAGAGTGTGGGACATACTGATGCTCCTCCCCACCAATCCCCACATCAAGAGGAGGCTGCAGGACATATCCCACGTGACGGAGGAGGAGCTGAAAGAGCTGCTCAGTCCCTCTTCGCCGCAGAAGCTCATGTACACTTTCTACATCGTGGATTGGCTGGGGCGCCCTGCCAGGCTGAGGAGACACTCGGGAGTGCCCAAAGAAGTTGTTCTCAATGTTCCCCAGCAACTGAATCAGGGGCTTCCACAAGACGACCAATTACAGCAACAGATCTCCCAGTCGTGGATGCATCAGTTCAACGCTGCCGGCGGGCTAAAGAACCTTTTTGAGATCTTCGTGTCTGGCCAGCTTCAGAATGACAAAGACAAAGCCGGAGTCTGGTGCGAGTGGAAGCAGGACTGCCTGAGCGCCCTGCTCAAGTTGCTCGTCCAGTTCGGCGTGGATCCGCAGGACGACGAGGCCCTGGCGGAGCAGTTAATCGAGGCCTCCTCCTCTGAGGGCCCCGTCGCCGGCGGCAGCGGCTCAAAAAAGAGGGGTAAGCGCTTCCACCACCGCCACACCAGCGGCGGCGGCGACCACCACCTGTTGAGGCCCCCGCCGCTGGGCACACAGTTCCGCGACGGCCGCCTGCTGGTGCCCAGGCTGTCGGCGGCCATGCTTGAGATGATGGACGCCGACCGAGTGGTCCCGCGCCTCACCTCCGTCCTCATGGACGCCTCGCACACCCGTGGCGCCGCCGGGACTGCCGCCGCCGCCGCGGGGGGACTGCTCGACCACCAGGTGGCGGCGCACTACTACCGCACCGGGGTCTTTGGCCGCGCGCAGGTGGTCCGCTTCGCCATGAGCCTCCTGGTGGCCTGGCTGTTCTCCGCCGAGGAGGCCGCCGAGGACGCCCTCTTCGCCTCCAACGGGCTGCCGGCCTGGCTCAAGGCACTGCTGCTCGACGATCCCGACCCGGCTGTTCGTCGGGAGGTCTGCACCGGCCTCTACAAGATGTGCATGGGCGCCACCATGGCCGGCAGGTCCGGTGCCTCCTGTACCGCGCCACTCCTCAGCGTCCTCCTAGAGTTCCTTGACGACGCCCTGCGGATGCCCCAGTCGAGGAGGGACCAGGCTCACTCTCACCTTCCGCCGCACGCCGCCGTCGCCATCGCAGCAGAAGAGGGCAAGGAGCCCTTCGGCCCGGCCTGCCGGGACTACTTCTTCATCCTGTGTAGGTTGGTGGACAACCTCCACGGCCTTCCGGGTCAGCCCGAGGTGGACTCCTCCGGCCTGATAGACCTGGACCAGCTGTCGAGACAGGTGGCATGCGGCCTGGTGGCCAGGAAGAACTTCGAGAAGCGGCACGGCGACCCCTCCCCTGACGATTCACTAGTCGGCGCCCTGAACCTGCTCGGGTGCGTTATGAAGCACCAGCCCACCTTCAAGGTGAGTCCCGAGGGCCAGGACTTCCTCCTGCACCTGCTGGACTGCCTCTTCGCGCTGCCCTCGCCCAGGGCCAAGGACGCGCCCAAGTGCAAGTCCACCATCAGCCGCACCTCCTCCTACGACCTGCTGATCGAGATGGCCAAAGGATCCCTCGGAAACTACCTGGTCCTGCACGGCAAGCTGCTGGACCAGCACCGACCCGGGTCTCACCTGCCCTATCAGTGGGAGTACTGGCCTAGAGAGGACGGGCGGGCGGAGTGCGGCTTCGTTGGCCTCACCAACCTGGGCTCCACCTGCTACATGGCCACCTGCATGCAGCAGCTCTTCATGATCCCCGAGGCGCGGTCGGCCGTGCTAAGGGCGGACCCGCTGGCGGCAGAGGGCAGGCACGCCTCAACGCTCAAAGAGCTGCAGAAGATGTTCGCCTACCTCCGCGATTCAGAGAGGAAGGCCTACAACCCGCTCTCCTTCTGCAAGACCTACCAGATGGACCACCAGTCGCTTAACAACGGGGAACAGAGGGACATGACCGAGTTCTTCATCGACCTCCTGTCCAAGATGGAGGAGATGACCCCGGACCTCAAGAGGACGGTGAAGACGCTCTTCGGCGGCGTGCAGACCAACAGCGTCGTCTCCCTCGACTGCAACCACGTGTCCAGGACGCTGGAGGATTTCTTCACCGTCCGCTGCCAGCTGTCCGACAGGAGGACGAGAAACCTGCACCAGTCGCTGCAGGAGGTGACGGTCAAGGACACGCTGGAGGGGGACAACATGTACACCTGCTCACAGTGCAACAAGAAGGTCCGGGCGGAGAAGCGGGCATGCTTCAAGAAGCTCCCCAAGATCCTGTCTCTCAACATCATGCGGTACATGTACAACATGCTCAACATGCAGAAGGTGGAAAAGGTGAACACGCACTTCTCCTTCCCATTCCAACTGGACATGTCGCCTTACATGGAGAGGAACCTCATCCCCAAGGACAAAGAGGACGTGGACAAGGAAAAAGTGGGCAAGGAGGGCCAGCCTGGCCAGGAAGAGGAGGAGGACCCCAACGTCAGCTACGAGTACGAGCTGATCGGGGTGACAGTTCACACCGGTACGGCGGAGGGCGGGCACTACTACGCCTTCATCCGGGACCGCACCGGGCGCCGCGGCGGGGACCGGTGGTACTCCTTCAACGACGCCGAGGTCAAGCCGTTCGACCCCGCCCAGATCGCTGCCGAGTGCTTCGGAGGGGAGGTCAACAGCCGCGCCTACGACCAGGTCACCGAGAAGTACATGGACATGAACATCGAGAAGACAAACAGCGCCTACATGCTCTTCTACGAGAGGGTGGACCGGCCCGCGGAGGCCGGGCCCAGCCGGGCAGCATCTTCGTCGGCAGAGGCGGCGGAGGCGATCGCCAGGGGCGAAGTGGAGCTCTCGGAGGAGCTGGAGGAGTGGATCTGGCAGGACAACGTCAACTTCATCCAGGATAACAACGTCTTCGACCACACCTACTTCAACTTCATGTGGCAGATGGTCGGGCACATCCCCACCACCCTGATAGGCGCGGGGCCGTCCTCCCGGCAGCAGGACCACGGCGGAGACATCACGCTGCTCTCCGCCAAGCTGGCCACCTCCTTCTTCCTGGAGAGCTTCATCCACGCCAAGGAGAAGCTCAACATCGTGCAGTGGGTGGAGCTGCTGACCAAGCAGTTTGACAGCTCCACGGCCGCCTGCGGGTGGTTCCTTGACCACATGGCCGGGGACACAAACTGGCCTACGACCATCTTCCTCAGGTGCCAGGTCGGCACCATCAGGCAGATGTTTCACAGGCTGTGCATTCATGTCATACAAAAACTGAGGTGAGACTTCTTTTTACGCGAAATGTGGAAAGTAAAGCTTTCTGTTTTTGATGCCTCTACTATAAATATTTTATACCCGTTGCAATTTCAGAGGAATGGAGAAAAACAACTACATGCTCCCTTGGGATTGCCCGGATCTTGCCACCCAACCGTCGGAGGAAATGAGGTCAAGGATAGGGACCACCTCTCCTGTTACTCGGTATGCGTTAGCACAGTACAGTATACATTAATCTGTAAAGTGATAATGAAATCTTGCTATGTCAGGTTCGTCCGCATGCTACTGGCTCTGCTCGACTCCGGAGCTGCCCGGCCCCACCTGAAGTATCTGACTGAATTGTTCAGGTAAGTTTTGTGTTGCACTACCAGCAGAAACACGGCTCCAACATTTCCATCCGTCCTTAGGTTCCTCTTCGACTTTGCCAAGCTTGGCGAGGAGGAGACCCGCTTCCTCATCTCCGTCAACGCCATCTCCGTCCTGGTCGACTTTTACCTGCGCGCCATCCGCCAGAACCACTCCTCCTCCTCCTCCGGCGCCGCCGCCGCCGCAGAGGTGGTGACCATGGGCAGCGACCTCCTCTCCGACGACGACGAGGACGACGACGACGAGATCATAGCCATCCCGATCGCTCCTGAAACCAACAGGATGGCCTCGTTGGAGAAGATGGTCTGGCTTGTCGCGCTCCTGGTGGAGAAGTCGCGAGGGGAGGACAACTACATCCACCTGAGCGCAGCAGACACCGCGGCACTCATAGGAAGCGTAGTGGGAGGAGGAGGATCCTCCGTCGCCACTCCCTCCGCCGCCGCCGCCGCCGCCGCCTCTTCCTCCTCCACCACAACGTCATCCTCCGCCTCCGCCTCTGCCACGACCAGCAGCGCCGAGGCCGCAGAGAGCGAGGACGGTGAGTCCGCCGCTCTGGCCGCACAGCAGCAGCAAATACAGCAGATGCAGCAGCAGATGCAGCAGCAGCAACAGCAGCAGAGATCGGGCCTCATCTTCCTGTACCACGTCACCAAGGACAACATCAACCCCTGCCAGACGGCCAACCTCATCTTTTCTCTCGCCCGCAACAACCCCGAGTTTGCCGAGAACATCGCCGGCATGGTCTTCCACGGGGTGAAACAGCCCGAGCACTCCATGCACTTCTTCCACCTGCTGACCCTCCTGACGGACCCCTCCGGAGCCCGCCCCCTGGGCATGCCCTGCTTCACCACCCTGGTGATGCACCGCATCTGGGACCTGGCCCGCACCTGCGCGCAGGCCGCCCTCGACTGGCTCTCCATCCAGGTGGCGCGCAACCGCTACGTGCAGACGTGGCTCCTGTCCACCATGGAGGGTTGGGTCGAGTCGTACCTCATGGCCCATCCGGACCAGAAGGTGCGCAACTCGGCCGCCTTCCTGGTGGTCAGCCTGGTGCCGTCGCAGCACTTCCGCAGCACCTTCAGGACCGCGCGGGCGCTCCCCGCCCCCATCAGGGAGACCCTGCTCGGCCGCGAGGAGGTGGAGCCGCTGCACAAGGTGCTGGAATTCCTCTACTCGCTTCTGCCGGCCGCGAGGGCCTACGTGGACCTGGCCCAGCACGGCTCCGGAAAGCTGGTGGCGTACTTCCAGACCCTGTCCCACTGCCTACTGACAAGGACGGAGAAGAGAATGTTCGAGCCGCACTTCCTCAACCTATGGCAGCTTTTCCACCCGAAGCTGAGCGAGCCCTCCATACCGGTGAACCACAACAAGCAGGCCCTGCTCAACCTTTGGTACGCCCTCTGCGTGGACTGCCCGGAGAACGTCAAGCTCATCCTGCAGAACCCGCACGTCATCAAGAACATCGCCTTCAATTACATCCTGGCAGACCACGACGACACCGAGGTCATCAACTTCAACCGCGTCATGCTGCCGGCCTACTACGGTCTCCTCCGGATGTGCTGCCTCCAGTCGAGGGCCTTCACCCGGCAGCTGGCACAGCACCAGAACATCCAGTGGGCCTTCAAGAACATCACGCCGTTCACCACGCAGTACCACGTGGCGAGCGACGAGCTGTTCAAGCTCATGAAGCTGTTCGTGACGCGCCACGACGACGCCACCGAGGAGGAGGAGGCCGAGATCAGGACCTTCCGCCACCAGACGCTGCAGCTCTACCTGTCCATCCTGGACGGGCGCTCCTCCTGGTCGGCCCTCATCGCCGTGCTCAAAATCCTGGTGGAGAGCGACGACGACCGGGTGTTCGTGGTGTACAACAACGGCCTGGCGCTCGTCTTCGACGCTTTGAACACTCTTCACATGATGTTCCACGAGGCCACCGCATGCCACGTCGCCGGGGAGCTGGTCGACCTGATGCAGATCTTCCAGGACCTTCTCAAGGGGGTTAGGGCGCAGAGGAACAACTCGGAGATAACGCAGGTGCTGGCCAGGTCATGGAAGGACATGGGAGACATGACGTCGAGGGTGCTCACTCTGGTCAACTCCTACACGCCTCCAGAGATGAGGGAGGTCTGCCTGCTCACCGTCCGAGAGATGCTCATGCTGTGGCCCAACGAGATGATCAACATCCTCGTGCCGCTGCTGCATAGGGCTCATTCCGCCGCTTCTTCGTACAGCGAGGTTGGCGGAGGTCTGGCCAACAGCATTGGGCCGTACTTCCCCCGGCGAGGAGGGCTCCCCTCCTCCGCCAACCTGAAGGCTGTTCGACCCCCGAGGCCGATGCTGCAGATGAGCGTCCCCACCGGCCAGCTGGAGTGCCCGCACGGCCAGGACCCCGAGTACGACCGCGCCCTCCACCGCTACTACAACACCTATCACGGCATGGTGGACCTGCTGGTGCGCCTGGCCGTCAACGAGGACCTGCTCTCCAAGGTACTGGTGGACCTTTCCTCCATGGTGGGCCTGGACGGGGTCCCGCTGCACATGCAGCTCTTCCCTAAGTTGTGGCTGGACATCAACAACACCGAGGCCATCGACCGCAAGTTCGTGGCCATGCTGGTGGGGAGCCACAGCTTCCTGGAGTACGTGGACGCGGTGCTGCTGGACGAGCGCTCCTCGCTCAACAACTCGCACGTGTTCAACTTCCTCCTGGCGCTCTTCCCGCGGGTGGCGGACCAGGTGCTGACCGACCAGATGCTCACCATCATCGCCGACCTCTCCAAGACCTTCCAGGGGGTGGCGGGCTCATACAGCTTGGCCAAGCCGGGCCCCATCAAGCAGCTTAACGGGGACTTGAGGTACCTTGATATAATTCTTTTTCAATACTCCTATTCAAATGAATTTATTGTGCCATTTCAGGGCTCTGCTCCTGGTGAACACGGCCAAGCCGGATCACCTGACCCCTCCCCTCCAGTTCGCTCTCAGACTCCTCAAGGACAGGGTCGCCGCCGCGCACAAAGTTCTCGAAGAGAAAGGTGAGAAGCAATACGATTTTCTTCTCCATCCAGAGACATTTTTTTCTCTCACCGCAGACCGAGAGGTGCCTGATGTGGACGACCTGGAGGACGAAGACGACGAGAAGAAGGAACAGGCTGGAGAGGCGGCCGGCGAAGGCGCAAAGGATTCCGCCGAGAAGGAGGACGATAACAAGCCCTCGACGAGCAAGAAGGCCAAAAAGGATTCCTCTTCCTCCTCTGGCTCCGAAGATGCGGACAAGCAGAAG
>JAAUXV010247347.1_pt1 | contig 12275 bp, 18 predicted proteins | sample 7278181 | NCBI WGS metagenome assembly JAAUXV01 (sample SAMN14350114, study PRJNA611818) | marine sediment metagenome | isolation source: surface marine sediment (2.1m) | place: French Polynesia: Moorea | collected 2018-08
AAAAAGTGGGAGACGGTCTTGTGTGCTTGGCCTGACTGCCCTAAATGGCGTCCTCTTGTCCGTCTGGGGACAGCGGACATTTTTGGACGTCGTCGTCTGCGATGCAGCAGAGACAGCTGCCCCAGATACGGCCCCTCACTGTCTGTCCTCTCTCTCTCTCTCGTTTGGCCACCTAAAAAGGTCTTTTGGGAAATGCGGTGTCCAAGAAAAGGAAAAGAGGAAGAAAGCTCAGTCGCCGACTTTTCTTCTTCTTTGTCTGGTGCCAAAAACGGACCCCCTCCCTTCTGCCCTGTGTAACAGTATAACTGGGCCAATCTGGAAAATGGCTTTCCTCTAAAAAATATTGTAATTGACCTCACTTATTTTCTTTTCCCTTTTCAGCTCGCCTGGACCTTTGGACCCGCAGCGCGGAGGGATGCCCCTGCCCGAAGAGGGGGTACGGGGACCAAGAGGACCATGACGACAAGGGCTGCGCCTGCTGCGTCGAGGGGGGATGCCTATGCACAGGAGGAGGAGGAGGGGGATCGTCCTCGAAACAGGGCCGGTGCGCACAGTGCGGACTGGAGCAATTCTGCGACAACAGTGAGTTTCTCTTTTAAAAAAGGCTAAAAATAGGTTCAAGGCCTCTTAAGGAGAGGAGGAGGGTCATTTTCTGCGCGAGATTAAGAGAGGAGAGCAAAAAAAGAACGACTGGCCCTCCCTCAGGCTTTTACTTTGCCAAGGGCAGAGAAAGAGACAAAAAAAGAGTGGAGGGGGGAGAAAATAAGGGGTTGTGGTCGCGCGTCCTTCCTCTTTGGCCCGAGGGGGTTTGGGTGGGAGGAGGGGAGGAGGACGTTTAATTTGAAACCCCTTTTCCGCCTCTCTCTATTTCCCAACACCACTTTCTTTCTTCCCTCCTCCTCGCTTTCATCCTTGCCGCCGCCAAAAAACGAACTTTGTTGTTCGCGAGCGAGAGGATGCACAGGGTAGTAGTACAAGTTTCTTTTTTTGCGGCAAGCGGTAAAAATGTCATAAGAATATCAGAAAGGAAAAGGAAAACAGGGTGCCATGAAAGCTCGCGAGTTTGCACTTTTTGCCAGAGTTGGCGAAACTCGAGCCTCCTTCTCCTGCATTCTTCCCTTGTCTCTCCCCCGGGCAATTAATTGCGATGGCGGGAAAGAGAAGAAGAAGGAAAAGAAGAAGCACTCTCCTCTCTATCTATCTCGGAGGAAAAAACGACGTCATTCCAACCCTGGGATGGGAAACAGAGGTAGGTAGGTAGTACTACTACAACTGGCACTCTTCCCAGCGTGAGGAGAAGGGCCTTTTTGGTACTACTCCTCTTTTTTTTCTCCCACCCCTTTCCCTCTCCCAGATAATTAGGAAACAATGCAACCTACTTCTCTCCAAGTACTACTGTACTACTCCGACGTAGCCTCGATTGTCACTCACCCTCCTTTCCCTCTTTGCTGTAGAGCCCCCGAAGGAGAAGTAAGAGGGGAGGCAACAAAAGTTTTTGCCTTCTCCACCCTTTTGCTACAATTTGTCTCTGGCTACTACTGGATGACTTTCTCCAAGTAAGCAATACCCCGCTACAAGAAGGAAAACTTTTTTCTTGGGCAAAAAAAATCATCTGCGATAGCTAGGGCAGTTTTTGTTTATGCGCCAAACTGTCCAACGTGCTGAGGATCGGAGGTATGGAGAATGTCAGCATAAACAATGACAGATTGCTTCATTTCGCGCGAAAAAAAGTCGCCACCCCACACTTGATTAACGCCAGATTGATTTCCGCTCTTTCTCCATTAGTGTCGCGACAATTATCCTGGGAAACGAAAGTGAGTGTCGGCACGAGGAGCCAGAAACAGGAAGGGGGAACAAGGGGTTGACTCTCCCTCTAGGGAGAGAGGGATAGGGAGGGAAGGGGGTGCCGTTGCCTGGCTTTATTCGGGTCTCGCAGCAAAAGAGGGGTAAGGCGAGAAATTGATTGAGAGCCAGAACGGAAGGCGAATTCACCACTGATTCATATTCTTGACGAGGAGCCAAGTCTTGGCTCTTTCTTTGTTGGGCCAAAGTGTTTCCTGACTGGTTTCTCTCTTCCTCCCTGCGAACAATGAGAAAGCAAGTAATAGTTGGAGGGAGGGAGAGAGGCGGCAATCCTATTCTGGTGGAGGAAGAAAAGAAGGAGGGGGGCTTTGTCAAGACCTTCCAGAAAGAGGGAGGAAAGGATTACCCTAATTAGTTCCCCCTCTGTTTCCCGGATTCTCTTCTCTCTCTCATTCCGCAATATCTGCTTCGCCCTCTTCCCTTCTTCTGTCGTTGTAACTATCATTTCTCTACTGGCCCTGTGCGTCAAAACGAAAAGGATTTATTTTTAGAGCTGGCGCAACCCCTCCCACTCCCACCGCGGAAGTACCTGGCAGGAACTCCTTATTGTTCGAACACGTGACGAATGGATTGAGACATGCACCTTTCTTCTGGATGATGGAAAAACACTTTACATGGCTCAATGCTCGAGCTCTTTGGGAAGAAATATTTTTGTAATACCACCACTTTGCGCGGGCTGAAGAGGTCATCGCAATAGATGCAAGAGCCAGATTTTTCTACGTTAGCGCGAGAGGTGGAGGCTTTCTCGCCCGAGGCCCAAAGCTTACACACACACGCACCAAAAGCGGCGGAGGCCAAAAGCGGAAGAAGATCCGAAGCGGACCAGATTAAATTATTCCTCCTCCCCTCTTCGCCTCCTGCGGCGGGGAAATGGGATTTTTCTCCCCTCGCTCCCTCCCAACCACAGCGAGCATTCCTCTCCCCGGCGCAATTTATGTTTTTTTACCCCGACCGCTGGAAGGAGAAAAAAGAGAGCCCCTCCCCACACACCAAAGAGCCCCTAATTTTGAAAAGGGAAGGAAAGAGAGCAACATTTTTTCTCTTGGCCTCCTTTTCTTCTTCTCTGTTGAGTTAATAAAGTTACGTCTTCGTCCCGGCAAAGAGGCTTTCACTGAAGGGGCAGGGGAGGCACTAAAAGCCAACCCACCGCCGGTCCAGAGAGGGAGAGAAGAAAGAGAGAGAGAGTGGATGTCGAGTCACGTCACACTCGTTGCCTCCTCTTCTTGGCGGGAATTGGGGGTAAGAAGAACATGATGCCCTTCCCCCCCTCCCCCCTCGCATGCCCAGAGCGTGACTTTCGGGGAGGGGGGGGGCTTCCTGGTTCAAAAAGTAACAGGATGGGATCCACCCAATATTCGAGGAGTTAAAACCCAGTGAATGATGTTACTTCCTGCTCCCATCCGCGCACCGGAAACAGACCTCTTCCGCCGCGGAAAAACCAGATGGTGGTTGAGGAAACATTCCCCTCCCCTCCTCTTCCCCCTCTCGCCGGAAATGGAGACAAGGCCATTTCTGGACCTCTCTCCCTCCCTCCCTCCGCGAAATTGCGGTCATTCCAGATTGGCAAGGACGAGCTGTCGGGCGGGCGGCGAAAAGCTATTAATCCCAACATGAATTAGGCCCTCCTTTCTCTCTTTCGCTTTTGGCGAATGTAGTGTACCCCATTTTTGCGGGCTATTTGGCGAATCCCCCTTGCTCTCCTCACTCATCCCGCTCATTTTCCCACGGGGGAGAGAAGGGAGCGAGAGAGGGAGAGGCACGAAGCGACATTGAGCAAGACCAAGTTGCCACGAAAGTGTCCTTGCCTTCTCTCCCTCCTTCTCCACATGCCCACCATCGGGAAGGGAAGCATCTTGCGTTCTTGTTCCCCCTTCTCTTTCTTCTCGCATATCACTTGCAATGCGCCGGGGGATGCCCTCCCCTCTCCCTACCATACCACTACCGACCGTACTCTCCAACCGACCCCTTTCTCTTTCCGCTCTCTCTCTGTGTATGCGCTTCATCAAGTGTCCTCCCCCGGGAGGAAGGAGGGGGGAGGGGGAGAGAGAGGCCGGAATTACATTTGGGAAACAGAAATCCCGCTCCGCCCTTCCGCTAGCGCCTCTCCAAACTTCTGCTTTTAATAAGCCGCGCACACATCGTGTGGTTTCAACACCCGCCCCCCTATGCCCTCAACAAAGCAACACCTAAAAGAGCGAGAGAGCATGTCATTATTTCGTCGTCGACCTTTTCCCTGTGTTGTTGTTCGCTCAGCAATTATCTTTCACTTATCAACTACTACAATGTCCCCCTCTTCCTCCCACACTCATCGTGGTCCACTTTTTTCAGTGACAATACGCGATGGCGGTGTGCTTGCATGGGGAGGATATGTCGCAACAAAACAAGGAGAACGAAACTGACCTTCATTCCCTCCTCGAGCTGCAGCGGACGGGGGATAAGGAAGGAGAGCCATGTCATGCGCACTCTCCTCCTCCTCCTCCTCCTCTTGGTTGGCAGCAGGACAAGCCAAAGAGGAGATACGTTCCTCCTTCCTTCCCGTTATGTACTACATACTTGGAGGAGGGGAAGGAGAACATACACACACTCTGCTACATACACCCATGGGGGAACGCGGAGGAGAGAGAGACAGAGGGAGGAGGGGAGGAGGCTGTCACCCGACGCCCGAAGACGAAAAGAGGACTTCCATCCGGACGGGGGAAAAGATAGAGATGGGCACTCCACTGCTGCTTGCCAAGTGGATCTGATAAAGTTACATACGACGCTCGTTTCCCACCAGATTTGGATGATTGTCTTCCGATCAATGTGGCAGAGGAGAAGAGAGATGGAGGGAGAAAATGAAGATCCCGCCACCACCATATGTGCCGCCATAAAAAAGACACAGACCCTAATGACGGAAAGAAAAAAAAGCTGGAGACGAGCCAAGTCACGTATGAAGGAGGAGGGGGAGGAGGATGGTCTGAAAAAGAGGCCCTGAATGTAGAACACGTACCAAAGGAGGGAATGAGAGATGACCTGATGAATGTTCCTTCCTCCTCACTCACATCCCACCGCACACATGTCCCAGGGGAATCATACGTGAAGCCAGAGAAAAAGAGAGAAGCACCAGCCCGCCATCCAAGTCTGCGACGTCTTCCTCGGACGCGGACCCTTCCCCAGTTTTTAAAGAGGCTCCATGTAGGGGGGAAAACGGGGACTTTTTTATTTCATCCCCCGTTGAGGCCCCTTCTCTTTTTCCATCCGTCGACGTCGACGTCGTTGGTCGTCGTCGCAGAATGATTGAGAGGGCGATCACCGGAGGAGGAGAAGCCCCTCCTCCCTCCTTCTCTTTCTCCCCTGGATGTGTGGTGGAGGAGGAAGGCCCCTCCACGTCCTCCTCATCCCTCTTCCTCCTCCTCTCTCCACGCACGAGCGAGCCCCCGGTCCTCCTCCTCCTCCTGTTTCCCCTCCTCTTTCTGATTTCCATGCATGTAGTTGTCGCATAAGAAGAGGAGGAGGAGGGCCTATCTCGCATTACCGCTGCGCTGTGACGATGAGGAAGAAGAGAGAGGAGGAGGGTCGCTTCTTTGTCTCTTTTGTTTCCGCGGCAGCGGAGGAAGATGAGGACAAAAAAAGGTCTGGCTAAACGGCTGAGGCGGCTTTTGGAGGGGGGCAATGCACCGTAAATCATGGCTGCGGCCTCCCCTTCTTCTTTCCCCCAAAACACACTTGGTCTTGGGGTTATGCCTCTTGGGGGCATTTGGTAGCAACTGCTACGGACGGGATAGAAGGAAAAACTAAGAGGAACATGAAAAGTTTTGGCAAAAACTCCGAGTCAGCAGCAACATTCGGTGTTGGCGAAGAAGGAAAGAAAGAAAAAGCGGAAATCCGAAGCTTTTTTTCTGGCGATTGAGAAGAAAGAGAACGAGTTAGAGGAAAGAAGGAAGAGAAGCCCTTTCCCCCCCTCCCCTCTTCGTAGTTGGAGAAAACCAAAGCCACACGCGGCCCCTTCCTCCCTCTTTCCCGTTTCCTTTTATAGCCAGCCAGCGCCGCCTTTGGTCTGAGTCGTCGTCGTCGTCGGCCGAACCGAGGATGGAGGTCTTCTCCCCCTTCCCGTTTTCCGCCGAAAAACCCTTAACTCCCCCTTTTCTCCCCCTCCTCCTCCTCCGACAAAAGCCTTTCCTCGATCCACACTCCACTACAATACTCCGAAGTCCTACTCAGACCGATGGAATTTCCTTCCTCCCGGAATTCGACGGAGGCAAACAAAGGATTCTGACAGAAAGAAACATATTTTGACTCATTGGCGAAAGCCAGGTAGGAGGGACCGAAAACCTGTACCTTTGGCCCTTTCCCTTCATTTTCGTTTGAAGTCTTTTCCACTCTGTGCGGCTGAGGCCGAGGCTGAGGCTGAGGCGGTGGCAGGTGGCGAATGAGGGAGGAGTTGGTTGGAGTTGGAGGCTGCGGATGTGGGAGGGAAGACAAAGAGAAAAGAGGAGAGGAGCCCCCTTCCCTTTCTGTCCCACGCCTGTTTGAAGAGAGGCTTTTTAGGTAGGCCCACGCTGTACAGCAAAGGGGCGAAGAGTGGGAAAGCCATTTTCTTTCCCATTGAGCACATCCCTCTATCTTTTCGGAGGCAGAAGCGGAACCAACGGAAGCGGAGTGGAGGGGGGAGAGTTACTTTTCCGGTGCTAGACCAAGTGAGATGGGAGGAAGGGAGGTTCGCACGCGCATAGACTGTTCTTTATGAGAATGGGGGGAAAGGAGGAAGAGATATGATTACGGCCTTGGCCCGAATGGGTCTCCTTGCTCACTCGATCGCCCACCGCCCAAAATGTGCCCACATTTCACTTCCCCCCACTAGAAACGTTTTCTCGCCCGGTCACTTTTTGGAAACTTTTCTTTATCCCCATGGAAACTCGATCCCCATTCATGTTGTGTATTATGTGGTCTACGGCCCACCCCATTTCCATTCAGGAAAGACGGGAGCTCTACTATCTTATTTCCCTCCTCCTTCCGTCTCGCCGTCAGCGGTGGTGGGCCCCTAACCGTCAGACGAGACTGACATGGCTGATGGCTGACGGGAGCTGCTTGCCTTGAGCGGAAAGCACGTGTGCACTGTATGTACTCCCACAAAAAAGGGAAAAGTAGTAGCAAAGAAAAGGAGGGAGACACAATATGCGTCGGAAGAATAAGGAAAAAAGATGGAGGAAGGGAAGAAAAGATAGGGTCGGGAATCAGATACAGCCATACAGCCAGCGACATAACACAACCTTTCTCCTCCCAGACACAGAGAAAATCCCCGAGCCAAAAAAAGAGAAAAAAGGGCAAGCAAGCACAGCCTCCTCCCCCCTCTTCTTTTCCAAGGTCGAAAAGTGAGGCCTTTCCCCCCTTTTCTCCTTTCTCAACCTTTGCAGGCTTGGCTGGCTTTTTTCCTTCATACACTGCTACAGTACCGTACCTTCAGACACACAGCCGCGCCTCCTCCGCCTCCCAGGAGGGCCCAAGCAATGCAGTCAGGAGGCGAAGCCAACGTGCCAGACAGGCGCAAAGGAGCAAAAAAATGAGAATACAGCATCAGCAACACGCCTGATTTGGAGGGCGAATATTGTCGGATCCCCGGCCAGGAACGTATACTGTACGTACAGAAAAGGTCACAGATACATACACATGGCGATAGATAGTCAGACTGCCAAGAAAGGGGGAGTGGCGGTGGAACTGTCTGCGCAAAAGAAAGAGGGGAGGGGCGAGATTTACGGCCTTTTTTGGCTCCGGTCCCAACGATCTTCGGTGGGTGAGGAAGAAGGGAGGGGGCAAAGGTTCTCTCCTTTTCTGTTCCCTTTTCTGCGCTGTACATTCATTTAGATGAGAGGAGCGCCAGAGCGGAATAAAAAGAAGAGGGAAAGAACAGGAATTTCATTTTCATCTTTCTTCCCTTTTTTGAGGAGGATGGAGATTTATTCAAATCCCTGCCGCGGCCTTCTTCTTTCTTTCCCCTCTCCCACCTCCTCGGCAGCTACACTGCTTTTTTTGCCTGCGCTGCACGGGGGAGGAGGAGCCGAAAGGGAAAAACTTTTTCCACCGTTGCCGGGGCCCCCTTTCCCCCCTTTGTGCTCCTGGCATGTCACTGTCGGGCGCCGCACATAAGAGAACGAGAGGCAACTTTTCCTTTTCCCTCCTTCCCCTCCCCTGAGCCCAATCTCGTCCCTCGTCCCACAGGTTTTTCCCGCCGGTTGTTTATGAGGGGAACGGAAGGGTGGAGGAGGCGCCCAAAATCGAAATAGTTTGCGAGCTACTTTTTCTTCTCTCTCCCTCTCTCGATCCCCTGAGGCCACCGGTATCGCCTGTTTTCCTCTTCTTCTTCCGTGGCCATGTTCTAACACACGATTTTTTGCCTTCTTCTTTTCTTTAGAGTCTGACAAGCCGTTTGAAAAGAGCGTAAGGCCAAGATGAAGAAGGCGTGAGGAAAATAGCTAGATGTTGTTCTATTAATTGGTTCAACTACATTTTAGAATCTTGCCATGTTGACACTACGATATTTACAAGAAACAGAAAAATGTTTTGGCCTCCTCTGCAATGAAAAAGAGGAGGTGGCGAGAGGTGTCTCTGATGAAAGGAAGAGGAAGAGGCTCCCCTCCTTCTTTTTCGCCTCTTCTTCCTCTTCCTCCCTTTACCGTAGGAGGCAGCAGCAGCATGAGGCGACAAATGATTCCAGACACGGAAGGGGAGGGGAAAGGATGGAATTCAACAACACTCCTGTCAAGTCATTCACACATAAGACAAATATTTGAGAACAGTATCATTTTTGTCTCCGGCCAAAACGATGGTGAATTCCACCCCAGCGAAGGTGGAAAATGCAGACTAATGAGCCCCCATTTAGAAAAGGAGAGGGAGACAGAGCGAAGGGAGGGAGCGACGGAAGGAGACACTCTCTCTCTTTCCCCCGAGAGCAAAAAATAGTACGACGAAGGCTGAAGGCATTTTCATTTCTCAAGGAATAACACGGCAGAAAAATAAGAAAATTTCTTGCATTTGGAGGCTCACACCCTTATCTAAGAACCTTAAGCACCATGCCTCTTTTTCTCTCTTAGCCCAAAGAAAAGAGCAAGGCCCTTCCTCCATTGCCCCAAAATTGCTTCGGGAACTTTTTTGGGGGAGGGCGTGGGTTCGAGAATGAGGAGGAGTGAGGCCACCAAGTGAGAGTGATTGCGCCCAAGGTTGTTGAATGAATAAGACCCTCACCCTCCCCATCCTCTTCTCCAATCCCCCCATACATTAAAGAAGAGGGTGAGAGGAGTAGTTGGCTGCTTTGGCTCCTGCTCCTGAAAAGGCGAGAGTTGGAAAGAAGATTCCGCGGCAGCCAAGAAGTCGTCTTCGGATATTCATCCCTGATTGCCTACTCTTCGCCCCCACATTGGAGCCAAAGAGGCCAAATGCGATAATCAGAGTCGGGAGATCAGAGGAGGCACGAACGCCCGACCCGACGCCCGACCCGACACCCGACCCAGTTTCCGGTTCTCAAGAAACGAAAATGAAGACACAATCAGAGCAGAGGGAAGAGTTCTTTTTTGTTCCGCTTGTTGATGGGGGAGGAATGAGGAGGAGGAGGAGTTCCCTCTTTGTTCGTTCGTTCGGTTTTCGAGGAAGTGAGTGGTTGGCGTGCTAGGGGAGGGGAAAGGAGGAAGGAAAGGAGGGCTTAAGTCTGATTCATGGAACGGAGGAAGGGGAAAAGGAAAGACTCTTCTCTCTCTGGGTCTCGCGCGCGAAATTGCCCTCCTCCCTACTCGCGGGCGAGAAGGGAGGGAAAATGGTTCGGAAACCGACAATCTTCCGGCGGAAAAGATCCGGATTTTTCCTCATTCCTCGGCGAATCTCCCTCCTCCTCCGCCGCCGCGAAATTGCACTTTCCCGGAATAACCTTCCTCTCTCCTTTCCCTTTTCTCCCTTGAGGAAAAGTTTTGCAGCCCCTTCCCCTCCCTCCCTCCCTCCGTAGAGAGGGCCAGTTGGGAGGGGGAGGCGGGCAAAACGCCATTTACCCTCACTTTCCTCCTCCTCCTCTTTCGGAATGTTGTCCGCCTCCTCTTTTTGATGCACTGCCTGTCCTTTTCCTGTCTCCTTTTACGGACGGGAGTGTGCATTTATTTTCCCTTTGGACACCAACATTCCCCACAAAAAACAAATAAAACAAAGAAGGGGTTTGTTTTACTTCCCTTTTTTGCGTACAGAACGAGGAAGAGGAAGAGAAAAAGGCTTTGAGTGACGCTTGATGCGTGACAGATTGCGGCTCGCTCTCCCACTTCCTCCTTCCCCTCTTTTCCCACAATGGAAACAAAGGAGAAACAAAAAAGAGAGGCCACTCCACTCCACCAAAGCGATCATAGCATTCAGGCCGAAGCGAAGTGAGTCATTTTCTCCGTCGCTGGCTTTCTCTTTATGACCGACTTTGCTTCGGCCTCTGCGTTCCAGCAATGCTTAGGGGAGCTGTTTTGTTCGTTCGTTCTCCCTCTCCCTAAAGGGACGGAGGCAGTGGGAAAGAGAAAGGGTTATTATGACCCCCCCCTGCTCGAATTGCAGTCCCAGACGGGGAAAGGCCTGGTACAGAATTAGCCGACCAAACAAAAGTTTAAGTTGTCAAACAGGCCATTTCAAAATGAAGCCCATCAAAACAGCGATTTCTCCTACCCAAGTCGGCGAATTTCACCTCGTGTCCCCTTTCCACGTCTAGTCAGGCGAAGGAGGGAGACAAAAAGGAGGGAAGAGGACTCTACTCGGTTCTGTAACCGTTGCCTTAGCTACAGACGAAGCCAGGTTGTTGAGTGGCCTTATGGATCCCTTCGCTCCTAGGGAGCAACAACAAGAGAAGAGAAGGCCTCTTTTATGTCTTTTACGTCTGTCTGATCTAGGCTAACGGGAGAGAGAGAAAGAATAACATCTGAGGGATTCGCAACACAAAAGAGAGAAAGATGCCTTCTTTTATCTTCACATACAACTTTTTCCTTTTCTTCTTTCTCACGTATATTACATCCCTCTGTTTATCTTGTTTGTTCGGGATGAGGGGAAAGAGGATGTTGGCGGTCGTTACGAGAGCGTTTTTCTTTAACTCGCTTTTAATGAACTTGTGTGCGAAGACCCCCGCGCGGCCAGAGTCGTCAGAAAAGAAGAGTAAGACTTTTCGGAAAGTTTGAGCCGTCTTCTGACAGTGAAATGAGGGTGTGAAAGTAGCGGAAAGAGGTCAATTTTTTGCCACTAAGCTTTTCTTCCCTAATTTTTGGGCCAATCTGTACAGCTGCACGATATGTTTCAAACACGAAAATATACCTTGCCAAAGTTGGTGAATGGTGCATTTAGAATTTCCCTCATTCAAACTTTGTGTTGGACCTGCAAGTTTCCCTTCCCCCTGCGCCCAGTGGTTGCTGTAGCATAACTGTCTGCTCCGCCGGATTTGAATGACGGAAACTGACGGCACGCACTACGACGTGAGCATGGAAAGTTTCAATAAAACTCACGAGGAAAAAAGAAAAGCCACACCCACCACCTTTCTTTCTTTCCTTTCCTTCTCTTCGAACGAACCCTTTTTGTCTGGAGCAGCACGCTTCTCTCTCGTCCTTTCTCTTTTTTGTGCTTTCGCTCTTGGGATTGATACAACTGTGGGGAAGGAGACGGACGCGGGCGATGCGTTTTTCTCCTCCTCCTCTCCTCCTTTACCACCTGCTACCCACAAAGAGAGGGATCCCACGCCGCTTATATAAAAAGGAGGGGGAGGGGGACTAAGTTTGTCTACCTCGAAACCCAACAACACCTGCCTGTCCATACTCTCGTGTTTAGGAGCCATTCAAGGAAAAATACCTTTCCAACCCTTTATATTCGTTCATTTCCAGCCACTTTTAAATTTTTATGAATCAGAAATCGCCAGGAGGGGGAGAATAAATCCCTCCCTCTTTCTAGCGAATCCCCCCAATCCCCCCCCTCTTTTTTCCCAATCAAGAAAAAAGTCACGAGTTCGTTTCGAAAAAAGAATTGGCTCCATTGCTTGGGGGGTGAACGAAAGACTGCCGCTGCTTTTCGTGAAAAGGCGGCGAGCAACCTTAACTAGATGCAAATTGAAGCGAGGCCCCGGGGAGCCCTAAAAAGTGTGGGAGGAGAGAGAGAGAGAGAGAGAGAGAGAGAGAGAGAGAGAGAGAGAGAGCGCCAGTCGAGTCGGGAAAGTATAATCCGCCCCCCACCCCCCGCCATTTCTGCGTGGGGGTTGGCCATGCGGATATCAGAAAAGTAGGAGGGGGCGAGAGAAAAAATAAATGTGTAGTAGTAAGTATGAGCCCCTTGCGGGGAAAGGGGAGTTTTTGGTTGTCGTGCTGGGGGGAAGAAGCCCGAACCTCCCCCCCCTACTTCTTTTCCGCCGTGTAGCCGCCCTCTTCCCTTTTCCCCCTTCACAACAT
>JAAUXV010032286.1_pt1 | contig 12242 bp, 6 predicted proteins | sample 7278181 | NCBI WGS metagenome assembly JAAUXV01 (sample SAMN14350114, study PRJNA611818) | marine sediment metagenome | isolation source: surface marine sediment (2.1m) | place: French Polynesia: Moorea | collected 2018-08
GTATAGAAAGTTTTGAATCTCGTTTTTATATTTTTGATTATTACTGTCTAATTTAATCGGTAATTACCTCTGATGACCGCACTAAAAGCTCTCTCTTCTCATTCAGTAATGAAGCAAGTAATAACAGAGCACCAACTTCTCTAGTACCTGGAATAAAAAGAGTTTTTGAACGTATTAACCTGCAACAGAGTAAGAATCATCATAAAGAATGATCGATCTCATATAAAATGGGGATGTGAATTTTAGTAAAATATTTAGCATTTCAAAATTTTGTTTTGTAAATTTGACACATTAAAGGTGCAGTGGCTGATTACATTCTCATCCCCAAGCTTGAAGTCAAATGAAAGCCCATATTTTCTAATTGTAAGTCCCAATTTTATTTATTCTTTATAGTTTTGGAATTATAGCAGAAAATGTGAGGTTTACTGGTATTTTCAGTTTCTTAAAATGCATAATTTATATAACAACCTCATCTCCACGGTTGCATATTTCTTCTGCCTTTGGAGGATCAAGCATTATACAGACTAAAGCAAGATAAGTGGCTGAAACCGGAGGTCTGAAAGATAAAGAAAGAAGAAGAACGCGAAGGCAACAGAACCAGACTGCGATCTCTGATCGCCGTCTGGTAAAGAAGAACCCGAAGAAGACAAAACCCAGCTTAAAAGAAGGACTCTCACATCACTGCAGTACAGTACATATAGCATCACTTACGCTTTCTACTCTCTGCTGACTTTGTCTTTCCAACAGCAGACAACACAATTGGTCTGATAGAACTACGGCTTGGGACTTCCAATATCCCAGGTACATATTTCTCCAACCCATCTTGAAAAAGTTTCCTTCCATCCTCCTCTGTGAGTCTTGTAAACTCTGCCATCATCTGAATAAATTAAATTTACAAAAAAAGATAACATTCAAGAAAACTTTAACAGGCTAGGCTTATTTTAGGATATACAGGGTGTCCCAAAAGTCACACAGTGATTTCAAAACATCATATCACCTACTCTATATGTGGGGAGGCAACTACCAATGTACAACTTCTACAACCACCAAATCTCACAAAAATACACACAAGATTCTGTGTGATGCATAGTCACTTGCATGCAGAGATTGCCTTAAACCACCAAATATCACAGTGACACATATGTGTCCCACTGGATTGTGAGATTCAATAGAGTTAGGGTTTTAATATTATAGGGAAAGAAGTTTGAAGAGTATTCGTGCCAATCACTGATGAAAATCAAAGTTTATTTCTAACACAAGAAATTTATTAGTGCACAACAACAATAAACTTATCCCTGATAATACATTGTTTCCCCATTAAGTAAACTTACCTCATCTTCATGAAATAGGCATGGGTATTCGAGTTGCAAATCTTTAATCCTGCACAAGTCGGTAACAATTCTCTTACGTCTATCTGCAAATGTTAAGTCCATCAGTAGTCTAACTTTCGCAAGGTCCTGTCTCAGCTTTTTTGACTCGCTTTTCATAGCTTCTTGATGTCTTGCAATGGTGGCATTGTCTTCACCATCTGGTCTATCAGGTAAATAATGTTTCACCCCCCACATATTGCTGTGGGCATTCTTGTTTGCATTTGTTGATGATCCAGCTGGCTTTATTCTCTTCTTTGGTTGCGCAAGTTCATTGTTCTTATGGTGTCTTTTTTTTTCGTTCCTAAATTTTTGCGACAGTTTTGTCTTCCAGTATTTCTGAAAATGAAACCAAATTCATGCCCTGTTAATTGCAAATGAAAGCTGTAGGATTGTAGTTGTGTCAGAATCTGCAATTACTTTTCCTTTACCAGGATCCCAGTAAACCTTATACTGTGTATTGAATAGGAAATGCTGTATTTTAGAATACTTCCAATTTACGCAAAGCAACCAACATGAAAACACCGAGTGCTTAAAATATGGTGATAACCAGTGTCATTTCATAATTGTATGATGAAAAAAGGGAAAAGTAAAATTGTTCATATCGGGTAATAATATTGCTTTAAAAGGCATAAAACTTGGTTGGACACAGTGAATCTGTTCAAACAACAGAGTTTACATTAAAACTTTTGATTTGTGAGCCAAAATCATCTCTGGCATCATAAACTCTGGGGTCTAATCAATTTACATTTTGTAAATTGTGCAACACAAGCAATTAATATAAAATCGGTATGCTAATCCAGCAGCGTCACAGAGTTACACAAATTACAGGAGACATTACATGCGCTACTGCCTCAAAACTCACAATGCTGCAATATGTCAAGATTATAATTTAAATAGTTTCAATTGGAAATCGTTATAATTGACCATTGACCACTCCTTGATGATAGCATGCTTACACTGTGGCAGCAGTGTGGCTTACTTTTTTTCAACCAAAAACATTTATACACGACATCACTGTTCATTGCTGATCAGTAATGGTGTGAACAACAATGTTGCTGGTTTAGTCATATGCCCAGGTCATATGATTTAAGAACTGAAAGCTACAGGTAATTAGTGGCAAGGTCCACAGATAGAAATCGACATACTGCAAGTATGTTCATAAAAGCATGTTTAATTCAGAAATTATACTTTTCAGGTTTGGACTGAACAATTTAAAGTTAATTTTCAAATACATACCATTGCATCTGTTCCTTCCATATTGTTTGCCAGGTTTGGATATGTTGCCAAGAGGTTGGATATCACTTCAGTATACTGAGATTTTGTGGGGCAGCTATAACAAACAACAACAACAGAGTTTAATTTACATTCACAGTTTAACTTAAAGTGATATTCCCAGATTTTGTGTGGCAGGGTCTACCAAAAAATTAAGATTTCAACTATTTGGTATTCATTTGGTTGTTTATTAAAAGTGCATAAATTTGTAGTGATCCAATTAAATTGAGTTTAGCTTGAAAGCCCAGAAATCAACATCCAACTCAGTAAAAATCTACCCAAACTTTTGTCAGAGAAAACCTATTTCTGGAAAATACCAAAAATGTACAGTGCACAGAATGTAAAAAATACAATATCACTGCAAAATGTTGTAAGTACAACAGAGCTCTGCCCTATTGTCAGTAGAACACAAAACAACTCACTTGTTTCCCCATAAATCAGTGGCTCTTAAAATGGTTCTTCAGAACCATTTCAAAATGGTTCTTCAGAACCATTTCAAGAGCCACTGACCTGAGACTGGACCTACAGTGGCTCGATCTTGAAATGGTCCATGTGCTGCCTGATGAAGAACCATATTTCAAGAGCCACTGACCTAAGACTAGATGCTGTAGAGTGCGCAATGCAAAATAATGACAAATAGCTGCTTTTGCACTTACGACACTCTTGCATCCAGGCAACAATATACAATGTCTTATTAACAACAAATTACTGGCGACCAAATACTCATCTCCAGGAGCCAGGACATGCCGGCTTCCAAAATTTTTTTGTCTGTGTTCAGGGTTGGACTTGGACCTCCACTGTGCCTAAAGCTCAAGTTTGCAACTCCCTGGTTTATAAATCTAGTACTATCCAAGTACTATTGCAACTCTCGAAATATAGTCTATACAGCCATCAAAGTCATGGGTATATCAGTGTCGGACTGATTAAGATAAGAAAACTGAAGTCATTGCCATGACGGGCTTACTCAGTACATTGTCCATTGGTGCCAATTAAGAGTATTGCTAAGCTAACAGATTAAGTAGAACTGTTCATTACAAAAACTATTTTCATTTTTGTTTGTTTATTCTTTCATATTTTATGTCCTAAACCCCTGTCCTTAAGGGTCACTAGCATATGTATCAAAGAAGATAACTAATAGTGCAGCACTAGTAGCATTCATTGAAGTCACAACAAATGAAGCCACAATATTATGTTAAGTGGAAGGTCATCTTTTAGACACAATCTTCAATTGTCTCATATGGATGGGAGGAGCTTCACCAACCCATGAGCTGACTTGTTACAATAGCTAGCAAGCTCCACCCACTGAATATAAAAAGATAACCTAGCACTTACTATGTGTGCTTTGTCATCTCGTCGAAAAGGGTATCCACCAAGGATGCACTTTCACTATGCGTCAGTCCGTTATCTTCTGCAATAGCCTTCTTCACGGAGGATTTTATCTTTGACTCAGGAGTAAGGAATGGTACTGGCCATGGTTTCAAAGTGACCCTCTGTTTGCTAGCAACAGCGCTGGAACATAAAAACATTGATGAATCGATTGATTGTGTGTGTTAAATATATAGTGTTTCATCAAAATAATCACTACAATAGCCAATAAACTTGTGATCTTGGGTTATTTGATCATATACAAAACAATCAAATATCAGCAATTGATCATTAAATTGTTAAACGTGGATCTAACAAATGCCTTTATAATTGATAATTCAATCTCTTTTCTTCTAAAGGGATATCTCAAGAGAAAAGCCTCTTTAATACTTTCTTATGACATTTAGAGCTCTTGTGAAAGGATCATTGGCAATTGCATGACCCATGCATTTAGAAATCTTCTTGGAATGCTTTATACTGTGTTCAGTTGGAGGACCCAGGGTATAAACGTACTGGCAGAGTTGCATAAAGATTTGTTAATTTATTTAGCGCTAGTATGCATTGCCTGGTGATAATTGCTGGCAGAGTAAGTTATGGTGGGTTACGTTCTGCCTGTTAATATTCCCAATATGAAGCGACCCATATCTGACTGAATCACTTCAAATAATGCAGTGCTAAATAGTCTGTGACAGCTAGTATTTAGCCAGTTTTAGTGTCATTTTAATGAAAACATAAAAATCATATTTAATTAAAGGTATTTGAAAGCCATGATTTCACTTGGGAATAAAAACATACTGATTTGAAGCAATAAAAGACGATGGAATCAAAATTAAACAGAATCTCTGTTCAACCAAATTCCATTCTAAGAGAACTGCTTGCTGATTTAAAAAGACGCCTTTTATGCAGGCTAAACGTTATTGCAAAAACATGACTTCTCTAAAAATATTTTGGCAGATACAAAGAAGTTTAATTTTAACAATTTCAGAATCTATTTCATGGGGGGGGGGGGGGAAGGGGTTGGATCAAGGTTGTACATGAATTTGATTTCGAACCATACTCATCCTCACATTTTTTTTCGAGCATTTCGGTTCTCTCCTGCATTTAAAATCGAAAATTCTTTCTGCAATTCTGTCATTCACACATTGGTGGCATTCCTTGAATTTAATGCATATATGCACTATTGATATAAGCCAGGCTTTCCATTGAATGTTATAAATAAAATAAATCATATAATTTTACTTACCCAGCGGAGCAATAATTTATTTAAAGCACATACATATTTGTCTCTTTTATTATAAACATTCAAGTTCAACAAGAATGCTTAATGGATACAATTTAGTACTTCATGGAAGAAATTTCCAAAAATGCAATAAAATAAGTGTCACAGAAAGTTAACTTCACATTGATGATCTTGGGTAATGCCATAAGAAAGTAAATTCTTTTTAAAATCAATTAATTATCTCAAGACTTTCAATCCGTTTCCTCTTTTATCGAACACACTGTACCAAGGGCAATAGGATTCATAGATTTTACTTAAATTCTTATTTATTTTGGGCCTTTGAATACCATTTTCTGGGTGCCTACCTTAGTTCAGATGTTCCAGGGGCACTGGTTTCTACAGTTGTGCATTCATTTTTCCTGGAAGCTGGTGTCTTTATCACTGATTTCCTGGAGGCAGATGTCTTGGGTGCAACCGGTTCATGTAAAGTAGATGTCCCGGACTGGCAGGCTTGGTGGCTTGAAGCAGATGTTGTTGCAATTGGAGATCCAGGACCAGGATCATAGTTAGAAGTGTCATCCACTATCACATTTAATCTGCACATATTAGTGACTTGATCACATTCGATGTTGATCCAATCATCAAAATCTTTGTTCCATATTTGAAGGCTGATATCTTGCTCAATTCCAAAGGCAGTTTTTATATTGCGAACAACATCTTCACTTGTCTCGCCTTCCATAATTTCCTTTCTGTTAAGTTTGCTGAAAGTCACATGGCATTTTATCCCCGGCATCTTGATACTTTTAAAAGAGAAATGTATGAAAAGGTCTAATCATGTATGATACATTAATTAGGCAATCACAATCATTATACCATAGTCCACCTTCCAATGATTCCATATTGTTGATCTCTGCACGAGTCACTACACATGCCACATTTCTAAAGAGCAGCCTTCTTATTTACATATCCAGTATTTTAAGATTATGGCATATTCTGGACCTTGCAAATGATAAAGTCCCAGTGGATGAAAATCTAGCAAATCGGTAACTCTGCACAACCTATAGCTACATGTAAGCTGGTCACTTTTTGTCACAATGTAGGCATGTATATCCTGTCTAAACTCTTCTGTTTCTAAAACTTCCGTCAAAAGGTATGCATTGCCTCCAATAACAAAAATGATGCTGATACTTCCAAAGATGAAAGTGTCACAGATTTCATCATCGAATTCATGTACCACACAAGATCCAGCACTATACTTCACACCATCTACTGTAACCGATTCTGCCTGATAAACTGATTCTCTTGTACCAAGGAGGGGTGCAAGGAGATCCTGTACCTTGTTCGCTAATAATCTGACTGGAAACAAACCTCCTTTACTATCTTGAACATTGTCGTCACTGAGGAAATTGGGAGAAGTGTGATACAGACATTGCTGATACTGGTTTCTATAAGCAAGGGTCCTACACATATTCTTCCTGTTCTTTGTACGATTAGCTATCTCCTTGTAATAGTTGTGTTTGCTTTCACACCTGAGAGTTTGGCAATGTACAAGCGGACCAAAGAGCTTCATCTGTCTGGCATAGTGAATAAGATAGTGTGCCTTGGGGGTCACACTATCTTCAAATTCAGCATAGTATTTTTGGTGGAAGGTAGAAATCATTTCATCTAAAAGGAGAAGTTCCCCAGGATGAATGGTGTGTGCAACAATATAGTCCACAATATCCAACAAGTCACAAAGAAGCTGCAAACATGAGTCGTCACTTGGAACCCATTCACTCACCATAAGAGGTAACAATCTAATGAAACAATAGCACTGTGAAGCTGTAAGTTTAACCTTAAATTTACCTAATTCATCTGCAAATGGCCATGGTTTATTGGCTTTGTCACACTCGGCATACTCAAAAGTCCTTATTTTTTGATTCAGCTCTGGCAACGTGAAGTAACTTTCCTGAACAAAGTATCTAATTATATGTTCCATTACTTCATTAGAAAAACCTTCAAACATATCATGAGCAATATCAGAGGGACATCCCCAAATGCAGTGGAAGTAGTCCAATTTGTTCAATGGGGAGTCTGACTTGACCCCATATGCTGATGATAAATTAGGGTCAAGTGCAACATTACGTACATGAATGTTGTGAGCCTCTTTTGTCCTTAACTGCAATTCCCTATCAACAAATACAACCTGTCTCTGATCCTTGGTTACCATACAAAATCGGCAAGTTCTATCTGCAGAGAAACTCTCAAGCAATCCAGAAAGTGAATGTGCTGCCAGATTGTCTGCGATGACAAAACCCAGAGTGCCTATAAAAGTATGTTCTTCTCCATTTATGATTACACTCACTCCATCTGTCTCTAGAGATTTTAGATCATCTATTAGTCGCTGCATAATGACAGAATATCCATACTTCTTCACCAGGTGTGCCTGACATAGAATCAGTGTCTGTACAGCAGAGAGTTTTGAACGATACTTAGGGGGAAGATTGCCTAACAAAAAATAAAATGCAGATATCTTGTACTTCTTAACTCTATTACCTAGTGGGTTGACAACCTGAAAATCATCATGGTACAAATTAATCTGTAATGTAGGTTCATCTAATGAGAAAATAGGATGATTCTTATAGGCATCACCATCACAAAAATCACGTAAGTTTCCATCAGAAGATGCATGTTTTCCTTGAACCTCTGCTAACACATCATCATGTTTCAAAAGACACTGAAGCAGCTTCTTTATAGGAATATACATATATGTTTCGCTTTTACCAGTTTCATCATGACCAAGAAGAATTTCTTCAGGTTCAACAAAGTCAAATTGTTCTGTAAAATATTTATCCTGTTTCTTTGTTGTATTAAGAACATTAGTGGCTGCTGAAACGGAATGGAAGGAGGTGAAGATATCTTCAAATCCATCAATATTTCTCTGATCTATTCCATTTTCTTCCAGCACCTTTGAAACAGCATTCCTAACTTCAATAGTATTTATCTCAAATAGTTTGTTTATCTCTCTCACTATATGTGTGCACGCATTTGCAGGTACTTTTCTCTCTTCCTTCAGTCGAAGAATAAATAATGCAATAGTCCGAAGATAGTCATATTGTGCATTTTCTTCTGGGTCCACGTTTTCCTCATTGTTAATACCTTCCTGCACTTGCATATATTCATCATCAGATTCATCACCATCGCTATCATTTGGCCTAGCAGGTTGAATAGCTACTGGTTGGCCTACATGTATGTTTATGTTATGGTTCCTTCTTATGTGGCGTGAAAGTGACTCAACAATGGAATACTTCTTTTGGCAGCCACCTATTCCACATGTAACGCTAAATCCCCTTTCTGTTTGGTGTACATACTCAAGATGACTTAAGTATTTATTTAGTTTATTTGTCTGATACTGACAGTAAACACATGAATACACAAGAAGATACTGGTTCACATCATTTGGAACTGCTGCCATATATCACACTATTAAAGTTACTGATGAAACACGTACTTGTTATAATGCACACAGCAGTATACTCAACTCTGGTGGTAGTAAAAGCTGTTGTCTATCTAATCAAGCAAGATGAGGCAAGCTGAGATACGGTACCAACCTTTGCCCATCGAAATCTGCAGAAAAACAAAATTGAAAAACAAAATACATATTTTACCTGTTAGTCCTTGCCATTCATTATTGGAGCAAAATCATTTCAGTGATAAAGTGTAATAAATACAATAATAAACTGCTCAACAAAAGTATCCGGACACTTAGAAATCATGCGATAACCTTAGACACGAGAAATGACCCCAAAAACGAAACCATCGATGAATTGCGCATATTTTCCTGCGTATTTTGACACCTTACTTAATGAGATACGATGTCGGAGAGGGAAGTTATACCCCATTCTTTGGGGAAAGGTCATGTCCGCAATGTTGCGAACACATTATGAACCATGACATTAAAAAGGTGAGTATGCGCGCCTTTATTCAAAAGCAGTTCATTGTTGAATGTGCAATTAAGAAATTAATTTGATTTTTCAATTTCAATTGAGATGGGAATAATGGATTTGAAAATCATTTCAAATCTTGGTTGTGAGATGGGAATAATGGATTTGAAAATCAATTTAAATCTCGGTAAATCCCAAGAACGCTTTGCCTGTAGTAAGGCCACAAGAAGCAACTATGGCGGAATTGCCAAAAGATTAAAGTGGTCCGTCGCATTTTTGGCCTGTTAGATACCGGGCTTTCGTTGCGAGAAGTTGCCCAACGGGTTGGAAGAAGCAAAGATGCTGTGGCGAAACAGGTACTGGACCCATGGAAATGTTGCAGATCTTCCAAGAAGCGGTCAAATCAAATCGATTTCTTAATCGCAAATGCAACAATGAACTGCTTTTGAATAAAGGCACGCTTTTTAATGTAATGGTTCATAGTATGTATGCAACTTTGATGACTTGACCTTTCACCAAAGAAGGGGGTATAACTTCCCTCTCCAACATCGCATATCATTACGCCTGGAAAATCTGCGCAATTTATGCATGGATTCGTTTCCGACAATTAATCATACAATTGATATTTCTGCCTAAATAAACAAGTCCTTGCAACTCTGCTTCAAGATTTCTTGATTTTTATCACTTTGCCACCAAATCAATACAAAATAACCAAAATCTAAAATTGTTGGCAGACCCTCCACACAAAATCTGGGAATAGCACTTTAACCCTTTCCAGTCTGGCACATTATTCACGGTCACACCTGACTGACTTTTGGGGTCAAAGGTCAGAGGTACGATCCAAAACAAACCCTCCAATTTTACACAATGACCTCCAAACAGATAGTGCGCGGTTATTATTATCTAACTATTAAAGGTGCTCGGTCCGATTTCTTAAAAAGGAGTTTTCTATTTTAAATGATGCATCATCACCCCAGAGACCTTGATTTCAAATTCCAGCTAAATCGGCCAAAGTGTTTGGACGCAGCAGGAGATTACGTAAATTGCAACTGTCTATCTTACTGTGTAAGCTTACGGTAATAAATGGTTACCATATCTAGTCACATTTTCGTTCATATCTTCCAAACGGTATGTTTTTTGGCTGTAAAATTTCACAGGGGTGATGAGAAAAATATGAGCTTCCTTCTGATACCAAAATCTCAAGGGGTTTGAAAAAATTCTGAGGAAATCGGACTGGGCACCTTTAACCTTCAAAAACTGTATTTTCTCAAGTAAAACGGTATTTTTCAAACAAATGCTCATACGATAAATGTACAAGCTTTAAACACTAAAACACACGACATGCACACCCAAAAGTAGTGGCCTTGATAGGAATCACTTTGTACATGAATGTACTCCTTTCAAGGCCACTACATGTAGAAGCACATTATTATTATATGCTCTGCATTTTTCACTTTTGGAGAGAACAAACTGTATGTGTGACTGCAGACGGAACAGCTGTTAGTGCTTTCAAGTCCAAGAAGTAGGTTTCCACTGGGCTGGTACAAAAAAAAAAAAAAAAAAAAAAAAAAAATTGAAGGAAACTGGGAATAAGGCTGTGGATCACAAAATGTCCCTTTAACCTTGATAATCCGTCTGTACAGTAGAAGAGCGGATTTCTGCCCTACTTGATTTATTATCTGCCGTCAATCATTTCATACACATTAAAAATTCACCATATTGCATATTATATCCATGAATATCAGTCCTGTACAGTGAGTGAACTAACTGCCGAATTTGGCATGCAAACCATACAGGCAATGCAGGTGCCTGTAAATTATTGTTCATACCTTTGGCTTTGCACTTCTGTGTTTGACTTTTTGGATAGCTTTGCTTGTATCCACAATGGTATTTACTGTAAATTTGCATCATTATTTCATATTTACTCTTTTTTGCAAGCACATCGTACATGCACATGATATCGCCCGGTGTAAAAATACCATTCAAACCCCAGTTACATTACATGGACATATTTGTTGTTGACATTCTCTTTAAAAAGTAACGGCCAAAACGGGATCATTATTGTACATGCTCCATACAGAAGTAGTACATCAACAATACGTTACAATACGTTAAAATATTGAACAAGCTAAGAGGCCTGGATAAGCACTTTGCCTGCTGAAGTCACTCAAAATCGCTCGCAGAACATTTGTATCAATTTTTTTATTTTTTTTATTTATTTATTTATTCCTTTCCATCAAAGGACATAAAAGACGAACACATGAATTTATGTCGACCATCCGAGGCTAAAAAAAAAAGAAAAGAAAAAAAGAAAAAAAAAATGTCTATACACCGTTGTCTTTTTGTTACATTACTTCATCTTTTCTTTATATTCTACATTTGTTTTTCTTTATTGTATATTTCTTAAATAAGGCAAAACCAGGGGCAAATTTGCTCCCTTGCGCCCCTTATTTCAAGGCTTGACCCTCACCCTAAACAGCACAGTGGAAGTCTTTATATGACAGAAATTAAAAGCAACACTCTTCAGGGTGCTAAATAAGGATTCTGAAGGGCACACCATTTCAAGGCTGTTTTTGAAGGGCATGAAGGGCATCAAGGAAATAGCAAAGCACAGGCTAATTTCTAGGGCATCAAAGCAACTGGGTGGGGGCATCAAGGCAAATTGCCTCTTAAGCCTTCGGTTATTTTGCAGCCTGCTCTTCATGTCTGCCGCACAAACCGACAAAAGTGTTAATTCATTTAACGTCACTGTACAGAAGATTGGGTGAAATTGAGCATATCAAGTTCTGTGTTTTATGTTTGAACGTCATATATGTGAAGATACGCTTGCATCGCAAACACAATGAGTGTTGAACTTGATTTTCATGTATGAACCCACACAATTGACTGCATAGCTGCGTACAACAAACACATTCACACAACTGCTAACGACGAACACATGCGCATGAACACTTTAATACTGTGTACGACGAACACACCCAAACCCCTGCCCTAACCCTAAACAGCACAGAAGTTTGGGTGAAATCAAGCATATAGTGAAAATAATTAAATGAACAGTCGGCTACACACGAAAAATGCGTCTGCAGACAACAA
>JAAUXV010016785.1_pt1 | contig 12227 bp, 18 predicted proteins | sample 7278181 | NCBI WGS metagenome assembly JAAUXV01 (sample SAMN14350114, study PRJNA611818) | marine sediment metagenome | isolation source: surface marine sediment (2.1m) | place: French Polynesia: Moorea | collected 2018-08
AGCAAGTGGGTCCGCCACCGCAGAAGAAGGAGTAATCGGGAGCTCATAACGGCTTGCAAAGTTTTTTTTCGTGTTAGCGAGCAAAAAAGGTCCTTTTTTGCAAACCATAGCTCTGAATGAAAAGAAACATAATTTTACGGCATGCTCTGTCCTCATGGCAAAAGAAAACATGTTCACCAACACTTCGCCTCTTCCGGCTTCCATTTTTTCTCTCTCTCTTGCTGTTCTTCCGTTTTCTTCTTTCTTCTCCCCTTTCCGCCTGTTTCTTCCCACCGGATCGCGGAGCTCCCAGAGGCAATCGCACGCAATCAGATCGCAGGGGAGCAAGCCAGCGGGTGGCACGAGGCGGAAAGGGAAGAGGTGGAGGTGATCACAGCAACAGGATGGAACCGCAGGAGGAGGGAGTAGAAGGGGGGAATGGAGGGGGGAGCTTTGCATAGGCACACACACTACTACACCATAATTGCGGTGAAGGAGGGTTGGGAGGGGAAGCGCGAAACGAGCTACTCGAGGGAGAGAGAAAAAGGGCTTTCGACTCTACTCCAAAGCTGGCTGGCGAAAAAGACCTTTTTTGTACGACTTAAGAAGTGAAGGGGGGAGAATGAAGTGGGATTTCGACGGGAAAAGGAGGGAAAGAAAAAGTAAGCGGGATTTTCCTCTTTTTTTCTTTCACTTTTTTGGGGGGAGAAGTTGCTTCACAACGCACGCTCAAAAAAGGGGAGAGAAGTGAGGGAACGTGGGTGCGATCGAGAGACTTGGCCGGGGGACAAAAAAGGGGAGGAGGAGGGGGACGGAAAATTGCCCGAAAGTGAAGAACGCTGACCTGTTGGAGGAGGAGGGGGTGGGGAGGAAAACTTGGCAGCTGCCGGGAATGGCCCGTGTGCTGGATGAATTAAGGAGGTGGGCTGGGGGAGGAGAGGAGGGGAAAGGAGGTGGAGAGGTATGGCCTGGGTCAGGAGAGCAACTGGTGGTGAAAGGGTTAGAGGAATAGAAAGGTGGTTTGTCCGCGGTGCCCGCTAGTTTTATTAACGAAGGGAGGTGGGGGCCTGGGAACGAAGTGAAAGCTAGCAGCCCTACCTAAGTACAGTACTTCAAATGGCCCGGGGCGGCGGCGGCGGACTGAGAAATCCATCCTGTCTCCGTCGCGAGGAGAGAGAGGAAAAATCGTCCCCTGTCTAGCACACAAGTCTCTCCTTTCCTTTGTAGCAGTAGTCTGAGCACCGAGGCCGGCCGCAGAGGAGGGGAGGAGGGAGGAGGGGGAGAAAAATGGCCTTGTTAAGGTTCGCGTGCATTCCTCGTGTCAGTCAGGCAGAGGAGAAGAGGGAGACCAAGGGAACGGCGAAGAAAGGAGGGGGAATCCGTCTCACAACGGATACTACCGGCATATCATGGCAGATCGTAGCCTAGTATGTTTAGACACTATACTCAGCAGGGGTGAGAAGAGGGAAACACTTCTTTTGATGGCCCCTCTTTCCCTCTGCCTGCCTGCTTCTCTTCCATTCTCGTCCTACAGTACATGCAACTTTTACCCCATGAGCCAACAAACTCCCGCGCTACCCCGCGTGACAAATTGGTCTTGAGTGGATGAAGCTCTCACCCGCTCTGTCATTTGTGGGGTAGACTTCTATTCGCCCTGGCTAAGGCGAAAATGGAGCAGGGACCCTATACTCTGTCTGCTGCTCTGATGGCTTAGAAGTTGCAAGACCCCGCAGGGATAATTATTTTTTTTTTGCAAATCTGACGTCTACCTTAATGCACTTTCTAGTATGTCCTAATTTTGCTCAAAGTATGGTAGAACTGTCTGGCCGTTTAATGCATGATTTTTAAATGCGACGGGAGTGTTTATACTTCCTTATTGGGACCAAGTTGATGTTTGTCTCCTAATCCTTTTTTGTTAACGTTGGTACTGTTAAACTAGACGCTATTATTATCCTCGACAAAGCGATTTTTCTCCCTTCCCATTTATTTAGCAGCAATTCTAAGAATCTCGCTATGGCGAGAAAAAGGGAAGAAGAAAAAAGGAGCTGGGGAAACATAAACCGGCTTTTAAAAAAGTGGGTTGGAGGCAAGTAAGTCCCCTCCTCCTCTCTCTCTCTCTCTCTCTCTCGCATCTTCCTTTTACTCTGGCACTTTTTTAGTCGCTTCCATCCCCCCGAAAAGGGGAGGCGGAGAAGGTTAGGGAAAAAGATGGAGGAAGGGGGAAGCAGGGGAGGGAGAAGAAAAAGGAAGACAGGATATCTCGCTAATGGGAGAAGTTTCCTACTACAGCGTCGGCTTGTGTGTGTAGTGAAGTGGGGCGGTCGGTCTCTGGTCTCCCTCCATGGTAGTAGAAGGAGGCTCGCTGCCCCCCTTCGGTCACTGTGCAAGCGCGAGGCCGGAGGGAGAAAAGAAGGGGGTTAGATCGCAAGGAGGCTTCCCCCCTTGTGTGCGCTGTCTCTCTATCTTCTTTCTCCCCCGCCCCTTTTCTGTGTAGCTGGCTGCCCTCTTTGGCGGCGAGTGTGTGTGTTCTCCTTTCCCCCCTTCTTTTCCTTCCCCGGAGGAAGGAAGAAGGACGACAGAGATCCCCTCTCAACTTCCTCCTCCCCCACCCCCCTCTTTTCGGATGAACGGAACCTGATGAAGGGAAGGAAAAGAATGCGGACGGAAGTGGGGGACGAAGGAAGAGTGGGACGGGCTATACAGCAGTGTGGCGGGCACTGGGATCTTGGCTGTCCAGTACGTCGTACAGTAGTAGTAGGGTGGGGTGCAGTGTGCACATAGCCACAGGTCTTATCGATGAACGCAAGAAAGAGTTAGGGACTTGGTGATGTAACAATAGAATGCTATCGTAAGGTGTTATTCGCCAAGGGCAGCCAGTAAACGACGCTGCTCGATTTATATTCTTGACACGTACCTGACGTTGCTTTTTCTCTTGATTTCTTTCAGAATCAACTACCACGGATCACCACAGCTCCTCCTCGCCCCCGCCATCGCCACCGACAGCAGCAACAGCAGCAACATCAACCACGAGTAGTACTGACTTCCCCACCGCCGTCGGAGCCGGTCCAAAGCCGCCCGAGGAGAGCAGTTTACAATGACGGCCGCTGCCCTCAGGCTGTCCCGAGGCCCTGCTGTCAACTATAAGGAAACGCGAAACAATACTAAGCAGTGCATCCAAGCTGCGGCTGAGACGATAGCGACGACCGCAGCTCCCACAGCGGCATCGTCGAATCTGCCTTCCGCCGTCACCGAGTCGGCGGCGGCGCTTGGATCCGGCGGCGGCGGCGACCACCGGCTCCTCCTCGACCTCCTCCTCCTCCTCCCCGACCCCTGCCGGCGAGGCGAGGTTGAGGCGGCGGTCGGAAGGAGGTGGAGGATCCCCTGCAGAGGGGAAGAGGATCTCGAGGGCAGCGAGGAAGCTCGCCCTCTGACAACTCTGACGACATTCCGAGGACCTTCTCCTACTCCTCCTAGTTCTGCCGCAGACTCCCTCGGGGGCATCTGGCGAAGGGGAAGCGGCAACAGGCGGGGGGCGAAGATCAAAGACACCGGAGGCGGAGAGAGGTCGCCGCTACCGAAGAGGACTTCAACCTCCAGCGCTACTACTGCTAATAAAAGAAAAAGCAGAAGAAACTCTTGCTCAAATCGATTCTCGCCCATAAAAAAGGCGGTTGCAAAAACAGAAAAGCTTCAACGACGACAGTAACTTTCCTGGGCCGGCCTCCAGGAAGCGCAACAGAAGAAGCAACTAGAAAACATGGAGCCCAGCAAGGATTCTCCGGCACCGTCCGCCCCGGCGGCGACAGAGGAGGAAAAGCAGCAAGGCGCCTCGGCGCTGCCTCCCATCACCTCGGTGCCTCGTGCCCTCGACTCTGCGGTTGAGGTGCTGACGGCCCCAAACGTGGTGGCGCCGGGCTCCAACGGCAGCGCGGTGCGGTGGGGAGAGATGGGATCGGAGGGAGGCGGGGTCGGGAGCGACGACGAAGGTGGTGGTAGTGGCAGCGGCGGGCGGCCGCGCGGCGGCGGTCTGGCCCGTGGTGCGGCCTCGGGGAACGCGGTGCCGCCGGACTCCTTCATGATCGCCCGCGCAAAGGCGCTGAATCGCCGCGTTCTGCTGAACGTGGGCGGGACGAAGCACGAGGTGCTTTGGCGGACGCTGGACCGCCTCCCGCACACGCGGCTGGGGCGGCTGAGGGAGTGCAACACCCACGAGGCGCTCATGGAGCTCTGTGATGACTACAATCTGGTGGACAATGAGTACTTCTTTGACCGCCACCCACGCTCGTTCAGCTCTATCCTCAACTTTTACCGCACTGGCAAGCTCCACCTGGTGGAGGAGATGTGTGTGCTTGCCTTCAGTGATGACCTCGAGTTCTGGGGCATTGACGAGCTCTACCTGGAGGCGTGCTGCCAGCACAAGTACCATCAAAGGAAGGAGCACGTCCACGAGGAGATGCGGAAGGAGGCTGAGTCGCTCAAGACGAGGGACGAGGAGGACTTCGGCGAAGGGCGGTGCGCCCCATACCAAAAGTTTCTGTGGGACCTGCTGGAGAAGCCCACCACGTCCATCGCGGCGAGGGTAAGATGCACCAGGCACTTGCCGTATATTCCCCTTTTTGCTGGATTTACTAACCAACAATTGCTCATTTGTCCGTGATAACTATTAGGAAATCAGGAGTATATGAAGTCAGCACACTGTACAGTGAGCCGGTATTTTCAATCCAGGATTTCGGATAAGCATAAGAAAGGAATGGAAAGAGGAGGAGCGCGAAAAAACTTGTCCTACAGTATCTTTTGTAGTACGCGGGGAGCATTGCGCTCCGTTTCCTAACTCCTAACTCCTAAGTTTGGGAAAATGATCATTAGTCATTCTCTTCTCCTTTGTACAACCAGCAGAAGAGGGAATTTTAATTTTCTCTTCTTTCAAGTAGAAAAGAAGGAAGCCTCAGTTATTACAGAAAAGAGAAGGGCGAACTTCCAACCAACCTCTTCGGAATAATTCTCGATAGTCAGCGTAGGCTGTCCTATGACAATATACCAAATAGCTACACTTTTGCATGCATAGGTACACTGTCTCTGAAGCCGCCTGTAATTTCTTTGCTTCGATCAAACCAAAGATAAAGCATCCCACAAAACCCGGGAGTGAAATTGTTAGGGTCGGAAGAACTCCAGACCACCCACCCAATTGAGCAGTAGTTCGGCCCATGGAAAGAAGACCAGAAAGAGGAAGAGAAGTACGAAAGGAGAAGAAGTTCCAAACTTTCCCACTCCTCCCCATGCAGCGTTGACTGTTTCCGACGCTTCCTTCTTTCCCCGTTTTGCAACCAGCATGGCCTCCTTCCCCTTTCTTTCTTTCTTTCGTTCGGCGGACCCCCATGGGCAACTTTGTTCCTCCCTTCCTCCTCCTCCTTCGCGAGTTTGCACCACTTTGAGTCGACGACAACCCGGTCGGTCCCCCCCTCCCTTTCCCCGCAGGAGAGGGGAATCATCCTTCGTTTTGCACCACCCTCCTCCCCCTTTCCCTTCCAATTTACGATCCCCGGCGGCGCCGAAGGAGGGAGGGAGAGGAAGCAACTGAGAAGCGTGAGCAGCGCGAGAAGCTGCTTGGGTGGCGAAAAGAGGGAGGGAGAAGGCATCTCATCCCGCCCCCACTCCTTTTCCCTTTCCTGCCACACTCGTCGACGACTTCTACTGTACGGAGTCGGGTTTGGCGAAAGCTACAACCGGGAGTAACTAAGGAAGGAGGGAGAAACGGATGTTCGAAAGGGAAAGAGGAGGAAGGTTCCCGCCTCCTCCTCCTCCTCTTCCAGCTTGCTTGGTTAAGTGAGGCAGGCTGTGGAAGGGGTTGTGGAAAAGGAGGAGAGGGAGGAGGGGGGCACTGCGGCGGCGCTCGGCGCTTTCCGAAGACGACGACGACGACGACTTCTTTTGAGTGCCGTTTTCAGGCGCCCTTTTTCCGGCGGCATCAGCCGGCGGCGGGTACGTTAAAGTGGCACTTTCCTTCTCTCTTTCCTTCCCTCCCCCACTTTCACAGGCAGGTCTGTTCCATCGGACACAGTGGCAGTGTGTTCTTGTAGTAAGCGGAACGAGGGAAGAGGAGGAAGGGGAGTTGAGTCAAAGACCCACTTCTTCCTCTTTCTCCTCCCTTCTTTCCCCATGCCAGCCTTGCGGAATCAGATTACATCTCTGTCCTTCCGTCCCCGTTTTCCTCTCTGCTCTTTTAGCCCCCTCCCCCCTCCCCCTTTGCCTTCAAAAGTCATTCTAGGCCATTTAGCTCATTTCCCCTCTTCATCCACTTTTGCCGGAAGAGGAACTCTCTCCCGATGAAAGGGGGGGAGGACGTTGTAACTTTCTCGTCTCCGTTCCGCCGTGTAACCTCCCCTCTCCTCGATCCCCCGATCCCATCCAGGAAGGAGGGAGGTATCATTATCGTCCTCATCATCTCCAGACGACGACAGGAGAAGAGGGGGACAGCGGCAGGATAATATCCGCCGTCGTCATCGCGCAGTCATGAGAGCTCTTTCCCCCGTCTTTCTTAGTACGTACGGAGGTTGTTTCGCTTTCTCGCTGTACATGAGAGAGCTGGAGAAGCAGGCAACAGGAACGAGAGCATAAAAAGGAGCTGATGAATCTTTCTCCCCCTCCTACTGCGAACAACAAGAAGCATGCGATAAGTCAAGAGACCTCTCTCTCCCCTCCCGCGAAGACGGCAAGAAGCAATAAAATACAATTTTCTCCCTCTTTCCACCCTCTTTGCTGTCTGGCAGATGTCTCTTCCCCCCTTCCCCTTTTTCGCCTTATCCCCATGCATTGTTCGCGCCGCGAGGGCGTTCCCTTCGTCGCTCGCTGCCTCATTCCTCTCCCCTCCCCTCGCTGGTACCATCCCTCTTTCTCTCTCCTCGCCTCTCGCCTCCTTTTTTGCCTCTTTGTTCACGGCTTCCCCTCCCCTCCCCCTCCTCCCTCCTCCCTCCCTCTGGGCTCTGATATGCAGATTAAGTGCGTCCCCGCCTTAGAGCGGGGGAGGAAGGATCGCGGGGGGGAAGCTGGATGGAAAAACGAGCGGCGTGGAGGGAGGGGAGAAGCTCTTTCTCGCCGAGGCTCCCTCCCCGGCCATGCGCCGACGACGCCAGCCAGCCTCGCACGGGGGAGCTGCGTTGAGAGAAAGTGGCGGAGGAGGAAGGAGGCATTTGTTTTCTTGCGGCTGGAAAGGTTGTAAGAACGATTACTGCCGGGGAGAGGGAAGGGGAGGAGATGCGGAGGGGGAGTCGTGGAGAGAAAGAGAGGGGGAGCTGAGAAAATAAGCAAGGGTGGAGAGGAGAGAAGGATACGTAGCACAGAGAAAAGGAAAAGGCAGAAAGAGACATAGGGGAAACGAAAGGGAGGGAGAGAGGAAAACCTTTTCCCTTTCCTTGCTCAGTCGGGCAAGCGGGAACGCGCGTTCCGCTCAATCTCTGCACGCGTCGCTTTTGCGCGCTCGCATTCTGGTCAAGTCTCTCCCCCTACACGGTCAATCTCGGCCCTTGTGCGGCACCATGTTCGAGTACGCTTCCTTCCCCTCTCCCTTGCTATACTAGATATTCACGCTTCCCCGTTCTCTTCCGGCTCCATGCGCCCTAGCGGCCCCTGCTTGCGAATGGCCTTATTGCCCGTTTTCGCCCCTTTCTCCTTCTCGCGCCTCCAGATGGGAAACTGGAAAATAGGAAAAACATTACACTTCGTTACTGTGGAATGGCTACAAAGATTTTTTGTGGAAAGGAAGGAAAAACTTCTTTTCCCTGTATGACAAAGGATTTTTTTCTTCGGGTCTGCCGATTTTTATCTTCGCCTGAGTGCTTGCGGTGGCCGCCTGAGGACAGGGGACAGGCGAGTAGCCGGCAAAATTACGGCCCTCCCCCTCCCGCACATTTTTTCGCATGAGATAGAAGGACGGAGAGAGACTCTTTGTAATGGGCGCTCTCGCCCGGCCATAACATGAAAAACTTTTGCTACTCTATCTGTGTCCCAACGGAGCGGCAAAGAGGAAGGGGAGACCCCTACTTGCTTCCCTCGGCTCTAGAGAAAGGAGAGTCCGCATTTTTTGACAGAAAAAGTATATCCTCCCCAATCTTTCTTTTTCTCCCTCAAGCTACCTTGGACAAATCCCGTCCTTGGCTCCCGGCGGCGGACACTGCATGGACGGTCCTTGAGGTGTTGTATTCCCTTTCCCTCCTCACTGTGTCCACGTCCGTCGGTAGAGCTCAGACATTTACTACGTACGGAGGAGAGGGAGCCGCCCCACAACCCAGCCAAAGCGTCTGCCCAGACACCGAGAGACGCTCTCTCCCTCTCCCTCTCCCCTGAGGTCTTTGCAGCTCGCCTGCATGCCTTCCTATCCTTTTCTCCTCCCCTCGGAGGCAGCTTTCATTTTCATCTCGCGGTAGCAACGGTGGGCGGCCCCCTTCCCTTCCCTTCGTCACCTGTGCCCCCCCTGCATTCCTGGCCGCTGTGCACCGGCGGGAGATGAAGCCGGCGGGGGATAAGGCGATAAGGAGGAGGGGAGCAGAGAAACGGGGGCAAAAAATATTTTCTCCCCTGCTCTTACTATCTTGGGAGCGAAATTCCTTTTTCCTTCTTCTCTTTTCCTCCACCCACGCAAGTTGCCCGGATTCACTCTCTCTCTCTGGGCCGTCAGAACTTTTCGTGAAGGGCGAGGGAGGGGAAGATGAGAAAGTGCTTTCTAATAATAAGCGAAAGTACTACTACGTACGCCGTCCGATCCCCCCTCCCCCCGGGCGGTGTAGTAGGTCAGGCAAAGGAGGGGTTGGAGAGGGGGGATGTACCAGTAGTAGTAGCGGCGGCCATGCAAGACGAGGGAATACTTTCTTTCGTAGGGGGGGCGAGGGGGGAAATGAGTGATTGGACAGATTCCAGGAATGACAGGAAGGCATTTGCTCTTCCTTCCGGAGTTGTAGGAGAGAGGAGCTGTCTGCTGCATTAAGGGGGATGGAGGAGGAGAGAGAGGAAAGAGGTCCTTACGAGGAACGAATGGAGTAGTCCTCAAATCGCGACCGTGGAAGGGAAGGAAAGGGGCGGGGATTTTTTGCTTCCCCTCCTCTGTAGCTCCCTGGCCAGGGAGAGGAAGAGTAGATGGAAAAAATCTTTTATGGCCTATTTATACGAAGGAAGCTTGTTACTACTGTTGTCCCCCGGCTTTTCCAAGGCATACTACGCACATACTACCATTACACATGCTTGGGAAAGAAGCAGGAGCAGAAGACACAGCGAAGAGGAAGGTACTGTACTGTGTAGTGTATGTATTCCCCAGTTCGCGCTGGCTCCCCCGCTCCCCCTTTCTTCCTTGTTCCATTTGAGGGAGGCGGGGCGGAACAACATAGAGGCTTTAAAACTGCCGCCCATAAATAACGAAGAGCGAACGAAACAGGAGGAGCGGCGGGCGCTGCCGCACAAAACGAAAACGCGCCCTCCTCCCTTCTTCCACTCTTCCTCCTCCCCTTTTCCGTTGACTTCATGGAAGGGGGAAGATAGTTCTTCCTCCCCCCTCCTCCTCCCGCTCTCCCTCTCCTTTTTACGAGTTCTGATTGCGTCAGTATTTATGTGGGGTGGGGAAGGAGGAGGAGCAATGGATGATCTACCCTCTATCCTACACTCACTTCCTCCCCGCTTCCACTGCCGCTGTAGGACTTCTATTTCCTCCTTTTTCCTCCTTTCGAGCTTTTCACTTTCACCCTCTCTAGTAGAAAAAGGACTCTTTCCCGGCTGTGTCCCATGTGGCGGTGGGAAGAAGTAGCAGCAGCCAAACCCTTTCCCTCTCTATTTCTACCTCCCCCTCCTCCTCTTGGACCTTCCCCGCCAAAAGCCGTCGTCGCGCTGCCGCCGCCGGTCTCTTTTCCGCCGGCTGCCTCATCATGTAATGGATTTCTGCGGATAAAGCCTTTCCTCGTTCCTTTTGCCCTCCTTTCTTCCCCTTTTTTCTCTCTCTTTCATTTCTCCCCACCCCCCTTCCGCCTCCAGCCCTCCTCCCACCAAGAGCCAAAACGTCCTCCTCGGCCGTAGCGACCGGGCGAGCGCAAGACAAAGCCATAAAATCCAACTTGACATAAGTCGCCCCCTCTCCCCCCCTTCTCCGCATGGGAGGAGCGGGGAAGAAGGGGAGGGTGCGGGTGGCGGAGAAGGGCGGGGCCGAGGGGAGGACGGCGGGAGGGAAGGCAAATGGTAGGGGAGTGACCTGACCTCTCCGTCGTAGCCTCCTCCCCGTCCGGCCCCTACACACGCAAGCACATTAGGCACCGCGGATTGCGCCGCTGGGACCGGTGGTATACGAGCGGCGGGAGAGAAAGGGAGGCGGAGGGCCGGGCGAGCGTGGTTGCCAATGCCAACCCTCCTCCAAAAGGGACGGACGGACAGACAACCTTGTTACCCGGCTACATATCTTTTTCCCCGTCCCTAGCGCGGTAAAAAGGGGGGCAGATTGCTCTTTCCTCTGCCCTCCTCCCTACAACAGCCAATGTGGAGAAGCTGGGAGGAGAACTAACAAGCTCTGTAGGAACCTCATGGGTGGAAGGGAGGAGGATGGGAGGGAGAGGCGGGGGCGGAGGACGAGGAAGAGATGGGAAGAGGAGATGGAGGTCGCGAGATCACGTTGGCTGGAGAAGCAGGAAACGGTGGCAAGATTTTTTGTGCGAGAATTGGAAAGGAGACAAATGCATGGGGAGAAAAACTGGGCTATCTCCTTTTTTGGAGGGAGGATGTTATTTCTGCATTTTTAAACATGAGAACTGAGGACTGAAATAGCAAAACAATTGAAACAGACGCTAGTGTTCTTGTGAAGGAACGCCTGAAGATGCGCTCAGATATGGAGGCGAAAAGGGAAAAGGGAGCTCACTTTCCTTCTTCCTCCCTCTCATTTCTACAAAGGGCTCCTCTCCCTCTCGTCCTTTGTCCCGCGGCTCTCCCTCTTCCTTCTAGCTCCCCTTTGTTTTCTCCCCATGGGTCGGTCGGTCGACCTACGCCCTTCCTCCCCCCACTGCCTGCAAAGGAGGTGTATCTAAAGAACTCCAAAGGGGAGAGGACCTTCTTCTTCCGGAGACAAAGGAGGCACTCGGGGATCTTCCTGGAAAAGCCGCCCCCACCCCCTCTTCCAACCGCACGTATACGCAGCACCGTTCACGGCGCATGAGTTTCGCAAAAAATAACTGGAGGAATGCGCGAAATGGAGCATTCCGTACTACATGGGCTCTTTCGTCCATCGCTCTCGCTCGATGTGCTTACATCGTATATCGTTTCCCCATCCATCATAATCCCTCCACTACAACCAACAGGTACTCCCTTCCACTTCCTCCCCCCGCTGGTAAAGAGGATACCCGGAAAAAGGCGTGGTATGGAGGAGGGAAGGAGAGGGCTGGGGAAAGGGTGCTGCATATAGTACAGTACTCTGTACAGTAGGACGCAAGGATGAGGATGGCTCGTCGCCTCCTCCGCCTTCTTCCCATGCGGTGATGAATTAAGATCCAGGGCCTGAGCTCATACGTACAACTGCTACAACTGCTCCTATCTCCTCTTTGGCAGCGGGTGTCTTTCCTCCCCACACTCCTCCTCCTCCTCGGAGCAGCTTACCTTGCGGGAAAAGAAACAGGTGTCGTCTTCCTCCCCTCCTCCTCCTTTCTATCCCACTGACACCGGCGGCACCCTTTTCCATTTTCCCTGGGTCTCTTTTTTTTGTGCGCAGTACACACCACCTCTCTTCCATCTTTGAGGTTGGTTTTTCGCCATTTGCCTCATCCCTCTCTTTTCACTTCCACAGTCTTCCTTGCCAAAACAGCGCCTAATGGACTTGATGACTTCCCGAAAGGAGGGTACGTTGGAAAAAGGGAGAAAAGAAATGGGGACGAATTGGAGATATGTTTTTTACTTCCTCCTTTTACTGATTTTCCCCTTAGAATGGGAAGAATCAAAAAGTCATTCTTCAGTCATCTTGGAGAGTGCTTTATCATCGGAGCACGTGTCTCGATCCTCTAAGCACATAATTTCCCGATGTAAAACAGAATTGGAGGAGGAGAAAGGGCAGAATACAAGAAAAAGAAGCATGGATATCCCGAGACCTTGTTCCGAAGAAAATGCCCTAAATCTTCTTGGGGCGGAGGTGTTCTAGCAGTCACGCCCCTTTCCCCTGGCCCACCGCGGGCTCCCCGTTTCCCTGAGCCCAAGAGCCGCTCTCGAAAAGAAAAGAGGGATCGATGGATCCTCTCAGG
>JAAUXV010250518.1_pt1 | contig 12225 bp, 15 predicted proteins | sample 7278181 | NCBI WGS metagenome assembly JAAUXV01 (sample SAMN14350114, study PRJNA611818) | marine sediment metagenome | isolation source: surface marine sediment (2.1m) | place: French Polynesia: Moorea | collected 2018-08
AAGATGAGGAAGGGGACGTGCGGTTCTTCCCATATGGATGCAAACAGAATGGAGAGTATACAATTCGACGCTTTTGCCGTAAAAATCACTTTGATTCCGATGCCTAGCCATTTTAAGGCCAGATACACAAAAAAATCGCCGAGCCTCCTATTTGCACTCTCGGTCTGAACTGTCGAATCTCTCACTCCTACTTTTGCCGGGGGTCCTCTCCTTCCTCCCTTTCCCCCCGGCTCTGCCGTACGTTATGGAATCGCCCCCGCGGGACTTGTTTCACGGAGAAGGACACAAAAAAGGAAGACGGCGGAAAGAGGGAGAGGAGGAGCGAGAGAACCCCATTCTTAAAGTGGCCCCACCACATGCCTACCACCACATTTTCTTGCCGAATTTTCGAGCATTTTTCGACCAATCCATCGCTCACTCAAGGCCCCTTATTTTTCCAAAAAGTCACCTCCTCTCGCAGCAGATGATTCCATTTTCTCTACCCCTTGCCCTCCTTTCTTCCGCCGCCGCGGTGATAACCTCCTTTCTCCCCCCTTTTTTAAAAAAGGGGGATTTTAAAAAAAAATCCGTGGAAAGAAGGGAGGGAGGAGAAGAAAGAGATTGATGACCCAAACACGACGACGACGACGACGACGCAGCGTCGCTCCTGACGAAAAGGGGCCGCAGCAGATGGACCCCCAAAGACGAGGCCGGGGAGATCGAGGTACAACAGGAGCCCTCTTCCGCACTACAGACATGGGTCAAAGTTTCAAAAGGGAAAGAACTTGGAGCTGTCTATACCATCCTTGCCTTGGGTTTCCAAAACTTGCTCCAGGCCCAATTGCCCATGTATGGGACCGAAACTGATGAATACCAATGTACTGTCCTTGTAGTCGCCGGCGTACCATGCGTTCCTTCCACCCTTGTCCTGAATGATGCTGATGATGCTCCTCCTGCTGCTGCAGAGACGGCAGCAACCCTTCCTCCTTCCTTCCCCCCTTCCGAATTTCGCTCAATTACCCAGGGCGATTTGTCAATCTGGCGGAGATGCAAACAGACCATACCTGGCCCGGGGACGAATGCGGACCTGAGCGAAAGAGTTTGAGAAGGTATTGCGTATTTTTAACAATACCATACACACCGCACAGCTATTTTCAAGGTTCTGACAACATGCCACATGATCATGACTCAACACCTTTTTCATCGGGCCCAGGTGTACATGCCGTCGATGCCCCCGTCCGCCCAGCCCATCCTTTCGTTTCTTCGGAGTCTCTAAACTTTTTTCCTCGTTTGTCAACCCTTCGTCCCCTCTTCCTCGGCACGCATGACTTGTCGCGTGCGGCGGCCTTCAAAAGTGCCTTTTCCCCGCGTACCCGAAAGGGGAGAAGGAAGAATATACTGTACTATAAAAGGCGGTATATACAGTAAACAAGTAAAGCGGCAGTGTGCCATTTTTCTTCTTTCTTTGCCTTGATTTTTTTTGGGGGGGAGGGGGGTCCTGAAAGGACCTCAAAATTTTCGTGAAAGGCTTTCCCCCTCCTTCTTCCGTTGAATAAATTTATGACCTCGTTCCTCGCCCCTCCTTTTTTCATCGTCGCCGAGGAGGAATGCGAAGAAAGGGACTGTTCTGGTCAGAGACTTTGACATTATACATACTTGCTGTGCAAAAGTGCCGCTTCCAATCCGATCTCTAGGATAACGAGATGCCAGGAAAAAGTTCTCATAGCCGTACATCTTTTTTTGCCGGAAAAAGTTTTTTTTGGCCTCATTCCTTCGGCCCAAATGTTTCGGATGGCAGTTAGAGGCAAAAGAAGGAGAAAAGAGCTAAATGCACTCATCAACATACAGTCACTCAAGTTCTTTTTCTGTCCCCCCCTCCGGAAATAGCTTTTGGATAATGTACTTGCCTCTTTGAAAGTACGGAGGCACTGCTGAACAGGTACCGTACTTTCGCTCGAAATTTGTCCCGGCGATTGGGGAAGCATCTTATGCATGAGTTCCTCCTCCGCCACTCTGCCGGTATGGACGAGCGCCCCTTCCTTCTCCTCTTTTCTGTTCTCTTTCCGAGTACGTCCTTCGATCATTTTTGAGAACAAATTTTCCAGTCTGCGAAAATCCAATATTCAGAAAAAGGTCACTCACGAACGATTTACTAGTACACGCAGGGAACGGAGGAGGGAAAATGGAAAGCTCAACTCCCAATGGGGGAGAGGCCCTCCCTGCCTGAACATAAAAGAAGTCTTTTTTGGGACTGGATTGAGAGGGTGCGTAGGGGTGGCGGTAGTGTGCTGGTGGATCCAATTCCTCAAATGGCCCTAGAAGCAAATGTTTGGTCCGGCGCGCTGTGACCATGTACCGCAATGGTACATAGCATGATGAGCTTGATATGGTGGTCCCGAACAAGAAACCCCTCGGTTGTCAGGCCAGCTTTGATCGATCGCAGACTAAAGAGGAGGAGAAGGAGAATACAAGGGAGGAAGAGTCTCGTTGCAACAACCCTTTTGTTGTTGTGCCACATATCTCGCGGAGCGTTTCCGAGCGAAGGGGATGTTTATACTAATGTCGGAAAAGGGCTTATACTGATGTCCACGACACTTGCTGTGCATTTCTTTCGACGGTGGGGCCCTCTGCTGCATGCATACTCACACACCAACAACGACGCCTATTCGACATTCCTCGACCAACGCCGGACAGAAAGCCCTCCCAAGAGAGGAGGGGAGACCCTCGCATTGTTGACCTTTTGATGGTGGGGTGGGTGTTCTTAAAGGCCCTCCCTCCACTCCCCTCCTCCCTTTTGGCAACTTGTCTTCTATCGAGACACAAATATTTGCCCTCCCCTCATGGCATCCCACGACCGAACTGGGAGAGGGCAAGAGAGGGGGGGGGGAGTTTGTGGACAGGCACGTTTTTCATTTCCTCTTCTCTTTCAGCCGCGAAAAAGAAAAGTCGACTTCAAAAAAGCTCTCGCCACCACTGCCAGATTATATCTTGGCCTTATACAGTAGGGGGACTTTTGTACCCTCGCAGGAAAAAGAACTGACATCTGCCTCCTCCTCCCACAAGAGCGCAAAAAAATCTGCAAGGAAAAGGAGGGGGAGGAGAGGAAAACGGAAGGACAGAATTTATTTCCTCCTCCTTCTCCTCCTCTGGGCGCAAGAAAGAGACCTCCTCCTTCCCTGCTGCCATCTTCAGAGGCGAAAAGGAAGGAGAAGGACCACTTTGCCCGAGCTCAAATTCTGGTCTCTGAGATCGACTTCCTCCCCCACTCTCTTTTTCGAAGACGAGCCTCGTCTTGGAGGAAGTCCTTCTCCCCACTTTCCGCCGCTGAAGCCACATTTGCCATTTGACGGGGGGGAGATGAAAAGACTCGCGTCCCTTCTGGTACGGGATGCGGGGGTTTCAACAAAGTTGACAACATCCGTCGCTGAAGAAAAATGCGAAACTGACACTTAACGCGACTGATCATGTACGTTAAGTTATGTTTTTGTACCCAAAAACTTTGTCGAATGCCTCCCCGCCGTCAGCATCCATGAAAGGAAAAAAGAAGGAAAGGGAAAAGGGAAGGGGGAGAGTAACCATGTCATGTTTGTAGATGACTGCACATGCCACTCCTCCTCCTCCTCCTCCTCCTCCTCCTTGGTGGTCGTCCCCCTCTCCCCTCTTAGGGTGACGCCGCCGCAAGAAGTGAGTCTGAATAGGCACCATGACGACTTGCTCACCCCTCCCCTTCGGCCTGGTGCGTGTGTGTGTTCGTGTCACCCGCCACCCACAAGAAAGAGGGGGAAGGAAAGAAGGGAACATATTTATCTCTTGGGGCCAGCGAAGGCCACGGCGAATGGGGAGAGGAGGAGGGAGACGATGGAAGCTCGCTCTTTCAAGGCAGGCAGTCATGATGTAAAGAAACATGGACTCGCCATTTCTGGACTTCGAGGAAGCTTGCTTATCATACAAAAGTGCAGAAAATAAATATATGTCATGTCAATATGATAGTCCTCTTTTTCTCCCCAGGCGGCCTCTTCGACATGCCTGACCAGGTTCAGGAGGTCGCCTTCCGCTTCGCCGTGGACCACGTCAACCTGGACCGGTCCGTCCTCCCCGACACGAGGCTCACGGCGCAGATCGAGAGGATCCCGGCGCAGGACTCGTTCTACGCGGCGAAGCAGGGTGAGATATATAAAGACAGATTCCCCTCAGACGTTCACCTACAAAAAAGTAATGTGATTGGGGAAATGAATCCTCTTCCTCCCCCTCAACCTTGAAGGGGCGCTGAGGAGGCCTCCCCTCCTCCTGATCTCTCCGTTGTTCTTCCTCCTCTTCCTCCATCGTCCCATCACCATTTCCTCCTCCTCTCGCCGCGGGAGACGAAAGAGGGAGAAGAAAAGACAGCGCCTCTTCTTCTTCCTCCTCCACGTCATATTTCGCCTGAAGTTACTTTTCCCCGGGTGAAATTTGCCAAAATATGCCAGTTGGAGATGGGAGCAGTCACAATGAAACGCGAAATTATAGCTTCACGAAGCTCACTGCTATGACTGTAAAAAATACCGGATAATTTGACGAGAAGCCCAAGTCTCTCTCTTCTTTTTGAGGCCGCCCCGTTGGGTTGTCGGTTTAGAGAGTTGGATAGTGAGGGGGGAAGGGGGCGGTGTACGACTTGGCCCCGAGGCGATTCAGCTCTCTCTCCCTTCCTACCCCGGGTCGACGGATCTGAAAAGGGAAAAAGGGGGAGGCAAGTCCTCTCCCCCCCCCTTCCCACACTGCAAAAAAAGGATGGGGGGGGGGAGACGAAAGAGAAAAGTGGCTGAAAAATCGACTAACTTTTCCAACCCACCCTTCTCTTTCCTCAACAACTCCCATGAAAAATTGCCCGCCCATCCCCCCTCCCTCCCGGGAGTGGCATAATTGTGGGCTCCGCTTTCTTCATGGCCTATTCGCCTACCCAAAAGCTCCTCCTCTCGGATTTATGGGCCATGCAAGATTCTCTTCTCTTCCATGGGAAAGAAAACGGGTTCGCCCTCAAGTCGAGTGGAAGCGAATGGAGGGAGAAAAAAAAAGTTTTTGCATTTCCGCGTGGCAACGTGATCAATCAGTCGGGGGAGGTTTTTTCTTTCAGCATTTTCCTTCCGTATTTTTTGCCAATGCCTTTTAGTAGGTGCATCTCTGTTCAATCACTCTGACTTCATTGATGCACCCTTGTACCTTTCCCGGGGTTCTTTCGGGCGTTTTCCTTCTCTCTCCCTCGGCTGAAGCTACTAATTGCCAAGCCATCAAAACGCGGCGGCAGCTACAGCCGAGGGAGGGAAGGCGGGAGAGAGGTGCACAGCTCTGCCAGGGATCGAGGGGGAGAGAGCTGAATTTGCTTACAGAAGGGGGAGGGGGAGGAGAAGGAGGCTAATTTAATTAAATCTCTCCTTGCCCTCCCTCCTCTTCCCTTTCCGGCCTCTTGAGAATGGGGGAGTCAGGCGATGCCTTCCCGTTCGTTCACTCCCCGCCAGCCAAGGCGCCGCCGACACCTCTTGGGCAGACGACGTCAGAGATTCAGTACTTTTTAGTGGTATACCACCTTCTCCCCGTTTCCTTGGCCAATTGTTTAACTTTCCTCAGTGGTCGATCGTATGACAATTTTTTTAAAGTAAATACAAAGGGAAAGCATGCCTGGTGAATCCCGTTCCTTGTTGTCTCCTCAACTTTGCATCCTTGCTTTCGGTCTGGCTTTTCTCCTCCTTTTCCCCACAACCAAGACGAGCGATGATGTCGGGACGAATTTATGCAAACCTCCGAGGAAAAGGGTACCTCCGGGGAACCCGAACCTCGGCCTTGGATGTTAACTTTCCAACTTTTGCGTATTCCAGTGTGCAAGGCCCTCGACGGCGGCGTGATGGCCCTGTTCGGCCCCAGGAGCGGAACAACCTCTGCTCACGTGCAGTCGATCTGCGACTCGCTGGAGATACCGCACGTGGAGACGAGGTGGGCCTAAAATGAATGTTTTTTAATTGTATAGTAAGAGTTTCGTTTCCTCTTCCCCAGGTGGGACTACCGCCTTGATCGTCAGCACTTCTCCCTGAACCTGTACCCTCACCCGCAGGCCCTGGGCCAGGCCTTCGCCGACCTCATAGTGGCCCTGGACTGGAAGTCGGCCGTGGTGCTCTACGAGAGGGGCGAGGGCCTGGTGCGGCTGCAGGAGGTCCTCAAGCTCAACCCCAAGAAGAAGGAGATCGACATACAGATCCGACAGCTGGAGCCGGGACCTGGAAACGACTACAGGTGAAGAGGCTTTTCTCACCCTACGAGAAAAGAAAGCAAGAAAGAGGGCAATGATGGTGCCGAAAATGCTTGTTTTTCGCACTTTCTCCAATCAGCCTAAGCGAAAAAGGCGTTCTCCCGAAAAAGAAGTCATCAGCAATGGCGATAATGGTTTCTTTCTCTCTCTCCTTCGTTCGCATGCATGATGTTCCGCTTCACGCCCCGGTGGCGGTTTGGCGGAGGAGGGGGAGGAGGGATCATCTTCCCCTCTAATGTCTTACTCGATCCCTTCCCTTCCCTGTTTTCTCTAGGCCGCTGCTGAAGGACATCAAGACGTTGGGCGAGACCCACCTCATCCTGGACTGCGAGACGGAGAACATTCACGAGATACTCAAGCAGGCGCAGCAGGTCGGCCTCCTCACCGCCTACTACAGCTGGGTCATCACCAGCTTAGACCTACAGGTATGTCAATTCCGAAAGCTGCACACCAATTCGCACATATTATTCACCTTTGAAAAAAGATGGTGGAGATGGAGGAATTCAAGCACGGCGGCACCAACATAACGGCGTACAGGATGGTGGACCCGCAGCACGAGACCGTCCAGAAGGTGAGAGGAAAACAAGAATCATATCTGGTCGAAACGACTAAAACTTGTTTCTGTCTTAGGTTGTGGACGACTGGATCCGCAGGGAGGCGAGGATGGGCCGTAGGATGATCGGGAAGCAGACCATGCGCGGTGACGTCATAAAGGTAGGCAGTGGAATGGGAGATTCCTTGTTTCGGCATTTTCCTCTCTTCCCGCCGTGCCTCCACCACCCACACAACCCACTTATCCTCCATCCCCCTCCTCACATCACCATATCATCTAACTGTCTGTGTCTGGTACATAGCAGAGCTCGAGTTTTTCTATCAAAACACCACAGCCAACTTTGCCGGGGGGAGAAAGAGGGAGGGGTGGAGGGGCAGGGAGGAAAATCATTTGAATTTCTGATGATGGGCTGATGGGAGCGTCCTCGTGCGATCCCTCCCTCCCCCTCCTTCTCCCTCCACCCGAAAAAAGTTGGCGATTAAAAAGGATCAGTGTGCTAGCGCTCAAAAACAAAAAGCCGTACTTCCCTATCTCTTTCCATTGTTTCATAATCGAGTCTTTTGTCTTTCAAGCTAAAAGCGAGATTTGCTGCGTCCTAAACACATAAAAGAACTTTTTTACCATTGGAGGTTTTTCATTTTCTCACTAAATTCGTGTGCTTTTCCTATATATCGTGGCCCCCCAATTTGACGAAAGAGGCAGATTTCCTTTCCCAGCCCAACATTTATCAGTCCAGACACATCATTCTCATTCTTCATATTTCTCAATTTTGAGTGTGGACCTCCTCCTCCTCTTTCCCCCTCATATCGTGACTGTTGATCGCCCAGAAAAGCCAAGCACGGAAGCAATGGAAAACGAGAAGAACTTAAAATCCTTTTCGATTTTTTGTGCTGCTGCTCTTCTTGTGATGAGTGGTGTGGTAATGAATAGGAGAGAGAGACTTGCTAAGTACTTTTTTCCCCTCGGAGACCCTTTTTTCCAGCTTTCTATTTTATCTACGTGTGCCCTAACTATGTTCGAGAAAAAATGAGTGCAAGGACGCAGAATTCCATATGATACATAACCAGAAAAGGAAAAACTTTAGAATGACGAGTATAAATGTCCATTATCGTATTTTTTCCTTCCTCCTTCTCTCTCTTTCTCACTCGCTCGAATCCTCTCTCTCTCACTTGCAACTACTCCATCCAGCCAAACAGCACCATAAACCCCTATGTCCTGAGGGTAAGTACACATATGCGAGAGCATGAACGGATACAAGACAAGACGACGCAGCAGCCGATGATGACAGTGAACGCTTTTGTACTGTAGAACTTCTCAGAACATACCTTGTAATCCCTCCCCCCGACAATAAATCTCTTTTCCTTTCCTCCCTTCCTCGTACGCTTCGATTCCCCCTTTGTCCTAATGCGCTCTCTGTTGTGTCGTGTCGTGGCACCACTGCAGCATGATGCTCTATAAAGTCTTTTTTAAAAGCGCTGACACAATACTGCAGCCTGCATCGAAACACTCTTACTCCTCCAAAGCCTTGCTTTCTATTCCCCGTACTCTCTAAGGGTTCTTCTCTTTTGAAACTTTCAAAAAGGCCCTCGAACACTTTGGCGACATGTCGATATGTTGTTGATATAATATTAAAACAAGGTTAATTATGTTCATGCCATACCATATGCCTATTCCCCCGTGTAGACTGACACCGCGTTGACATACGACGCCGTCCAGCTTCTGGCAAAGGCGCTGACGGAGCTGGACGCCAGTCAGGTCGTGGACAGGTGAGGAGACAACGACTTGCTTCACATTTTTTGCTTACAAAAACACTCTCCCCCTCTTCCAGACCCGCCGGGATCGGTTGCGGCAACACCAAGCATACCTGGCAGCACGGAAACTCGCTCATAAACTACATGAAGATGGTGAGCTAGGGGATAAAAGAGGGAGGAGCGTGGATGATTCACTCTCAATGATCGCCCGAGCATGTTTTATTACCCCAAATTATGTGGGAAAAAGGTTGTGCAACTGAAGGTTTTCCCCTGGAAAGAAGTCGTACGATTATTACAAGAATTGAACGACCTTGGGTTTGGACCCTTGCTTGCCTTTGTATGAAATCTTTTTGATGTGAGGAATGTTACATCAATATGCTATTTCATCCGACTTGTGTACCTTGGTCAACTTTGTATAACTTTAGGCTGTATCAACAGTACTATTGGGTCTTTCATCATATTAAACTTTCCAAAGTCCTGGCCAATACCAGGGTCTGACGGCTCCCCATTTCATTTATCACTTAGCTAATGGAAAAGGGGCCTTTCGGCTCAAAAGTACCTTTCGAAAACAAAGCAAATAATTGTCCAGATTGAGATGGATGGCCTGACGGGTCGCATCGCGTTCGACTCCCGCGGCTTCCGCTCCGACTTCAGCCTGGACATTGTGGAGCTCAAGAACGGCGGCCTGAACAAGGTGGGCGTGTGGAACAGGGGCGCCGCCGCCAACTTCACCAGGAACTTCACCGAGACGTTCACTGACATCATACAGAGCCTCCACAACACCACGCTCGTCGTCACCACCATTATGGTGATGCGAGAACTCGTTGTTTCCATTTCGAACTTGACTCATTTCCCGCACTTTTTTTAGGCTGAGCCCTATGCGATGTACGCTGAGAACTCCGAGGCCCTGACGGGCAACGCCAGGTTTGAAGGATACAGCATCGACCTCATACAGCACATCTCAGAAATCTTAGGTACTGTTCCGGAATTGAGGGAAATGGGCGGAAAGATCTTATTTTATACTGGCTTTGTCCTCAGGTTTCAACTACACCATCCGCCTGGTTGCCGACCACTCTCACGGAAGCTACAACAAACAGACCAAGAAGTGGAACGGCATGATTGGAGAACTGCTGGCGGGGGTGAGTCCGTCTCGAGTTCAGATCGGAAGAGGAAAAGAAGGAGGATGCTACAGCCTTTGTCCTTTGACGAAAAGGGAAAGAGGCTCAATTTCCCCCCTTTCCTTTGTCCCATTACGAGGCACGAAATTTCTCCTTTTTTCTTCCCCCTTTAAAGATGGGCAAAATGCCGCATCGCAGCATCCTATCTTGCCTCCGGTTTCAGCCTTGGTCGTATCGTCTCTGTACCGTAGGGCAAAAGGGGGATTTTTTGCTGGCAAAATAACCTAGTCTGCGATGCGACGAAGCGGGTGCCTCTGTGATAGATACTTTTATACAGTTAAGTTATTGCTTTCTATGCAACCTGCGTACATGCCAGGTGATGTAACTCTCTTGTGTGCACTTCAATTTGAATTTCAATCACCTTATTAATACGACATTCTACGCAGCAGCAAAGTTGTGTGATCATTCGAAAATAATATCTTTTTTCTTTGTTTCCTTCTCTACAGGAGGCCGACCTGGCCGTGGCAGACCTGACCATCACCTACGAGAGGGAGAAGGGCGTCGACTTCACAATGCCATTCATGAACCTAGGTGAGAACGAGAGAGAAAAAGTACTTTCCAAACTCAACTTCAGATAATTCCGTTGTAAGACGAGCAGTACAATAGGTCCGCGCGTAATCTTGTGCGCAACAGTCAAATCTCTTCCTCCCTCTCCTTCAGTCCTCGAGGGCAGTGCAAACACGTCTTTTCTGTCTCCCCCCCTCCCTGCCTGAACAGTGTGTATAGCTTCTTTCTCTCCCCTTTACTTCCACTTCTATGCCCTTCCTCCTCCTCCTCTTCGCCACTCAGAATATGGAAAGTTAGTTGCGTAACGGCCTTGGGGCGGCCGCGGTCTTCTTCTTCTGTCTGTTTCGAGTGGCGCTTCTTCCAACGCCAGTTTCTTCCCCTCCGACTTTTGTTGGCCGCTTTCTTCTTCTTGCGCGATGCCTCCCGCCACAAGAGGAGGAGGAGAGCACTCTTTGTCTTCTCCGGAGCTAGAAAGGGATAAAAACGCTTAATGACGTTTCCCTCCTCCTCCTCCAAAACGAAGCAAAACGAAAACGACGGAGGGGAGGGGAAAAGGGACGGGGAGGGAAAAAATCCCTAAAAGTCGTTTGACTTTCTTTCCGAGGTAGTAGTTGTTGCCGTGCAATTTCTCCCTCTCCGTCCTCTTCAGGGCCGAAGCAATTTGGAAGCTACGCACACAGCTGCAAATGGGAGTTTCGAAATCAGGAGTGGGGGGAGAAAAAGAGAGCTGTACATACGTACGGCACTGTTGGAGGGGTGGGAAAGGGTGGCGGTGCCATTTGGAGAAACCCTTCTTATGCAAGTGCCAGACCACTGTCCTGATAAGGCTCGGCGGCCCCCTCCAACTGGTGCAGGTGTTAATGTCCACTTGGATGTGCAGAAGGGCGGAGGGATAAGGGGCACCGAAAATTATGGTGCATCGCGATCGCCTGTACGGGCTCGTACAGAGGCTGAAAACGGATATCGGCCCCTTTGTTTCCAAGGGCGTCGGTCGGGCAGAAATCGTACGAAAGGAATCGACGTTGGCGACCCCAAAGTCCGTCCGGCTCTGTTAATAACGCAGAGAAACGGAAAGTGGCAGTGTGTGTGCAGTATACAGTACGTACTTGCGGCGGCAATCAAGCGCGATATACGCAAATAGAGCTCCGCGCAATATTACCAGCAGTATTGACGACGCGTCGCTTCCTCCTTCTCCTCCTTTCCGGTGGTACTGCACATCCTCAGGGGGAGATTAATCTATCGCTGTACGGATACGTCCTTTTCGTCGTGTTTTCTCATAAAAGATCGTGGGGGAAAAGTATCGTTTCTTTTAAATTTTCCAGGCATAACCATTCTGTTCACCAAGCCGACGGCCAAGGACCCCAACCTCTTCTCCTTCCTCTCTCCACTCTCTCTCGGCGTCTGGATCTACATGGCCACAGCGTACCTCGCCGTCTCCATACTCCTATACGTGCTTGCCAGGTTTCTTAGTTAAAAACGACAAAAGTTGCAGCCGTATCAGATATTTGCGTGCTCCTGTACTTAGGTTGTCTCCGTACGAGCCTAGCAGCTACATGGGCGGCGCCTCCGGGGACGGCGGCCTCTGCTGCACCGCCTCCAAGAAGAAGAGCGGAGGCGCCTCCGCCTCAGAGGGGAAACAGGGAAGCAGACTGGCCAGGCCCGTGGGAGACCCGGTAAGGAACATACGCCAAATGAGTGTTACGTAGATAGAACCCGGCACCTCTCAAACTTCACCAGATTCGTTCCCACCACAAGGTGTACGAGTCTCTCTTTCCCGGCGGCGGCGGCGGCCCCCCGCCCCCGCACGCCGCGCACCTCTACCGCAACGGCGGCTTCCGCTCCGCTGTCCACCCAGGCGTAGCGGCCGCCGCTCCCCCTCCGCCTCCTCCTCCGCCCGCCGCAGCGGCGTCCTCCGGCGGGGGCGCGGCCTTGGACGGACAGCTGGTGCAGCTGCAGCTACTGACGCAGAAGCAGGAGGAG
>JAAUXV010011920.1_pt1 | contig 12223 bp, 6 predicted proteins | sample 7278181 | NCBI WGS metagenome assembly JAAUXV01 (sample SAMN14350114, study PRJNA611818) | marine sediment metagenome | isolation source: surface marine sediment (2.1m) | place: French Polynesia: Moorea | collected 2018-08
GCATCCTTGCGACTTGGAGCACCCCTAAGCTGGGAGATGATCTTGATGCAAAATCCAGTTGCTTTCTTGACTTGGACACTTTTCTTTGCTTCTTTGTCTCACAAGAGGTCCTGGGTCACCAGCAAACAGGAGTTGAAAAGGGCCCAACATTGGTCATATATATTTTCCTTAATACTTGACCTAAAAGGCCCAAAATTTAATCAGAGGTTCAAAGATTCATTTTGGTACCCATGCCCCTCTGTAATTCTCCCTTTTGGGCCCATATCTTGATTAACAAAAAATTCCACTCCAACACTGATCTGTAGGTTATAAATATTGATAATGCCTCCACGTCCCCTTCCTCGCCTGTCCCCCCCCTTCCCGCCGCCACCCCTACCACCGTTGTGCCGCCAGCCTCTTCTTCCTCCTCTTTTGCCTCTCTTTTTCTTCTTCTTTCCTTTTTTTGTCTTGCAGAGTTAGTACCCTTCCCCTTCACTTCTAACTTCAGTTGATGTGAGCCTTGACCAAATTTTGCTCCTCTTGTTTGCAATTGAGAGTTATGGCTCTTGCAAGTGCATGTGGTTTGAGTGCAGCAGAAAACCATCAGCTCTGGTGTGTGCTGCTTTTTCTCACATGCAATTAACGCACCACAGTTATTCTGTAACAGTGACACTGTAGTAGAGATTGGGGAGGTGAGGTAAAATTGTCAATTTAGTTATTCATTCTGATGTATGGTACTACTGAACTATGTTATTGCATAGGAATAAAACCTTTTCAAACACGAAATATATTTCTTTTTAGGAATATTGTGGGTTTCTACTTTCCGTAACGTAACGTAACAACGTAAATTTCACAAAAAAAGAAATTGCATCTGTGCAATTATGTAAGTTTTTATGAAATTCGTCCCTGGTTTATTTATGTAATATATTTTTTGGGAGAAAAGTAGGAGGTTAGTTTAAATTGTAATTTAAAGTTGACTCCACGTGTGCTCAGTGTGCTGTAACCCCAAAATATGGAAAATGAAGCCTGACTATGAAATCCCACGCCAGCTCCTCCCGCCGTCCAAGCCCCGGGGATCATTGCTCGGGCAAAGTAAGGATGTGAAGGGCGAGGAAGGCGGGGAAGATCATTTCTCTTCCAGCGGCCAAGATTCGGAAGAGGAAGGGTGCAAGGAATGCGGGGCTGCTCCCAAGGGCGCTGGAGGCCGCAAAAGAATCTCCTCCACCTTCGACCTGTCCTGGTCGGGGAAGGGACAGCAGCATCATGAGAAGTCAGGTCAGCACCACCACCACCACGAAGCTCACGACAAGCTCCAGCAGGAGATCGCCAGGAAGGAGTCCCGGAAGAGCCGCGACGAGTCCCTCCCGTCCGCCACCTCGCTGCTGGAGCTCCCGGGCGGCAGGGGGGAGCAGAAGGAGTACGGACCGTGGCAGCAGTCCGGCTCCAAAATACTCGATCCCACCGAATTAGGAGAGCTGTCCGCCGCGGCGGAGGCGCCCGGGCAGCAGTGGCGGCGTAAAGGAGTGAGGATCGCCGCCAACGCCGACTACGACGCTGTCGACTCCAAGCGACACCACATGCGGATCCAGAGCCAGGAGCGCCGCCGCGAAGAGGGAGGGCGGTCGGAGAGGAGGAAGACTGGCGAGAAGAGCAAGTCCAAGACCAAGTACAGCGGACAGGGCAGGGCCAGCACCATCTCTCCGTCTTTCAAACACAAGGCGAAGCAGCTCAAGAGCAGCAAGGAGGAGGGCGGTAGCGAGGAGGGGGACTCGGAGGAGGGCTCGAGAGAGAGGGAGCAGCGCAAGAAGGAGGAGGAGGAGTACGATCCCATGTACGAAGAGCATATGAACATTGAGCACCTGAAGGAGGCCGACATTTCGGAGCACGGCAGCCTCATCCGCTACGTCCTCTGCGAACTGCTGACCAAGAGGTCGGAGACCCTGATGGAGGTCAGCCTCCCTAGCTTCATGCTTGAGTGCCGCAGCCTGTTGGAAGTCTTCTCCGATTTCATTCGCCCAGGCTTGCTGGTGGAAATACCGCTCGCCAGGACGGCAGAAGACAGGATGCTCCGGACGCTAAAATTTTACTTAGCTGGGCTGTCCAAGATGCGAGGGTTCGAAGGAATGTCTAAGAAGCCTCTCAACTCTGTGAAGGGCGAGCTGTTCAGGTGCAACTGGAAGCCGTCGGCGAACCGGCAAGAGGGAAACGTGGCTCCTCCAGAGTTCGAAGGAATAGCGGAAGACTACTGGGCGGACGATTTCGTGAAGCAGAACGAGAAAGCACGAAAGAAGAAGGTCCACGAAAGGCACGGCAAGAGGTTCTCCGCCGGCAAGGAGGATGGCTACAACTCGTCCGGGCTCATGGCTACGAGCGACCCCAAGGACGTGCGCTTCATCGCCGAGCAGATCAGCAGGAGGCCTCCGATCAGCGCATTCTACGCAGAGTGCCACGACAGCAAGGTCTCCCTCAAGGGCACCATAGAGACGCAGGCCAAACTGGTGTACGGGTGCTTCTGCAATCTAATCAACAAGGTGAAAATCTTCAGCAAGGGAGTCATCACCCTCACCCTGGAAAACTTCGGGGAAGAGTACCAGATGACCCTCCCCAACAACCGCGGCAAGAACGTGCTGACTGACCCGCAGGTGGATTTTGCCGGGTTCGTAAGGATTATTTGCGTACAGACGGGATACCACTGCGTCATTCGCTTTCCGGACCCGAAGCGAATAGACAGATTCCGAGTGAAGGCCCATCTGTACGCGCGCAACAAGAAGGATCACCCAGACCATATCCCCATTTATAAAGTCACAGGAAAATGGAACGGGGAGATGAAGGTGGAGAGAGAAGACAGTGAGCCGATCGTCTTCTACAATGCACGAACCCCTATCGAGAAGAAAATTACGTACAAAATTCAGAAGCAGTCTTTTTACGAGTCTAGGCGTCTATGGAGGGACGTCGTGCACAACATTATCCACTCTAACTGGGAAGTAGCAGAGGAACTAAAGAGGGGCATTGAGAATCAGTACGACGAGAAGCCGCAGGAGGCAAAGTTCTTCCGCCAGGCGGAGAAGAAGAAGGAGAACAAGAACCGATTGGAGTATGAACTTGTGGTGCTTGAAAAGCCGAGGATGAAAAAGCATGACAACCCCGCACATTTGAAACATCATCTCAGAAAGAAGAAACAGTTTAATGAATCCGTCCAATATATCGAACAAGATTGAAAAATATCTTTGAATTTATCTCTGCGTTCTGTGCCCTCCTGTCAAGATGCTTTTCCTCCCACCATTACACCAACTCCAACTCTAAATTTTCTTCGGGGTAGGATCCGCCGCTTCCTAATGCCTCATCGGACAGGATCTCTTAATTTCTATTGAATGGCTGAATGCGTTGGCACCCACTTTGTGGTCACTACAGTACAGTATTTTTATCGTATTTTTCTTTTTTTTTATGATATTGTCAATGCCGCAGGTCATTGAACAAAGTCTGTTCTTGTTTGCTAAGTTGAACATTGCTGCACACTGCATTTATATTTTTGAAATAGTTAATGCTTCTCGCCTCCGTCCTCCCCACAGTATCAATCCATGTCTTTAGCAAAGATTTTGCTCTTTCATATTCCTGGCCAGCCAGGATAACTTTTTTTTCTTGGGATCCTCCAACCTCGAGCCGCTCAGCCGTTGCCCAGATTCGCTGGTAGAGTCTGGTGACAAAATGCGATAGTTTCTTATGACTTGCTGCTCAAGAAATCAAGTAATCTCCTTACCTGGCTTCTGGCCATGCTGGAAGACCCTTGCTGCTTCCAAGAGGAGGAGTCTCCTTTGCTTCCAGGATTGGTGTGCACGTGATAGTGTACGTGGACCACGTTGGGCTTGCCGCCCATGATGAAGCTCCCCTCCACGTTGGACACGTTGATGAAGCAGTTGTTGATCGCCGTGGAGGACAGCGGTTTCCTGCAAAATGATCATGGCAGTTTCGAAAATGAGCTTAATGTTCCATAGCGGCGCTGGTCCGCGTGAGTCGGCGGAAAGGCGGGAGACAATTTAGCCTTTATCGCATTTCAAGTTTCAAGTGTGGTTTTGCGAAGTAGCTGTGTGGGCCTTGTGGCCAATTTGCTGTGGGTGATGACATTGCAAAAACTTCAATGTCATATTAGTTTTCCCCTATTACTGACTTATCGTTGTTGGTGCTCCCCGACTTTGAAGAGTCTCCGATGCTGAAGGAAGTGGTTGAGGACCCCGAAGGGTGGAGGCTGCGGCTGCGACCACCAGAATCCATTGTGTTCCGAATTTATTACTATGAGTGCCTATCCGACCAACTTGCATGGCGTGATGAAGGCGACTGCCGCCGGGGAGGGGAAAACATCGAGAGTTTGGTTGCAAACCTGTTTTCGCATCCCACCACTCCCCATAGATATGCGAAACGTAACGAACTGTACGGTGCACGGCAAGATGGGATGTTGCAAATCTGGCGTACGTACACATGAGAGGAATCGAAGGAGGAAAACTTCGGTAAGAGAGGAGAAAGGAGACAGTAAGTCAGAATTCATGAAGAATGGTGGAGAGGCGGAACATGTCCTTGAAGGACTTTGGGGAGCGGTTGTTCCGACACGACAATTCACGAAAGAAGCACTAAGCCTATTCAAAAGTTTTAGGCAAATCCTACAGTGCGCTTTTGGGCAGTTCCATTAAAGGAATTGAGCTGCGGGTGGAGCGAGATGCTTAATTTTGAGAGTGCTCCTCCTCCTCTTATAGCCAACCTGGCGTGCAAAGTCCAGCGCCCAACAGAAAAAAACAAACACAACTAAATATTGCCACCTTCCACTTTTTCCTCAATATATTTCCTTAGCCTCTCTGACTATGAGACAAAAATCTACAAATTTAACTTACAATCCGTGAATGTCGATCCCCTATTGTCTCCTTGTCGCCTGAGCCGTCGTACCCGCCCCAGGGTGGCTCCCTGCCGCGTGAGTGGTCTGAGCGTGACCGTAGTTCCGTGCGATGGTCTTCATGTCAAGGATCTCGGGCAGGGATATGTTGGGGATCACCCTGAAGTGCCTCTTCACCAACCACCGCTTCTTCTTCGGGCTCTTCTCATCCTCATCATCCTCTTCCTCCTCTTTTCCGTCCTCCTTCTTTTTCTTAGGTCTCGGCCTCTGCTTCTCCTCGTGCACCTCCTTCCTGTACTCAATCCTCTCGGCCATCTTCTCCTGCTCCTCCGCCACCATCTCCAGCGTCCCCTCCGATGTGCCCCCCGTGGTGGTGGCGGTGCCCGTGGCGGTGGCCGTGGTGGTGTCGTCCGCGGCGGTGGTCTTGCTGCCAGAAGCCACTGTCGTCGCCCCCTTCTTCTCCACCTCTGTCGAAACTGATGTGCCCACCCTCTGCGTCGTCTTGTCTGACTCGCTTGTGGTGGTGGTCGTCGTCTTCGTCGTGGTAGTGGTCTGCCCCGTATCGGTAGTGGGAGTGTCGTCGCCGGGCTTTTCGGTCGCAGAGCTTTTCTTCTTGTCCACATTTCCCCCAACCACAGGTTCTCCCTCCCCCGCGCTGTCCACAAAGTACTCCCCCACCACCCTGACGAAGGCCTGCATGGGCGCCCCCGCCCCGTTGTTCCCGCCCCTGTTGTACCTGCCCCTCAGGAGGTGGAATATGCAGTGCATCTCTCGCTGGGTCAAATTGGCCACGTTGAAGTCGAACCTCCGCTCCTGCTTGACCGTCCCCTCCAGAAGGTGGTCGTTCAAGAAATCCCTCGAGTCCCTCGCCTCGTACGTCAGAAGGAGGTTCTTCTCCTTGGGCTCGAACTTGCTGTGCTTGCACTCGCTCCCGCTCTTGTTCCTCGTCCTCCCGCCGTCGCCCAACCCAGCCGCCGCCGCCGCATCTCCGCCCATGGCGCCGTTAGAATCCGCCCCCGACTTCCTCCCGGAGGGACCGTGGGAAGTCATAGCGAGCACCGCCCCCTGCTCGAAAGCGGAGTCCTCCTCCGAGGTGACGGAGGTCTTTCTCGACGGACCCGCGCTCGACACCCGCTCGCTACCGGGCGTCTCGTCGTACAGGTGATACTTCTCCATCGTCTCCTCTTTCCTGAATATCCCCTGCTTGGGAGCGTTGGTGCACGTGATGACCTTGCGCTTGTAGACGTGCAGAGAGCAGATCTCGTTCTGAAGCTCTGTCTCGGAGGTTTCGCCAGAGGATAAAACGGGGAGATTCTGCAGCTCCTCCCTCGTCAGATTGGTGGTGGTGGCGTCCGTGTCCGTGGCGGCGCGCGGGCGGCTGAAGCTGCCAGAGTGGTGGGTGATCATTGGGCCGGACTTGTACCTCTTCTTTTCTTCTTCCTCCTCCTTTTCGGCTTTGTCGATGGCATTCAGGTCCTCCGTGATGGAGCTCAGCGGCATCTCCTCATCCTCCACATCCGTCATTCCCGATTTTTTTCTTGAAGAGCCTGTTATGCTTTTGCCGCCTGCTGCCGCTGTTGTTGTTGTAGGTGACAAAGGAGAATCCTCCACATCAGTGGTTCCTGACTTTATTCTTGAAGCTTCTGAGATGCTTTTGCCGCCTACTGCCGCTGTTGTAGTAGGTGACGGAGGAGAATCCTTTACATCAGTTGTTCCTGACTCTATTCTCGAAGCGTCTACTTTGCTTTTATCACCTACTACTGATGTTGTTGCACGTGAAGGAGGTTCCTCCACATTGGTCGTTCCTGACTTTATTCTTGAAGCTTCTGCCTTACTGTTGTTACCTGCTACTGATGTTGGGCGTGAAGGAGGCTCCTCGACATCAGTCGTTCCTGACTCTATTCTCAAAGCTTCTACTTTGCTTTTGCCACCTGTTGCTGTTGATGTTACAGGTGACGGAGGCTTATCCATATCAGTCGTTCCTGATTTTGTTCTTGAAGCATCTACTTTGCTTTTGACACCTGCTGCCGCTGTTACTTGTGCCTGTGGTGGCTCTGGATTGCTCAACTTTTTTTCCGAGACCTGGATCTTCTCCCTACTCTTTTTCGGCAGGGATTCAAATGTTTTTCTCGTCGTGGTGTTAGACGCATGAGAGTTGGTGCTGTTGCTTCGGGCGGAGGCCCTTCTGGACCCAGACGAACCCCGCTTCTTCTTCACCAAAAAGGACTTGGGCATGGGCAGGGAACGGAGAGAGCGTATGCCTCTGCTTCTCGCTGCTCCGAAACTCGATGGTAACTCATTTTCGTCGCTGACTTGGTCTCGTCCTCCTGATTCCTCCGATGTTTTCTTGCGCGGTGATGGTTCCGGCGGCGGTGGCGGTGGCGGAGGCGGTGGCGGTGGACGTGGCGGCCTCAGTGGCAGAGGTGTCATCAGCGGCGACGGCGTCTTGTTGCCCCTCCTCGACAGCGCCCTCTCGATCCTTTGCACCAGGTTCTTGTCCAGCTTTGACACCTTTCGCGGCGCCTCTTTCTCTTGACACTTTGGTGAAAGCTTTCTGCGCAGTCTCTCCGCGACTGCCTTCACGTTTGGGAGTTCATGTTCGCCGTTGCTGGACATCTTTAAAACGAGCCTGCGGTTCAAGAAGCAAAAAGGACTTGCTTTCAAATGAAAGATTAATATTGTCGCATGCGCATGTTTTCGCATATTTTTTCTTTTAAAAAAATCGAAGCATTCTGGGGCGGCCCCCGTAGCGTAATGCGTAAATGGCTACAACGCCTGACTCGCATGCAGGAGGTCCGGGGTTCGAATCCCGGTGCCGCCCCACCAAAGTTTGGAGCCCAAACACCCCCATACCCCGCCTCCAGGTCGCAAAATGTGTCAAGAGTCCCCCCCCCTCGAAAGGGTGAAAGCCGAGCACCCGGGATGACTGAAAAAATCAAAACATGCTTAGAAAATCGATATTTTTCTTTGCTTTAGGGAGGAACCATCTTCTTTTGCAAGCTGGTGATAAAGGATGAGGTCCTCTTCCTATTTTCCGCCCGGCTCTTTTCCATTACATCTTTCTACTCGCTAGGAATTCCCTTCGACGGCGAATGGCGGCGCAAGAGGCCGATGGCCGGAGAAAGAGGGCGGAGTGCGAAAAAGAGATGGCGTGGCGCCGGCGGCGCGTGCAAGGAAGGCGCCTCCTCCTTCACAGTACTGCGTTTTGACAGCCCAAAGAAGAAGGAGGAGGAGGAGGTCGGAGGAGTCAGTGGCTCAGCAGACAGCGAAAGAACAACAGAAATCGCTGGAGAGAATTTAGAAAAGACAACTCTCGAGTCGAGTGTCTCTTCTCGGTTTCTTTTGGCCAAGCCCCAAGTCACGAAGTGTTGTTGACAACCTTGACTTGTTGTTCACCCCCATGAAGAAGTGCTCGGCCATCCTCCGCCTAAACAACAGTGTTCGTCAGGGCCTCCGGAGAGGCCTCTAGTACCGTGAACCGTCTCCCAGAAGAGACGCCACAATGTCGGTGTTGGCGCCAGCTGCCGCCGCCGCCTTCTTCGTCTTGGCCCTCGCCTCAATCCTGGACGTCGCCACCTGTCAATCAGTCGGGGTCAGAGGTAAAAGACCATCATGATAAGTCGTTGGTTTTCAACTCTAGTATTGCTGGAAGTGCCCTATGGTTTCCCTGTGACCCCTGGTGCCAAAAAGTGAATTGGAGAGGAAGTGGGTTCTGGTGGCCTCTTGGGAATTGTCCCATTGTTGCGAATGGAGGTCACCGGAGCTGGGGGACAACAATGAAATATTAGCGGATGGCGTTCCCTGGATGGGAAAAAATCCCTTAGACTCAATAGCTGAGCTGTTCTTCCCCTCCCTTCAATAAGACTGATTCCTGAACCAATTTCTAAAGTCAAACAGCAGAAGTTGGAACTGGAAGGAACACCTGCGCTCCCCGGTTTTTAAGAACAATTTTTGCAAGGGTTTTTCCTTTTCTAGCCGTTACTTTTGCTGGGAGTGATGGCTGTCTGATCGAAGGCGATGGAAATAAGACAGATTCCGGGGGCGAGATTGTCGCCGTCTTTTTAATCCGATGGCGGCGGCGGTGGCAGTCTGGCGCCAAACGAGGGAATTCAAAATCTTTTTTTTCTCTGGAGGTATAAGTTAAAATAGTCCAGGCGACTTTTATTCCTAATTGCGAGAACACCTCAACAGCTCACTTTTCCCGTGACTGACCTGGAAGGTCAAGAAAGAGGAGGTCGTAATTTTTGTCCCCCTGGAATTCGCAGATCAAAAAGTGCGATATGGAATCCCCCCTTTGCCCAGCACGATGAAAAAGTATCCACAAGCCCAATTTTATAACGTCTTGCATGCATCGAAAGGTTTTTTCTCGAATATCATTCCTTCCAGACTTTGGGTCTGAAGGATTTTCGTGTTGTTCGTGAGGTGCAACACAAACTTTTTTTTAGTCTTCTCGGCTATGTAACTTGAGGAGCAGCAGGGGTCAGGGGTGCAGGATGAAATTTAGAAGCTCAAGAAGAGGGAGAGAAGGAAGGAGAAGATCCTATCGCTCACCTTCTCCCGCCTTGGGAGGAGGCTGATTTGTAGCCCCCGAGTTAAATGAGACTGAAATATTGCCCCTCCCTCCCCCCAACACCCTTCCACTCTTCCGCCAACTAACTGAAAGTGGAGAATGGAACTGTTTGTAAACATCTTTCTTTACACGTGTTGATTAAATATTCCGTTGCTATTTCCAGGTCCCCCCCACGCCGACAAGAAGGAGCTGCAGAAGGTTGCCCACATCGGCGACTCCGTCAAGCTCGTCTGTCCAGTCAGCGGCTTCCCGCAGCCAATGGTGGAGTGGTCTAAAGACGGGGAGGAGGTGGACTTCACCTGGGACCGGCACAGGGTCGGCAGGAAGCACCTCAAGATCAGGCATCTCACGGAGGACGACACTGGAGTCTTCGTCTGCAAGGCCATCAACGGATTCGGAAGCGACCAAGTCAGGATCGACCTCATCGTAGTAGGTAGGGAGAGCCCCGCGGAATAAGCTTGAAATTTGAATCTTATTTCGAAAATAAAAAAACTTGTGTCAAACAATTTTTTCTTTCATTAAATTATTTCGATTCGCAACTGCACTGCCTTTCTAATAAGTTTAATTCCTTTCCCTCAGACCCTCGCAGCCTGCCTAAGAGCGCGAGAGACGGCAGCCTCGGCCCTAACGTGGCCCCGCCCGTCTTCACCCACGACACCGTCTCCGCCAAGCGCACCAGCGTCAAGTCCGCCGGCCAGACCTTCCGCGCCTCCTGCGAGGCACTGGGCAGCCCAAGGCCGGAGATATTCTGGTTCAAGGACGGGGAGCACATCAGCGAGTCGGTGCGGCACGACGGACACGGGCGCTCAACAGTGGAGTTCTCCGTGCTAGGCCCGGCCGACGGCGGGGTCTACACCTGCAGGGCTTCAAACATGCTGGGGGAGCGCACCGTTGACTTCGCTCTTAGAGTGCGTCAGCAGGGGAGAGGCGCAGGAGGGTCCGGGGCGCCGGCCCAGGGCGCCGTCGTCGTCGAGGTTGGGCCCAAAGAGGTCCGTGCGGCGGAGGGGCGGACGGTGGCGCTGCGCTGCAGGGTGACGCAGGCGCAGGTGGAGCCCCATGTCAAGTGGCTCAAGAGGTTGGACCCCGTGGCAGCCCCGGCGCTGCTCTCATCTCCGCCAAACTCTGTCGGTGGTTTCCGCGGCGGCGGTGGGGACGGAAGCGCCCTCAGCGTAGGACAGGAGCGGTACCGCATCCTGGAGGGCAACAGCGAGGTTGAGATCGGGGAGCGGGAGTACCTCAGCACCCTGGAGATCCCCTCCGTCAGCAAGGAGGACGCTGGAATGTACATCTGCTTCGTCACCAACAGCGGATTCGTCAAGTTCACCTACGTCTCCATGAACTTGGTCGTCTTGGACGGTGCCGCGGGGGCGGACCTCCCCTCTTCAGTGGACGAGGGCCCTCTTATCCCGACAGATCACCAAGACGGGGGTGAGGACGAGGAGTCCCTGCCCATGCTGGTCCTGGCCGGGTGCCTTGCCGCCGTCGTGGCCGTCCTCCTCGTCTGCATCGGAGTTGTAGCCTGCAAGAAGCAGAGGGACAGATCAAACGGGAAGAAGGCCCCACTGCCAACGTCTTCATCTTCTTCATCGTCTTCTTCTCCCGATTCCCCAGACGTGCAGCGTCCCTTCATCTCGGCCACCGCCTCCTCCGGCGTAGTGATACCTCACACGAACAAGCCCGCAGCCAACAACAACACCTATCACCTGCCGCACGGCAACAACAACAACGGCACCCTGGTCTCCTCCTCCACTGCCTCCGCCCGCAGCAGGTCCCAGCAGCAGCAGCAGCAGCAGCAGCACCCCTGGCTGAGCGGCGGACGCTCCCTGGTCTACCCGGCCGCTTCCTCCGACTACAAGCAGCCCAACTGCGACTCCGGCTTCGACTCAGCGTCGGCGGCTCACAAGACCCTCTTGGACTCAACCCTGAACCAGTACGAGGTCCCCTACTCGCACCTACTCATCCCGCCGCCGCCGGGACCCGCCGCCGCGGCCAATAGAAGCGACGGACCGGCCGCCGCGGCCCCCTACGCCTTCAGGAGGGTCTACCATCATCCTCAGCATCAACCGCAACAACCCAGGAGTCTTAGCGACAGGGTGTCCCCGCCCGCTTACTACGTTGGAAGCGGCGGCGGCAGCGGCAGGAGGCAGCAGCAGAACTACAATCTCAGTGACTACGGAAGCCAGTGATGTCAATGCCGGCAATGGCAAGATAGACATTAGTGTCTACCACACATTCATTCAGAAATCTAGTCGTCGTTCGAAGAGGGGACCGAACCCTCGAAAAAAACGTTTGCCTTTTTTTCAAATGGGGAATGATTGGGTACGCGATTTTACCCAAAAAATATAGCACGTGTTCGATGAAAAACAGTCTCCCGTTTTGCGGTGGCGAGATAATGGTAGAAAAGGAACGCGTGCAAAAAGAAATGTCCTTCACCCCATCCCTGTCTTTTTCCCACCCTTGCATGATTTGTTTTTCCACAGCAATGACCAGTAATAATATCTATCAAAATCGGAAAGAAATAATAAAATCGGACTGTGACACGAAATACTTGCGTTATTCTAAAAACCTGCTCAGATATCTCTTGGCTTTCCGAGTCCTGTTTTTGTGGCTTTTTAGTCGGGAGCAGACCCTTGTTTGTCCAGATCTCTCCTTGCTTGGTCCGATTTCGAAGTCTCTATCTCTCAACCAGGGGGAGGGGGGGAAACAAGCGTCGCGACCGCTGTGGAAAAACTATCTTGCGCGATAATCACCGGCGGTGTCAGGGAGGCAGGACTCGCCCGATCCATCAAACCGAA
>JAAUXV010332503.1_pt1 | contig 12214 bp, 10 predicted proteins | sample 7278181 | NCBI WGS metagenome assembly JAAUXV01 (sample SAMN14350114, study PRJNA611818) | marine sediment metagenome | isolation source: surface marine sediment (2.1m) | place: French Polynesia: Moorea | collected 2018-08
AGAGAGAGAGAGAGAAAGGCGAGTCAGCTGAGCGGAAACCCGCCAACACTTCAATCGACTTCAATCGTTGAATGGATAAAGCCAGAGATAAAGCTTAGACAACTCTGTTGTATAAAGAAGATACACTTCTCTCGAGTGCAAAATTAATTTAAGGGTGGGCAAAAATTTTAATTTTTGGATTTGAATCAATATCAATCATTGATTTTTTGTTCGAGATAGGGTTCGGAATGGTTAACAGGTTAACAAAATTTAACTGAAATACTGGCTCAAAATGGTTAACCGGTTAAAAATTAATTTAACATAAAAACATTGTTGCTTATTTCGACTTTGATTTGCGTCTAAAATAAAGTGGGTGGGTGTTTTCAGATTTGGGTTGGGTCGAGTCAGGAGATTTTTTTGTCCGGGTTGGGTTGGGTCAACCCATGGGTCAAGTCAATGGGTCAAAGCCATGGGTCAAAGGGAAAGAAACTATTTTCTAACTACTACTACAGCAGAATAGAGTTCTTTTGCCCTACCCGTTCCTAAACTTTTGTGAAAAAATAAAAAAAATCAACATTTTTTAAATAAAACTAATTTTTAAATTTTTAAAAAATGATTTTTTTTGACCCGTGGGTCTTGCGCATGACCAAGCTGAAATGGCAACAACAGCAATAGGAGGAGCTGATATGACAGCAACAGAAGCTGGAATAGCAATATCGGCAACAGCAGGAGCTGGTATAGCAACAGGAACAGCAAAAGAAGCTGATAAGGCAGCAACAGCAATTGAAATGACAACAGCACTAACAACGAGAGCTGATATGGCAGTAGCAGCAACAGGAACTGGTACAGCAACAGCAACAAAAAGAACAGAAGTTTAAGTAGCAAAGCTCTTCTATTACTGAAATTTGGAAGCTAAATAAATCGCTAACTGCACTTCATTTAATGCGGATATTCGAAGTAAATTATACTAAACGCTGCCTTTTTTTACCGCGAGCTGCTGATTTACAAATGCTTCTAAAAAGATTCTAGATTCGGGTAATATGTCGGATTGCACAATATTTTTGGAAAGCATGCACGTGTATCAGGTGCACCTTATGCTCGAGTTTCAAAGATTGTTTCCGTGGCCGTGGGCATTTATGCAGTCATTTTTCCCCTCTCCCTCTCGTCTTTTGATTTGCCGTTCTTTTCCCTCTCCGCCCTTTCCGCCCTCCTCCCTGCCGCCCAGGCCGATTCCCCTTCTCGGCAGCCGCCAAAAAAGGGGAAAATTTAAAAGTGCCGCAGAAAAGCAGTTGACAAGAAAAGTCCAAAGAGAAGAAAAATTGGCCCCGGGGGGAGTGGAGTCGGGCGTCCCCGTCGTCGCTGCCTTCGTCGTCTTCGTCGTCGCCATGGCGTTCCTGGGTCAGGACGGGTGGAAGTCCGGCCTGGGCGCAGAGGCACTCAGGAAAGTGCAGGAGCTGGAGGAGAAGTCTGTCCGCCTGGAGCGGGACAGAGCGCAGAAGCAGATGAGGCTGGAGACCGTTGAGCAGGCGTTGGACAAGCAGAAGCAGAAGGTGATGATTCAGACGTATTTTCTTTGTACCCCCACCCATGCCCCATGCTCCCAAATTTAATCAGGGAAGGTCCTCATTTTTTTAAAATTTATTATTTCAACTTATTATACATTTTGCGTCAATTTGTTAGTGGCCTAGTGGGTTTCAATATATTGTCGCCGGTCGTGTGCAAAGCTTCTCCGGGAAGTCCCTCAAGATGCTCAAGATCCATCCTAGCGGCCGCCTCCACCTGGACGTGCGTCGCGGCGGTGCCGCGGCCGAGGACAGGGTCACGCTCACCAACCTGTTCAACGTGCCCGTCCTCTACAAGATCCTGGTAAAGTCTGACGAGAGCGCCCCGGCCAGGATCAGCGCCATCTCTCCCATGGGCGGCCTCATCCTGCCCTCAAAAAGCGCGCCCGTGTCCGTCTCCGCCCTGGCCGCAGAGGAGTGGGGCAGGGAGGCCGAGGACTGGCTGCCCATCGTGGGGAAGCTCCTGGTGCAGTGGAAGCCCGCTTCAGACACCCTTGACTTGGCGGATTGCAGCGGCGACAAGAGCGCCTCCCTGTGGGACGCCACCGACGACCTCTGCGGGAAACCACAGTCGCAGGAGCTGGAGGTCTTTATGACCATCGTCGGGGGCGGCGACCTGGCAGCGGCGGCGGCGCTTCACATCCCGTCCCCCGTCCCACAGACGAGGAGGAAGATGGGCTCCTTCTGCTCCAGCACCTCCCCGCCGCCGAGCCCCGTTGCCAAGTCGGACAGTGCTAGTGTCCTCCACAGCATACAGGACCTCGTGTCGAGCAACGAGGTGCTCAAGGCACAGGTCAACGACCTCGAGTTCCAGCGGCAGGCGGACCTGGAGATGCTTGCCGAGGCCAAGAGGGAGGCGGAGGAGGCCAAGATGACTTCGCAGCTGGCGTCACACCTTGTAAAGCAGGTGGAGGACCTGAGGATGAGCAAGGAGGCCCTGATGGAGGAGATGAAAAACCTGCAACTCAAGGAGCAGGAAAAGAAGGATCACCTTGCCGAGAAAGATGTCAAATTGCAGGCCTTGCAAATGGAGAGTGATAGATTGTGCCGAGAAAATCAGAGACTGAAAGATGTAAAGAATTCCGATAGTTTCTTTGATGACCAGTTTACAGACAGGTGCTTCTTCTCCCGGAAGCTTGACGATATCCCTGTCACCACCAAGTCTCAGGAGAGCGTTCTTGGACAGAGCGAGACACCGAGAGGGCCTCCACCAGCGCCAAAGAGTCAAACCAAGGAATGCGTGGATGAAGGCCAGTTCTGGGAACAGACCGATCTGTCCAAGGTGGAGAGAAGGCGCAGAAGGAAGAAGCACTGGACTTGCGACGACGAGAGTTTACTGTTTTTCTTGAAAACTATGACAATGCTATTTGGAGGTCTTACGTTCTTAGCAGCTATGAACATTTTGTTTTCAGGGGAGTGAATTTATGCTAAACCAATGGCAATAAAAATGTGTCTTTGCCAAGTTATTACCACCAAATTCTTCTTCGTTTTTTCAATTGATATCTATGTCTCAAGTTCTCAAGCTAACCATTTTCAAAATATTTTTTCCCGTTTCAGACCGAAGAGGAGAAGACAAACTCGTCTCACCTAAACAGAGAAATCCAGTCACTCCAGGAAAGTTGCGACGAGCTCCAAAAGAGGACAGAAAAATTGCAACATGAACTTGGCACCAAGGAGACTCAGAATGTGTGCCTACAGGTAAGTCCTTGGTTATAAACCAAAGTCTTGAGTGCACAACGGTAAATAAATCACTAAAATATGTACATTTTCTTACGTATGATAGGGTCAGTTGGACAACAAGTCGAGACAGCTCGATTCCGTCTCCTCCCAGCTCAAGAGGGCGGAGAAGAGCGTGGAGGACTACGAGAACAAGGTTATGCCGCTCTCCGCGCCCTCTTTCGCCACCCCGCAGAAAAGGGAGAGCTTCCGCCCCTCCCAATCCTCCCTCCTGAACTCCACCACCAAGTCTGTAGGCAGCTGCAGCAGCGCGGACGGGGACGAGTCTGACATCTCCTCCCTCAGGCTCAAGCTGGCTGATGCCGAGAGGAGGCTGGAGGAGAAGGACCGTGAGGTCAAGGACATGGAGGTCAAGCTATTCGAAAGCAAGGTGGGTTTCCTTACTGTAAAAAATCACTTTCGACGCTCATGTTTGACGGTTTCTGATCCTTCAGGCTGTCAAGTCGCTCTCCTTTGACGAGACTCCCGTCGGCGCTGGCACCGGGCCTGCGTCTTCGTCTTCCTTCGACGACGTTCCCCTCCCGACCGCCAAGTATGGAAACGGAGGCTCTCACGGATCCGGGGACAAGAAGTTCGGTGAGATCGCTGGGAGGGCAAAGGCTTCCTCCATTGCCTTCGACTATCAGGTGTGTACCCTGTAATTCGCCAAGTGACCGGAAAAGAGTTTATTATTTCCTGAACTTCGTCTTTTGCAGGCTACTCCACCCTCCAACCCTAGCAAGCCCAGGGTAGCACAGGTCCAAGAGACTGCGCCGTCAGTGGGCAGCGCTGCTCCTGCCCAGACCCCCGCTCAGCCAAGCTCCGACGTTACCAGGAAGATGCAGGAGTTGGAGAACTCCGTATCAAAGCTTACTAAAGAGAAGCAAGGTGATTTTAAATGTTAGCTTCTGCGTACGCCTAATAGCAATTTCCGGCGTGCTATATTATTTTCTCTTTTCTAGATCTGAGCATGAAGATCAACTCCCTGGAGGGCTCCGTGGTCTCAAAGGACACCGAGCTGACCAGGTTCAGGGGCGAGTCGTCTTCCGCCAAGGAGGAGGCCGCCCGGCAGAGGCTGGAGGCAGAGAAGTCCTCCGCCAAGGTCGCTCAGCTGGAGGCCAAGCTCAAGGACGTACAGTCAGACTTCGACTGCCAGCGACACAACAGCGAGGCCACCAGGCTCAACCTGGAGAAAAAGCTCAAGGACCAGGCATGAACTCTAAAATAATTTTTATCAAGTCACACTACCAACGTCCATGCTACCCGTAGGAAAGAGAGCTCAAGAAGGAGCTGGCCCTGCTGCAGGCCGACGCCGCGGAGGCCAACAAGAAGGCCGCCAAGGCCGAGGACGTCCTCAGGCAGAAGGAGGCAGCAGTGGAGGACTACAGGAACAAAATGGAGGCAGAAAAGAGGTACCTCAAAAGTGAAAATGGAATTGGATGTCGGTGTTCAAAGTGATTTTTTTCCAGCTCTTTCGAAAAGGAACTTTCCAATGTCAAGAGCAACAACGCCGCCGAGGTGGACAGGCTGTCGGCCAAGCTGAAAGAGGCCGAGGCTGCGTCTCAGGACAAGGATTCCGAGGTCACTGAGCTGAAGCGCTCCCGTATACAGGAGGAGCAGGATTCCCTGCGCCGTGCCGCCGAGAGCGACAAGGCCGCCGCCGCCCTCAAGGCCAAGCTGGAAGACGCCAAGACGAGGGAGGAGAACGCAAAGTTGGAGTCTGCCAGGCTGGCCAAGGAGAAGGAGGAGCTCAAGGTGGAGTCGGAGAGAGAGGTGGCCTCATGTCGCAGGGAGGTGGAGGAGATGAGGAAGTCTGAGGAGGCATCGAGGAAGGAGAGGGAGGCGGCAAAGGTGCAGAAGGAGGAGCTGTCGGCAAAGCTGGAGGCGCTGGAGGGCAAGAAGAGGGAGCTCAAGGAATCCAATGATCGCCTGGAGAGCATGCAGAAAACGGTCGACGAGCGATCCGCCGAGGTCGACAGTCTCAAGGCAGAGCTGGTCGCCAAGAAAAAGGAAATCGCAGACAAGGGGGAATCTCTGATCAAGGTCAACGAAGACCTGGAGAAGAAGGTGGCAGAAGCTGAGGATCTGGAAAAGGAGGTTCTGGCTCACAAGAGCAGCGTCGACAGCCTCAAGGCGCAAGTCGACAGCGCCGAGAGCAAGGTGACGGATCTTAATCAGGCCAAGGAGGCAGCAGAGGAATCCGCCGCCAAGGAATCCGCCGAAATCAAGGCCGCCGCAGAGGAGCAAGTCGCAGCGGCCAAGAAACAGGTCGACGGACTGGAGTCTAAACTGGCCGAGGCTGCCAAGGCTCATGAGGACGAACTGGGCTGCCTCAAGTCCCAGCTGGAGAAGGTCCAATCCGAGGCCTCCAACAACGCAGCCGAACTGCAGAAGGCCAAGGAAGAGGTTGCCGAAAAGACGCAGTCCGCCTCCCAGATGGCTGAAGAGGCAGAGTCGGCCAAGGCTAAGCTCGAGGTTCTGCTGTCCGAAAAGGCTTCTCTGGCCAGCGAAATTGCTGATCTGAAAGAGGTCAACGCCTCGGCGGACGAGAATACAAAGAGGGAAGTGGAGGAAGCCAGAGCTGATCTCGAGGAAAAGCTCTCCGCCCAAACCGAAATGGCCGAAAAGCTTGAGTCCGAGCTTGCCGACGCCAAGGCAACCCACGAGGCTGCCGCGGAAGATCTCAAGACCCGCCTGGAGGAGGCGGAGAAGTTTTCTGCCGAGAAGTCCGAGCAACTGGAGTCTGTCCGCCAGGAGGCGGAGGCCCACAAATCTAGTGTGGCCAACTTAGAGTCCGAGATCGACGCTGCCGAGGCGAAGGTTGAGGAGCTGAGGGCTGATAAGGCAAAGGCTGAGGAGGAAGCCACAAAGGCCAAGGCTTCGTCAGAGGAGGAGGTCGCCGAGCTGAAGTATCGCATTCAGGAGCTGGAGAACGCAGTCGGCGAATCCGCCGCCGCAGACGAGCTGAGAGAGAAGTTGGAGAAGATGGAGGCCGAGGCCTCCGAAAATGCGCAGCAGTTTGCTTCCCTTAGCCAGGAGGCGGAGGCTCACAAGACCAGCGCAAAGAACCTGGAGTCTGAGCTTGACGCCGCGGAGGCCAGTCTCGAAGAGCTCCGGGCGGAGAAGGGGCGGGCGGACGAGGCCAAGCAGGAGGCGATCGAGGCCGTTAAGTCCTCTCTGGATAAGGAGCTGGCCGAAGCGAGGGAGAACTCGGCCAAGCTGGAGGAGGAGCTGAAAGCCAAGGAAGAATCGCACCTAAAGGTGGCGGAAGACTTTAAGGCTGAGCTCGAGAATAAGATTTCAGAGGTGTCGGGACTGGAGGAAAAGTCCATGTCCATGTCCCAGGAGCTGGAGGCCCATAGGAGCAGCGTCAGGAACCTGGAGGCGGAGATCGAGGCTGCTGAGGAAAAGATTGAGCGCCTCGAAAAAGCTCAGGCTGAGTCCGAGACCAAGCTGGCCGCCGAGGTCGCTTCTGCCAAGTCCGCTTCCGGAGAGGAAGTGACCTCCCTTAAGAATAAGGTCGAGGAACTGGAGGGCAAGGCTAGCGAGCACGTCGCTGAAATAGACAAGTTGGCCACCGAGAAGTCCAGCCTTGAACAATCTATCAAAAAACGTGAAGAGGAGCTCCTGCTGCAGATCTCCAAGCTGGAGACTTCAACGCAAGAGACCGCTCAAGAACACGAGTCCGCCCAGGTGGCACTGGACTCACTCACCAGCGAAAAGCGCCTGCTTGAGGAGCGCGTCCAAGAGATGGAGGACAAGATCAAGAGGGCCGATGGCTTGACTGCGAGAGTTGAGAGACTTTCGGAGGAGAACGCAGAGCTCGTCTCCTCCGCCAAGAAGCTGGAAGAGGACGTGAGCGGCCAGCTGCACCAAATCATGATGATGAAGGCCGAGAAGGAGGACCTCCTGATCGACAACAAGAGCCTGCATCTGTCGGCTGAGCAACGTGAGGCATCCGCGAAATCGTGGGAAGAAAAGCAGAAGTTGGCCCTGGAGCAGAACGCTAAGCTGTCCCAAGTGATCTCCGACCTCGAGCAGAGGGCCAAGGAGTACGATCACCGCCTCAGCAACGAGGCCAGCCTCGACAGGGCGAACGAGGAGCTGGAGAAGAGGAACTCGTCCCTGGAAGCGTCGGCAAGGAGGCTGGAGGAAGAGGTGAGCGGGAAGCTTCACGAGATCATGATCATGAGGGCTGAGAAGGAGGACCTCCTGCTGTACAACAAAAACCTCGGCATCAACATCAAGAAGACGGAGGCGGAGGCTACCGCTTGGAAGAATAAGGAAAAGCTTGCCCGAGACCAGAGTGTGAAACTGGAGAAGACTGTGTCCGCCCTGGAGAAACAGATCAAGAAGTTCGAGGCTGTGGAGGAAGAGGCCAAGGCCTTGAAAGATGAGAAACAGCAGCTGCAGGAGGCCATTGACAAATTGGAGGAAAAAATCAGCGAAAACGTTCACTTTTCCACCATGCTGAAGGCACAGAGGGAGGAGGACGCCTCAGAGCTGGAGGCCCTTCGATCCGAACTGGCAGGAAAGGCTTCTGCAGTGTCCGAGGCGCTGGCCAAGAGAGAGGAGGCCGAGGAGAAGAAGTCTGAGGCTCTCAAGGAGCTCGCAGAGATGCAGGAATCGTATGCGAGCCTGAAGGAGAGCGCCTCGCTCCTGCAGCAGGAGCTTGACGTGGCCAAGGAGACCGGTGTAGAGTCACAGAAGAACACCCAGGAGCTCGAAGAGATCAAGGATAGGGAGGAGAAGCTGAAACGTGACATGGAGGAGGCTCAGATCACCATCGGCGACCTTGAACAGGAGGTGAAGAGTTCCCAGGAGGGTATGGAGACAGCCAGGGGCAAGATTGCCGAGTTGGAAGGTGAGCTTCAGTCCTCTTCTGAGAAAGTCGGAGAGCTGCAGGCCGAGAAGGAGAGGTTGGAGAAGGAAGTGGCCTCACAGGAGTCTCTCCACAAGGAGGAATTGGAGAATGCCGAGTACCTGCACAAGGAGACTGTCGCCGACCTGGAGGAGAAGCTCGAGACAGCCAAAAGCAATCTTAAAGAGGCCAATTCCAGGGCGGAGGAACTCGAGAGGGAGAAGAGCCTTCATGACGAGCTGGCGAATGCGACATCGGAGAAGAACAATGAACTCCAGCTGGCCCTGTCTAGGCTTTCCGAGGTGGAGACCAAGTACGCCGAAGACCTTGAGCAGAGGGACGCCACGGAATCAGAACTGAAGCAAGAGCTGGAGAAGTATCAAATCAGCATCGCCAATCTGGAAGAGAAAGCCCAGAATGCCCAGCAGGAGTTGGAGGCTACTCGCGTGAAGGTGTCCAAACTGGAAGTCGAAATCGAAGCTTCCCAAGAAAAGCTCGAAAGCCATCAGAAGGAGAAGGAACAAATTGAGACTGACCTCGCCACTCAAGAGAATCTGCACAAGGAAGAGCTGGAAACGTCAGAGGCTCTGCACAAGGAGACCGTCTCCGAACTGGAGGACAAGCTCAAGGCCGTGGAAGAGACTCTGGAGACGACTAGGGCTAAGGTTGAGGAGCTAGAGAAGGAAAAGGACTCCCTCAGCCAGAACTCGCAAGAATTGTCCGAATACAAGAACAACGCCGAAGAACTCAAGATCCAGCTGGAGAATCTCCAGAAGGAGCTTGCCTCCACCTCGGTACAAAAGGACAAGGATCTCAAGCACTCCCAGGAGCAGGTGACTGACCTCATGTCCAAGATCGAGGAGCTGTCCCAGGCTAAGGCCTCCGCCGAAGAAAGTCTCGAGGCCGCGAGGTCCTCCTCCTCGCAGGAGGTCCAAACCCTGGCGGATAAGATCGAGACCTCCAGGGCAAGGGAGGCCGAGCTCAAGGAGAAGGTTTCCCTGGTTGAAGACGCCCTGCGCAGGGCCAGGGAGGACGCACAGGAGAGCAGGAGGGAGCTGGAGGACAAGATCCTGGAGTTCGAGGCCAAGGGTAGGGAATCCTCTGACAGGCTGGCGTCTGCCGAGGTCAGCCTGAGGGAGGCTAGGGAGAAGGTGGAGGCGCTGGAGATGAGGGCTGAGAACGCTTCGGCCTCCGCCGAGAAGCTGAAGAAGAAGGCGGAGGACGCAGAGGCTGAGGCAAAGGCTAAGAGCGAAGAGGCTGCCGCCGTCAGGGAGGAGTTGGACGCCGCGCTGGAGGGGCAGAAGGAGGCGCAGGGTGACGCCGAGGCCCGCAAGGAGGAGGCGGAGAAGCTTAAGGAGCGACTCAACAAGTAAAACTATGAATTTTCAAGTTACTTTCAAGTGAAATTTTCCTATCTTTTTATATTTCTCTTTTTACAGGTTGGAGGAAGAGCACTCCAAGCTTCAGAAGATGAAGGACAGCTTCGACTCGAACCGGAACAGCCTGCTGGCCACCATGAAGGAGATGGACAAGGAGCTGGAGTCCCTTCGCCGCGATAGCGACTCGGCCGCCGCTGACAAGTCCAGGCTGCGCGATGAGGCCAAGGCCAACTCTGACAAGATCACCGAGCTGCAGAAGAAGGTGGAGGAGCTAGAAGAGGCCGGCAAGGAGCTGGCCAAGCTCAAGGACGACTCCGCCAAGATGCCTTGGGAGGACGACGAAGACCTCAAGGTACTCTTTCTAAACGCCGTAATGACATTATAAAGTTTTCATTTTTCTCCTTTTTTACTCTTCTTACCGTAGGACATGCCTCCGTCCGACATCCTGGAGGTGATAGAGGGCGAGCTCAATCTGAGGGAGAAGGCCGTCCTAAACGAGATGGTGGTCAAGCAGCTTCAGGAGGAGCTAGAAAAGAAGTCTGACGCGCTGCTCAACAAGATGATCGAGGCGAACAAGCGGCAGCAAGAGCTGGAGAGGATGCAGATGAGGATCAAGTCCATGGAGTCACCCTCAGCCAAGGCTGATGCCGAGCCAGCGCAACCCAAGACGACAAAGTCAAAGGCTGAGGCGAAAACCACCCGAGCCGCGACGAGGTACGCACTCATTTTTGTATACTTGATTCTTCGCAATCACTCCATGTTTATTTTTCCGCAGATCCAAGTCCTCGTCCTCCATGAAGGAGAACAGCAACCCCGTCATGGCCGAGCCCAAGTTCAAGATTGCGTCCCCGCCCTTGTCCGCCGCCGCCACCGCCAAAGCCTCTTCCCCGTCGTCCTCCCCCGCGGAAGGGGCGGCTAGCAAAAAGAGAGTGCTCTCTCCGCAAAAGCCCCTGTCCAAGTCCCCCGCCTCCGACGACGGGACAGGCACGGGCATCGAAAAGAGGACAAGAGTCAAGAGTCCCCTCAAGCCGTTGCCCAGGACCAGCACCACGGCAGCCGCCGCCCCGCCTCCTGTCGAAGCCGCTCCTCCAGCCAGAAGGGTGACCAGGCAGTCCCTATCGGCAACCAGGCTCAGGAGCGAAGCGCCGGAGAATCCGTTCAAGTCCAAGAAAGCGGAGACGAAGGTGAACTAAAATTAACAATTTGTGGGGAAACAACAGTTAAACACATATTATGTTTCAGGTTCCCAAGGCCCCTCTGGAGACGATAACGAACAAGCGTGGCGACGACAAAAGGAGATTGCTTAGGAAATAGTTTTTTTTAATTGAGACTACTCACATTTTGACCTTCAGTACGGGACAGTATTTTGGTGACCCTTTTAAATGTTCGTTTTTGAGCATTTTTGTATATGATTTATGAGCACGGCAAGACAGAGAGACTAATACAAAGATTTAGTGTACCTTTAAAAACTAAGCTTCGCGATTTTTGACGTTGTTTTCCTGCAAAATTAGTTTGAACAGTGCAGTTTTTATTACAAAGCGGTCGAGAAGACTAGTGCGGAAAAAAACACAATTGAAAAATCAAGAACGAAATGCCTTCGGCTCACTTTGGCGCCGTCGTCATCTTTCTACGCCGTTCCCGACGACTTCCTCTCTGTGTCTAGGAGGATCCCTCTCGTAGCATTCCAAGACCTCCGTCCTCACCCGCTCGAACTCCCCCTCCTCGATGGCCCTCCCCATGGCGCGGAAGAAGGCGGAGTAGTGGTGCAGGTTGTGGATGGCCAGGAGGGCAGGGCCCAAGAGCTCCCTGAAAAGCGGGCGCAATAAATAGTTTTGGATGTCACACTTGGCCTGCATGTCCACTCACTTTGTGGCGAAGAGGTGCGAAATGTACGCCCTTGTGTGCCTCCTGCAAGCGATGCACGAGCACCCGCGGATGATGGGAGAAAAGTCCTCCTTGAAGCAGGGCTCGTTCAGGTCCAGCAGAAGCCCAGGGCTCTCATCAGCATCTCCGTTGGAGAGCCCTTCTTCTTCGCAGCGCACGGGAAGGTCCTCACTCACTGCACTCCTTGAAAAGAAATAAAAAAAATATTTTTCTCTATTTGTGGGAAAACGTTTCAATTTGCTTGTAAAATATTGGGAAATGTGAATCGTACCTTTCTTCCCCCTCTCGCCTAGGGAACGGAAACGTGAGCGCCCACCCCTTCTCGGCGCAGTCCGTGGCGTAGGTTGAGTCGAAGACATCCACCCCTGCCGCCGCTAGCTCCACCACCGCCCGAGGGCCGAGAGGGCCAAGGAAGGCCCTGGGCTTGTCCTCAGGCAGTCTGGGACTCACTTCCTCTCTGACCAGCCTGGCCACCTCGCCCAGGTCCTCTCCGGAGGGGTCCTCCTCCTCCGGGGCGAGGAAGAACCCGTCCAGCAGGAACCCGGCCGCCCTCCGGCGAGAGGAGACGAGCTCGCAGGACCTCCTCCTCCACTCCGCCGATCGCCCCCCTTCGATGGCGCCGAAAACGGCGGTCGAGCAGTCGCCATCCTTATCCAAGACGCCCAGGCAATCGTCCAGCAGCTCCACCGAGCGGTTCACGCTCTTGGAAAGACGCTTGGCAGATGCCTCTGGAGGGGTCTGAAAAAATATTCGATTGGTTTTGGTTTGGTTTATTGAGGGGTCATTGTCAGTCATCACAATTCATACACTTGAACCATGGTCCTGGCTTGACG
>JAAUXV010002125.1_pt1 | contig 12209 bp, 5 predicted proteins | sample 7278181 | NCBI WGS metagenome assembly JAAUXV01 (sample SAMN14350114, study PRJNA611818) | marine sediment metagenome | isolation source: surface marine sediment (2.1m) | place: French Polynesia: Moorea | collected 2018-08
GAGGAGGAGGAGGAGGAGGAGGAGGAGTGAGCGGAAATCCGTTTTCCCTTGGGTCAGGACACAGGACACAGAAGAAGCTTTGTTCTCCCTTCTCAAGAAGCCAAAGTCAAAGTAAAGGATCAATTAGGAAATGAAAACTTACTAATGACAGCCTTAAGTAGTCACTAATTATACTGGGTAAAATGCACAAAAACCACATATTTAAACTGCACAAAATTAATTTCTTAATTAAATTGACACAGTGAACACGATTGGAATCGGACACGATTTTCCGGCCATTTCGCCGTCATTACACTTGGAATCGGACACGATTTTCCGGCCATTTCGCCGTCATTACACCTTTGTAGAGGCTGCCAGACTTGGGCCTAATTTGCACGTAATTTGGACTAAATCCCACTTTTTGGATTGGACACCTGTCTGCAGTTGGTTCATCTCTGTAGAGCACAACCTCCCAGCGGATAGCCATACCTGGGCAAGCCCAGGAGGCCTCAACTACAGCAGGTTGACTCACCTCCCAACACAAAAGGAGGTGGTAATGGACACACCCACCCCAACACACACACACACCAGGGATGGAAAGGGAGACACACACACCATCTCCCACATGCAGCAGGCCTACTACTCAAGCCTAATGTCAAGCAAAGGCCTCTACTGCTGCCTGGGCACTGATAACTGACGATGCACCATTGTTCAGGCCAAGGTCCCGGGGTTGGACTTGGTGAACGTGATCACCACCGTGTCCCACAACCCCTGCCACGCGACCCTGGGGGTGGAGCCCCTAGGGCTGGGGCCCTGGCAGGAACGCATCCTAATCACGTTGTTCAGTGGTAGATTATTGTAGAAGCGATGGACCATGCTTTCCCCTGATGGGACGCAGGACTACAACCTTCGTACACTCACACGTTAACCGGCAATCATTCCAACATGGCTTACCTTACATCAGCTTTGGGATTTCTATATTCTGTACAACACGTCACAATGATCCCACACACTGTTTCTATCTCAGTCTCTTCTTGAAGAGTGAGAGAGGAAGGGAGGGGAGGGAGCACACATTCCTCCCTCTCTCCCCTTTCTCTCTCTACTATTTACACACTCTCAAGCCTTCCTTCGGTGGGAGGAGAGGAGATGGCCTGTCCCCCCCTACTCCTCCTCCTCCTCCTCCAGTCTGGTGGCTGGACCTCCCAGGCTGGAGAGGGAGCTGGAGAGTCTCTGTCTCCTCAAGGCTCCGTCCTTGACAGCCTGGCGGCCAGAAAAGCGGTGAGTGCCGCTCCCTGGACCACGCTTGGTGTCATCAGACTTGGTGGCAGGCTGGCGGCCAGAAGAGAGGCAGTTGCCACTCTCTGGACCACGCTTGCTGCTTTCGATGTCGTCGGTCTTCACAGTTCCACGTTGGAGGTGGTGGCGCGCAGTACTGCAGGTGCAGAACGCGGCCACAAGCACCCCAGCGATGGCCACGACCGTAGCCGTGATCATCAGGTAGAGCCAGCTGGAGTCGTCATCCCCGATGTCCTCATCATCTTCGTCCTCAAACTTCTCGTCTTCCTCCTCCAGCTGGAGTTGTTCCTTCACGTCCTCTCTGGTGAGGTTGAGTACCATGTCCAGCATGTCCGTCTCATGATACTCGTGTTGTACGGTGATCACTTCTTGGTGCTCCTCTGGTCTTTGGGCCACCATGAAGTTGATGCTGCTCAAGGTGCAGTTGGGAGCCACGTTGAACACTTCTATGCCTGTTGTCTCATGAGTAGTCGGCCTCCCGTCTGGGCACCTCAATGTCACCTTCTCGCCCTTCCGCACCGCGTAGGATGTCACGTTGATCTGGAGCGCCGGCTGCTTCAGGGTGATTTCTTCTGCCGTGCAGAACTCCCTCGTCGCCGTCTGGTCCTTCAAAAACAGAGCAGCTGTGCAGGAGACTGCCGTCTTCATGAGGATGTTATTGTCCATGCACAATCTGGTTGTGCCCACTTGGTGACATTGTTGTATTTCTGCTGCTGACATGGTCTGGTGTAATCCCCACGTTCTGTCGATGGAGATGAAAGGCTCCGGTGTTCTGTACCTCACGATCTTGCCCTCGCTGTATAGCATAGCGCCGTCCAGCTGGTAGAGGTCCCGAAGCATCGTGCGTGCATCGCTGACCATGGGAATGTGGAGTAGGATGTGTGCACGGGCTTTTCCTTCAATGTAAGAGATTGGTAGGTTGAGAAGCTCCTCCTTGATGTTGAAAACAGGGGTTGCGCCAGTCTTCTTCACGTAGTCCTTCACGTGCTTCTCTATGTCCACAAGTATGTGTGGTGGGACAAGTCCTGGGTGGAGTCGGTGCTGCTTCATGGCATAGATCCCCTTGATGGTCTCTTCGTACCTGGCTGTCAATTCCTGCAGCATTTCATTGAGGATTTCCACTGTTTCCTCCACCAGGTTGTCTGATTCCTCTTTGTCTGCCAGGAGGTCGAAGGCCTGGTGTATGTGCCAGATGTCCTTTCTCACGTCGTTGAGGCGGTGTTCGTACCGAAGCAACTTCCTTGACATCTTCCTGACCTCTCCATGTGAGAATAAGGCAGAGCCAACAGCCACGAGTGGACCTAGGACAGCGGCGATAGCAACCAGACTCTTCTTCTCCAAGCCTGCTGCTCCTCTCACTTCCTTCAACTGGGTCACTGCCTGCTCGAACCTGTCCCTGTGGCTCTTGGTCCTATGTGTCACTCTTCTCTTGAACTCCTGCCTGTCTCCTGGGACTTTCATGGTCTCCAGAACACGTTCCATTCCTTTCTTGATGGACATGACGATGTTGGTCTCGGCAGGGTTGAGATCAACTCGCAGAACCAGTGTTTCGTAGTAGACTGGTGATGCGATCCTCCCCACAGCGAGGAAGTGGGCTGCTCCACGCAAAACCGATCCTTCCACGTCAGAGAGGGCCTCACGTATGTGGGCCAGTACCCACACGACAAATGCCACGTTGAACTTCATGTTGTCGCGTCCGTAGAGCTGTGGCAACTGAAGCGCCTGTCACGTCGCACGTTCTTTTTGTAGAGATTCTGTCACTCTCTCACACGTTTTTTCTGCTTTGGAATTTTGATGGCCTTAAAAGTGCTGGCTTGCTTGCAAGTCGGCACTGCACATGCACGTATCGTTGCAACTGATTTTTGATGATGATAGCTCGGCTGGCGTCTTTGAGACACCTACGAATGCTCACACTCAGCATTTTCACAAGGTCTTCATTTCAGACCAATTAACACACTTGTCTGACTGCTCCCTAGCCTTCGGAGGCGTCTGGAGCTGATTCAGACTAATCGGCAAGTCTTTTTTCGTGATGGAGTCTCTGGGGGCATCCACCACAGGACAATGCAGGCCCACATTGCCCAATGCGATCGCTTTTGACTTGAAGAGAAGCACTTTCTGCGCCTTCTCCGCCGAGCTTTACTTGCCGTGTGACGAATGCCAAGGGAGAAGGCATGTCGCCACTTTCACGTTGTCACGTCCCTTTGAGAACTTTCCCACGTCATCTAGCTGGTTGTCCTCAAGGTTGTCTCCAAAGCTTTCCTCGTCCACTTCTCCTGACGGCTCATAGTCAGGGAGGTGGCGTAGGAACACCAAGGACCGCACCGAACGGCTTGCATATGTGTTTGCCATTCGGATTCTCACAGTGCGCGGATTCCTTTGGTCACGAGGATTGGGCCGCACTGCATCCACAACAGCAATGGGCCAATCCTTCCTCTTGTTAGGGTGATCAGATACAATGCACAGGTCTCCCACTTGAATGGGTTCTGTCTCTTGCTTCCACTTCTTGAGTTCACGAAGCGAACTGATGTACTGATCCACGAAGTCATCTGTAAACTTCTTCTGCGCCTTCTGTCGGTCGTTCCACAACTTGACCAAGGGCTTCTTCCGCCCGTCGACTTTTCCGTCGGACAAGAAGGGCAGACTTGAGAGTTGGTGGCCATAAAGGAGGTGGTTGGGCGAGATTGCCATCTTGTCTTCCAGTTCGCCATGCCTGACCTGCACCAAAGGGCGGCTATTGATCGTACGCCTTGCTTCCTTGATGAAAATCTGAAGCTCACTTCTGGTCAGGAGGCGGTTGTGTAGAGTTTTCTTGAGATTATCTTTGACGATTCGAACACATCTTTCTATGACTCCATTGGTTGAAGGCTGTCCCACTGCTGAGTAGCTGAACTTGATGCCAACATTTCTGAACTTCTGCTGAACGTCATGAAAGATTTGAGTGTCCATGAGTGCCTGTAGCTGCCTTGCTGCTTTCACGTGCGCACGTAGGTTGTCGAGTCGAATTGTTTTCGGCACTCCAAATTCTGCGATTTGGAGGCGTAAACAGCCGACAAAGGACTCTGCACTGAGATCATCCAAAATCTCCACATTGATGCCACGTGTGACCATGCAGCTCATCACGAGTAGCCACCTCTTTTCTTGGCTTTGGTCTGCATTTACATAGACTGGGCCACACCCGTCCATAGCTAGGTGTGTGAAGGGAGGTTCGTTCACATCGAGCCTCTCCGGTGGGAGTGGCGCCATCTTGGGGTCCAACTTGGGTGCGTCGTAACGTCTGCACCTCAAGCATCTGTTCTTGTACCTCTTGATGGTTGCTCTCCCCTTCAGAATCCACCATTTTTGTCTGAAGTGCGCGTGCAGGTTGTCAACTCCCGCGTGATTCAGACTTTCATGCACAAACAAGATGATCTGGGCCAAGACTTCATGCTCGCTCGGGATGATGACAGGAAACAAGAAGTCGTATGGGAGGTGCTGGGACATGTGGTTTGCGTCAAACCTCCCCATAGCCCTCATCAGACCCTTTTCATCGATGAAAGGGTTAAGTTCCACAAGGCGATCTGACTTGGTGAGTGGCTTGTTTTTTAGTAACTGATTAATCGTTTCACGAAAGGTCTCATGTTGCATGAGCCTCGCCAACTCATCCATCGCGTCCGCCATCTCTTTCTGGTCTGCAAAGACAGGCCCACGTGGGGATTCCTTGCGGAAGGCCCTTTTTAGCAATGCTATCAATCTCAGCACTTTCACCACGTTTCCATGTTTATCAAGTATCTTCTTCACTGGATGGTCTGCAGACACCTCTGCCACAGGTGCCGACAGAACCATCCCTGTCACGTTGGTCCACACGTCCTCCACGTCTGGCTTGCGCTCCAGGTCCACGTCTTCCTCCACCTTGTAGAAGTTTGGTTGCTCCGGAAGCTTGCCTGTTATGACAAAGTCTGGTCCTTCCAGCCAATCCTTCCTCTCCAGTAGCTCTCGTAAGTTATGCGGTCGGGTGAGTAGATCGGCTGGGTTTATCTCTCCTGGCACGTGGTACCAGTCTTCTTGGGCGGTGAGCTTCTGGATCACAGTGACCTGGTTCGCCACGAATTGGCGCCACCGGCTAGCTTCTTGCTTGATCCAATGAAGTGTTATCATGGAATCAGAGTACAGAAAGGTCTTGACCTCGCTCATACTAAGGTACTCTTTCACGTTGGTCACTAGCCTTGCCAAGAACTTTGCACCCAACAGCTCGCAGCGAGGTAGGGAGTGACCCTTTGGTGGGTTTACTTTGCCTCGTGCTGTCACGAAGATTGATGTGGGTGGTCCTTTGGCGTAGATGGTCTTGCAGTAGATGACGGCCCCAAAGGCAAGCGGGCTCGCGTCTGAGAAGCCGTGGAGCTCTTGACGTATCACTCCAGCTCCCTTTCGTTTTAAGCATCTTGGGATCTTGATCTCCTTAGCAAGCTGGTGGTCTTTCTTCCACTCTGCCACTCTCTGCTGGAAGTCAGGGGGAAGTACTTCGTCCCACAACTTTTTTGCAGTCTTCGATATCTTCCTCTCTTCAGCGACATCTTGATGGTATGCCCAGATGTCCCGGAGGATGATGTTGCCACCTACTTTCCATGGCAAGAGGAGCTGCAGGGGGTCGTAGACCGTGGCGACTGCTCTGGCGACTGACTTCTTGGTTTCCTTTCCCTCATCAGCTTCAAACGCCACTGTTAGGTCCTTTCCTACACGTATGTAGTCATCGTTCGTCCATTCCACCCCCAGCGCCTCTACACTCGGTCTGGCTTCTTCCTCCTCGGGGAAGAGCTTCTTGTCGTCTGACACGTCACGTAGGATCTCCTTGTCCGTTGCCACGAATTTTGCCAGATGAAAACTTGCTGTTTCAAACATGGCCATCATGCGTTCGACGACACGTTGTCCTTCTTCCACACGTTCCATGCTGAGTAGAATATCGTCCACCCAGATGGATCGGCGAATCTTCTCCACGAGTCTCGGATCCTCTTCTTCAAACCTCTCCAGCACCTTCCAGAGAATTGTTGATGATATCCACGGCGATGCCGCGCTCCCAAAGATCAAAGACTTGAACTTGTAGTGTACCACGTGCTGATCTGGGGAGACCCAAAGGAAGCGGAAGAGATTTTGCTGGTCCGGATGCAGTTTGATGGATAAGAAGCACGATTTGATGTCGGTGTTAACGGCATGGGTGTGCTGCCGCCACTGGCACAGGATCCGTAGGAGATTGGAGTTTGGCACTGGACCTATCAGAAGAGAGGAGTTGAGGGAGTGCCCATGCCGATCTTTGGCACTGGCATTAAACACAATGCGACATTTCATCTCGTCGCTTCCCACCTTCCTCGTAAAAATCCCACGGTGGGGAACATAGAAGATGTCCTCCGCATCACGGTCTTCTTCGGTGAGCTCCTCAGCGTGGTCTGCGCTTAAGTACTTTACCATCTCCTCGTCATACTGGGCCCTCTTCCTGGGTTCCCTGTTTAACTTGTTGAGCAGGGCCTCCAGTCTTTGTCTTGCTGCATAGAGGTTGTTGACGAGAGGTGGTGAATGCGGATTGAATGGTAGTTTCACCTGGAACTTCTTTTCGTGGGGTAGAAATTCCATATTCTCCTCCAAGTATTGCACGGCATAGGATTGCGCTGCTGTCAGGCTTGTCTCCTCAGGTACAGCGATCCCCAGACTCTCAAGGCTCCACAGGTTCTTCAAAAGCGTCTCGAGAGCTGGCTCCTTTTCATGTTCTTCCACGTCTATTGAGTTTGGGACTTTGAGTGAAGTGATTGGTCCGGCTGCCCCCGCCACAGGGCTGGGACCGCTCTCCTCCATCTCGTAGCCTTGCATTATCAAGCCAAAGGGCGACTGGATGAACAGAGGTCCTCTTTGGCTTTTCACTTCCTTAGGCCAGAATGTCTTTCCTTGGAAAGCTTCCCATAGGTAGTCTTGACCCAAGATCACGTCGACTTCAGCTCCCTTCGGTTGCGGCCAAACGTCGGCCAGTGGCACCCTCGTTTCCTTGATGGACGGATACTTCTTTGCGGGGTGGAACTTCACAGATCGGCATTTTCCAACCAGCTTGGGCAGGATGAACACCTGGATGTTTATCTTCGCTGACGTATGTGCACTTGCCAGTGTTAGGACTGCTGTTGTTGCTATGCTGTCAATGTTGGACCCGCCTAGAGTTCCGATGGTCATGGGTTTTGTTCGCTTTCGCTGGAGCTGAAGTTCATCTGCTAGCGTCTGACTCCCTAGTGATACTTGAGCACCAGTGTCTGCTAGAACACGTGTAAGCACGGATTTATTTGTTCTTGGGTTCTCTGCATAGGCCAGAAAGGTTGGGAGGATGCCCATACCTCCTTTCTTCCTGCCTGCTCCACCATGTAGCGTCCCGTATGAGGGCCCACCTAGGCTGGAGTCTCCACGTTCTTGTTCTATACAATCACGTTCCACTTCTTCACTTACTCTGCCAAGTGGAGTCCGTTCAGAGGACCCACATTGGCCAGAGACGCCTTGTTCTTCTTCCCCACCAAGTGGAGCCTGCACAGGGGGCCCACATTGGCGAGAGTTGTCCCACGTTGCTCCATGTGCTCCTCCAGGTGGAGTCCGTATAGAGGACCCACATTGGTAAGAGTCATATGGAGTGATGGGAGCGTCTTCCTCTTGCTCCCTGCCACCTCCTGCTGTTGGTTCGGATCCCCTGTCGTCTTCTTTCACGTCACGTGTGGGCATTGTAGAGGCGGCAATGACGACAGGGTCCTCTTCTAGTCAATTCTGAGGGGTTTTATGGATCAAACGGTGGTGGGAGAACCTCCCACACTTCTCCCCGCTGTCCAGGTCCACGTTGCACGGCTTGGCCCACTGGCACTCCTTGCCTCTGTGTCCACTGCGAGTGCAGCGAAAGCACAGTTTCCTCTCGCGAAGTGCCTCCTCTCTCTGGGCCACGGTGAGCTTCTTGAAGCTGTCGCACCCTGCGATGAAGTGACCTTGCTGTTCGCAGTAGGCACACTTGGGCTTTTGGGTCGCACCCCCAGTGCTGCCTCCTGCTCCGTCAGAGGGGGGATTCTTCTTCTTGGGCTTTGCTCCACCAGACGCTCCAGCTTGGGCTCCGCCCCCTCCGCCGCCGGAGGTCTTCTTTCCTCCGGTTCCACTCCCAGCTCCAGCCGCCGCTCCACCTACGAAAGCCCCCATGGTGCTTCCACTGTTGTTGTTGCCGCCGCTGTTGCTGTTGTTGGGCTTCTTCTTGCCCCCACCTTGCTGGCCACCTCCGCCATTGCCACCGCGGTTGCCGCTATTGTCTTGGGAGGATCCGGTTGGGTCCTTGAGGCGGATATCCCTTTGAATTATCTTCTCAGCCTCCTCTAGAAATGTCTTCATCGGAGGCTTCTCCCCCAGCTTTGCTGCCAGCTCCTTTCGGAGACTGAAGCTGTAATGCTTCACGATCATGCTTCTGATAGCTGAGTCCTGCTTCTCCAGATCTGGGTCTATCTGGAGAAGCTTTTCGTACTTGGAACGGATTCTATCATGCGCCTTCCTCTGGCTCAGTGGCTTGAAGTCGCCTGGGCCCTTGTCCTCCATCAACTCCTGGAAGAGCTTTGCACGTAGGGTCTCGACATCGCCGTAGCGGTTGTCCAAGATCTCCCAGGCCTTGTCATAGTCGGCGTCTTCGATGCCCAGCCCCTGGATGGCGTTTAAAGCCTCTCCCTCCAGGGCGTTCTTCAGATGCTGTAGCTTATGAGATGGGGCGAGGCTCTCGCTGTTTCCAATGATGACTTGGAAGTTGCTCTTCCAGCCCCTGTAGTCCACGATCTTCCCCGCGAACTTCCGGGGTGTCACAGGGGGAAGCTTGAATAGCTTGGGGTCGATGGTGGGACCCTCCGCCTTCTTGATCTTTTCCTCCAGCACTGCTGTCCTGTTCACATAGTTCTTGGAGACTTCGAACTGTAGCTTCTCCACCTCCTCCAACTTCGTCTTCTCGGCGTCGGTCCCCAACTCGGAGTTGAAGATGGCGTCTTCCCACGCAGTTCGGTCCGCTGTCACCTCCTTGTATCTGCGCTTGGCATCCTCCAGATGCATCTTGGCCATCCGGAGGGCCGTAGCTCTGTCGGCTTCGGTGTCCGACCTGTCAAAGTCCTTCATGGAATCCTCTGCGGATCCCATCTTGTTCTCGAGGAACTCCTTCCTTTTCTTCACCTTCCTGGAGATATTCTCCTCGTCTTGAATTGCCCTGGCCTTGCGCCGGGCATGATCGTCCTCTCCTGGCATGTCGCCACTCTCTCTGTTCTGGTCAGCGTCCTCCACGTCGTGCTCGTCGTTCACCTCCTCTTGATCTTCTGGCTGATCGTTGACGTGCTCGGCTTGCTGCTCAGGGGGGACTTGTACTTCTTCCTCCGTAGCTCCGGCGGGCGCAGCTCCACCAGCTGCCGCTCCTCCGACCTCCTCTTGCTGCTGTGCAGGGTCTCCTTCCTTTTCTGTTGGCGGAAGACCTCTGATGCGTCGGCTCTCTCGTGGTGTTCCGGGCGCTTTATCAGACATGGGCCGTCTGCTATGGGAGGAAAGGTTTAGGTCAACACAATCCTAAGAGCCCCAAGGGGCCTTCACGTAGCTGGTTCAGTTTTATTTCAGAGCTCTTGAGCTTTGTCACGAGTACAGAAAGAATTAACCCATATCAAAGGCCTTGCCAGATGGATGCTGCCGGTGAAGAAAAGATTGCCTCGAGAGGCTCCTATCACGACTTTCCGGTTATTGGTTGCATACAACTTTTTTAGCACGAAGAGAGATTTATTATTGGCTAGGTAGAGGCCCGCCTGAAGGAAAGTAGCATTTGACAGCTGCAGCCACACTTCGCCTGCCCACCTCCCCCTTGGCAAGCCTCTCCCGACCGCTAATAAATATCTCCCCTTTCGGTAGACCAAAACACGCCACTGCTCTGCCTACGCTTTTAATAAAATAATAAACTACAGGATCTACACGTCACAGAGATTTTACAAGTGTGTGTGGGGCGCTCACTGTCTGTCCACTTCATGTCACCAGGGAGCCCTGGATCAGCTCGTAAGCTATCCTTACTCTCGCCATAGCGATATCTCGGGGAAAATAGTCCTCGCCCGAGTCGTCCTCACGTAGATACTGCCGGGCGTTCTCGATAACGAACACCCCGCAGTCCTGGCTCTCTGGATCCTGTTGGGGGGCCGACGCCACCACTTCCGCGTTGATGACCTCTGGGAAGGCTGCGGTTCGGTTCTTGCACATGGAGTGCCTTTCCTCAATGAAGTCGATGACTTTGGTAAGCCAAGTCTCCATCATGCGGATGGTGGTGTCGGACCGGAGAATACTGTTGTAGAGTAATATTGTCCCCTGCCGGATGTTGCCGGTGACTAGCACCCAGTGGTCCCCGTGGTGGATGGGCAAGAGGAACTCTTCCTTGTCGAAGACGTCCTCGGGGACCCACTTGTACAGTCTCTTCCTCTTCTCCGTGTCTCCTCCCGCTGCTAGCAGCTGGGAGAAGAACTGTGTGGGGAATATGAAAACTTCTTTCCTGCTCTCGTTCCCCTGCATCCGGCTGTGCCCTTCCACGATGTTGTCGTTGATCTTCTCTCCAGGCTTGAGGGTGAGGAGGTCCCGGGTGAGGATGTTGATCCTCTCCACAGTCGCCAGCTTCATGTCGCTGGGCTGTTCCCAGGCCCACTCCACCGTGCGTTTTATCTCTCGGTCGGAGTGATACTCCTCCACGTCCTCGAATGTGTCTGTCTCGCTGATGCCCTCAGCCTTGACAGCACCCTTGTCCTGGTCCTCCACGTTCCCGTTGCCCTCACGTCCACGTTCCTTACCATCTGATGTCCCGTCGTCTTCGCTGCTAGAGCTGCTGGAGCTGCTGCTGCTGCTTGATGTGGAGGGTGTTCTGTCCCTGCTGTGGGCGGCCTTGCGCATTGCCTTGCGGGCTGCCCTGCGCTCCCTCTCCGCTCGGACTCGGTGGTACAACTCATTCGTGATGGCCTCGCGTCCCGCCTTGCGGCCTTCCTCCCGTAGCCTGTTTGCCTTGTTGATGGCGTTTTGTTCCTTGCGGTGTCCTCGGATCGTCTTCATTCCCATATTGATGAGGAGGCGCAAGTCCCTTTGTCCTTTCCTCCTCGTCTCAGGGGTTTCACGTCGTCCCGGGGGCCACAGGCCAAGGAACTCCATCGCCGAGCGCCCTTGGGATCTCGGCATCTTGCTGTGGGAAGGTAGGTAGCACGTGAAGCACGCCCACTACACTTGCCAACACCTCAATAACACACCCACAACAACACGACACAGCACGTCACGTCCTCCCTACCTTGGCTAGGAATTGTCGTCGTCCCTCGCTTGGGCCAAACGCTAATCGTCTCTTGGCTTGATGGATGACTGTCTGCTGCCCCAGACCGCCACTTCCACTGTGCCATTATTGCACGTCGTCTAGCTCAGCGGGTGTCCGCCCTCCACCCTTCTACTCAGCAATCACCTAAGTAGGCAGGCAACTAAGGTCTAACTCAGCTGTCTCTAACCAATCTTCTTGCTTGCTATAGGCGCTATGCATCTCGGATTTCGGAGAAAGAGGAGCGGACGACGACTTCAGCACGTTTTACTGCTTGCTGCACTCGGCTAGGCATGCTCCGCCACAAGTCGATGCTTTCGCTTCGTGTTGCAAGCCATCACTTCTTTGAACACGACACCTTTAAGTGGGGCGGCGCCACCCCCGCCACAGGGTTTCGCCGCCTCCACTCATATACATGTTTGTTGACTCAGCTCAATTCGAAGAGAGCTAGCCATTAATCATGCTCGATCCTTATTCAGGTCGGCCCACATCAAATACGTATCACAGAACGCTCACAGAAGTAGTACTTTCGTACAGAAGGGAGGATTCAGCTCCTCTCCTTCATTTGCCCAACACCATCACAGCGCAGGGGTTTTAAATTTCCCCCTGCTTACTA
>JAAUXV010177933.1_pt1 | contig 12207 bp, 15 predicted proteins | sample 7278181 | NCBI WGS metagenome assembly JAAUXV01 (sample SAMN14350114, study PRJNA611818) | marine sediment metagenome | isolation source: surface marine sediment (2.1m) | place: French Polynesia: Moorea | collected 2018-08
CCAGGATTGGAGATAGAAAAGGGGAGAAAACACTACCCATGCCTCGTTCTTCCACTCCTTCTTTTCTTTTTCTTCCCCCGAACTTAACAGAGCATGGCTGCAAAGCGGAGGAACAGAGAGAGAGAGAGAGAGAAAGGGGTCATAGATTATTAGAAAAGCGAGGCGCAGAGAAGAGAGGGGAGGGAGGAGGGACACGACAGAGATCGTCTTCGAATTGGGGAGGAGGGAAAAGGTTTTCTCCCTCCCTCCGCTCTCTCCCCAGGCTCTGCACCATTTTTCAGGGGGACGGAGGCCCTTTGCGGATTCTCTCTCTCTTCTTTTTCGATGCAACGGAGGTTTTTCTCGCAAGGCGCCGTTTTTCCCCTCCTCCTCCTCCTTCGTTAAGCCCACCATCCAGAAAGAGGAGTTGGAGGCGCCACTTGCTTGAATTTATTGCCCTGCCCCCACCCCCTCCCCCCGCCTCCTGCCTTGCAACGAGGTGGGGGCCACAGCCTGCATGGGGAGATGGGAGGAAGAAGAAAGAGGGCAACCCCGAGAAGAAAAAAACCCTTGCCCTCCCCAGGATGAATGCTCAGGCAGGCCAAAGAATAATCTCCCGTCGCGAATAATTTTTTTGCCCGAAAAGCTTGCAGGTTGTCAGCATTCGTTGTTGGTATTTCATTCTTTGGATTGTCCCAAATTTACGCTGGACCAGGAAAGTGTGCCTTTTGCTTCTACTACGGTCTGTACAGTAGCAAAGGAAAAGCACGTCCTGTGACAAGTCGACGATGATTAATTTCTCCTGAGTGAACAGGCGGAAGTGCCGCAAGCACGGGTGAAGGGGCATGATGAAGCACGAGCGGCGACGCTAGCTCACAGCAATCCAGTTTATGTGGCCTCAAGTGAATTGCCGTCCATTTCCCAGAGGTGCGGAATTAAACCGCCTTCCTTCCCCCCACTCCATCCATCGCACGGTATTCAGGTACACAGAGTTAGGTACATGTGTGGCAGGGATGCCTGTCGCATCAAGGTGGCTCGGGAGTCCTCCCTTCCCCTCCTGAATATTCACACGCCCGCCTCACTCCCATGGGACACTTTAGCCGCCTCACCCTCGAAAAAAGTGGGTGTGGGAAAGGAGCCTCTTCCCTCCTCCTCCCAATATCGCCGCGCGAATTGCGTCCTCGGTCCCACGAGGAGGAAGAGTGGGGGGATGGCACGCCGTGCATCATCCGCTCTCGCAGCCCCCAAGTTTATGGAAATGAAACGCCGGTGTTTATGGGCTCCCACGCACGTTGGCGGAGGAGGAGGGCGAAGTTGGCCGTTTTCCCCTTTCTCCTTTTTCGCGACTCAGTCTCGTCCTCCGCCTCTTGTGTGCCTGTCCGCAAAGGGGGGGGATGTGTTGCCTGGGATGGAAAGTTGTGTGTGGAAGGGAGATGGAGAGGATGAGGATGGAAAGGAAGAAAAAGAAGAAGGGCTTCTTTTGCATTTTGTGCCCCTCTTCCTGCTCCTCCGCATGCATTCAGCCTCGCTCTTCCCTACGGTGGGCGACAGGTCGAAGGGGGAGAGGGAGCGACCAACCCCGAAAAGAAAGACTCCCTCCTCCTTACTCCGTCTCGTACAAGTTGGAGGCCGCCGGCGCCACCGCCACTGCGCTTCTCCCTCCTTCCCTCCCTCCAGGAAGTGGCTGCGGTGGTGGATGGAGGAGAGGGGAAAGAGATCCTTTGAGGAGAAGGACGAGGAAGAAGAAGAAAAGTTGGCGCCGCTCCCTCCCTCCCTCGATGTGTGTCGTGGTGCGCATTGAGCGGAGACTGACGAACGGAAGGACGGACGGACGCGGAGGAAGGCCGCCGGTCGACACTTTGCCTCTTTCTACTCACAGCAACGCCGATGGGCACGGAATAAAAGATTTCTTTTTTTCCCCGTGGTCTCTCCTGGCCAAGAATGCGGTTTTCGGAGAATGTCCTCGCCGCCGACACAGGTGCAAGGAAGGCCGCGTGCGTTGTACGTACCTACAACCGGACAAGGCCTGTTTGCCGGAAGGGCATTTATTGCTTTCCTTCTTCCTCTGCTGCCCTTCATTTTTCTTCCTCCTGGTCTCTTGCAGGAGGTTGCAGAGGAGGACGCCATTTGGCGGTCTCCGCGCTCGGGAGGGACTCTGGAATTTCCGGGGCTATTTTCGGGGTCTCCCCCCTTAAATGCTCCCACCCCTTCTCCTCCTTTCTAATAAATGAAACAACATGCCAGGTTGGAAAGGGGAGAAGGGTGGGAGGTGGGTCCAAACGGAGGGAGAAGCATAAAAAGGCGGAGGAAGGAGGAGGAGGAATGGAAGGCGAACACGACAAGGAGGGGGAGGGGAAAGGAAAGAAGAACGAGGAGGAAGGCGGAGAAGAAGAAGAAACGGGGGAAAGAGGCTCTTTCGCCGCAACGTTCGACCTCCCCCTGGGCAAGGAGGCAGGGACCCCCGACGCTTTTGCCTTCTGCTGTGCGTGGCAGTGTGCAACTTTTTCAATTAAATATACAACAGTTGTCCGCCTCTGCTCCTCCGCAAGCCTTGCTTGGCACCCTTGCCCCGTCCCCCATTCTCTGCCTCCTCTGTACAGCACAACTGCAACCTCCTCCGCATTTAGGGAGAGCGTGTGCCAAACGCCAGCCCAGAGCCCAGTCCATTATCCCTCTCAACATAAAAACAACATCTTGAGAATTTTCCGCCCCATCACTGTACAGTGGCAAATTCCGCCCTTCCCACCCCTCCCACGCCAAAGAAGACCGGACTCTAACAAGGACGGGGGAGCCAATAAGTGGCCAGTGTAGCCGGCATAGTTGGAGAGCGCCGGTGAAACTTTTTCCCACCCCCTCCCTTCATCGCTATCGGCAAAAGGGCTGCCGCGGGCGGGCGGGCCTGCTGGAAGGGGGATCTCCCTCCCCTCTGAATCATTAATGGCAAATGCCGTGATGGAAGAGCGCTGGAGGGATGCGACCGTGGATCCAGCGGGGGGGAGGGGGGCTCTCCCCTCCGACTTTTGTTGATATTTGCAAGCCCCAAGTCGCCGCCGCCACAGCTGCCAAAACCGCTCAACATTTCACAGGAATCGGGGGGGGGAGCAAACAAACTGCAAAGGGGGATGGAAAGTCGTTGGTCGCCACGCGGAGGCCATGAACCCGCAAGAGAAAGGGAGGAGAGGCTGCTCACTTTTCCCTCTCCTTTTCCTTGGGGGGGCGAGAGCGGCGCGAGTGCCGAAATGGAGATGAAATGGCCGGGAAAGAAGGAAGAGAGAAGAGGACGAAAAGGAGAGGGAGAAAGGCTTTGATGTCCTGCCTCGCTGAAAGGAAGAGGGACGAGAAAGAGGAGGTCTGAGACGCAGGCATCAGTGGCCACCACCACCTTCAATTCGTCTCTCTTCGCAGGGGGAAGGGGCGGGGCAAGAAAGTGGATTGGGAAAACACATTCTCGCAGCGGGAGAGAAAGAAAAAAAATCTCCAGCTCCCCTCACCTTTTTTTCTCAAATGCACCTCAGTCGCCTGGCTACCTTCCAGAGAAATTGCATGCGAAGAAGTTTCCAACTTCCTCCTCCAGGTTTTCCTTTGAAGGCGGCTACCTTCCCATCCAGCCGCGGTCCTCCTCCTCCTCCTCCTTCCAAAGTGTGCACGGTTCCGAAGACCGCCCGCGGAGGGAGGGAAAGAGGGAGCGGATAACAATGCAAAATTGCCGTCTCTTGTTTTATCCGGGAGAGAGGAGGTGGGTCGGGAGACGATGGATGGACGGGGATGCAGACAGGCGAGAAAGGAGGAAGAGGTCGGAAGTAGATGGGTAGGAGGGTGGGAAAGAAGACGACGAGGTTTTAGAGAGGATGCAGGGAGGGAGGGGAGCTGGGATGCCTGCTGTTCAATATTGAAAAATCAGGGGTATCTGGCTTCTGACTCCTCCTTCCAGGAGGGATTGAGGGCCAAAAGGAGGAAAGTCGGTGCCGGACTTTAGCGGGAGTGCTTCCAAGAATTCTCCCTGCCTTCCTCCCGCCTCTTCCCTTCTCTCCAAGGCTTCACAAAACTTTTGCAGCAACCGTGGGAAGGGGAACGAAGAAGTAGAGGGGTTTGTTTCAGGCTGCCTCTTCTTGGTTGTTGTCCGCCTGACATCCCATCCAACGTGAGGTGGGAGAAGGAGGCCGCCGAAGCCGCCGCTACTGTTTACTCAGGGAAGGAACCCAGCCTCGGGCGTTGGCTCGGCTCTCTCGCGGAGGAGGAGGGGAAAAAGCCGTGGAGTGGGTGGGGGAGGAAGAGTGTGAGCCGACCTCGCTCAAAAGTCCCGCCCCATATCATGACAGCGCAGGGGGATGGCAGACGGACGGCTTGAGGAGGGGGAAGAGGCCTCTTCTATTGCCTCCGTATGAGACAGGAGGGAAGAGACAGGACGTAAATACCCTGAAATCCACAATGAAGGTGTTGCAAGAGTTCATGCGAGTAACACCTCCAAGATAAGGAGAAAGTAGAAAAAGTGACTCGGATCTCACCCCATGAAGAGGTGGGTGGTGGTATAAGGGAGGGGAAATCCTAATCCGATATCTTTCTTTTTCTCTGTTTGTCTGTGCCCTAGGCCCGGGGTAGGCCCACGGGAGGGGGAAGGCATGACGACAAAGATGATCCCGCGCTCTGCCAACCTCCTTGGCACGATTCCTCCCGCCCTCGACACAGGGTTCTCTGCCAATACCATACAGGGCTGCGGAGAGGAAGAAAATTGGAAAAAGGGAAGCCCTGTGCCTTGAAGATATGAGAAAAAGGGGGAAAGAAAGAGGCCTTAGCAGCACCCTTTCCTCCCTTCTAGAGGATTGCTTGCGCAGAGGCGCCCTTCCCTCCCCCTTCCTCCCTCCAGGACCTCTTGGAAGTGTGCGAAATGCAGCAAAGACGAAAGTGGAAGGGAGCCTCTCTCCTTCCCAGATATTGATTCGCCGCCGGGTGTCTCTTCGTCCTCCTCCTCCACACGCGATCAGATGCTGATATTTCCTTCTTTTTTATTGAGACAGCACCCGGGCGGGAAAAGTGGAGGTGTGGAAGAGTGAGTGGAAAAGGGGAAGGATGGGGGAGTCGACCTCTCCTCACTCCTAATGCACTCTCCGCCGTCGCCGCCCCATCCTCCCCTTTTTCTTTTCTTTTTGTCCTCAGCCAATTGAAGCAGGAGGCAGAGGAGAGTCGAGAGGGAGGGAGGAGGAAGGCCCCCCTTCAGACCCGGTTAAAGCCTTCTCTTCCACATCTTCACACACAGTCTCTTTCTCCGAGCCTTCCCTGCTTTCAAAGCTTCCTTCCCAGACGTCTTTTTCTCCTCCCTCTCTCCCTCCATCGGCAAGCGCCGAAGTTGGATCAAAGGATCTCAAACAGGCAAAACCTCCTTCTCTCTGTCTCCCACACTGCTTCTGCCCACCTGCCTAGAAGTCCCGGCGGAGGGCGGTACTGCCTACACACTCAGTTTATCTCGCTTTCAAACAGGAGCCTTGAGCCAGCACCAGGAAAAGGAGGAAAATCTGGCGTCCACTTGAACCAACAGCAAAAGAGCAGCGGAGTCGAAAAGAACTGTCTATTTCATTTTCAGTGTAGTATGACGTTTATTCTGCCTCTTTTTCTGCACGGAATCCGCTTTCTTTGTATCCTTTTTAAAGATTCGTACTTGGTACAATTAATATCCCCCCTCTTCAGCAAACTTCCCCTCCTCTCTGCTGTCTCGGGCAAAAGAGCATCATCACATCTGGCGAGGAAGTGAGCTTGCAATTTGTCAGCCAGCCTCTGAAAAGAATCGTCGCACAGTCAAGGACGGAAGGTGACGCTCTGATGAGACTTGACTCTCGGCCTCGTCTTTTGACGACTTCCTGCCACCTTTTCAAGAAGACAAAGACTGCCACACCAAGTGTGTACGTATGTAGCGCCTATCGCACACCTATACAATGCATGCTTGCAAAAACTGAAGAAAAAATGAAGAAAAAAGCAAGGAAACAATCTCTTCCTCTGCCTTATCCAAAAAATCCCTTTTCCTCCTCTTTCTTTTCCCCCCTTCCGACTTTATTGCCCTGTCGCGATTCCTCTCCTCCGATGCACTTTTCCTCTTTTTCCTCTTCCTCCCTCTTGGCCGCCGCCGTGTGGCGCACACACACCGCCGACGACGACGACGACGGTTTTTCCCTAACTTCCGACTGCCACCGTTCTCTCCTTTCTTCTCGGCATCGGCCATTTCCCTCTTCTCCGATAAAAGCCAAACTTGAGTGGCGGAAACAAAACGGGCCGCGGGGAGAGGGGAGGGGAGGGGAGAGAAGGCAGAAACAATACACCCGCGGCCAAACGGAAGAAAAGGGGAGGAGGAGAAACTAAAGCAAGGGAATGCGCAGAAGCACCCAAAAAAACCTCCCTGAAAAGCCGAAAAACCCCAGCAACTTTGTAACCGGCAGCAGATACCGGTCTCCTTGTCGCAATTTTCATGAGGGAAAATAATCCTTGGTGCGCGAAGGGGTGGTGGAAGAGGAAACCTCGCTCGACGTAATTCTCTCGTGGGCGCCTCGGCCGCATTTTCCCTCTCCTTCCACCGGGCACAAGAGGGAGCGAAAATGCAATTGTGGAAAACGCAATTTCGCCCTTCCCTCCAACGGAGCCGCGGGCCTCCCTCCCCAGCCACACAGCCCGGGCGGCGGAGGAAGGGAGCGTCAAGTGAGGAATGTACACGCCCCCTTCTCACACCAACCAAAGGCGGTTTTCCACGCGAGAGAGGTAGGCCTCGCTCTTCCCATTCAGACCTCCCCCCCCTCTTTTTTCCCACCATTTCTCCTGCCCTCCAGTGCACAAACTGTAAGGCACGCACAAGACGGCGGAGAGGAGGAGGAAAACGGACGGGACGTTCGTTGTGTGTAGGCCAGGAAGTAAGAAGGTGGAGTGGGGGGGGGGGCTCTCACACACTCGCACACATATGTAATTCTGTCAAAAAAGGGAGGGAGGGGGAAGAAGGCGACCAGGCGTGGAAGGCGCCGGCGGTGGTGAGAGGTTTTTCGCCCTCTTTCCCATATATTTCTGTCACACCTTTGGCTTCTCGCCTCCCTCCCTTCCCCCCTTTTTTGCGGCTCGATCCAAGACGGAAAATCCCCGCCGCCGCGCAAAATATCACGACATGGAGTCGCAAAAAAAGACGAAAGGAAAAGGCCGGTTGGAAGTGGGGGGCAGAGGTTGTTGCGAACCGAAGAACCAAATTAGGCTAGGAGGTGGCGGCACGGAAGCGGGGAGGTGCAAAAAACGAAAGGAGGAAGAGGAGAAAACAAAACTTTGTTGCCTTTTCTTTACGGCAGTCGTTGGCCTCCGCCGCCGCCGCCACGAATCCTCCCTTCCGCCTGTCCCCGGCAGTTGGGTAGGAGGGACGGGAGGGGGGGGGCGTAGCAGCATAGTATAGTTGCATGCACTTCATTCTCGTGGAGGGGAGGGGGAGGAAATCCCCTGGGGAACTGGCCGACCCACCGACCGACCCACTCCGCAACAACTAACCTCCCCCGAGGAACGGGGGGGGGAGTGACTCGATATCCACAACTACCTGCGATGGATGAATCGCTCCTTCTCTTGTGCAAGCAACCTCTCTCCGTCCTCCCTCCCTCCCTCCCCGGGGGAATGCACTCTTTCTCCTCCTTCGGTGCCCCCATCAGGCACGGGGTACACAAGGCAAAGTTGGGGGGAGGGGGAGGAGGTAAGAGGATCTGGAGCTCAGCACAAAATCTGTGCATCTCTGGATCCAAAGTGCCGGGAGAGAGCGAGAGGCGGAACATATTGTGCTTTGGGAAGTGGTATACAGTGTAGTAGGGTCAGATTGGGTGGGAGGAAGAAGCCCTCCCTCCCGAGAGCCTGTGTTGTGTATAAAAAGATACATTGCTTCTTCTTTTTCCCGGCGGCGGCGGCCTTCTTCCTTCACAAAATACGTTGCGGTATCGTTACGGAGGGCTGCTTCCCGACCAACCAACCAACCGGGCTTCTCTTTCCCATGCAACACTTTGGCATGTAGCGTCGGCGGAGAAGAGGGAGTGACTTCTTTCACTGCTGGGGGGAGGACGTCGGCTGCAGATTTCTCCCTCCTGCCACTTCCTTTCCGGTTTGCTGCGGCCCTCCCCCCCCCCCTCCCAACGACGAGGCCGAAAGTGCAGTTTTTCATGCGATCTCCCCTCCCCCCCTTCCACTCACTCCGAAGCAGAGCAGAGAGAGGAGGAGCCCCTCTCCCGTTTCCTGCGTCGGCGTGTGGGGGGCCCTTGAACAGCAAGACCTCCTCCGCGATAACTCGTCGCTGAATGTCGACGGGGTCTGTTTACCTGCGGGCCAAAACGACCGTGCCAACGAGGGGGATGAAACTTGTTTCGAATAAGCGCCAGGGACAGGAATTCACCGACGCCAAAAACAGTGCATACCTAAAGACAAAACATATTGGTATCGGCCCTTCAAAAACTAACTATGAATGAAAGTACGTTGAAATCGGAGCCAAATCCCCTCATCCCCCCTCCCTCCCCTCCTCTCTCGTCCCCAATATCTTTTATTAGTCCCGAGGATCACATCCCGACTCCGACGCGTTATGACGGCCATTTGGCACATTACTACGCAGAAGGAGGCGAAAGGAAAAGGGAGAAAAAAGCCCCTTCTCCTCCTCGTTACCCGACTACTGTCGTCGACGTTGTTGCAAAGGCGCTTCGCTCCGAGGCATAAATCGAAGGGATAAACAAAGGAGCGGGAGAGAAAGGGGACCATAAACATGCCGTTCGTTGTTGGCCCGTCAACGAGATATTGCCCGCCACAAAAATTTTAAAGCCGGCGCCGCCCGCGCCACTAATCTATGCAGGCGCCGCCGCCGCCGCCGCCGCCAGGAGACGAGGGAAGGGGGGCATGAACGCTGTTTCCGAAATGGGAGTACGAAGTACCTACGCTGAAAGAGAGCGTGGAGGGGGTAGAAAGGCAGTAATAAGGCACATTGGCGCCTAAATGGGGCGACAAACGGCCCCCGCCGCCCCTCCTTCGTGCACTTTTTTTCCACGTCCCTTCCAATGGATAAAGTTGCTTTGGCAGAAGGGGGGGGGGAGGCTGAAGAAGGCGTCTTTTCCCCCCTCCCTCCCTCCCTCCTAAACATACGATATTTGCTGACGCTGCCAGAGGGGGACGGGGCAATGGGGGAGAAACTTCGGCAAAGAAAAGTGGGGGGAGGGGAGTCAGTCGCAACTGCTAGACCAGCTCCCAATCTCATTTAAAAAATTATATAAACTAACTTACAAACTAGAAGCGGTGGAGTGATCACTTAATACAGCATAATTTTACCAAATTTAAGGAAGAAATTGTCCCACAATCACCAGAAGTCAAACCGTTGAGCCCGTATTTACATTTGCCCATTCCTGCTCTTCGACCTGCATCGCGGACGATTGCAAATATAAATTGCAATGCAGGACCCATGCATGGACAGGAAGTGCGATCAGGAACAAGAGACGACGACGGGGCAATTTACAAATTTGCTTTTTCGCCGCTGCTGCCACCGTACGTACGATAGCAATCACGATTCACGTGGGAAGCGGCAGCAATATTTCGGACAACTTGGAAAAAACAGAGTCGGGTCCGACCGAGCCCACAGCTAGTACAAAAGCGGCCTCCCCTCCTCCTCCTGTCGCTGTCAGAGGCCGCGACATTTTCCCGTTTCCCCCGGCGACAGCAGGGCGCGAAGGGAGTCGGGAGTCCACGAATGCGATATTTGGCAAATGAAAAAGGCACGTCTGTAGCATTCGCCCCTCTTCTATGCAAGAAGAGGGAGGTCGCCTCAACGAAGCCACGCGCCCCCCTCACCATGCCACCACCACCGCCTCTATTATTCGGTTTCTACACAGCGCCAACTCTTTTCCTTTCTTGTCTGTGGAAAGAGAAAAGAAGTCTGCAAAGCAAGTCTGCGGTGGAGAGAGACGAAGCTGGGAGGAGGGGTGGAGAGAGAGAGGCAAGCGGGCATTGAAAATCGATCGCGGCGGCGGCGGGAGACGGAGGAGGGGGAAAGAACGAAGGAAAGAAAATAAGAAGTTGGTGGCGGGGGAGGGCTGTGGGACCGGGAGATTTTTTCTTCCTTTTCCTGCAGTTGTGCAGTGGCGGCTACGCAGGTTTTTTTGTGTGTAGCCGCGGAATGAAGCAGCGAGACGTATTTCCATTCTCTCACTATTTCTCCTCTCTCTCTCTGTCTTGCAGGCACGGGTGACAGGACAGAAACTGCTTCAAAGGAGGAGGAGACGGCGGCGATAACTGGCGTCCGCCCGCCCACGCCAACGTACTAATTATGTTAATTTTTTTGAGGCCGCGGCCTCCGCTCGTTTTAGGGAGGCTCGCGGAGGGGGAAGATTACCCGCCTCTCCCCCTCCTATCTGTTAACTTTCCCCCCACTTTTTCCTTACCCCGGGGGATAAGAGTATTTTTAGGGGCAGAGATAATAGGGCCGGGGAGAGGAGGAGGGAAATGGCTGAGGCAACGTGAGAGAAGCCCCGAATGAGGAGGGAAAAGAAGAAGACGGAGAAATGTTACAGCGGAGGCGGAAACAACACAACACGTCGCTGCTCCTAATGGCCTGGGGAGGAGGAAGAGGAAAATGTTCCAGGCTTCCACCACCCTCCCTCCCCCCTACTGCTCTTTCCCACTTCTCATTAAAACGCTTCTCTGCGTGAGGGAGGGAGGGTGTGTGTGCTGCCAGCTTCCACTACTGCCTCCCTCAGACTCCGCCTCAATCCTCCTCCACCAACGTCTCCTACACTTACAAATGAGGGGAGCAGGAAGGAATCCTCCTCCTCACAAGCCAAAGGAAGAAGAAGACTGCTTTTGCCCACCCGAGTCTCCGCCGCATGCATCTTCCTCTTCTTCCTCTCTTCCAAGATTCCTCCTCCTCCAAACACTCACGCAGGAGAGGCAAAAGTCGCGATTATTATCGGCTGCGAAGGGGAAAAGAGAGTGTGTGCTAGCCAGGGAGGCGGAGGCGGAGCAGCGATCATCATCATCGCGCAACATGAAGCCGACGGTCATTTTCGTGCAGTCAGTCACTTTGAGGGGAAGGGGAGAGCACGCAAAGCAGTCAGGCCACCTCGGGAGGGTGCCAACAGGGTTTCTTTTTTCCAAGGTGGAGCAAGAAGGGCGAGAAAAGAGGAGAGGAGGGAGGGGAGGTCGAATTACAAGGCTTAAGAACCTAACTAACCTTCCTCGTCAAACCATCACCGCCGCCGTACTCGGCTTCGGCGGCGGCGGCGGCGGCGGCGGCGGTGGCCCAGATTATGGCAGGGAGGGGGAGCACACCGCGGAGGAGAGGGGAAGGGGAGAGTCTCCTTTTCCCCCTCTTCATCCCCGGGGCTCTTAAGAACAGCGGGGAGTCCGGGAGGAGGGAGACAGACCGGCATGTCCGGACCACAGTCGACCGGGACGGGAAGGGGGAGGGGGATCATGGCTGGCAGTTCAGTTCGAGCCAGGGAAAAGGGAGGGAGTATTCAGCTCTTTCCCTTGTAATCACGCTTCGGAACACAAAAAAATGCAAGGAAAGTTTTTCGCACGAGCTCGGGCAGAGGGGGGGAGGGGGACGTCTTCCCACCCCTCCTCTTTTTTTCATTAAGAAAGTTCCCTCGCGCCCAGACGAAAGTCGTTCCTTGCTTCTCCCTCTTTCTCTCTACGACCGTCTCCACCGCCGCCCCGGTTGCTCAGCCTGCGTCGAGACGCTCCCACTACCCCCTTCCTCCCCCCCCCAAAAAAAGTTGGCTGCAAAAAGTTTCGGGAAATGAGGAAGTAGGGAAACATAAAAGGAAAACGACTACGGATAATCTGCTTCTTCCTTTTCCTCCCTATACTCCGAAAAGTATCTCTTTTCTCCTTCTCCTTTTCTGGGCCATTTGCGGTGGAGGAGGAGGAGGAGCCATTGTGCGGACAGGTCTACTACTACATACTACCACTGTGCAAGGTGTAAGGGCCGTTGTTGTAGATCATCTCTATGGGCGAGAAGGAGGGAGGGAGGGGAGGACCATTTTCGAGAAGGCGTGGGCTCATTAGGGAGCAACAACGACGGCTCTGATTTGTGCGCGTGCGGTAGGCAGAGTGGCAAACAGGGCCAAAAGTTGCAGCGGAGGAGGAGACACACAATCCACGTTGGTATAAAACCGGGGGAGGGGGGCGAGGAAGGAGTCAAAGTCGGTGCTATTAAGCCGTGAAGTTAGGCCCTGCTGAGAGAATTGTAGCAGAGGA
>JAAUXV010315987.1_pt1 | contig 12207 bp, 8 predicted proteins | sample 7278181 | NCBI WGS metagenome assembly JAAUXV01 (sample SAMN14350114, study PRJNA611818) | marine sediment metagenome | isolation source: surface marine sediment (2.1m) | place: French Polynesia: Moorea | collected 2018-08
AAATATGGCGCAAAAAATCCGGACGTATCTTTTGCTCTTTGGAATTCTTACCTCATCGTCCGCGTCCATCATGCACCTGGAGAGGAGAACCAGCACGTTGGGCAGGAGGTCGTCGCAGAGGGCGCCGAACCTGCAAAGAAAGCGAAACCACATTCGTTTCCCGAAATTATTCGAATGCCCTCTTTTTGCTTTTACCTGGCCAGGGCGGAGACGGCGGCGGCCCTGACGGTGGCGTTCTCAAGGATGACGCGGTTGTAGATGTAGCGGATGTACCTAAGACCGAGAGCCCCGAGAACATTCATAAACAGTTCGAAGTTATGATTCAAAAAAGCTTTGGCAATGGCAGAAATTAGGTGACGTGTCTATTTTCGTTCCAAATAATCTCCCAAGCGGAAACTGAGGGATTAAAACAGATCGGGCCCACAATGGCACTAATCCTTTCACCCTACTGTAGTACCAGTACTTTTTTATGTAATATGAAATGAGCGGTTAAAAGTGGATGGAACGCGAGAAAACAATAAGCGATACCTGGTCGGGTTCGACGTCTTGGGGCCCTCGCATCCTAGCAGGTGCAGGATCCTGACGGCCAGACTCGTGTGCTCGCAGTCCTCTATGAACTCGCAGAGGTGGGCCAGCCCGTTCTCCTTGGCCTCTGGGTTCTCCTCGATGATCCCGATGACGGTGTCGGCGATGGAGGCCTTGTACTCCAGGCCGCCCTCGTCGCGCAGCATGGAGGAGAGGAAGTTGAGGAGGATGCCGTGCTTGCGCGGGAACTTGAGGGCCAGCGAGCGGATGGCCTGGACCACCACCACCTGTTTTGAAAGGTGAAAAATGACGCAGTTAAAATGTGAAAATGTTTTGTTTCTTGTGCGAAATAGCCTGCCTTGAACTCGTCCGAGATCTCGGAGACGAAGGTGGCGATCTGCTTCATGAGCCTGTCGACGGAGGACTCCGCCCCGGTCTTGAGCAGGGTGGTGATGGCCAGGGTGGCGATGGAGCGGTTGGAGTCGGTGATCAGGTTCTCCAGGTCCAGGTTGCAGGCAGTGACGGCGGCCGGGTGGGTCATGGACACCTGGTTGAGCGTCCTGACGGCGGCGAACCTGAGCGTGGCCTTGGGCGAGGAGCAGAAGAGCTGGAGGACAGACACGGCGGGTACGAGCTCCCTCGCGGTGGTCCTGCGCATGTTGACGATGGCGTGCGCCGCCTCGTAGATCACCATCTCCGACTTGTGCCTCAGGCAGGACTCCACAAAGTCAAAGTAGGGGGAGGACGAGCCGGAGGAGCCCTCGCCCTCAAGGTCCTCCTCTTCCTCCACCAGCTTGCAGGCGATCCTAAGAATGAAGAGATGTATTAGCAATCGGTGGCATTCGGGAAATTGGTAAGAAGTCACTCTCTCACCTGATGAGCAGGCAGACTGCGTAGGGCGACCTCAGTCCTCCCCTGGTGAGCTTGGCGACCAGCTTGGTGACCGCCAGCCTGTCCCCCTTCCTGACGTGGTAGAGCATGCCCAGCGCGTGGTACTGCACCATGACCGAGTCCGAGTTGACGGCCTCCTGCGCCTCGTTGACCCAGCGCTTGATGACCTCGCCGGCGCCGGAGCGGTTGCCCATGTGCAGGCCGGAGACGAGGGCGGCGGAGGCGATGGACGGGGAGCGGTCCACGATGGCCTGCTTCATGTAGCGCTCTATGGCCTGCAGCATGGCGGCGTCGGTGATGGCGCACAGGGCGCGGATGGCGGAGGCGCGGTACATGTCCTCCTTGCCGGTCATGTCCTTGGTGAGCGAGGAGGTGACGATGATGACGTCCTCGGCCAGGTCGGCCAGCGACTTGATGCCCAGGTAGACCATGCGGCGGAGGACGGGGTCCTTGGACTGGAACAGCTTGGTGACGTTGAAGAAGCACTCTGTGGCCTCGGTCGTGCCCAGGGTCTCTCCGGAGTTGATGAGGAAGAGCACCTTGGCCAGGACGTGCGTGCACTTGCGGGGATGGACCGGGGTCTCGTTGAACATCCTAAAATGAAGGAGAGATGATCAAATCCTGGTCAGGCTATATCATATACAGCACCCTAGCAATAAATACCCCGGAGTACCCTAATTTAACGAAATATACCCCCAATAATACTGCCCCTTGGGCCTTGGCCATTGCACGATATGTGTGACGTGTCTTGATCTCCTCCTGACCTTGCCTCCTGCAGCACGGCCGTCTTCTCCAGGTTGGCGAACGGGTTCCCCCCGGATCCGCCATCCTCCTCGTCCTTCTTGTCGCGGCGGAACGAGGAGTACATCGTGGTCAAGAGGAGATGCTAACTTATCCGCTAAATTAAGTGCTAAATTACTAAAAGCACTTTTTCAATGTCGCCTTCTTTTAGAAGAGCAGCTTGCTTTGCCTGCTGCCTTGTTGGAAGGAACAGAGTTGCCAAGCGGTGTGATTGATACCGGTGAAAGTAACTAATAAATTAGACAACTTTTATGTGGACCAATATTATTTTCCAATGAATGGAAACGTGAAAAAGGTTGCCCACACAAATATAGTACTGTAGGAAAAAGGCATGAAAACTTAAGATTGAAAGCAAAATGTTTCTACGTGGTGTGGGCAACCTGTCTCATGCACGGCCTGAGTTCTTTGACACGTCCCTATTGTGACCAGAAATACAGAGGTGGACAAATATTTTATGGCCATTGAAAAAATACTGCAGCCGCCCTCCGTCTTTTACATTGATTGGTCATCTTATGTATATAATGTGTCTTTGATACTTTTTATTTAGTTTTTAGACACTTTCAGAAGAGTCTTGCTGGCTTTTCCCGGTTTTGCAAAGTTATTAGGTTTTTAAACTAAAAATAGAAAAATAATTTTTCTGCTACATGATATCAACTGCATTGGCGAAGGGTGATATTAGTTTTCATTCAAATATTAAACAAATAATCTGCAATTTGCATTTTCCGTATCTTCCATTGACCTGGCAAGCTTGTGGTGTTAGCTGTCTTTTTCGCAGCTTGGAGGCGGCGGCGGCGGCGGCAGTGGAGAAGGAAGGAAAGGAAGGAGGCGCCGCCAAAGAGGAAAGAGGAGGAAGGGGAAGAAGGGGAAGGGGAAGGGGTGGCGCCGAAAGGGGGGACAGGGAGGGAAGCGACGGGGGAAGAACGAATACAAGTCAAGCTTAATAGAGGGTCATCTTTTTACTGAGCTAGCTGATGCACACAGATTGTTTGGTCATTTCAAGTCACCTTCAAAATTTTTTAGCTCAACAACTGCGTTTTTTTATTTCCGAACTTTGATGAAAAGTTTTCTTTATTTTGGAAAGCTGTTGTTGTTCGTGGTTGGTCAGGTGCTGGGCTTGCCCCATCCCCCTCTTTAAATATGGCTGGGGAGGGGGACCTTTGACTTTCATGCTACTTGGAGGTAAGGGGTTTGATTGCCTCGCCCCTAGTTTTCCTTCCCAACCACTGCAAGACTATGTAAGGTCTTGTCTTGTGTGATAGTGTGCTCTTTGCCAGGATTCCAACTCACGATCCTCTGATCATAGAGTCGCGCCCTAGCACGCACGTATTATATGTATATACATACAAAGTTACAAACTAAGATATAAAGGGAGAGAGATGCGTTTCTCTCCTCTTCTACTTCGTTTTTCATAGCAAGTCCCTCTTGCAGCCCACGTTTGCTTGAGTCCGACCCGGTGCTGCCCCCATCCCTAGCCAATTTGATGAGGGGAGGGAAAATAAAGAAGGGAGGAAAGGAAAGAAGGAGAGCTGCTGCGGAAAGAAGAAGAAGAAGAAGAAGAAAGGAGGAAAAGCAGCTTCGAAAGAATCATAATAAAAGTGGCCAAACTGGAGACAAGTTCGAAAATTGTCCATGTTTTAGAAGAAAATCCTCTCTGGCTTGGCATCAAGGACAACGACCACATCCCCAAGTTCAACGTGAGCGTCTTCAGTCTCGCCTGGGACACTCACAGGGACGGGAAGATGGGCAGGAGGCGCCGCAGGAGACCGTGGAGCCGGACCTGAACAGGATGAGCCTGTCCTTGGCCCCTCCTCCTCCCGTGGCCGAGGGCGAGGAGGTCCTCCTGCGCGGGGATGGGCCCGGGGAGGAGGGAAGGGTCTTCTTCGGCGTCGTGGTTGAGGTGGACGAGGACGAAGGGGTGGCACTCGTCAGGTTCGGCGATTGCACGGAGAAGTGGAGTCCCCTGGCCGGGCTCAGGAGGCTGGACTGCGACCCCGGGCCGCCGTCGCAGGAGGAGGACTCGCTGGAGGAAGACTATGTTGACAGCGACGCCCCTCCGGACCTTGGCCCGCCGGAGGTGGACTTGCTGCCCACGCCGCAGAGGAGGGACTCCAACGCCAGTGCACACCACAGCCACGGCTCCTACCCCTTCATTCCTCCCGCGCCTCCTTCAGTGTCCTCCTCCACCAGCGCCGCGGTGGAAGACGATGACGACGAGGATGGCGACATTGAGGAGGTCTTCGAGGACTTTGGCGTGGTGGTGGACAGCGAGGAGGAAGAGGAGGAGGATGACGTGCCGCTCAAGTCTCTGCACAAGAAGAAGAGGCGGAAAAAGGAGGCCAAGAGCGGCTCCGCGGCGTCTTCCAGGAGATCCTCTTCTTCTTCTGCGGCTGCCGCCACTGCCGCGCCGCCCAAGGCAAAAAGGCCGCGGAGGAGTCGCAAGAAGGAGGCACTGCTGGAGAGGCTGACGGCAGAGGTGCCAAAGAGGGTGCTTGAGGCGAGAAAGGAGCTGCCATACAACTTTGACTCTTTATCTTGGGATGACAACCACCTGAGGAACGAGGCGGAGAGGTACTGCTACTGCGGAGAGTCCGGGGACTGGTACAAGAAAATGCTGCAGTGCGCGCAGTGCCTCCAGTGGTTCCACCAGGTAAGATTTGAAAAGCTAATTTCAACAGGGCCCATGAACCTTGTTTCAATCCGCCTATCTTGTCTCTTTTCTTAGGAATGCCTCCGGAAGTCCACCGCTAACCTTCTCCTCGGCGATCGCTTCTTCCACTTTGTCTGCGCCCTCTGCGCCGGCCCCGCCGGGGAGTCTATCAAAAGACTCAACATGAACTGGTACGAACTGCCCGCAAAAGTCTTGTTAAGCGAGTACATCGTTCTTACCTGTTCCGTGTGTGCTCTGGCTATTCCAGGGTTGAGGCTGTCCACCTGGTGCTCTTTAACCTGACGGTGGTCAACAACAAGAAGTACCACGACTTGGAGACCTCCATCCTGCCCTTCTTCAAGCGAAAGTGGAAGTGCCTGCAGGGATCATCCGGCCTCAAGCTTGGCAGGCTGGGGGAGGGCGGCTGCGCCTTCGTCTCTGAGCTCCTGCTCAAGAACAAGACCCGGTTCAAGTGCGGGTCAGAGATCAAGAAGCGCTCAACCTTCTGGGGGCTGCGCAAGGTGGCGCCGCCCTCGCTGCCGGGCAGGTTTGGCCTGTTCCTCCACCCGTCTTCCTCCATCACCGTTTCGAACGGAGGCGGAGACTCTGGCAGCTCGACTCCAACGAACCACAACGGGAAACAGGACGGGGACTCACAGAAAGCGGCGGCTCTGAACGGGGCCGCTGTCGCTAAGCAGTTGTCGCTTGCCAAGAAGACTGCCCCTTCGCTGGCGGCATCCGCTCTGTTTATGAAGCGCCCGCCCGTGGGCGGCAAGAAGCGCGGGCGGCCGCCGCGCAGCCAGCAGCAGAAGCAGAGGCTGCTGCTCGGTCGCCAGGACAGCGCCGACCGCCTGTCCGGATCCGCCGAGCACAGCGACGCCGACAACGCCTCCTGCTCCGGTCGACCTCTCCCCGGTGTCACCGCCGGTTCCTTTGGCGGCATCATCACCTTAGACTCTTTCATCCCGCCACCAAAGGACTTTGAGGGGTTCAACAATCCCTTCCGGAACCTTGGCATCGCCGCAGCCACGCCCTGCGCTGCCGCCTCCTTCTCTTCGTCCTCCGGGATCGGATCCTCCTTGTCCACGGAGACCTCCCCCGGCGACAGAAAGTCTTCCTCAGCCTCTTCCTCGCGGCACCCCCGAGGCCAGGAGGGCCTGCTAATGATCCACGACCCCTCCAAGGAACTTCCTGACCCGTCTGCATCTTCCAAAAAAGACGAGGATGACGACAGCTCTTCGCTCCAACCCGCCGACATCAAGTCCTACTTCGGCGCCTTCGACCGCATCGTGCACCGAGGCGAGCGATTCGGCGTGGCCGCCCGCAGGCTCACCATGGACGGGGACGTCCAGTTCCTAATCGAGTGGGACCAGCCCGGGCCGCTTTCGCCGCCCATGGCGTCGCCCTCGCCGTCGGCGGCATCGGTCAAGACGAGTCCGATGGTGTCGCCAAAGAAGGAGCAGGAGGACAAGAAGAAGACCGTCGTCGTGGAAGTGGAGGACGACGAGGACGAGAAGCCACTGGTGATTGATCTCCTCCCGTCTCCGAAGAGGGAGGAGAAGGCTAAGAAGACTCCCCCGACAACTCCTCCCCAACCCGCCGGTGCATCCAAGAAGCCTTTCCCCGTGGTGATAAGACTCCGCTCGCCGGGAGCAGCTAGCGAAGCCAGGAGATCCGGGGTCGCCCCCTCACCTCCCAAGTCTCCCGTCAAAAAGCTCCCGTCGCCCAACGTGGCAAAGAAGTCGGCGTCCGTGGTGTCTCCTCCCAAGCCCGTGGTGCTGCTGCAGCTAAAGGAGGACTTGCAAAAGAACAAACTGGTTAAGAGGCCGCTTCCCTCTCCCGTCGAGGCGCTGCCGGTGAAACGGAAGATCGTGGAGGTGTCCGGGGTCCCTGCCGCGGTGCCGACCAAGGTGGTCAAGATCCTGGACGGCAAGCCGTACGTCGTCTGCGAGACAAAGCCGAAGACGGCGGAAGTAAAGCAGATTGCTTCAGCAAACCAGGATAAGGCGAAAACGTCGTCGTCGTCGCCGCCTACGTCGGAGGCGTCGCTAAGGGACAAGATCAAGGACTTCAAGAGCACGCTGGAGAGGGTGAAGGAGCTGAGGAAGTCGCTGGAGAAGAGCTACCCAACTCCGTCTTCCTCCCCTGAGAAAAAGAAAGAAGCCGAGTCCAAACAATCGACCGCTATAATATCCAACAAGAAAGAAGCACCGAACGAAGTTCAAAAGACGGCGGATAAGACTCTTCTACCACGTGAAGCAACAAGGTTAGGGCCGGAAAGTACGGTTGTTCAAGCCACTACAAGTGGCGAGGAAAAGACTCTTTCAGAGGAAGGCCAGAAGGCTTCTGTTGCCCCTGAGGTTAAGAATGAGAGAAAAGCTGTGATTTTGGAATCTCGAAAAATAGTGGTGGAAAAGGTGTCTCCTACACCGTCGCTGTCCAAGGCGCTGGAAAAGAAGCCTGAGGAAACGACAGTCTCCAAAGCGGACAAAAATGAAGACAAACCTGCTGCTGCAAAAGCATTGGCTACTCCTACCAGCTCTCTGAAGACTCTCTCAGAGAAGTATGTCCTTCCTCCTCTAGCAGCTCAAAACAAGGAATCTCAAAGTTGCAAATCTTCAAATTCCACAGTGGCTTCCAAGTTTGAACGCATTGCTGTCAACTCGGCGAGGACTTCTGAGAATTCTTCTAGAACGGTTGATGACAAACCAGCCGAAGCTATCCCCCATGAAGATGCCAAACAACCAGCCAGCATTTTCAAGGATTTCACCTCGAAAAACGTCGATGCCGCCGCTCCTCTATCGTTTAATTGCGAAAAGAAAACTTCACTGAGCAATGGGGTGGCAGGCGCGGACGAAAAACAAGCTCCCAAGCCAAAGTCTTTCATACCAGCAGCTCAGTCTACCGCCAAGAAGCCAGAAGTATCCAAGTCTCAAGAAGTTGCCGAAATTCAACCGAACCCAACAAGTGCCGAAGTCCCCAAGCTTCCTCCTAAGCCGGAACCAGATGCAGAAAAAGATGTCATACAACCTCCGGTTGAGATTGAAACGAAAGAAGAACCTGCCAAGCAAGCACCTCCTGTTTGCGCCCTCGATCCTTCGAAGTCTCAAGCAGCCGATGCCAAGGTAGATCCTTCCCCTCCTTCAGAAGCTGTTGAGGTACCCAAGGCTCATGGTCCCAAGGATGAAGAAGACTCTTGGGTGTCAACCACAGAAGAAGAGAATTCTGACCCTGAGGCACTGGAAAAGAGGAAAATCAAGTCAAAGGTTTCGCGGAAGAAGAAGAAAGGCCTAAGGTTCCAGGTGTCCAGGCTGAAGCGGACTCCAGCGAGATCTTTCAGGAGAAGGAAGTACTTGTTGTCTAGGCCGAATCATGTGGAGTCTAGGGCCATGCTCGAGAGTGGGGATTCGGAGGTCGAGGAGGAAGAGTGGGAAAGTTTTCCTAGCGAGGGAGCCTCGGAGGGCGAGTCCGCCTCCAACAAGGAGAAAAATGAGGAAAAATATTATTGCAAGGCAGCCGAGAACCAGCCAGACGACGCAGAAGTGGAGCAAATCGCTGTCAATGTCAACGACAACGACAAGACTGCCACGGCGAAGATTGATGGATCCTCTGATGCCTCCGTAGCCTCGCCGGAGGCGACTGTAGCGACAGTGGAAGGGAAGAAGCCAACTCAAGTTGCAAAAAACGGAGGCTGTGCAAAGTCAGCAATTTCCGAGGCTGAGGCTCCAGTGCCCAAGAAGAAACCCGCTGCAAAAGAAAAGGAACAGGAGCACCCTGTCGAAGACAAGTCCCATCCGAAGCCTGAGATGAAATCCAGTCCGACCGTCCTCATCCCCACCAGCTCCAGCATTCTGACCCTGGAGAAGGTACCCGAGGTGCTGCCGGACGAGTTCCTGGCCGGGGACGGAGACGAGGACGATAAGGAAGAGAAGGAGGTCCAAGTGATAGACATAGTGGAGGAGGCTGGCGTGACTTCCAAGGAGACGGAAAAGGATCCGGACGATGCGGAGGAAGGACACACGAATGGGACAGGGCAGGAGGACGGGAGCAGCAAGAGGACTTCCATAGAGAGCTCAGAGGAGGCGAAAGTCGCCGAGTCGAAAGAAGCTGCGAAACCAGCAACAAACGGAGTAGCAGCACAAGACAATGACGAAATGTCGGAAGAGGTTGGAGAGAAGAAGGGTCCGGTGGTGCAGCCCAGTAAGGCGGCGCTGCTAAAGGTGCTCAGGCAGCAGCAGCAGCAGCCGGACTCCAAGGTCGAAAAGACCCCTGTCATCGTCATCCACAACCTGTAGACCACAAACAGTATAGTACTCACATTTATATTCCAATGTAGTTCCTTTTCAGCCAGCAACTATAGAAGGCTTTTTTTGGGCACAAAGACATGTTGTGCCGCCGCCACCGAAAAGAAGGAAAAACAAGTGAAGCCCACGAAACCCATTCACTGCCACCCACATCTAATTATTCTAAAGGTATAGATAGCTTGTACGGTTCACCAGATTCAGGGACCGTAGATTTCTCCCCGCCCCCACCTCTCCCAAAAAATGTGTTCATGAATTCAAGGCTATCGCTATAAATTCGCAATGCGCCAATTATTTGAATGGAAGTCAAAGAGAATTTGCTCCCACACCCTCGGTGATGTTAATTACTAGCCAGCTTTAAAGAAGTTACTCGGGGCGCATCAGACTGAGATTAATATTTGGGATATGATGATCACAATAAAACGACCTATTTAAACGAAGCGTTAAACGAATTGTTTTTTTTTTTGGTGTTTTCTTTTATTCCCGGCGCTCTCTCGTGATTTTCTACTACACAACAACACATGTTGCTCCCACAAATATTTTTTGGCCTTTCTCAACGATAATTTCGTACGTATACGCGTACAACTCAAAAAGAAAAGGACATTTAAAGACATAACTTAATAAATGCCTTTTAGAGCTCGCTGCGGTTTAGAATCTTGCTTTTCGTGTGTGTGATACTGACTAGATCTTCGAATTTCGTCCTATAAAATATAACGCTTAATATGACAATTTCTCTTGAGTGTAAGATTTTTTCCCGCTCTTTTTCTCACTTTTCACCGCTCCGGAAGACATCTTTAGAAGAAACTTTCCAGCATTTTCTCCAACTCTCTTCTTCATTTGCTTGAAGCACAACTTACCGTGATTTGAACGACCACGCGACGGAGATAAATTTATTTCGAAATGCCAACAACCTCTTCTTTCTGCGATATTCTTCTCTTTGTGCTATGTGTACGGAAGGTATTGAACTAGGATTTTTTAGGGCGTTCACTTGTAGTCACTTTCGGCCGCTGCCGCCGCCGCCGCTAAAGTCCGGCTCGTTTGACAAGACCCTCCTCGGGTCCAAGTCGTAGGCCTTTGGCTGCTGCTGCTGCACGGGTGACCCGCGGCGGCTCTTTTGCTCCAGCGGCCGAGATTTCCGTTGTTGTTGCTCCTGCTCCTGCTCCTGCTGCTGTTGCTGTTGTAGCTGCTGCTCATGGTCCCGCCCAGCAGGATCGTCCTCAGCGCCGCATGGAGCATCAGAAGAGCAGAAAACAGAGCCATCCTGAGAATTGATAAAAATAGCAGCGTGAAATTTTAGTTATCTAAAGGTGAAGGTGGTACTTGTGCAACATTCCAACTTCTTATAGCAAACAAAAAAGTGCTTTGGAAATGTGCGACTGCAAAAAACTCGATATGCAACTCGATGTCACTTTCTTTTTGCAAGTACAACGGTGGAGGGAAATTTAATCATTCAGCCAAAACACAGTGTATATTTTTACCTGCCTGCAAAAGTACGCTCGAAAAACTGCTACGGCAAAAAAATATTTATGCAGTGGTTTATAAAAACAGTGCGGGAAATTCGGTGGCGGCTTAAAATTACCGGGACAGACAGGCAAGCGATCTACATGCTGAGGAGGAGGAAGAGGAGGAAGACGCAGAGGTGCGAAACGCTGTGCTCGGCGGCGGCGCGGAATCGGCGGAGGTGACGGAGGGCTGCGTCATGACCGCGGCCTGACGCGGCGCCTGCGTCAGCAGCGCCTGCACCGCCTCCTCCACCTGCTCCAGGCCGCCGCCGAAGGTATCGGCACTCTGGTGCTGATGCTGGTGCTGCTGGTGCTCTCGGTGCTGCTGCTGTTGCTGCTGCTGCCTGCTCACCGGTGCGGGCTCTCCAGATTCGCCCCCTCTTCCTGCTGCTGGATTGTCTAGATTGTCTTCGCACGGGGGGTCCTGCGGGATGGACGGTCGAGGCAAAAATAATATTTACAGAATGAGGCTATAGAAATAGGGGGAACTGGGCCTTTGGCTGCTAAGTACATGGCGAGGGGGGGCTAGTAAAGTTATTATATTTTGTTCGTGTCAGTGTGAGTTTTGCATGTGAAAAATGAGGTGGGTTTTTTGTCGTGTCTGTATGTCCGCTTCTAGCACGGTCTATTGTTACTATTGTTTGGGCTACATCTAAACAGCCTACGGCTTTTTTTCCCTTTCGGAAAGCGCACATGTTTAATTGACACTTTTTTTTCGCAGTAACTCTACCAGCAAGGGGAAGAGATCGGCCGGCTTCTAAAACTATATTCCGAAAAAGGGGGGGTCTAGTTTCGTTGGGGTCTATTTTCGCTCTAGAGGACGGACTTGGGGATCACGGACGAGACTTTCACATTATTTTTTCACATTATTTTTTTTGGAAATGTATTTTTTGTCTGTCGTCCCACCGACCTTGCACTGGCATCCGACGCACTCCTCCGGCCTCCACGACTCCCCGTCCGAGAAGACGGCGCCTCCAAAGACGCAGGACCGCCCTCCTCCGACGTCGCAGGGCGGGCAACTGCAGCGAGGGATTCGCCAATTGTAATGGCTTTTTGCATAAAAAAATTGTCAACAAGAATGCCTTACCAGGATCCCTCGTCGTCCCCGTCAAGCGGGCAGAGCTGGCCCGCCGCCGCATAGGAGGAGCGGTGCGGGAGGAGGAATGGGAGTTGTTGTTGTTGCTGCTGCTGCTGTTGTTGTTGTTGCCGGTGAGCCAAGTGCAGCTTGCACGGAGGGCACTCCAGGGGCCAGCAGTCAACTTCGCCGTCCTGGAAGAAAAAAGAGAAAGAAATTCTTGAAAGATCGGTGAATCCCAACGTGGGTAGAAGGCCCCGCCGCTTTCTTTTGGCTTTTGGCGACAGCCCACGGGTTTTTTTTTCGTGGCAGGCCAAAACAGATATCTCTCTTCCTTGCGTGCGGGGGACAGATGCCAAATGAGGGGCATCCTCCTTCTGTAGGCCTTTTTGGGACCCGATATCTGTGGGAACTTGTGGGGGAAGGGCCTCCATCAGTCATGTTCCTTTTCTCCCTTTTTCCCGG
>JAAUXV010278614.1_pt1 | contig 12203 bp, 12 predicted proteins | sample 7278181 | NCBI WGS metagenome assembly JAAUXV01 (sample SAMN14350114, study PRJNA611818) | marine sediment metagenome | isolation source: surface marine sediment (2.1m) | place: French Polynesia: Moorea | collected 2018-08
CATTTTTTAGAAAAAGGGTGCGTTATGTAGCAAGTTTTCCTGCGCAAAAAAAGAAAAATCATGCGATTGTGAATAAAATTGGCATGTCCTTCCAATGCTGTTTTTAGCAAAATATTGTTCAGAGATTTACAGCTCTTGTGGATGGGTTGGTTGTACCAGAAACTGACAAATTTGACATTATCCCCTTCCTCTTAGTAGTACGGGATAATTTACTCCCTTGGCCGTACGCATATGTGTACCACTCCTCTGGGGCAGCGTTACACAAAAGAGGCGGAGGAGGAGGAGGAGGAAGAGGGACCGTGAAATCCCAATCCCGGAGTTATGGGGCCTTTTCCCTTCCTTCCCTGGGTCCTTGGGATGGCGCTTGGATTGAGGAAATGGAGGAGAAGGAATTGTAGTGGGACAAAAGGGAAATGGTGCTGGGGGAAAAAAGAAGTGAGTGAATGGGAATTTATGAGGACCGGTAATGCCGCCGGAGGAGGAGGGGGAACAGAAGGGGGGAGGGAGCCTCCGCTGCCGCCAGACGAAAGAAGAAGACTGCTGCCGGGTAAAGAGACCCACTTTTTTGCCGGGGGAACAAAAAAGGAGGGGGGAGGGGAGGAGAAAGCCCCGTGAAATTGCCATTTGCGAGAGAGGAACGAGACGACTGGACGGAAAAGGGAAATGTGGGGAAATGGGGAATGTAGAAATATGTTTTTTTTAACTTGCGATAGGCAAAGATGTAGTGGATGACTGTTTTTTCCTTTGCGGATCTACTGCATGGAGCTAGGGAGGGAGAAAGAGTGGGGGAAATTTGGAGTGTAAAAACAATGATTTCGAAATATTTTTTTACTCTGCGTCCAGGGAGAATTTGATGACTAACTAATTTATTTTTTGTTTACAGATCAACGGCAAGGACGTGACCACGGCCAGCCACGAGACGGTGGTGGGCCTGATCCGCAAGTCGGGCGACGTCGTCAAGCTCACGGTGGTCACAGTGCCAAACTTTGTCACCCACATGAACAAGCAGCAGCAGCAGCAGCAGCAGCAGCAGCAGCAGAGGCATTTTTCCACTCTGCCCCGCGGCGCCACCTTGAACCCCTCCCCTTCCCCCTCTTCCTCCGCCTCGGTCTCCACCTCCGGCGGCAGCGGCGCCCCTCCCCCGCCGCCGCCGAAGAGGGACCCCAACACCACACTCAGCGTGGGGAGGGCAAAGGCCAGGTCCATGGTGGCGAACCTCTCTGCGATCGGTGAGTCAGGCAGTTTTGCGCTCATGTGTCAACTGTTTTTAAGTTGAGTTAAGTTTGTACTTTGGGAAACGTTACTCACATGAACTGGCCAATGGCCATAACGGCATCATGACTTGTCCTTCAATGTTCATACTTCACGAAGAGTTCGAAGAGTTGTGTACATCAAGCGTCACTTGTGTACATTATGTCGGATTTGTGTTGATACAGTGTTCCACACTGGCGTTTCTATAAAGCGCAGGGAAATTTGGTTTCGCGTAGCGTAGCGACGTGCGATGTCGTCTAGGGAGCAACCATATGTAATTTTTTGTAACATACTAGTACCTCAAAGGATGATCATTGGTCAGTCCATAGTTGTGCATTCAAGTGACCCGATTTGGTATCGTTCGTATCGACTTCCTAGTACATACAGTGTCTACATTCTTCATATTGTATTGCATTGTTCTATAGCATTGCAATTGCATGTTAAACATGGTGAGCTTGTTTGCCTCCGTCTGTCCTGTGTTGTCTTTTCAAAAACTGTCTGTCCTGTCTTTTCCCCTCTACAAACCATACAGGGACTTTCCTACTTTTGCACGCATACCTATCTGTTTTCATTTCACTTATTTTACCACATTTTCAATTCTTTAATTTCAAATCCCGCAATTTGGACACCTTGCATGCCCGCAGGGTACGACACCTACTCTGCCAGGGACTTTGAGTACCTCCGGAGCAAGGGGGTCAGCTTTGACGAAGACGAAGAGGAGGAGGAAGACGGTCTTGGCGATCAAAGCTTTGGATCCCATTCCACTTCTGGTCGCCACCGCGGCCGCCGCCACCACCACCGGAGCCAGAGGGAGACCCTGCAGCTAAGGCTGGTCGTCAAGGAGTCGGAGGCCTGAGCGCATACAAAAAAGACTTTTTTGTTTGAAAAATATATTCCGAATCAATTGCATGATAGAGCGGCGAAGGTGGTTGACGAGAACGGTGGGTGGACAATAGACTGTTGCATGAAACATGGACTGATTTTATTTGTTATTTTTGATAGGTTCCCTCTCTGTTCTAAATACAACTAGGCCCAGCCGTAGAAACCTTGATTAGAGACAATTGCTGAAATAAACGTTGTTCACAGATTATATCCACTATATGCTGCACATTTACGTACGTAGAAGTACTGTACACTGTACTACGTAGGAAGCCCAAATTTCTTTTAACACGCGCGCGTATTTCTAAAATTATGTAATTTCGAACGCCTACGGTACAGTTTGGTCACTTGCATGCACCGATATTCAAATTCTTTTATGCGAAATTTGAGAAAGGGCGGATTCTTTTTCCGTCTGATGCTCTCACATCTTCTCCATCTCAGAGAGGTGAAGGGAAAGGGAGATGGGGGAGGCAAAAAAGCCTGGGATTTGGTAACAAATTTATGGTTGTGAGCGCGCCTCTCCGTTTCCCCCTCATATGTGCTCGCGCGTCTGAATCCCACGAGAGGCCCCATGGAAAAAGGGAGAGGGGAAAAGAGAAGCACTCACCTTTCTCCCTTTCCCCTCTCTCATCGATAATTCATTAGCGATCGCCTTTTGTGCAGAAGGGTGGAATGGGGGCCCGGAGCGAAGAGAGGAGGCATTTGACTGCCAACGGTTTCCCATACCTCCTTCCGCACTTTCGCCGTCGGAGGAGGAGGAGGAAATAAAATAAGAAATTGGCCTCCCGGGTGCGATGCACAAAGTGAGTGCGCGAGAGACAGACGGAAATGGTTTTCCGCACTGCAGTCTATCTGATATGAAGACCATCCGCCCGTGTTTTAGCATTCTGGAGGTGCTGCTGCACCTGCACTGTATGTATGAAGTCGGCATATTACTGTTCTGAGAGCAGAGGGAAGCCACCACATCCCTCCCTCTCTGCTTCACCTACCCACCCAAAAGCAGCTGTGAGGAGTGAGAAGAGGTGCTGCTTTGATGTGGAGGAGAGGCCCTTCAAAAGCCGGCCAGATGCCAAAAAGAAAGGGGAAAGAGTGGAAGCCCTTTTAAAGCAGAAACTCAACCTTTTTTGGAACCACTAAAAATTATTCTGAGAACACATGTCAAAAGCACTCAAGTTTTTAGACGAGATTGAAGCACGCATGAAATCCTTTTTCAGAGGCCCTCGACCGCGCGATCAACGACCACGACTCCTCCTCGCTGTCCTCGTCCTCCGCCACCTCCGCCACCGTCGTATCGTCCTCCACTGCGCATGCGCGGCCCTCCATCGAGGCAATCATCGGGGCCGCCGCCGCGCCGAATAACGGCAGCAGCCCGGCCAAGGTTTACGCCAGCGTAGCAGAGATGAAGAGGTCGAAACAGGTGAGAAAATCACTTTAAAAAAACAAAATCTTTTCGGGGAAATGCATGGCAAATCCCATACCAATTTACGTCAGAAATCCGGCCGACATTCATCCCCAAAGCCAACCCTAGTGCCCTGTGGGCTCCCATGCAGTTCCTCCTTAGCAGTCCCAAGGGAGTCCAAAACTAAAAGTCGGTCTTTTCCGCGAAAAATAAGCGGCTCGGTCTCTCTCGGGGGGAGGCGGAGGAAATTTTTTAATGGCCTATTAAGTCCGTCCGTTGGCGACCGCTTTAGTCCAAGGTGAGCTCAAGGCTGAGGTCGGTACAGCATAGTAACCGGAAAAAGAGAGTTGGCCCCACATCCTCCTTCCTACTATTCCTTGGACCAACGTACGTGTAGGAGGAGGAAATTTATAGCTTCCTTCCCGGCCCGATAAAACTGCCACTTTAAGGGTCCTCCTCCTCCCCCCGCCACCACAAAATGAAGAGATAGCCCATATGGCCACATACACTGAGTCTTTTAATTAGAATTCCAAGTAAAAGAGAGTTTACTTTTTTCCTGCGGCGAAGCCGTCAGGACCTAGAACTGTGTGAGTTGTTGTTGTTGGGGTTGTTGGGGGAGCAGTTTGTCAGAACAATTACGAGCCTTCTCCTACGCTACACTAAATTACTTCGGCTTCATAAATTCACTTCAGGGTGGGATCCTCGACCAGCAGTCAGCCAATTTACTTCTCTTTTACTTTGGCTACACAAATTTCCTTGGGGGCGGGATCCAGCACTCATGTATAGGCTCAATGACCTTGATTTCTCTCTGGGGTGGGATCTATTGCTCTCTGAACCAATTCGTCTTCAGGGTGGGATCCGAAGCAATTAATCTCTCAGATAATATGAAGACTTTCTCCTTACTTTATCATCGCCGCAGGTCTTTGAACAAAGTCTGTTCTTGTTTCAACAGAGAGAGGATTCGAACCAGATCGTGGTCTGCGCTGAGGTGGCCGCCGCTCCAAGGGACGACAGCGACGGCATCAACAACCACATGAGCACGTCGCTGGTGTCCGAGCTGAACCGGAGGAACATTGCCGCCGATCATTCTTCTTCCTTCCGCGACGACCACCACAGTGCCAATGCCGCCATTGGCAACGGAGTCGACCAGCAGAGGGGATACTTCACACTGCCGGGGAGGAGGGGAGGAGGAGGGAACAAGAAGTCCCCCGTGGCTCCGGCGAACGCAGACTCCATACCCCTCCTGCCCTTCCACCAGACTCCTCCGCCGGACCACCCGCCACCACCACCGCCACCTCCGCAAGCCAGCGGGGGGTCGAAAAAGTCTGCCGACTATGCCACCGTGGCAACCAGCCCTTCTCCTTCCGCCGACGGCCCCGCCGCCGCCAAGGCCTCCCCCACCAACAGCGCAGCCTCCAACTCCTCCACCGGCAGCGGAGGAATCAGATCCTCCTTCAAGCCTTCGGACAATGCAAAACTTTATGCCTCTCCGGAAAATGTGCAGCCTTTGGCCTTCAGGGCTGGGGAGCAGCAGCAACAGCAGCAACAAACAAAGAAGGTCCGTTCCCCGACGAGGGCCAACTCGATGCCGCCCAGGCCAAACAGGCCGCAGGTGCTCAGGAGGTCCATGATCGCAGAGGTGCCGTTGACAGGATCGTCCGCAGCAGCAGCAGCAGCAGGTGCGGCACCTGCCGTAGGTGCCGGCAAGGAAACCTACTCCGTGAACGGCGTCAGCTACACCACGTACACCACCTTCCGCTCGCCCATCACCCCGGACGAGGTCCCGGAGTCCGCCTCAGTCTCCGGCAGGAGGCTCTCATTCGACGGAGGGGACCAACTGACCCCGACTAACAACGAGGAACAACAGTCATCCCTACTGCCGGATATTCCAGAGCCAGATTACGACGTCTCAGACGCGGAGGGGGAGCGGGAGATGAGGCGAAGGGCCACGGCAACGAAGAAGACGTCTGTCACCTTCGTCATGAACGAGGACGAGGCAGCAGCCGTAGCAGCAGCAGCAGCAGCAGCAGGAGCCAACGGGAGGAACGGGAAGAAGCCAGAGTCCATATTGAAGGACCCCTCCACCTCGTCGTCATCCACGTCCAGGGAGAGGGAGAGGGAATATGCTGCGCAGCAGCAGCAGCGACAGGCCGCGATAGCTTTAGCCAGCGATCCTGACAGGTGCTTCGAGCGGATACCCCATGCCAGGTTAGCGCAACAGCAGCAGCAGCAGGCGCAACCTGTCGCGGCACCTGCCGGGGAGAAGAAGGTGCGCATCGCCATAGCGCAGAACGGCGTTAAGACTCCCAACAGCGCCTCGGCTTCCTTAGCGCGATCCAACAGCGTGGCTTCCGCCTCCGCCTCAACCTGCAGGAACGGAACTTCGCTGCAAAAGTCAAGGAGCTTCAGCGCGGACAAGTGCCAAGCAGACCCGAGGGTCGCCAGGAGCAGCAACCGCTCCTCCTATCAGCAGGAGCTGGTCGGTGAAGAAGGAGAAAACTCTTCAAGCGGCGTCAGCTCTGATCAGGAGACCAACGGTAACAACGGTCAGCGGCCTCCGCCCCAGGGTGCGGCCTCGGGAGGGACCTCGGTTGAGGTGAGGTACGTCACGAGGCTGCCAGTGGAGGGGCCTCCGAGGTCGGAGGTGGTGACGGTGGAGGAGAAGGCCCCTTCGGAGAGCAGCGGGGACGACTCCACGTCTTGGCTGGCGGACATCAACGTCAGCAAGCAGGTGTGTAACAAATAAAATAAAATTAATGGAAATTTGTTGCACTGGTAAGATATTTTCTTTGTACTTTTTTAGATGCTGCACCCCAAGCTCCAGGCCCTGTTTGACAAGCCGGGGCAGGGCGGCTCCTGTACACTCCCTTCAATGAAGACAATGAGGTTGGCGGCGGCGGCAGCGGCAGCAGCAGCTAACCAAAGCGGTACTTTGGACGACGGCCACGACAGCACCCTGTCTTCCATGTCCAGCTCCTCCGGCTCCAGCTCAGTCTCTGGACACGGGCCGCATATACTGCAACAGCAACAGCAGCAGCAGCAGCAGCACATCCACTACAGCAGCCAGACGCTGCCCTCCAGGCGCCACCAACAGAACGCCGCCGCCGCCTCCAACAAAGCTCAAGTGACCGGCGGAGACGAGCGGAGCATCTCCGAGAGCCTTGCCTTGATCCAGCACCACGTCAGCACCTTGGGCGACGTAAACAAGCTCGTCGTAGGACAAGGAGCCACAACAGGAGCAGCAGGAGCAGACCAAGCCGCTGCCGCTGCCGTCGTCCTGGCCCCACCTCCCGGCTTCTCAGATTCGGAGGGATTCTCGGACAACGAGTCACTCTCCTCCGGCGGAAGCCAGAAGAGACACAGCGGCGGCAGGTTCGGATTCGGCAAGGTGTCTACTCCGCCGCAGGGCGCCGGGTATTCGCCGCAGACGCTGACGGAGCAGCTCAAGAGGGAGCGGCAGCAGCAGCAGCAGCAGCAGCAGCAGCAACAACAACATCGCGGGAGCAACGGCGGCATCATGAGCCGGTCCATGGACGCATCCATGTTCTCCTCCTCCTCCTCGTCCTCGGGAGGGAAGGGGGGAAAGGGCGGGAACTCTTTTCGTTCGAAACCTTTGGTGAGAATATATTCAATATTCATTGCCTCATGTTATTTGCTGTTGTTGTGCTGTTGAAAATGACTCGGACTCCCTCTGTTTAGTTTTCAGTCATTTTATGGCGCTGGACTAAAGAACTTTTTTTTTTGAAAAAACAGACAATGATTTTGTTGCTGTCATTGTCGTTTCCTTTTGTTCAAATTGTTAAATTGAGTCTCCTACAATCGCTCAGTGGTAATTTCATAAGTCTGAATCGCGTGTTGATTTTTTTTTATCCTAGATCGGTTGGACCCAGTCGGACGTTGGCGAGTGGCTCGAGTCCCTCCTTTTGTCGGAGCACCGGGGCCCGTTCCTCCGCGCCGGGGTGGACGGGATGCGACTCGCCGCCGGGATCACCAGGGGCGAGTTGGAGTCGCTAGGGGTCTCCAGGCCCGCGCATGCGCAGAGCATAGAGAGGTCGCTCAAAAAGTACCTCAACTGAAGAAAATGCAACAACGGTGATGATGAGAAAAAGTGGAAGTGGGGGGAAAGTTCAGACGCTCGTGTGAAGTGATATGAAAGAAAGACTCCTGTGGGGGAAAATGCATGCGAAATTTTTTCAGTATGGAAAAAAGGATGGAATCCTTTCCCCTCTCCGAACAAAATCCAAGTCCAGTGCCAACAGGGGTTTTCCAACCATTTTTTTATCCCTCATACCCCTATTCGCCGTATAGAACCCAACAAACCCAGACCTTTTTCCATCATCGTCGCTATCGATTCAAGTCAGTGTGGAATTTGTTTTATATTCCATCATCTCTCCCGTTTATGCGAAAAAAAATAATTCTCTAGCTCATGACTCCTTTTTCTATTCGACATTTAAGCGAAGGCTGTGACCGTATCTCCTATTACACAACATCTACAACGATTCACCCCGGAAGACCCAAGAAGGAAAATATACTAAACGTCGTTCGATATTTTTCTTTTTTAACCAACGCCGAATCTTTATTTCGTTAATTCTGAGCTCGGAACAATACGGTACTTCAAACACTGGGGGTTGGAAAACGATTTCTCGTGGTGCAAGCTGACGATTTCTTGTTGCTATGTGCAAAAAGCAACACAATAGCGCGCAAGATACTAGAGTAAAAGCGACGCGGAGCGATATGTCTCGTATTTTTTGCATGTTTTTTTTGCAAACAGCATAGCTACGGATTTCTATTTCCAAAATTCAAAAGTTTCTTGTGCCAATGTCTCGGTTGCTTTCTTGAAAAGGGGAAGGAATTCGTACAGTTTCTGGTGTTTACATTTTTTTTGTTCTCGATGTACTTGTACATAACATATAGTTTCCTAAATTATCTTTTCGTCATTTCTTTCCCGAATCACTTCCTCTCCGGCTGCAAAAGGGGGGAGCAAAGGGGGGAAAGGAAAACTTGTTATGTTACTCTCTAAGAAATGTAAAACACTCAAAGCTTAGCTGTGAAATACAACTGTAGGTACAATTTACGGTACTGTACAAAACTCTTGAAAAGACAGGAAAGGTCCGGAATAAGGGGGAACTCAAACAAGTCCGAAGTTTGTCGATGCTGACAAAACCAAAAAGAAAATCGTGGTCTCCAGAGAAGAGTCCCGGTTTTCTTGGCCTCAATCTCTGGTCATGCAACCCTCCATAGTTTCAAGAAGTGTGTATAGGTTAAAAGCGAAAAAACTAGCATGGGTCTTCAAGTTCTAGAAATTTGCACAACTCACCAACAAGTTGCATCTGTAGTGGGCTTGTTTTGCTTTTAGAATTGAGCCCTTGCAAAAGTGTGTCAACTGTACAAGTCTGTAAATGCAACTTTGTCTAGCGTTTTGCATACGTATACAGCGCAAAGTGGAAACGATAGTGAGAGGGGATAGAGTTGACAAGTACCGTAGGTATTTCTGTGGTGTTCGACTTTTACTGTTTCATCTGTCTCAACATTTTTTGACCTGTGATTTTCCCAAGGTGCTTCCCTCAGACAGACATAATTTCGATTTTTTTTCATGCGCTTCATTTAGTAGAAAGTTGTTTGGTGCACGAAATTGATGTTTTTGGTGGTGGTGGTTCTTTTTCTCTGTTGGTGGTTTCTTTTGGTTTTGCTCAGGCACTTGCTTTGACTGCGTTGTGGTTGGAAGTGGTGGCGGCGGAGTCTGTGGAGTCCACGGAGCCTGAGCCGCCGCCGCCCACGCCCGCCACTCCGCCGGGGGCGCCGATGCCGCCGGGCACCTGGAGGATTGTAGCGGTTTTGACAAAAAATCAAGGCCATGACAATTGCGATCAATTTCGTGGGTACATAATGGGCAATAGCGTGGGAGCGACCCCCGAAAACCCACCCCACCCCCAACCGCCGGATACTATTGTAGTAACGCACGGACTTATGTACTGTACTCTATCCCCTACCCCACAAGCCCTCAAAATTTGAGACCAACTTTAGCACTTATGGGCAACAGCAAATATTTGCCTAGATATATCTGAGCTTCATTGCAAAATTGTAGTTTCTGTGGAAATATGAAATAGTACCTGCTGGTGGTTGAACTTGCTGTTCTTGTTCTTGAGCGGGTATGTGATCTTCTTGCGGCAGTTGACCGCCAGCTGGTAGCCTAGCTCGACGCGCCTGTCTCTGCCCTGCACCATGGCTTTGACCTATTAAAGCGAAAGGTAGATAATATTTTATTTGTACTTTACGGGAATTCTCAATTGATTATCACCTCCTCTGACTGTATGACGACTCCGTGGTTGCTCTTGACCTTCTCCACGGTGTTCTTGATGCCGTCGCTCTGGATCCCGCGGCTGGCGTCGTCGATCAGGGCGGTGCGGAAGCCCAGGTCCAGGCCGTGGAAGGCAGTGGAGGCTACAAAAAAGATAAAATATAAAACTTATTCCTTTTTTGTGTGTAAATACGAGTGACGCTAAATACACCAGTCATTTTATGCACCTTCTCAGCTGGGCTATTTAGCTATTTTATATCCTCACCGACACACACGTCCGTGGCCAGGCCGCACACGAACAGGTCCGTCACCCCCTTCTCCCTCAGGGAAGACTCCAACTTGGTGCCGCCGCTCCTAGTGCCGCCGCCGCCGCCGCCGTTATCGTAGAAGGCGGAGTATGAGTCGACGAAGCTATGTACACCCTTGTGGACCAGGACGCCGCCCAGGGGCACCTGACAGGTACACATACATTCGCGTAGCAGCAGGTGTGTAACAGGTGCGCGAGCAAAGTGCCGAAACATCAACGCTTTTTTTAACGCCTTGCACATCTAGCACATTCGTTATTAGTAACACGGCTTTTAGCACGGTTTAAAAGCACATGTCTGCCCCATGCTTTTGTAGTTGATAACGTCCATTCAACACTGCATTTAACAAGGCTAAATACTTCACACGATTACTTTTTGTGTCTATGACATTAGTGTGTTGTGTGTGTGTAGTACTTTAACAAGTGCGGACTGAACAACAACTGATGGAGAGGCTTCGAGTCCACCTTCCCCAAACCGACGATGGATGTGACGCACCTACGCACACGTCGTAGGCGATCCCGCAGACGTAGATGTCGGTGATCCCCTTCCCCCTGAGGTGCTCCTCCATGTCGGTGCAGCTCAGCTTCTTGTTGTCGAAGAAGGCGGAGTAGGAGTCGATCACCGGGTTGATGCCCTTGTGCACCATGTACGCCGCCGGGTGGACCTGGTGTTCAAAGTCGGGAAATGGCATTTTGTGTCTTTCGTGTTTGGAAAAGTATTGTGTGTGTCTCTCGTGTTTGTCTGCAAATTCCAAGAAATAAGGAAATGCATTTCCTCCCACAGAAGTATTCCCATCATAAAGTTCTTGGAAAAAGAATTGTATATTCCCCCAGTTTAGTGTGCAATAAACAAGAAATTGCAAGACCAAAAGAAAGGGGGAAATGTCATGCCTTCGCGGAATTGTCAACACGGAAAGATAGAGGTAAATTGCGGGAGAACAGGGTGGGTTGTCATGGGGAAAAAACTAACAAAGCACGCAACTTTGACGAGGCTTTCTAGCTCACAATATCACCTTGGGAGGGAGGGGGCGGAAAGCATTTCTGGTTGCTATGGCAAAGAGGAATTTGCAAGCAGGTGGAAAGTTGACAGCGGGGGAGGGGAACTAAAAATAGCAACCTCTGTTAACCAACCGCTCGGCCAAATTTGTCCTTTCCTTTGTCCCCTCTGGCTTTCACATCCAAAAGAAGGAGGTGGCACCCTGCTTTGTTGGCAAATTAGCCACAGGGCGAGAAGGGTTAGGGTACCCAGGGAACTTGTGCACCTGTTTTGGCCGTAATTCTCTTTATTTTTACCTTGAGGTCTTTGTGTAGCTCGGCCCCCCACGACTCCTGAACGCAGTGCCTGGGCCACAGAGTCTGGAATTCAAAGAAGAATATTAATAACACAACTATAGAGGATTTGGCGAATTTCACACCTGCTCGGTGGTGGGAGGCCCCGCGAAGACGACGGTGTCGTAAACGGCGACTTTGGTCGGGTCTTGGATCTGGAAAACAACAAGAAAAGTTACTTTTCCGGCTTCTTTTCTCATCTATTCTTGTCCAGTTGTTATTCTTGGATTCGTGATTCATTTCTTTTCTTTCGGCCTGTTGCCTTGACCAACAACAATCCATTGACCTAGCTTTTATTTCCTTCCTACGCTGTATCTGATAGATGAAAATATATTTCCGTCATAGAACGGAGAACAATTCGGAAGTCTTTGAAAAGCTTTAATTTTCTCTATAGCTTTATTTATTTCGTATATCTGAAATCATTTTCTGTGTGAAAGGAAAACACCTGTACTGACCAAGGACCTTATTCAATTAAAAACCTTTAGTGCCATTTATGGATGCCTATTGCCTATCGATGACGTCAAAAATGTCAATCAGGAGCAAGGAACAAAGGTTTCTCAAAAGTTTGTTGCAATGGCGAAAAAAAGAGAGTTTTCCATAATTTGGCCAAGAAGATATTCCCCTTTCCAAGACCTTCGTGTACTCACCGGACTTGTCTCGTGGAACTTGTGGATGTGGACGTTGTCGACGAAGGAGAGGTGGTCGGTGGGGTGCCAGTCCAGGCTGTAGCAGAACACGTCGAA
>JAAUXV010093327.1_pt1 | contig 12190 bp, 14 predicted proteins | sample 7278181 | NCBI WGS metagenome assembly JAAUXV01 (sample SAMN14350114, study PRJNA611818) | marine sediment metagenome | isolation source: surface marine sediment (2.1m) | place: French Polynesia: Moorea | collected 2018-08
CGAGTAAGATCGTCAGGGTCCCCAAGGCGCTGTTCGTGTACCTGCCAAGGGTGAGTCGAACTTCACTCGGGTGTAGGATAGTTGGCAAATTATGCAATCCTTGCATATCAGGTAGACTACACCAAGGAGATGCACAAGTCCACGAGAGCCGTCAGTGTGCCAGAAGTAATCAACTTGGAGACCATCAGCAGGTATTTTAACAATCATGCGTTGAAAACCTTTCTAATAATTAATTTCGGCAATGTCCCGACAGCTTCGAGTCGGACGAGCTGGCGAGTTCCCTGGACGGCAGGCTGCTCGAAACCTTTCTCAACAGAAGGATGTGCGGCGGCAAAGTGGGAGACGAGGAGAGGAAGAAGAGTGTTTGGAGTCCTGAGCCGCACGGTAGTTTTACAATTGACGATTTTCAAAACTGTTTCACAGTTTCCGTTTACGGTTTTTTTTAGCTTCCAGCTGCGCCCTCCCTGCGGAGCCCTTGCATCTCGACGTTCTGGCCTCCCACAATAACAACGATGCTGACGGTGGCATCAGCCCGCCAAAGGCTCCTCAGCCCCAGACTATGCTCAACGATTCCCTTGCGGACGACGCCTCCCTGCCGCCGCTCTCCTCCCCCCACTCCTCCCCCGGCGACGGCAGGATGCCCACCTCGCCCTTCTTCGCCCGGAACAACGCCGGCGGCAAGGAGCGGGAGGTAGGGGATCGGTCAGGGGCGAAAAACAATCTGCACTCAAAGTCTTTGGGTTCGGCATCCGACAGAACGGTGAGAGCGGTTGTAAAGGTGTTGTTTGTTGTTTTAATTTTACGGCTTTTTTCTCCACAGGCTAGCATGTCATCATCAGGGAGCGCGATGGACCTGGCGCCTGGATGGGCCAGCTCCATGAATGACATGAGCCAGATGATAAAAGAGAATTTCCAACAGCTGGACGGTATCAACGACGGCTTTGGCTTCGACGAGACGTCATGCAACTTGGAGAGCATCGACAAGGTTTCCTTCCGAAACACCTCCGGCATCGGCGGCAACAACAACAACGAGAACGTGTCCGCCCTCTGCCCTCCCCCTCCTCCACCGGCGCCTCAGCAGCCCAAGCCAGCCAAGCCAATGCTCGACCGCGAAGTGGAGGACCTCGACCCCCGCCTGGAGTACCGCCTCATCGGCATCGTGGGCCACTTTGGCGACTCCACCCTCTCCGGGCACTACGTGGCGCACTCCTTCCACCCGGCGACCGGGCGATGGCACTTCTTCAACGACGATAAGGTGCATCGCTCCAGCGCGGAGGCGGCGGCGAGCGAGACGGCAGGGACGTCCTACCTCTTCCTGTACGGGCACAGGGCCTACGTCGCCGAGGCCGTCGCCTCAGAGCAGAGGGAGAAAGAGCCCGCGGCGGAGGCCCTGGTAATTAGATGAAATTTATCCTACGATCCGATAGTTCCGATGCAATAATTTTATTCCCCAAGACTACTTTTCGTGGCTAAAGGGCGCACTCCCTGTGTCAGTTTAGTTTGATTTTCTGTGAAATAAAGACAAAGGACAAGACGAAAGTCCATTCAGGTTTTCATACATTTCCAAAAACAAATTCGGGTAATTATGAAAGTTTTTCGTGTTTATTCCACGTTTCCAATATGACAGATTCGCTTTTTCAGCTGCTGAGTAAGTTGAAGGCCACTCCCTGAAAAAAAAATAGAAATTATATTTAAAAAATGCGGATAAGCATCAATTATTTTTTAAAAAATAAAAACTGTTTGAATGAACACACAAACGGCACAATGAACGCTACAGTACAACTAGGAACTAGGACAAAACATACGTCCACACAAACGTCCTTACGTAGATTTCCAGAAATGTAATTCTTTGGTTCACTTTTCTCAATGCCTAATTGGTCTAAATACTGTCTGCCGTACAGCTGCCTGAAAATGTAAGATTTTTACATCTCTCTTCCGAAAACGTTCCCTTACAATTGAACTTACCTCAATGTCCTGCGCGGGGAGCACCCCTCCCAGCTGCCTGATGTGGCAGGCCCTGCAGTAGAGCCTGTCCCCCAGCGGGTAGCACCTCTTGTTGGGCTCGTCCGTCAGCTGCATGTCGCACCCCTCGCACACGTAGCAATCGACGTGGAAGTCCCTCTCCATGGCCACCACGCGCACCGTCTCCTCCGTGTCCTCCACCGGCGTGATGGCCTGGCCGCACGCCGCGCACTTGGGCGCGAAGATCCGGTGGAAGTCGTTGACGCAGTAGATCTTGTTGTCAAAGTCAACGGTGAAGGGGACGCCGTCCAGGCAGTCGTTGCACACGCAGCAGCGGAAGCACCCCGGGTGGTAAGTCTTGCCCATGGCCTGGAGGATCTGTGGAAGAACAAAATTGACATTGTTTCCATGTACGGTATCTTTTACACTCAAATGTCGACCTACCATTTCCATGATGAGATGGCCACAAATATCGCACTTCTCCGAAGTTTGTTGGAACCCAGAGTACTGCAATGTCATGGAACAACGGGGAAATTATCAATAGCAGTTTCGAAGACGAAAACTGTTCTTTTCTTACCAAGTAATCCTCTTCGCAATAAATCTTTCCGTTGACATTGTAGAAGTCCTTTCCCCTGAGCGTCCTGCCGCAGGAGCAGCAGACGAAGCACCTGGTGTGGTAGAGGTTCCCCATTGCCTGACAAGCCTGACCTGAGCCGGTGACCCTTTCGCCGCAGGCCACACATTCCCCTGCAACACAGACGGGAAAATTGGAAATAAGTTTGCATTTTTGTTGTTGTTGACATAAAAGAGGCTTCTTCCCTAGCTGGAAAGTGCCGAAGCAACGTCCCCTTCGCGGAACAAGCCTTCTCATTCTAAACATAATGTCGCTCCAACGGTACAAATTTGACTAAGCGGCGGGATGTCTTCCGCCTCCGATAGGGGAGCGGGCATTAGAATGCAAATGAAGTCGTCAATGTCAAAGGGCCTCACCGAAATACTCTGCCTCCTCCTCCTTTTCCATCTGCTCCTCTATCTGCCTGGTGAGGGCCTCGATCTTCTTCTCTGCCTCGCTCGGGCCGGACGGCTTCGGCGGGGTGACGCTGAACGGGAGGAGCCCCGCCGACGAGGTCGCCGCCGCCGGCTGAGTCGGAGGTGGGGGATGGTGGGAATGTACGCCGTTGGTTTTGGCTGGCTGCGGGGGCGGCTCAGCGGCGCACGGGGAGGCGTTCCGGCCTGAAACGAGGGGGAAATGCTAATTTATCAGAAAGCGCGTTACGCCGGAAGCCGGAAAGCATACCTCTGCGGGCGCTTTGGGGGTTGCTCGTCGAGTTGGAGATTTGCACCCTGGCGAGATTGGCCAGGACGCCGCTGGTAACTGTGTCTTCCTGGATGGAAAACCCGTTGGATGGTCGAGATTCCTGCCTGAGAGTGCCTCCATTTAATGAAGATCCTGAAAACGAGCAAAATCATAGTTACTAAATCATCGTCATCGAAGTTTTCTTCGAAAAACAGACAAGGATGTTGGTCCTGAATTACAAAAAGTAGGCCTTGGATTCGCACTTTTGCGACATTAAAGGCACTGCCGTACGCAGAGGAGTCGGTGTCAAGTTTCGCCGACGGAGGGAGAAAAAATAGTGTTTAGAGGAGCACATCCGCTTCCTCGAACATTCCCCTCTGCCTCTACATGAAGATCATTTTTCTACACGTTGCCGCTACTTAAACTCACCGTTGCTACTGCTGTTTGACTCGTTCGAAACGGAGTTGGCACGGGGAACCGTCGGTGGAGAAAGGGAAGCGGATGCTCTCCGAAGTTGCTGTTGTTGAAGTAGCAGCTGTTGTTGGTGTTGCGACTGTGGCTGCTGCTGCGTCGTGGTTCCCGGATATGGCGGTGGGGGAGGCAGGTTCACGTAGTCACGGTAAAGGTGACCGCCATTCGAGGCCGCGGCGGCGGCGGCGACTGCGGCCATCTCGTTGCTAAGTAAAGTTTGGAGCTGCTGCTCCTCTTGAAGCTTCTGGAGCTGTTGCTGCTCCTGCAGCTTTTTTAGCTGCTGTTGTTCTTGTAGTTTCTGTAGCTGCTGTTGTTCCTGCAGCTTCTGAAGCTGTTGCTGCTCCTGCAACTTCTGTACTGAGGCCAGTTGGGCTAACACAGTGGTATTTTCCATTACGCTTCCGTTGTTTCCTGAAATTGAAGTGAATGCAGTTAAGCATATCTCTACCGTATTTGTGTAACAATGCCCCTTTTTTTCGCTTACCGACTGCCGCGAGGATGGTTTCGTCGTCGATGTTTTCGTACACGGGGGGAGCCACGTACGGGGGCTGGCCCTTCGGCTGCGGCACCATGGGGGTCTTCAGAATGGATTTGATATGTTCCCCGTTTTGCGCGGCGGCCGGCTGGCCTAATCCTGCAGACTTGCTAAGGATCCTGGAGTCCCTCTTCACCAGGGTGCTAGAGGAGTCTCCTACCAATAGCTGGTGCGATCCCGTATATGGCGGAGGAGGAGGCGGGGGAGAGGGCTGTCCCCGGCGGGGGAGGACCGGGTAGCCGTCCACGTTCTCGTAGATAGGGATGTTGGTCAAGCTGGCTCGCTTCAGCTGAGGGTACGTCCCTGGTTGGAACTGTTGTTGCTGCTGTTGCTGGGTGGGGTCAGGAGAAGTTCCCTTCTTCAGTACCGGCGAAGAGATTCTTGCTTGGGCGGGGTTGGACGACAGCGCATCCTGTTGCTTGAGCACCCTGGCGGGACCCTGAAGCCCGGAGGCCACTGTGGAGGAGGAGGCCAGGGCGCGGACGCGATCGTTAAAGCTAGAGGAAGAGGTGGATGGGGCAGCCTCTGGAGTTCCGTTGCTCTGTACCATCATGGCCGCTGGGGAGATGGAGGTGGCGCGGGCGGCGGCGACGGAAGAGGTGGAGAGTCTGGCCATGGTGTTAGCGCCGTCGACGTTGATCAGCACGTTGGAGGCGCTCTTGGACTTGCCGAGGCCGGTCCCGGGGCCCCTCCAAGTGGCCGCCGCGGAGCCACTGCCGTTCTGCTTCGGCTCGGCACTTCGCCGGCGCCCCTGCACGGCGGCCACCGGTGGCGCGGCAGGAGAAGCGGCGGAGCCATTGTTGAGCTGGCTGACCTTTTGTAAGTACAGGTTCCTCGCCGCGGCCACGCTGACGCTTGGTACGGATACATCGGTGGTGGTGGAGGAAGTGTTGTTCCCCCTGCTACCGTTCTCTCCCAGGTTGAGGTGCGACAATCCCCTCGCGGCGGCGCGGCGGATGTCCTCCTGGTAACGATCCATGTTGTTGTTGTACGTAGTAGCTGCTGGTGTAGCTGCTGCTTCTTATTTAGGTGTTGCTGCTGTTGTAGGTCATGTTGAGGAAGAACTAGCGGGTGAAGATGTGCTCCCACTTCCCCCTTTGCTGGGCGACATTCCTTTCCCTTCTTCCCCTTCTGGACCCACAACAGCAACAACAGGTGAGAGAGCTAGGTAAGGGACCAGAGGGGGAGAGAGTTCTTCTCTTTGGTGACCGACCTATCCTCGCGCGCTCATTGGTTTCCAGCCGCGCCCCGGGCACATTGGAGCCAATCAACTCCTGAGGATGCAGCACTCCTCCGGGTGGACCCCAACAAAGGGTCGGTCGCAGCTTCCCTCTCTCTCTTTCTCTCTCTCTCTCTCTCTCCACCTCCGGCTCAGGTGAGATGAACACCGAGAATCGTCGCCTTCTTCTTCGGTCGTAAGCGACCCCTCCTCTCTCTCTTACACACACACAAATTCTCACGAAGAGGCCCTGCAAAGGAATATGAGGGTCAGGAGAAGATCGAGCATGAATTGAGGATTTTCCGGGAACATTCGCCCCTGCTATATTTTGCACTTTTGTTTTAATCGTGCTTATGGGTGGTATACCGGGAGAACTATCTGAGCGTAGCTCATACTCTCTATGCTGTACACTACTATACTATACTATAGTATCTCTTTAAAGCTTACAGAGTTCTATGATAGGAACGGAATTTTTTCCTCTTTCACCAGTTGGAATATAAATTGGGCCAATATTGGATTTTGGAAGAATATTTTCTACTTTTCTTACAACCAGTGTTCTGAGTAACTATTTAAAAATGCTAGGTTACTACGAGGAAGGGGAACATTTCCCCCTTTTCTCGACTATCAGGACATATTTTTGACTGAATAGAGATTAAGTTATCATGATATAAATGCTGTCAATAAATATTTGGTTGCGGTGAATTGCGGTTGTCCCTTCTCGCGGTTGCTTTCTTCATGGTTTACTTCTAAGTTATATAAAACAGTTAAAACCTTTTGTACGGCACTTCTTGCTTGAAAGTGGAAATTGAAAGTGTCCGCGAAGTGTCTTTCTTCCTCTCCCTCCTGCTTTCCCCTTTCCCCCCTCTGTTTTATGTTGCTGGGGGAGGAAACGGGGAGGGACGCCAAGCCCAGGCAGGGAAAACAAACTGCCGCACAAAATGCAGTCGGTCTAAGGTACCTAATTAGCAACAAAATAACGTAGTCTTTTTAACTCTATTTTTTCCTTGAGCGGTTCACGTTAAAGTTACAATTTTTCTTCACAGACAAGGAGAATACGGCTTGGAACATTGTAGTTTAGTGTTTGCACCATAAAACTCCTTGAGGTCAATACGTTGAATTATGCAAACAAAACTCCTAATTTGAAATTTTTGTTACAATTAAAAAATATGTATAAAAAAATTGTCTTCCCTTCTATTACAACGCTTGTAGAGCATGACTGCATAGAACTTTTACAGCACTTCTAAGACGCGCTTCCGCAGAAAACGGAGAGAAAACAGAAACAGCGCACAGTGAGCGCACCACAAGGGAGAGGCAGGCAACTGAGGCAAGCGGCTGCGGGAGCGGCGCGGCGGCGGCGGAGGAAGCGGAGTTTAGCGGACTACGGAGTACGGAGCCGGAAAACGGGCGAGTGCACTTGGCCTCTCTGCTCCAGATCTAGAAGGGGCACTTTGACCTCAGCTTTTTGGCCTTGTTTGATCTCCTGTGTCACGTCCACGCCACGCCAGCCTCCATCATGGTTCGCCGCGCGGCAAGGGTGGACTACGCCAAGATGGGCGGAGGCGGGGACACCGACGAGGACGAGGAGCAGGACGACGCCGACGCCTCCTCCTACGATGGACAGGACAGCGACCAGGACAGCGTGGACCGCCGACGCCGCAGGCCCTCCCCCGCCAAGGCCAAGAGGGGCAGGGGGAGGCCCAGGGGCGCCGCCAGGGGCAGGGGGCGACCCGCAGGGGGAAGGGGGCCCAGGGGGAAGATCTCGGCCGCCAAGACGCCCGCCTCCAAGAAGATGTACGGTCGGTCGGCCTGGCCGCCAAGGTCAAGGTACGAGAGCGACGAAGAGGAGGAAGAGGAGTCCATGAGCGAGACCGAGGAGGACTCGGATGACGAGGACTACGGCCGTCCGCCGCCGCCCAAGAGGGGCAGGGCAGGAGGGGCCAGGGGCAGGGGAGCCAGCAGGGGCTCCAGGGGGAGACCGGCCGCCAGGTCACCCGTCAAGGCCAGGCCCACCAAAGAAAAGTTCCCCCCGGTCAAGGTCATGGTCATCGAGAGCATCAAGGCGCTCAAGGACCACCCAAAGTGCGGGCTTTCTCCAGTTATCAGTGTAGAATGATAAAATCACGTTGTTATTCTCGTCCCACAGGAAAGGTTCAACCCTCGGGTCCATCAAGGAGACCATCTCCCTCAACTGGCCGGTGGACATGAGGCTGTACGACAAGAAGATCAAGCGCTACCTGGTCAACGCCCTGGCCACCGGGGAGGTCATCCAGCCGGAGAACAAGAAGAAGGCGCAAGCCAAGGGGTTCCGCGGGAGGTTCACCGTCCCAGGCATGAAGGCGAAGAAGACGAAGAAGCGCAAGAAGGCCAAGAAGGAGTCCGAGGACGAGGTGAATAGGAGCATGACTGCTCTCATGAAGTTGCGTTTAGTTATGGTGCCATATTTTTCCAGAGCGGGGACGAGAACTTCGAGTACCAGCCTCCCAAGACGGCTCGGGACGAGGAGCGCGAGAAGCACCAGGAGGAGCTGGAGAGGCGGAGGGAGGAGAGAAAGATGTGGGAGGAGGAGAAGGCCATCGAGAAGATGAACAGGCCAAAGAAGACCCCGCCAAAGAAGAACAAGAACAAGGAGTGGGAGGTGGAGGCCATCAAAGGTGAGAACTCTACATGATTCAGACCACAGAGCATGGTGGCATTGGTTTTTCTTTGTCAGGAAGAAAATTCGTACGCGGCGAAACATTCTACCTGGTCAAGTTCTTGGGATGGGCCAAGCCCCAGTGGGAGCCGGAGGAGAACGTAGATGTGAGTATCGTACAGGTTACGAGGTAGAGGTAGCTTTCCAGACATTTGTCATTTTGTGCGTTCCATGATCTTTAGGGCTGCGTTTACGTGGAGGAGTTCTTGCAGTCGGAGGCTATGAAAAAGATGGAGGAAGAGGAGAGAGTGAGGCAGGAGGAGGAGGAGGGCGCCTACGAGGTCAGGAAGATCGTTGACTTCAAGAAGGACTCCGTGAGTGAACACTCAATGTCCAAAAATATTTCCCAAAAATCATTATTATTTTTTGTTTCCTGCAGAGGGGCCGGCGCGAGTTCCTGATCCGCTGGCGTGGGCACGGCCCCGACGACGACTCCTGGGAGCCCGAGTCTAACCTGGACTGCCCTGACCTGATCGACAAGTTCATGGCCAAGTGGGAGCGGGAGCAGGCGGTGGAGGGAAAGAGCCTGCGCGAGGCGCCCAAGCCGGTGGAGCGCCTCGAGTTCGCCTCCTCCAAGAGGGTGGGCAAGAGGACGGGCGGATTCAGGATCAGCTACGCGGGCATGGACATCTAAAAAGGAAAACAGAGGAACAGAGGGGCGCTGTTGATTTGATCTCGCAATTTTGTAACATTTTTTTCCCGCTTAGTGTAGCAGCAAAACATATGCTACTGCGTGTACGTACTTACACGTACTGTACAAAAGAAGGCAGTGTCGCAAAAAAAGAGGAGGAAAATCTCGGGATTCATACCTTCAGAACCGTATTCTATCGTTTGTGCTAGTATGTACCGTTTGAAAAAATCTCGCCCGGAGGCGCTTTTTGGTAGGGCGTTATAGTCTACTATACTCAATGCAGAAGAAAAAGCGAGCATACAGCACTGTAAACCTGTACACTCAAGTCGAGTGCTTCCTTCTAAGCAAGGTGGCCTTTTTTTCAGTGAATTATTTATTTCGTTTTTGTGTTGGGTACCTGTACTACGTAGTATCCGAAATAAAAGTGAAATTTCCCCGGGGCAAAAGAAGAAAATGCTGCGTATGCTTTCCATCCAGTGGTGGAGGTATCATTCGCTCCCTGCGAGGCGTAAAGGCCCGCGGAATTGCTTTCTCTTCCCATAAGAGAAGAAAGCGCCGATGGAAGGCAGCTGTGCTCTCTTGGGCGGGCGCTAAGATGCTTCTTCCTCAGCTGTGTCGCCGATCATCTAGGCTTTAAGATAATTTCTTCGTACCCAGCAATTCGTGCACTAAGTTTGCTCACCTGCGTTTGTTTCCCGATCTACCATTTGCCACCATTGCAAACAACTTACACAACTCAGGTTAGTAAAGGACATCTTCAAGTAAATGTGCCTCCACACTGACGGAAAGTTTGATCGATTTTCGTAGCGTAATTTAAATTTTAATTTGTTGCTCGTCCAATAGGTGAAAAATAGCTTAAGGTTTTGACTGAAATGTTCAGCTTATGTATTTTCTCTTGCAAGTCGCCTTGTCCTTCACACCAGCCGACTAGTAAATATTAGTAAACACATGGTTTGGATGAAATGGCAGAAATAACGAAAATACCGAGCATATTAATCAGTCGACGTACCTTATTGCAGTACTGAAGTTTCGAATCTCCTCCGCCCTTGAAAAGGGGGCTGGGAGCTGGAAAAAACTTCTCTCATGGCCGTTCGGGCAAGAGGATTTCACGGAGTTGGTAAGTTGAAAATAAGAGTTCAAAAAACTGATCCTGTTTTTAATATTTTTTTGTCTCAAATCGTGAATGAATGACGATTCGAGCCTTGTCTTTTGGTAGCCTTCAGCTTTGTCGTGCAATTTTACCGTCGTCGCGTGCTAGCAAATGCTTTCTTTTCCGCTTCTTCCTTTTCGGTTTTCGTGTTTGCAAACTGGAGAAGACAGTGTACAATACAGTCTAGCTGTATTCTTTTACTATGCGAAATAGACAGATTGTTACCGTACAACGACGTAACGTACTGTTAGATAAATATACGGTATATATAAATATTCATGTACGTATCTACTGTACACCACCGTATATTTTTTTTCGTGCAGTTCTGTTCGCCTCTTGGCGCGTGGGCAGCACCCTCGTCATCTGGCTCTTCCTCTTCGCCTTCTGCGTCCTCTTGTTCAAGTGCCTCCGCGGGGTTCTCAGGTCGCTGGCCGAGGCTCTGGAGGAAGCCCTAGGACAGTCGGACCAGGTCAGGAGGATCGGGCCTCAACAACAACAACAGCAGCTTCAGCAGCAGCGTTCCGTCTTGCAAGGAAGTCACCACCAACTGTGGAGGCCCGGAAATCTTGGTCGTTCAGCCCAGGTTCGATACCGCATTTGTGCGCACTTTCATGCATATGCTACACGTTTCAACCATTAAATTTCCAATTTCCAAGTACGCCGTTACGGACGAGGTCGCCAACCCCGTTAGCAGATCCGTCTTCCCGTCTCCGCCTCCGACGTCAAGCGAGGACCTTCCCCCTCGATACGAGGACCATCGCCGCTCGGGAGAGCCCTCCTTGCCTCCTCCCCAGGCGATCGCCGCCGCCGCCGCATCTCCGCCTCCCTCCTTCTCGTCCTCCTCCAGTAGCGTCCGCCTTCCTCATTCAAATCCTCCTCCGCCTATGCTCAACGCACCGGACGGAAGCACGGTACAAAGAGTGTCTTTAAAATTTCTTACCTTTTTTCATACATTGGGTATTTCTTCTCTAGGACGAAGAGGAGGAGGAGCCGCCGCCAGCCTACGACACTTTGTACCCCAACAACAGCAGCAGCAGCAGAAACAACAACAGCAACAACGCAGTCCCGAAGTAGTAACAATAGAAACGGACAGGATGGACGGCGGCGGATCCCGTTCTCCGACGTTCTCCGACAGCGAGGTGAACTTCCTGCTGTACCTTGGCTGGAAGACGCTGGGCTGGGCGGTGGTCTTCCTGGGAGTTATGCTGGCGCTGAGGTTCCTCAAGCTGTGGCTGCTGCAGGAGTGGAGCAGGGAGACGTCGTCGTCCTCTCGGGAGCTGGAGAGGGCCAGGGCGGAGGCGCTGGAGCAAATCTGCGCGAGGATGAGGGCAAACAGGTATTGAGTAATCTGACTTGGTATTTTATACAGAATGAAGAGAAGGTAGGGAATGTTTCGAACCGGTATCTATGTAATAGGTTGGCTGAGGGCGGAAGGAGGTACAGAAGGAGAGGAGAACGATCCCAAAACGAAAGGTCGATGGAAGAAGGAACAGATACCGGGCAACCCTCACCTATGACAGATAGGTACTTTTTTTCTACTCTACGGTTCTAGTTCTATGCTACGCCGTAGGTCAAGCAATTTGACCAGTTTCTCTCATTTTAGTCCGCCGGCGTACAATGACATTGTGGTCGCCTGTGCTTCCGCTCACGAAGCTTCTCCGCCGTCAACAGAAGACGCCAAGGGGATCCAGAGGACGGGGGACAAAGTAAAGATACCGATACCTGAGAGGAGAGACTGCCGCGATTACGTTAGTGACGAGGAAGAGGAGGAGGAGGAGAAGCCACCGGAGTACGCCTCGCTGTTTCAGTCGCCCAAAAAGTGATGTCCGTATGGTAGAGCTTCTTGCCCTGTCGAAATGTTTATTTTTTGCGTTCTAGAAAGAGAAATATATTATCAATAGATTCAACAGGCAAAAATATTCCTGTCAAAGAGTCAGTGTCAACTCCCTACAAGCACCCAAAGTTATACGTTCAGCCTGTGGCATATCTAGGAAAGGCGGGAAATGTCTTTCCAGCTAAACTTTGTGACTGTTTTAAACTCCAGAGCCGAGGTTTAAGTAGGGAGGCGTGACAGAGAAATCGGACTCCACTCAGGATTTGCAACCCATGCAAACATTCAGGATGAGTTCCCAAAATCAAAAACCTTCCAACTTTTTTTTGAATGACATGGTACATGTTTTCCATTTCTCGCCACGTCCATATTTCTCTGACGTCGGGCTCAGATTGATCGGCC
>JAAUXV010092955.1_pt1 | contig 12184 bp, 19 predicted proteins | sample 7278181 | NCBI WGS metagenome assembly JAAUXV01 (sample SAMN14350114, study PRJNA611818) | marine sediment metagenome | isolation source: surface marine sediment (2.1m) | place: French Polynesia: Moorea | collected 2018-08
CCCCCCCCCCCCCCCCCCCCCCCCCCCCCCCCCCCCCCCCCCCCCCCCCCCCCCCCCCCCCCCCCCCCCCCGCCGCCAGCCAGGATAAAGGAGGGGAGGAGAGGGGAGGAGTCGTAAAAGATGCTTTGAGCCCCCTTTCCCCCCCTCCCCACCACAGGCGCTCTTTTTCGCTTATGGCCACCGCGAAAGAGCGAGAAAGAGGGGGAAGGGGTAGAGGAAGCCTTGGTTGGGTGCTCCTCCTCTTTTTCGTTCTTCTTTACCCCCATAGGGCTTATGGGAAAATGCGGTTCCGTTGTCGTTTGTGTGTGCGACATAGCTGACAGCTCCTTTCCATATCTGGTCATGAGAAGGGGGGCAAGAAAGCGGAAGAAGGCATTTCTAAGACCCTTGTATTTTGTCTCTGACTGTCTTCGCACTCCACTTTGGCCTTGTTGGGTTTCAATTCCGGAAGTAACTTTCGCGATCTAAAGGGTCCGGAGGCGGATCTTCGTAGGAGGGAGAAAATTGCCACTTGCCTTCTTCCTCTTCTATTCTTGGAGGCAAAGACAGTTGAGACACATCCAATTTCATAGGTTCTGATCGCACTGAGCCCCTCCCTCCTTCCCTCCTTCCCGCTCTCTTCCTTCATCCCCCATTCTCTCATTCTCCACGGAGCCGCGGACGGGGGAGAGGGAAAAGGGTCCTGGCCTGGTCACTTTCCTCCCCCTCTTTCACACCGTCGTCTCCAAGTCATATTCCTCGTACGGCTCCGGCGGAGGAGGGAATCCCGCCACCGCCTCTCCTCCTCCGCCCCCGTTCACCACCACCACCGAGGGGTCGAGCGCGGGCGGGTTGCCGCCGCCTTCTCCGGACGGGAGGGGAGGGGGCGGGGGCGGGGGAGGGAGGGAGGTGGGGATGGCGGACATGGGCCCGCCGTTGCCGTTGGCTGCCGCAGCCGCTGCTGCCGCTGCTGCAGCCTGCTCCTGTCAGGAGGCCTCGTTGACGATGAGGTCCTCAATGCTGGCGTTGTTGCTGCTGCTGGCTGCGCCGGACGCAGCCGTGGACGCCGCCGATGCCGCAGCCAGGTGGTCCATGGAAGACATGACAGTAGCGGAACCGTTCAGAGGCTGTTGTTGTTGTAGCAGTAGCTGCTGCTGCTGTTGGTGTTGCACCAGGTGGTACTGAGACCCTGCCAGTGTCCCTGAGGCGCTGCCCTCCTTTGCCAGGTTGGTGATGCTCTCCTCCCCCTGGTGATAGAGGGCCAGGCCTCCGTTCACCGACCCTCCTCCCCCTCCCCCTAGTGACATCCCAGCCGAGGACGAAGAGGGCCTCTTCATCCCATGTTGTTGCAGACTTCCAGCGCTGCCCATGCTCCTCCTCCTCTGCGCCGCCTCCTTCCTCGCTCGTAACCGCTGCACCACCACTATCACGGCGAAGACGAGGGCGAGGAAGGAGGCTGCGGCCGCCCCGTAGGCGTACAGCACAGGGGCGAAGAGGTGGGCGCAGTTCTGGAGGCGCAGAAAAGCAAATATTTCTCATAATACCTGTATACTAGGTGTTATCACTTGTGAGATTACCTGTTCGCTCTCGTCGAACCCCGAGGGACAGTGCGCCGTCCCGTCGCACCACAGCTCGGCCCCGATGCACCCGGACAGCTCCGGGCAGGCGTACGCGCAAGAGTTGGCCAGGTGGCCGACTCCTCCTCCTGCTCCTCCACCAGCTCCTGACGCCGCCGCCGCTGCAGCACTGACGATTCCGTCGCCGTCCGAAATGGAAAGAGCGGCGTTGTTGGGCTCAGGTGTAGGGGAGAGCTCCAGCCACTGGACGACGTACCCGCCGGCAGGGATGGAGGAGGCGTCGCCGGTAGACAGCTTTATCACCATCGAGGATGTCTGCCAGAAAGAAAGGGTCAATTTGCCGAGATACATTATTCTACCGGTAATTCGTCGAAATTGAAGATACCTGTCTGTGCTGCCTGGCTTGCTGCTGCTGCTGCTCCGAGGCCTTTGCTTCCCTTGACCTCTCCCATCCGTCGGAGAACAGCTCCACCGACCTTAGCCCGTTCCTGTCCCCCGGCCCAGACGCGGGGCAGATGATTGTCAGCCGGTCTCCGGAGTAGACCAGGATGCGGTTGCGCGTCTCGCAGTAGTAAGAAGAGGAGGAGGAGGAATTTCCTGCTCCGTCCTCTTCCGCGGCCGGAGGAGCGTTTGGGCCGGAGAAGACGATCAAGCCGGAGACCTTCAGGAAAATATACCTTCCAGGCCTGTTGTTGAAGGAAAAACCGAAGAGGAAGGTTTTCCACAAATTGCCAATCAATCTAGGGATTCAATTACTACCTTGCCGCCTCTACAACCCATGGTCTGTCTGGGCATCCGTAGGACGAGGAGGAATGCGGGGAGAGGTGGATCCTTCCGCCGGGGCCGCGGGCGAGGCGCCGGCGAAGTTGGCAGCTAGGCTCGTGGACGAAGGAGAAACGGCCGGACAGCCTGAAAATGGCCAAAGGAGGGTAGGAATTTGATTTGAAATAAAGGGTACGTTGAATCTTGTACCTGAAGTCTTCGTAGTCCTGCTGCGGCGTCATCCCGCTGACGAATAGCTCCACCCTGAGGCTGCTGGTGTTGGAGAGGATGTCGAGCGCCATGTCGTCGTCGTCCCCTCCGCCGATCCCGCGGCAGAAGCAGTGCTGGCGGATGGGGGTGGAGCCGTCGGGCAACTCGGAAACCCACAATGTGGCCGTCCCTCCCCTCCTTCTCCTCCTCCTCCGCTGCCTCCGGTCGAACTCGCAGACGGAGTGGCCGGGCAGCTCAGGGTGAGGCACCGTGTGACAGTCGTCGACGTCTCCTCCCCCGGTGACGAGCCGCTCCAGCTCCAGCCTGACCCTCTCTCCTGGCCGCCCGCGGAAGGTGTAGGAGCAGGCGAGGTCCCTGCGGCCGCCGCGGCCAAACAGGAACACGTTGGAAGGGGAGGCGAAGGGGAAGGAGGAGCCGCCGCCGCCGCTGGAGAAGTCTGTGCTGTCGAACAACCTGTGGCAGCTCCAACGGGAGTTGTCGACAGAGTAGGGTTTCAGCGAGGAGGAGGAGGAGGAAGAGGGGAGGGGAGAAGAGGAGTAGGCAGCGTTGTCCTTCCCGTCCTGCAGCGTGTTGACGAACTCGTATCTGACTGCGAAGTTGAGGGCGGTGACGGCGGTGCTCTCAGAGACTGTCTCCACCAGGGACAGCTCGGAGGAGGAGGACACGTAGCTCTCGTTCCCCCAGGAGCAGGCGCGGTAGTGGACAGAGGAGGAGGATTCACTTTCATTCACTTCCTCGTCTTGCAGTTGCTCTTGAGTTAGGAAGGCGTGGTCGCAAAGCCGAGGGGGACTGCAAGATTAAGCATTAAAATCACATTTTCTCCTCCTTTTGGTGAATTTCCTACCTGTTCTCGCAGAACTCCCCCATCCTCCTCCTGCCCTTCCCCCCGTCGTAGAGCGCGAGCCTGTTCCCGCAGTCCGGCGCCCGATAGAGGTCCACCTTCCTGTGCCTGACCTCGAACCTGAGGAAGGTGACCCACACGAGCTCCCCCCTGCGCCCTGCGAAGCGGTAGCGGCAGGTGGCGTTGGCCGGCAGGTCGTGGCGCACGTTGCGCAGTACGCCGGAGCGCCGCACGCCGCGCCGCATCGAGCCAAGGCTGGGGGAGGAGATCTCGAAGCGGCAGTCGGAGGGGGAGGGGGAGGAGGAAGTGGAGGTGTCGGAGGCAGACACGGTGCGAACCAAAACGTCCAGTTCGAAGCCGTTGGCGGAGAAGGGCTCAAGTCTGCACGATAAACAAACAGTGAAAAACACGCACCAAATTTTTATTAATCTTTTTTTCTATAAATACAGTACTCAGAGAATTCCCTTACCTTGGCTGTCCGTATGGCGCCGTTCTGAGCACGACTATTGCGTCCGCCCCGCTGGCCGCCACCTCCGGCAGCAGCGCGGCCCCGCGGCAGAACTCTATGAGCACCGGGTCTGCGGCCGACCGCCCGTCGTGCACCGAGACGCGGTCGCCAAGCGCGTCGCAGTCAGACCACAGACCGAGGGAGCGGTCCTCGGAGCCGAACTTGCGAACCACCTCAGCGCGGATGGCCAACTTGGAAGACTGGGACTGAAAACAACATATTGTTTGATTGTTGTGCAGGGAATGCAAGGATGCTCCATTTTCTTTCATCTCTTTGAAGGGAAGTGGAAAAGAACAAACGTGACGGAAATTGGGTCAAACTCTCTTCTCCAAGCCCTAGCTAGTGCGGTGATGAACCCTCGACCGACGGACCAACTTTCGCCCCCCTCTTAAAATAAAAGAAGCTTCCCTCTCCTATTCTCCACAACTTTCTTCGCCGCCACTCGAAAAGCAAGAATTAAGCCGGGCGGAAGTTCCATATTAATATTTCTTCCTTCTTTCCCCGGAGGGGGAGAGAAATTGAGGCCGCCTCTCCATCCATTCGCGGAGTGTAATTACGCTGGCTGTGCAACAGGGATCTTTTGGGGGGTCTTTGGCAAAAAGCAGAAAGGCTGTTGCGGGGAGGGATCAGCTCAGGGACGCGAGAGCTGTGTCGGATATTAATATCCATTTGGAACAAATCCCTCTTCTTCCGCGAGGCCACTGCTCTCCTCCCCATGCATGCTGTGTGGGGGGAGGCATGCCGACAATATCCCTGCGGTTGTACACTTCCTGTATTACTTTATGTACGTAGAGCATCCAATACATGTATGTAAAGATTGCTCAAACAGTGTGTTATAATTTAGTTTGGGAGGGAGGGGCCTATCTTTGCAAATATTGGAGGATCTTCTCCTCAGACGCCGCAATGCAGATTTTCCTCCTCTCTTTTCCCCTCCCCTCTCCACTGCCGGTTATCGGTACTTCTCGGGAAAGCGGCGCCTTGTCTTGTCTTGGCTCAACAGGGGAGAAAAGGGCCCAATCTACGAAATGGTGGCATGGGATGATGCGGCGGCGACGGTTGAGGCGCCAGGGGCCATATTGCCCACAGGCATGAGGGAGAATACAACACAGGATAGAAAAAGGGGGCGTTCGCACTTGCGGAGCCAAACAGGTGGATGGAAGCCCTCTGTGTCAAGTAAGTGCAAGCCGGCCCAAAAAACTTTTTTGTCCTGGCGCCTTGTATCGGCAATCTAGCGAAGAGGCTTCTGCGCTGTTGTTGTTGTTGTTGCCGACGCCTTTCTTTTTCTCACCTGGTTGAGCACGACCATGGGCCTGAGTCCCCGGGGGACGTCTGAACCCCGAACGTGGACGCGGTACTTGCACGTGGTGTTGCGCGGGTAAAGGCCTGAGGGGAAAAAGGGCGTATTTTGCACAAAGAAGACGTCGACAAATGATATCCCTCCTCGTCCGCAAACCCACCTGGGTACCCCGGGGATCGTATCCTGCACTTCCTGTGGACGCAGTCGTTGAACACCCTGGAGCAGGAGGTGCCGGGGACCGGGGTGCCAAAGTCAAACTCGGGCTCGCTAAAGAGAGACAAGAGAACACGTTCAAAACCGTCCATATTTTTCAATGGAATACTTTGTTCGCTCACCCCCTGGTAGAGAAGACTGGCTGCTTCCTTGGCAGGAACTTGTATCTGAGCCTGAGCGAGAAGTCGTCCTCAGGGTCGTCGCCGTAGAACTGGTAGAAGCGGATCGTGGCCACCAGGCGGGAGGGTGAGGAGTCTCCTCCGTCGCCTCCGCCGTCGGCGCTGAGGAAGACCGGCCGCGGGGCGCCGCGCGGCAGGCGGCCGCAGTACTGGCCCCCGCCGCCGCCGCCGCCCCGTTTACTCCCTCCCCCGTAGACCTTAATGATGGCAAATCGAGAATAAGTAGAAGAATAGTGCATGCATACAAATAAATCAATTAGTATTAATGGAAGCACAATTGTTCTTACCTGGAGATGTCCATCTGGGCATCCTCTGTGGTGCGGCGACTGGAAACGTCCCAGCTTGAACTCCTCCAGGACCAACTGCGGATGGAGGAGGAAAAGACGAACGGGCAATGAAAACCGATATTGCTCTGGCGCAAAAAAAGAAGCGAGCTCTCCCTCCTTCTTTCTCCACAAAAAAGTGGTAAGGTGGTCGGGCCAATGGCCTCGAGGGGGAGGAGGGACGGACGTTAGAAGTACACCCAAGTTTTGCCTAACCGAGTAGTGGATCTAGGGTTAACGGCGGTTTGGAAGGGCAATTGGGCATGTGACCTTCAGGAAACCATTTTGGCTGTATTTCAAGCTATCTTACAGGCAAGAAAACGCTTTTCTTCCACGCAAACTGAGGGTAAGATACCAGACAGTTGTCTGGCCGCAAAAAAGAGAGCTCCTGGGAGTGACTTGGCGAAATCCGGGGATAGGGTAAACGGAAGGGTTTTTTCCCCGGCCTTTCGGATGAAGGGGCAAGATACCCACACATTCACTCCCCTCCTTCTTCTTCCGACTCTCTCCTTTTCTCTTTTCCCCATGTGTGTGTGCTGTGCTGTGCCACTGCTGCTTCGGAGGCATCCTCTTCCCTCCCTTCCTTCCCACGACCTAATCATCTTCCCCACGAGAAAGAGAGGGGGAAAGGAGGAAAGGAGGAGGCTATTTTTCGGCCCTTTCTCCCTCTCCATCCTCCCTCCAGACAAGCCGGGGCTGGCGCCAAGCAAGCAGCAAAGCGCCGTATACGTACATCAGGGCAGGGAAGAGCCCCTTTTCTTTTTCCCTCTTTGGCGGACAGGGCGGAAAAGGGGTCGGCAAAGACAATGGTCTACTTTGACCGCCGCCCTTGGACACCCTGTGTGAGAAGGAACGAGGCATGAGGAAGGGGAGGGACGTTTCTTGTTTCCTCTTCCTTCCTTTCCCATCCCTTCAGGCAGGCAGGGAGAGGAAGGGGAGAGAAAGAGAGGGGCCAGGGGCATAATCCAATAACAGAAAAGCATCATCCTCTATCCTCCTCCTCTCTGTTTCTCTTTTCCCTGCCTCCACGCCGCTGTCTTCCGCACAAAAGAACATTGTTTTTTCCCCTACCAGTACGGAATTTGCCCGTAAGGCATTTGTCAAAATAGCTGAACGCATGCTACACACCCTCAAACGATACGTTGAACACAGACACACATTTCTAGTTTTGTTTGGGAAACACAGGAGCGTTTTTATCCAGAAGCACATCATGGTCCTCCTCCTCACCTGCACCAGGTCCCCCAGCTCGTATTGGTTCGCCACGAAGGTGAGCGAGCAGATGAAGGGGAGCCTGTCCGCCCTGGGCCGGGGGATGCTCAGGCGGTAGGTGCGACCGACGTCGCCGTAGAACGTGCGGTTGCAGTCTGGAATGAAGAAGAGAAGATTTATTAGGATTTTTTACAGGGTTTCTTTTTAAAAAAGGGTAAAAAACTGTTTGTCTTTTTGGATATTTTTGTCCTGTGACCTCCACCTCCTTCCTGTACAGTACGGTACGGTAATTGAGAGGGCAAACCTTATCTTTCCTCTCCCCCTTTTCCCCGTGTCCTCTTTTCTCCGTCTCTTCTTTTCTTGAGGCCATCTTCCCTCCTCCCCCGCCCTCCTTTTTTTCGCGCAGTGGAGGAGGAGGAGGAGGTGGCTTCTCGAGTGGCCCCTCCCCTCTTCCTCCTTCAAGGCATTTCCACTCCATCCCTCGACCTCTTATGTCTTGGCGACATGACGGGCAAGTAAAGCAGGGGGGAGGGATTCAACCAAGTCTTCTACTTCGAATCCATTCCACTTGCGGGTTCTCTTTTGTTGTTGCAGTACGCAACATAAGACTTTCTTGTAGCTATATCGTTGGGCAATCCCACAGTGGAAGAAAGAGGAGGTCTTTCTATCTTTTTTCCTTCCCCTCTGTCTCTTTTCTTCCCTCCCCTGCTCTGAGCTGTCCTTTTCCTCTCTCTTTCTGCGTTGCGTGTGCGAGTCAGGTTTGGGCAGAAGAAGGAGGGAAGGTGACACAGAGGGGCAGCAGGCAGCTAAGATGGGGAAGTTGGAGGAGGGAGGGAGGGTCTCCTGCTGGAAAATTCAGCGATCAAATGGTCCAGAGAGAGGGGGGGAGAGGAGGAGGTGGCCTGGATAAGGAAGTGGGTGCGGAGGAGGGACGAAATTTTCTTCTTCTGGCCTCTGTGTGCTGTTAACTCTCTCTCTCTCTCTTTCTGGCCTCGCCCCCTTTCTGTTCTATCCCCGTGAGCGTACTCAGGAGCGAGGGAATTCAAGAGACATGTTCCTTCTTCACCTACTGTTGTACAGAACAGAGAGAGCACGAAGAGACCGTGGGGTAAAAGGTAGAAAAAGAGGGCAGATTTTTATTCCGCAAATATGCTTTTGAAAGAAGTGGGACAAGAAGCCGGCGGATGTACCGTTGTAGTATTCCACTTTTGACTCCAAGGGAAATCATGGGATCAAATTGAGATTTACATCTCTCATCGGACGGGGACACTAGCTGCAGCGGCGGCGGAAGGCTTCCGGCACTTTTTGGGGGGTGACCCTCTCCGGGGACTGCCCCCCCCTCTCGTCATCAGAGTCCCCCTTTTAATTGCCCACCGCTTTGCTGTCCTGTTACCCTCGCCCTTTTTTGGTCGACGATGAAGTGGAGAAATGAACATAAAAGAGGAGTTGGGGAGGGAAGAGTCCTGAGGGGATTTCACCGGGCCGTGTTCTCTCGTTTCTCTTCTATTTAAAAGGTTCGCGGAGTAGCAGCACGTTGGCAAAAAATGAATTCACGAATTGCGTATAATTTGAAATTCTTCTGAGTGGGTATACTTGCACACAAGATAATTGCTACGTGCTGCCATTGCCATTGCACGACTTTGTCTGCGTTATAAGAAGGAGCACTCATTTCGAATTTCACTTTCTTTGTTCCCTCTACGAAATCCGGCCCCTTCTTTTCCCCTGCAGCGAGAGGAGGGCTGTTGGCCGAGATTAGATTTCGAAATGGGGCTTCCTCCTCCTCCTCCTCGTATGGGGCGGCGGGCTTTTCTTTCTTTCTCTGGGTGTTATTAATTTCCCGAGGAATTAGCTCCTTCCTCCTCCTCCTCTGTTCTTCTGGTTGGCTGGCTGAATGGAGGGAAGAGAAAAACCAAAATCTTTTCCCCCCTTTCTTATTCTTCGTCTGGGGCTGGTGGAGAAAGAAGGCAAAAAAAGAAGGAGGAAACAAAAAAAGAAAGAGGGAGGGGGAAAGAGGAGGCAGGATTGTGAGAATGGGCTTGTGGCGCGGTGGTGGTTTGGGGGGCTGTTTTGTGGGTCTGGCTTTGGTAGGAGCGAAAAGAGGAGGAGGAAAGAATTTATAGAGGGGCCTTTCGAAAATTGTGGCCGAGAAAAGAGGGGGAGGGGATGGCGCCACCACCATCGCCTCTGCAGCAGAAGCAAAGCCTTCTTCTCCAGATAATAGTAGCCTTTTGCCTCTTTTTCACTTTTGCCATTGTCTCCAGATGCCGAAAAGGGGATCCCATGCGAAGGCGGGCGGGGCGGCCTTGCAATGACTGTGCAATATTAAAAGTTCCTTTCGGAGGAGGTGGGGGCCACCCGCGATGTCAGACAAAAAAAATTCTAACGGTTGGGCGCCAGGCATTCGAAAATGAGTTGCTCCTTCTATCCGCCCTTTTTCTGTTTCTCGTGTCTGTTGCCGCCCTTTCTCTTCCTCTCTTCGGGGGCTGGTTGGTTGGAGGGAGTTTGAAAATGAAATTACCATTTAGAAAGCGAAAGTCGTCCGACCGTGAACAAAGTCGCCGTTTCAAGCCGCCGCCGCCGCCGGGAGCTCGGCATAGTCGCTTGGGGAACGGAAGAAGAAGAGAAGATGACGGAAAGTTACTCGCACGGAAAGAGGAAGGGTAGGAGAGAGTAAGGGAGATGCTTTGCTTACAGCACAAGCAGAAGGGCATAAACGGTAGTTCTAGTTATAATCGGATGTGAGCACACGAAAAGTAGATGATGCTCACACGTGAACCAATGAAAGTATAGTAAGAGCAGCAAGTGATGTGAGCCTCAGAAGGCTGATCATATTTATATTTCTATTTAGAACTTTTTAATGTGCTTTAGACTAATGGTGTGGGCGTTTTGCACCTCAACGTTTCCCTCTCTTCCCCCTGTTGCTTTCCCTTCTCTGATTCCGACTGCTCTATTCGGTCCCTCCCCTCCCCCCCCTTTCTCCCATGGGATGCGAGAGGAGGAGAAAACATTGGCGGAGAGGGCAAAGCAGGCCCCCCTCGCTAGCTCGCGCAGAAGGAAGAAGAATGTTGGGGTTAAGAGCGCTCGAGGAGAAGAAGGGGGTTTGGGCGGAGGGAGGGAGGGAGGCTGCATTTTTGATGAGGGGACCTGCCACAAACAGAAGCCTTGGGGGAAGGGGGGAGGGCTGCGGCGGCGACAGCGGCGAGGGAGAACTTGGAAATAATGACACAGCCAGAAAAAAGAGGAGAGACGTGGGCGATGGGCGCCTCACGCCGTATTCGTACAAACGGGTGGCTATATGTGAAAGGAGGGGAGGAGGCTCTTTAGGGATACTGCCTGGATGATACAGCAAGAAAGGATGGTAGAAGCCTCATCTCTCAAGAGTGGGGAGGAGGGGGGACTTTGGCAGCAGGAAGGATCTTTTCCTCCTTTATTTTCTTGCAACGAGACTTTTTTCCTCCTTTTACCTGGCATTTCCTCCTGCTGCCCAGGGTTCGCTCACTTCTTTCCCATAGATACTTGAAGGCTGAACTACACATGGGCTTTCTACGGTACAGAGCATGGAGGTAGTGCATAGCTTCACGCTACTCCTTGTTTGGTGGTGTGATAGGCAATCCTCGCCCCCGCACCCATGTATGCCCCTGTTACCCTTTTCTCCACCCCGCTCCATCCTTCCTTGCGAAAGCTATTTAGTTGATTAGATCATGCCCACTCCTCTTCCTCTCTTCCAGCGAGTGCATTAGACCCACTCCTCCCTCCCGACGGCTGAGCAGAAAAGTTTCCCCCTCCTTCTTCCTTTCCATCCCAAGGCGGAAGGGACCCCTCTCTTTCCATCCCCTCCTCTTCCTCCTCATTTTTGCCGTACACCGCTCGGCGGGATGGATTATGATGAGCGGAAATTAAAAGCTGGGCCCGGAAAAATGGGGAAAGGGGGAGCAAAACCGAAAAAAGGCTCGCGGGGATCAATTTCTTTTCGGGGGAAGGTGGTGTTTTCTTTTTCAACTCACGTGTGCATCCCTCCGCCTCGTCCGATCTGTCACCGCAGTCGTCGCGGCCGTCGCAAACCTGTTGTTTCAAAGAGAAACGCGTGTAGTGCGAGAAATTTGGGCATTATTCCTCTGTGTGTACCTGATCCAGTCTGATGCACGTGGAGCTCCTGCGGCACTGGAACTCTGATAGCCTGCAGTTTGAGGCCGGCGTGGCCATGAGGCAGAGCTGCATCAGGATCGCAGGGAAGAGGAGGATGAGGGGAGAGGAGGAGGAGGAGAGGGGACGGGGAAGCATGGTTCGGGTGGGGGTTGTTGGTGCTACCTGAAAACACGAATTAAGAAATATTTAAAACCCTGAAACATGAATTCGGAAGTTTTTCAGTAATGTTAAAAAGTAGACATACACGAAATGGTCTCCTTTTCTTCATGTCCAACATCTACGTACAGGACTCAATTCCCCGATCGTTTTCGCAAAAAAGTGTCGTCCATCACACCAGTCCATGCAAGATAAAGAAGTCGGGAAAGTTTCGTCTCCGCCGATCGAGAGAGCCGCTAACTTCCCCCACATTAAAGAGACAAGGACGAGGACGAGGACCGGAAGGAGAGGAAGAACACTTTTTTTGCTCCCCTCCCTTTCTCCCCTATGCGGTTGGACTATCCTCGCCCGCCAGAAAAGGAGGGAGGGGGCGAAATGGCACTGCGACACGACACCCAACCAACGACGACGCACGAAAGATAGAGTAAGGCAGAAGAGGGAGGACGGACATGAGCCCATTCCAAATGAGATCCTCCTCCTCCTCCTCCTCCTCCTCCTCTGCTCCCTCGTCTCCCCTTACAACCGGCGGCAACGCGTCTCTTACCCCTCCTACTTCCTCTCCACATCTCCAATTCCGCCATCCTACTTTTTTACACGGATGGTCTATACATACGTGGAGAGGAGGAGGAGGAGGAATTGGCGGGAAAATTTCCATTTAAGCCCTTTCTCCTTTTTCGAAGGCGGCGGCGGCGGAGGCTCTTCTTTCCCCCAAATTGTTTTTCTTCCCTCCTCCACCTGAACGGAAAACCGTTTTTTCTCCTTC
>JAAUXV010070709.1_pt1 | contig 12177 bp, 8 predicted proteins | sample 7278181 | NCBI WGS metagenome assembly JAAUXV01 (sample SAMN14350114, study PRJNA611818) | marine sediment metagenome | isolation source: surface marine sediment (2.1m) | place: French Polynesia: Moorea | collected 2018-08
CCCCGAGTCCCCCCCCCACCCACTCCTTCTTATCTTCTCTCTTTGCCGACGCCCCTCTGCTGCCGCGCGCGCTTTTGTCTTTGCTCCGCTCTTCTCTATTCCTCTTCCCTCCAACGGCTTCCGAAATGCCAATACAGGGGGTGGATACTTGGATCCTGTCCTTATGCCCCTCTGCTGCCGCACGCGCCTTTGTCTTTCACCGTTTCACGCCCTCCCGTCCCTTGCATCAAGAATAGGGGTGGGTCCGAACAGCTTTTTTTTCGAACTCCATTCGAACCGAGCTTCCAGATACCGAACTAGAACCGAACCGAATTTCCAACCTCGAACCTCGAACCGAACCGAACCGATACAAAACCAAACCTAACTCAAACTTTTTCTACATTTTTTTGCAAAAAAACCCTGATTTTGGCCAAAAAATCAGGCACCAATACGTAAATCTGATTGGAGCTTGCTACAATTCTGTGATTTTTTTTCAAAAAAAAGTTTCATAAAGGAAAAATTTTCTGGTTCGTGAACTAACTCTCGAACTTCAAACTTCTTCGAACTTAAAAAATCCGGTACAAAATCTCGAACTTTCGAACTCGGACTAAGTTCGGACCCACCCCTAATCAAGAATCGACATGCAGGCAGGGGCCAGGGGCCAGGGAGGACGTCGGAGACCGGCAACAGCCTGAATTTTTTTAAAAAATGCATTTTTTTACCTTTTTCTCAAATTTCACAACTTTTATAACTAGAGTACGCTCGATAGAAAGATTTCCAAGACAATAGAAGTAACTTTTGAATACGTCATCGTGAAGGACGAATAATCAACCATGATTTATACTCACGTACAATTGTCGACATTTTCAAAGCTTGGACTATATATTACAAAGAGAGATTGATACATCATAGAGGTCCTGGGGTGGCCCAGTTGGGCCCTAAGCGCCCACTAGGCTAGCCTGCCGGCAGGCCAACACCCCGAAATGTGTGTCCCCACACACAGGGGTGTCTGACCTCACCTTTTTTTTGATCAAAGCCATCAAAGCCTGGAATCCAATCTTAATAAACTTTGACTTTGTCACTCCCCTCCGTGCCCTCCGCGCAGGGAATGTGTTTACTGATTACTTGCAGGAAAGGAGAAAGGCACTGCATCGTTACGGCAATTGATCTCCTTTTTCCATGCGACCCTTCCTTCTTGTGCTCTTATTTTTCTTCCCCACTTCACAATTTACATTCAGAATCCAAGTTACATCGGCGGGGTTTGTACAGTATCTGGTAGCCAAGTAGGAAAGAGAAGGACGGAGAAAAATGAGAAATGAATAAGATTTTTATGCAGTGCCGTCCGATAGAAATTCATCGATGCAAGTCAAAAAAATCTGTCGAACAAAGCAAAATAAAACCAGGGATTTAAAAGATGTCGTTTTTTTTGTCCGGCCACGACCACGTGATTGCCGCCTGGTGCTGGCGAGTTGGGGGTGGGGGGGGGTGGGAGGCAAAGACCATGGACATGGCGAGTGATAACAACATGGAAAAAGAGGAAGGGGTGTGGGTGGGATTACGAACGAAGGTGGGGGAGAAAGAAGAGACAAAGACTAGGGACAAAAAGGATGATGTCCAATAAGGAAGAGTGAAACAAGACCGGACCTTATCTTGAAAGAATTAGTCAAGGCTGCCAGTCCTCCTTCCCAACTTGAAAATAACTTTTCAACCTCATGTGTGGTCTCCGAGACTCAAGGTATAGTCAAAATATTTTCCAACATTCATATGCATTATACAAAATCTCAGTACCCCAAAGCACAATTTTTTTTTTAGATCAAATTAGCTTTTTTGGAAGTACCCGCCGCATATCATGGAACAAAATTCGTTCTTGTTTTCCCAGAAGAAGTTGGCTGGGACAGGAGAGGCGAAGACTAGGAAAGACTAGGAAAGGGTTGAACTAATGATAGCAAAAAGACAGGAAGAGGAAGAGGAAACACGGAATACATGGTCATTGGTCAGTCCTTATCTTATATGGCAACGAAAACTAGTTTCTGTTCCGACGGAAGGAGTGGGGTTGTGCTCGAAATCACTCATCACTCGACGACCGAAGGCAACAGCGACAACATGGACGAGGTGAGTTTTTAAATACTACAAATTGGACTTTGATTTCTCTCAAGAAGACCAACGGCTTTAGACGTCATTTGACGATTGTTATCTAAACTCTTTTCTTTTAATCCCAACAGGTAGAAATAATCTTCGAGGCCCCCGCGGAGGTCGAAGTCATCGGAGTACGCTCCCCGGACGTGGAGATCGTGGCCGAGGTTAGGCGGGGAGGCGGCGGGGCCGGGGCAGCCGCCGCCCAAGAGGATCGACGATCAAACACCGACGAGAGTCGCGCTGAAGAGGCTTTCCGAAAGGTTCTGCCTCTGCTTCAGGGAATCCCAGGCGCGGATCTCCTATCCCTGATGAGGTGCAGCACCCGGCTGAGGGAGCTCGTCACCGACGCCATCAAGAGGGGGTGGCAGCGCTGCGCGAGGTTCAACGCCCGTCCTGTCATTGTCACCGTGGAGGCAACCGAGAGGAGAGCTGAGTGGGTTCCCGACGGCGTCGCCGACCACCCCATCGCGCAGGTAAAGTGTTTATCAACATTATTACCATTTTATTTCATTTTTCTAATTCATCTGGACAAAATTCGGCGATTGGGAAAAAAAATACTTATAAGCGCAAAAGGAACAGATGTGATTGCCGTGATTGCCGTAGATTTTTTTTATTGTATGGGACGAGTAGAGAGAGAGAGAAAGAAAAATTCCCCGGTCCCTCCCCACCCCCTTTCACCTTCCCCTACTTGCAGGCGCTCAAGAGCGAGAAGAGCCCCCCAACTGTGAAGAGCTTCTTCCAGTCCGTCGCCCGGGGGAGTGTGCTCTTCACCAGAGGCCTCCGCATCGGAGGACTGGAGCGCCCGGTGCCAGAGGCCAACACTCTGGTGGCCCCCGACGGCAGCCTGTACGGATACATGACGATGATGCTGGGGGGGCGCTGGACCCTATCAGCATTCAAGACCAAGGTATGTATGTATGTATGTATGTATGTATGTATGTATGTATGTATGGGTTTATTCGAGTAGTAGTGATGGTACAGGTTACAGACTCATAATTGTTAAATCATTCTACTCAGGAGGGGAGAGATAACAGTAGGTGGGCGTGGGGTCGGCAACTGGTAGAGGGATCAGCCAAATTTGGGAAGGGGGGGGGGATAAAATAAAACTGGAAAGTTTTCTTGATAGCCGCCGAATTTTGCAAATTTTGGCAATTTTGATTTTTGAACAAAGTCATTTTTATTGGCCGCCTCCGGAGTGCAACAAGTTAGAGGAGTAGTACGTGCCCACCTATGGGAGGGATATCTCCAGTGACATGTTTTCACCACCCCCCACCACCCCCACCCCTTTAGGTTGCAGTTCAGAGGGTGTTTCCAAGTTCAAAGTCATGTTTCCAAGTCTATTTAGTAGAGATTTTTATGTGCAGCAGTAAAAGAGGGTTTAAGGCCTTTAAAGTTTTAAGGTTTTTCTTTTTTTCTTATTTTTTTTTCAAGGTGGACAGGCAGACCATCGCCTGGAAGAAGGAGCTGTGCGAGGATCTCCCTCCGTGCCCCTTTGACAACCCCGTGAGGGCCTCCGTGGTTGCAGGGGGAGGGGACCTGTACCTCATCTACCTCTACGCGGACTTGGAGGACTCCAGGTCGGAGGAGTCGGCGACCTACAAGATCCAGCGCCTGTCACAGCTGACGGGCAACGTCCGGTCGAGCCAGACCATCCGCGGGAACCGACTGGCAGAGTTCCACCTCGATGAGGCCTGCCGCCCGTCGCACAGGGACGGCAGCGACATCCTCCTGGGGGAGAGGTGCGAGTACACCGAAGAGGCTGCGCACCTGACAGTGTTCAGCTTTGACCTCGGGGTCACCAGGAGCAGGAGGGCCATCAAAATTCCCCCCGGAGACGAAAGAGACGACGACGAGTGCACTGTGGCCCACATCTCCTTCTTCCAGGAGTACTGCGTCCTGCACATCAACAAAAAATCCGAGGGGGAGCAACACTCCGTGGTCCTGGCCATCTACAGCATCTCCCGTGGGCACGCGGGAGACCTGAGGAGGGTCCACGCCAGGTACACCATCCCGGATACCCGCTTCATCGCGCCCCTAAGGGACTCCCCGGGCACCTTCGTCCTGGAAGAGGTCATGGAGCCAGAATCCGAGCCAGAATCCGAGCCAGAATCCGAGCCAGAATCCGAGCCAGAATTTGGTAAAACGGCCCTCTGCCTCCTCTCCTACCCCAGGAACCTCAACTTCCTGTGGGACGTCTTCTTCCCCCACAGGGAGGAGGCCCAGCTTGAGGTGGTGGCCCCTCCCTACCTGGAGGGATTCAAATGATTCGAATGACTCGGCATGGTTAAAAGAAGAGAAAAAGAGGTAGAATGAATCGATTTATTAATGATTGTGGAAAAAAACCAGAAAAGCAACAAAAAAAAAACCAGGTACCGAACAACAATTAAAGCCAAATTCAAGCAAACGAATAAGTATTTTGATTATGTAGGGGAAAAAAATTGTTACTGCGATTGTCATTTGCCTCGGAAGAAAAAAAAACCATGTACACTCCGCAAATGCGGAGGATGAGTTTGAAATAAATCCCACCTCCACTCCAAACTTCTATTCCTTTTTCTTTTTTTTATTCGTCCGCATTTACGACACGACCTCGAAATGTCCGCAAATGCGGGAGACGGCACTTTTTGGCCCTTTTTTGAGCACTGGGCACCCGTCCTTCGTAAATCCTCCGCATTTGACCCAAAACCGGAGGATTTACGAGGGACCCGTAAAAAGCGTACAAAGGCGGAGGAAATACGGGCTCCGTGAAACCTCCGCATTTTAGACATTTTCAGGGGAAAGAAACTCCGTGAAATTTGAAAAAAACTCTCGAAATGCGGAGGTTTACAAGGGGGAAATTCTCGTTGGGTGGAGACTCACCCGCCGCAATTTCCCCGTTTGACGGATTGCTTGTTCAAAGACGGAAGATCATCTTAGATCCTTCAACTCTGCTTGAAACGGATGGAAGCACTTTTAAAGGGAGAAAAGCGCAAAAAAGAAGGTGAAAAGAGCTTTTGAGTTTGGAGGTCGCTTGCACGGCCGCCGGGTGTATTACCGGTATGAGGGGGATCGAGGAAGGAGCAATGGTCCATAAAAGCGGGCGAGGGAGGGGGATCCCCCTCCCCCTCGCCCCATTCACCTCTTTTCCCGTCTCTTTCTCCCCTAAGCCCTTTCTTCTTCTCTCTTTTCCGACGCTGGCAAAAAGTCATCACCGTGCCGCCATGGCGACGGCACTAGAGGTGGGGTCGATCCAGACTCAAGCCTCAAAACATGCCGAGCAGATTCTATATTTTCTCTGTTGTAGGTAACTGACAAGTGGAACCTTGCCACCAAAAATACCCGAACGGAACCCGACTAAAATATTTCGAACTCGTGGTTATCCCTAGTCCATGCCGTCTCGTTCTCTTTTCCCGTAGCCCATCAAAGAGGACCTCTCGGCGCTCGGCGAGTCATTATCAGACTAGTCCAAGATTCAACGATATCCACATGTCCAATTATTGGGCACGCCGATAGAAAAGGTGATGCGACGATTTCCTCACTTTGAGAAAAGTATTGTGTTTGTAACCCAGCATCATTGTTGAATCCCGCTCTGGGAGCCGCTGGTTGTGATCATCATCGTTATCTTTTGCCGGTGTGAGAAGGAAAAGAAAAAAAGAGCTTTGGAGCAAGAGAAGAGAAGGCTATAGGAGGAAAGGGCTGCAAATTGGGACACGCGGAAGGAGCACCGGCCGCCAAGCTGCCATATAAGACGACCATAGAAATTTAGCACCCCTAGTCAATGGGGCAATATATCCAAAAAGGGGGGGGGGGAGAGAGAGAGAGAAGGCGGTCTCAATGGCCTTTGGGCCTTTATGTTTAAGGAAAGAATTCTCACTTTCGCTGTAAAAATGAGCTGGTGTTGAGAAAATTGGACATTCTGTCTAGGGAGGTGGGGAAGAAAAGGAGGTGAGAAGAAGGGAAGTGAGATAGCCGAGACAAAAAAAACCTTCCTCTTTCCTCTCCCTCCGCTACTGTCTCTCTGTCCCTCTCTCTCTCTCTCTCCTACGGTGGTCCTCCCCTTCCGCTATAAACAGCCTCTCCTCCTCTTCCCCTTTCCTCCTCTAATGGCCACTCTCGTAATATTTTATTGGGCCATTTCTTCTTTTGGGTTGTGGGCTCGAGAAGGGAGGCCGCGTGGGGAGGCTCGAAAGTGGCAACATAAGGGAGGTTGGGGCCGAACTAACTGGGGAGATGGTGGGAGGGAAGGAGGAGGAGGAAGAGCCCCCTCATTAGAGAAGAGAAAGGGGGAAGGAGGAAGGAGGAGGAGGAGGCAGCTGTCCAAATCATTTGTTGCCACAGCCTTCGCCGACGGGGCTTTTTGTGCCGCCTTGAGGGTCGAGGGTGGGGGAGGTCCTAAAGAGATGTGTTGTTGCCCTGCTCGCTCCTTCGTCCTTGCCCTGACGAGATTTCATCACTAGCCCCATCTTGCCCAACCCCCCCTGCGCTCAGTTCCCGTAAAAAGAAAAGGTTTGCTACGGGTTTTATTTTCCCCCGTCCCCCTCTCGACATTGCCTCCGACGCCGCCTTTCGACTTATCTCTGGAATTGCGGCTCTTTTGCGGGGCTGCCGTGGAAACTGCGCGACAATTAGATGGGGAAGACGGGAAAGGTACGTGGAAAAGATTTCAGCAATGCCGACTTCTACTAGCGTGCCACAAACATTACTCGGCGAACCCCTCTACCTATGCACCCTGGCATTGAGTGAGAGAAGGGGAAGATATCTCCTGTGCGTAGTAAAACAACGGCGGCTCAAAGCGCCCTCATCCCCTCTCCTATCCTGGTTTTTCACCTCCTCCTCCCCCATTTCACTCCTCCTCCTCCTCCTCTTTCTCGCACGGATGCTTAAGCACACACACTTTACCACTGTTCCCGCCTTCTTCTTTCCCCTCCCCTCCCATTCCTCCTTCCCCTCTTTTCCCACCTCTTTCGACTTTTCGTTGGGGGAGGAGGAGGAGGGGAGAAAAATCACTGCCGTCATAAGAGCCGGGAAAGGAGGAGGAGGAGGAGGTGTCGTCTCGCTCTCCCCTTTTTCTACCACCACCCCAAAGTTGGTGGGAGGCGTCACCGTTCCCTCCCCCCTACTTTTAGCTTCCCCTTACTTCCTCGTCCCTGGTATGGGTTTCAGAGAAGATTGAAGGCACTCCTGTTTGCGTACAATTTTGTGCTGTATTTGATGTGCTCTATTTTCGTGGATGCTGCTTTTACTTTTAGCTATGATTGTGGATGTGTGGAAGGAAGCATTGTGGAATCTTCCTCACTATATCCCCTTGTGGGAACAACGTTTGCATAATCTCAGAATATTGCCTCCAAGAAAAAAGGTGAGGTATGAAAATCAAAGAAATATTCAACCTCCGTCGAGATGTTTTCGACATTTTTGTTTGGGGATAGAATTCCACCTTCTTTTCTTCCCTATGAGTCTATGCTCTTAAACCGTATCCAAAACCTTACAACCCCCATGTTTCCACGCTCCTCATAACCCCCGTCTTCCACCCGCTCCTCCTTTTTATTCCATTCCCATAACAGCCCAACCAAACGACCGACTCTTCTTCCCAGTTCTAACCCTCCCCCCTCTCCGGATTTCTACCCCAAAAGACAATCTCTTCTGGCTTTCTCTATCTATCCATATCTATACAGTAGTACAGAATACTTCTTTCCCGCGCAGTGCTGCATGTGCCAAGGCGGGCGGATGATGAAATATCGTTTTTTATCACGGAGAGTACAGAAATCCGGAGAGAAAATAGGGAAATGGGCCGCCGCCACAAAGGAGAAGAAGGGAGAGAAAGAGGAAGGCAGAAAGAAAATCGGATGGCGTCGTTCCATTTTTCTCCCTCTTGATCCTCCTCCTCCTCCTCCTCTCCCCATCTCCCCCTCCGCTTTCATCTCGCTCCTTTTTTCATTTTTTGACATTTATATTTCTCCTCCTCTCCTTCCTTTTCTGCTACTCCCGGCGGGCGAGGCCGCCTCCCTTCTTCCCTCCATGTGTGTGTGGTGCAATATGGCACGCAGCCCCCGAAGAGCGAGGAGGAAAAGGGCCGCCGCCTCCCTTTTGCCCCCTCCTCCTCCCTTCACACACAACAGGCTGCCATACGTCGCGCCGGGAGGGAGGGAGCCCCAAAAAGCGAAACCGAAGGGACTTCTCTATTCCCCCCTCCACACCCCCTTTTTCAGAGGATGTCATACTCGGGCTGAGATTTGGGTCACGGCGGCGGAGGCGGCGGCGGAAGGCCGAACCGAAAAAAGGGCGAAACTGACTTCCTATACAATTTTTGCGAGAAGGAAAATCAATCCATTTAATTTTCCAAATGAAAAAAACCGCCACATTCTCGCATATTTCTGACTGCGTCGCGTTGGAGACACATGCCGTGAATTTTTTAAAGCATAACTCTTTTCCTCCCTCCTTCCCCGCCTCTTCGCTTCCTTTTCTTTCCTCTGTGTACCGTGGCTTCCGTCCCCTCACTCCTTTAAACATGACCCAGTTTTTGCTTTTCTTCTTCTTCTTCTCCCGCCTCCTTCCTCTCACCCTCGAACAAGAAAGTTTTCCATTTCTTCTTTTCTTTGGGTTGGGGGGGGAGGTTGGTTGGTTTTCCCCCTTATTCGAAAGGCAATCTCGAAGAATCAATCCCTGCGCAAACATTAGGCTGATCAACCCGAAGGGGGAAGAGGTAAGAAGAGAAACAGAGGAAGAACTTGCGGTGACCTCTTTTTTCCCGAACAGGCAAAAATCCCGGTCGTGGATTCTTCCCATTCCCCCCTCTGCGAATGCATTAAAATTCCTTTCGCCTGCATGACATCATTTTTTGGAGAGTCTTCCTCCGTTCGCCGCCGCCGCCGTGGTGGGGGTGCCTAAAAGGGGGCCAGACGGCGGGGGAAACCGTCGCTCGGAGTTATTCAGGAGCTGAACTGATACCCCCCTCTCGGGATTAAGTCAAGCACCTCTTCCATACCACCCCACCTAGCTAGCCGTATTATAGTACAAGCACGGCACTGCACCAATCCCACCATTCCGCTATCTAAGGTACTCTCCCTCGTGGGTGGTGCATAATTATGCAAAAACAAGGTAAAACTTTTTTTGCTCGCTTTTTTTTGCCATGCTTTTTGATGCCTATTTTACGATGACATCCTCAAAGTATTGTTTCTGACTGCTGCGACACATCGATGATAATACCGTACTACCTTCATACACACAACTGGACTCTGTTGATATTTTTCTTGCCACCGCCCCACTGAGCACCCTTACGAGAAAGGGGTACAAGCAAAAATGGAAGGAAGGGGGATGAGGGATTCAGCGCGTGTTCCCCCGCGCGGCCACCTCAGGCGCCCACCCCTCCACTGCCCCTACTACGTACCTAGTACACTGTACTAGGTATAACTTATAAGAATGGAGGCAGGATAAGGCCCCTCCCTTTGTCCCCATGTAGTACTGCACTGGAAAGGGGGAGAGGAGTGAGTCCCCTTCTCTCCCTCCTCTTCCTCCAGTTTGTACGCAGAAGAAAGAAGCCACCCCTACTCTCGCCTTACGTTTTTTGTCGAAGCATCTCAGTCCACAACTTATTGACAAGGCCCAACAACGAATGACAAATCGTGGAAGAACTTTGTCGCCATTGGTGAAAGCTAATGGTGGACAGATCAACCCTCTCCTTTTTTTCCCTTTTTTTCCTTCTTGTTTTTTTCCTCCTGCCGTTCGGCGGCCCTTCTTCCCCCTGTGGGCAGAATAAGGAAGTGGTGTGTAAAAAGGAACGGAAGGAGGAAGTGAGATGATAGCGGCGACCACGTTGGACCTCCTTTCCTGTCTCTCTCTCTCCTTCTCCCTCTAACGCTGCGAAATTCTCCGCTCGTTTCTCCGCGGGAAGAGGGAGAGGAGGGGGGTTTGACCCACTTTGCGGCGGAGTCGGCGACCCTTTTTCGATGCCGCCGCCGCCGTTGTGAGCCCCGCGGCCATATGATGAGGGGGGGGGGGGGCAAAAGGGCGGTAGGGTCCAAACTCTAAAGGGGGGGAAGCCAAAAACGAGGGAGGGGGGGTGGAAGGGTTTGGGCGTGGCCTGAGGGTGGAAAGGCGAGCGACGGGGTCGATGCTGCACGTACCCATTTCTACGTTGTGATGAGATCAAAAAGTACTGCAGCAGTATTTCCCCCTCCATTCATTTTCTGGTCCATATTCAGCCCCTTTTTGTCCGCCGCCGCCGTTTCGTAGTTTTCTGTGGCAGCGTCAAAGAGGAAGAGGATGGCTCCCTTGGCATGGCAGGCAAGAAGGAAGAGGGGGGATCTACCCACAGTGGCAGGGAGGGAAATGGGGAGGGAGGGCAGCCAGACGAGACGCGCCCATGAATTATTAAAAAGGGCCGCGCCGAGAGGAGAGAGGGAACGGGGGGATGACAGTGACAGGAGGAGGAATTCACCAAGAGTTGCAGCTCGATTTCTGTACAGTTTTTTCTTGGCATCCTTTTTGGAGGAAAAGCGGTGAAATTGCCCTCCGATCCTCTTCCGCGATGGGGGAAAGAATGATGGCGGGCGCATCTGGCAAACACGAGAGGACGACGACGACGACACGTCTCTCTCCTTCGGTATAGCGCTGCTCCTCGACGATCCGTTCAACGAGTATAGCGTAACAACAATGCCCCCGTGGAGTCGTCGTCGTCGGCGATGGAGGGGAATAGAGGAAGAGGAAGAGGCACCCGCGAGGATTGTTTAGGACATTCCGCTCTCGCTCTCTCATCAGAGCCTCCATCCAACGAGAGAAGGTCGTTAAGGTCGCCTCTTCTCTCTCGTTGCCTCGTTGCCTTGCTGCTACAAGTTTGAAGGTGAAGGCCCTCCTCCTCCTCCTATTCCTCTTTGCCCATCACGTCTTCCTCGTCCTCACCATCATCCCTTGCTTGGGGGAGGGGGGGGGGGGTTGGAAAGGGGGGAGATTTGGTGCGCGTTGCAACTACGTAGAGCGGGATTTGCAGAAGATGCCTTCAAACAAAAGAAAGTTTTTCGTCTCGATAGGGAGTAAATATGCCGGTCCACTATACGTCTCCTTTCAAATTAGCTAAATTGTTTGGATAGATCACGTACAGTAGATCTTGTGGAGCAAACTGGCGAATCCCGCACTCACCCACTCTCTGCCCGCCCAAATCCCAGGGATGTTTGTCTCCTCCTCCTCGTCCCCGCTTGCCCCCAGGGCGAACGAGGCCGGAGAGGGAAAGTCCTTTGCCGGCCACTGGCAGGAAGCAGGAGGGAAGGGAAGAAAGCCAGGAAGGAAAGGGGACCAAAACTTTTGCCTGATTACCTCAATCAGTAAAGCCCCCTACCACCCTTTCCTCTAACCCCATCCCCCCCCCTCGGCCCCTGCTCTCCGAATCTGCAGAAAACGGGGTTAAGGGTGATCGGATGGAGGTCGAGTGGGAGGGGGTTTCCCCCTCCCCCTCCATTAATGGTTCGGCATTAGTCTGATGACCCCGCTGGAGGAGCAAGGGGAGCAGAAAGGAGGGGGAAAGGCCTTACATTTCGGCCTCATTTTTTTGCAAGTCAAGCCATGGGGTATAAATAAGCTAGTCTCTTTTGAATTTAAAAAAATTAAGTGCAATGTCTAGTTTTGGCAAACTAGAGCCTCGCGACGCGTCCTCGGTGATCGGACATTTATCAGAAATGTCGATATTGGATTTTCAATCTCGTCGTCCGAGAGCTTTCTCTCTGCCCACCCAGATCTCTTCTTCAAAGCGGGATCAAATCAGCGCTGGTCGGACGGGGAAGGTAAAGTTTTCGCTCTCGCTCTCTCGCTCCGCGTCTTACCTGAAATTCAAAGGAGGGAAAACGGTTGATCGCGATGATAAAAACAATCATGGACAAAATTGGAAATGGCGTGAGTTCGCCAGATTTTTCCCTCAGTCCCTCCCCAGATATTGTTTTTGAACAGGGCTTGTTTTTTTCCCTTGGATTTCCCCCTCCCCTCTCTTACGGGAAAACGGATTATTGGCAAAGGAATGGAACTGGGGGGAAAAGGGACGCGGAGGGGAACGAACGTTTCTTCTGAGCTGAGGGGAAGGTAAGGAGAAAGGGGTGGGATATA
>JAAUXV010120100.1_pt1 | contig 12155 bp, 18 predicted proteins | sample 7278181 | NCBI WGS metagenome assembly JAAUXV01 (sample SAMN14350114, study PRJNA611818) | marine sediment metagenome | isolation source: surface marine sediment (2.1m) | place: French Polynesia: Moorea | collected 2018-08
AGTTATGAGGGAAGCGAAGGAACGAAACTTTTTTTGTCGTCTCTGTCCTCTTTTGGGCCCAACCAAAAGAAAGAAGAAAAGCCACCCAAAAAAAACCCTTTTCGTATGCACGCTTTCGTCTGAGGGAAAAGATGTCTTTTTTAACAAGAAAAACTGGAAAATGTTGAACCCTTTTCTTTCTTCCACAGTGGAACGGCAGCCTTACTTTCCACTTTGAGTCTGAGCGCGACTTCGGGACTGACTACGGCATCTGCTGCTGGTTCACGCCCCAGTTCAACTTCACCCGCATCACCGAGGTCACCAGGGCGAACGGAAGGGAAGAGCCCGACTGGGGGCACTGGTTCACAAGCATAGAAAAGGTCAGGAGACACTTTTTTGGGTCCGGAATAAAAAGGGAAAGTAGTTGCAACAGACACAACAGTGACAAAAGAGCTCAGCATCTGCTGCAAATATCTGTTAGCCACCACGCGAGTTTGTTTTTCTGTACGTTTGGCAATTAGACAGGTTAATTGCTTGAAAGGTGGTTGGTCTGTTGATTCTCCAAATGTCCATTTTTTCGCGCCTCTTTTGTCTTATTTTTCTCGGCGGCGCCTTTTTTTCACACCACGGATAAGAAAAAGTTTGGCCCTCGAAGAAAAAATGAGTGGAGTAAAAAAGAGAAGAGAGAATCTTTCCTCCCCTTTAGGAAATCTGGTGGGCGGGTAAAAATGTAGAAGAAGGGAAAAGAGAGATGTTTTCCTCCTATACAGTGGTAGAAAGAAGAAGACGGGAGAGGAGAAAAAAACTTTTCCGATAAATTGTCGACGACGTCGTTGAGGAAAGAAAAAAGTTTTTTCCTCTCTGTTCTTCCTCGAGTGTGTTTTTGCGGCACTGGTGGGTTGGGGAAACATGCAGGGGGAGGAAATATTTTCGCGAATTTGGGAAAAACCAATGAGGGAAACTTTTTCATCTTGCCCCCATCGAAAGGAGGAATCGGGAAGATGGGAATCATTTTTGAATTCAGGCTTTCGACGAAAAAAAATCGTTTTTTCCTTAGAACACTCGGCCCCAACGTTCTATGCTATCACTCAATTTATCACTCAAAAGAAGTCGGCCTGAAAAGTTGTTGCCTGCATGCAAACTCGTTGCGTTGGATGTATTACAGCAAGGCATTTTTTGTGCATGCGCCGTCACGTGCTTTCCCGCAAAAAAGGGTTTGGGTTAGGTATGGAAGGATGACCTTCAAAATGTGCACTGGCTGGGAAAGAAAGAAATGGAGGTTTACCCGAGAAGGGAGAGAGAGGAACAAGGGCCCCTCTTTGCAGGAGAAACCCTTTTCATGCGGGCATCGGTCCAACCCATTTCCCGCAAAAGAAGAACGTATCAGTTACTTCGCCTTGTTACAAAATCGTGGGAAAACATCCTGTTTTATTTTTTTCAGGGCGCCAAGACTGGCAAGGACAACGGCTACACAATGCTGCTGGACATTGAGAGTTTCGACTACAAGTTCTTCAACGAGGGGAGCGAGGGGCTCAAGGTCGCACTCGTGCACCACTTGGTGAGGAGATGTCGTCGATTAATTCTAAATTTTCACGTACAAGCCTCCTTTTTCCTTTCAATTCAGGACATGCCTATAATGCGTCAGATCGGTTTCCACATTTCCCCCGGGACTGAGAACCAGTTGGCGGTCACGCCCACGCTCATATCCACTTCGGAGGTAGGTGCAGTAATGCAGAGGTCAAACAAATTACCATTCCGCGCACATCGATTTCCCCCGGACGATGATCGAGTAAAGTGGTGTGATCCAGCAGAACATTTTTGGTGGGGGAAAGCGGGCCCTTCTTGTACGCACGTCAGTTAGCGAAGCTAGAAAGGCAGGCGGGACGAATTTATGACCTACCTCCATCCCATAATATCCTCTTCCTTTTCTCCTCCCGTTTCTGGGTCTGTGCCTCCCTCCAACCTCATTCTCATACGCCACATCAACGATCTAATGCCTTTTCTTCCCCCACAAATTCAATGGAGTAACTTCCTTTTTTTTAAAAAAATGGAGGTTTTAAAGGGAAAAGCAGTGCGTTCGTCTTCTTTTCCCCTGTAGCACGCCATGGACCGTTTCTCCCCCGAGCAGAGGGACTGCTACAGCGAGGACGAGATCTCGCTAAAGTACCTCCCCAGGAGCCACGGATACAGGTGATTTGTTTAAAAAAATTAAGGAAATTGCAACGAAATTTGACAAACTAGGTACGAGATGAGCAACTGCCTGTTCGAGGCGGCCTTCGAGCACATCCTGCAGGAGTGCAAGTGCTTCCCGGGCTTTCACACAACCACAGACGAGATCGTTAAGACGAATTACTCCATATGCCAGGTGAAGAACAATAGTTTCCCTATGTTTTTAAAGCAAAAAAAATATACTTTTAAAAAATCCTTTTCTATTAGGGAACTGACATTATGTGCGTCAACGAGCTGATGAACAAGATGGGCCAGTTCGATCACGTAGAGTACGAGGTGAGTTCAAATTCCTTGTTTTGTTACGAACAACATGTCAAACACCCCCGTGCTTCGTTTTTATCAGGGCCGTCTTTTGAAGTGCCGCTCCAATTGCGAGGACCAGATCAACTCTGTGTTCGTGACCTCCTCCGCCTACCCGAACAAGCGCGTCTTTGTCAGGCGACCAGAATTCTGCTACACCCTGTCCCGCCTTGCTGACAAGTGCGACTCCTTCAAGCGTCGCCCGCTGGAGAGGGCATTCCCGGGGATATGTCAGGCGCTCGACGAAGGAGGGCTGGGGGACAGGGTCAGGGCGCAGGGCTGCCACGAAGAAGTACAACATAGAAGGGATTGTGTTCTTGTTGTCGCTATTGTCTTATAATCCCGTGATTTCAGCGCTCCCCCCGCGGCACCCAGCAGATGTCCCGTCCCTACCCGTGGGAGGAGGAGGCGAGCCGTCGCCGCGTCCCAGGCTGCAGGGAGGAGGACCTGCTCAGGTGGGACGTCAGCGGGAGGCACTTCCCCTCCTCTCCTCCTTCTTCCGCGGAGGCATCGTCTTCGCCTTATTCGTCCGGTAGGAACAGGAGCGGAGGGAGGCTGGGGAGGAGGAGGAGGTGCGAGCTGGAGGAGCTGGTGTGGGGATACGCAAGGAGAAACCTAGCCATGCTAAACATTTTCATAAAGGTAGGGAATTTTATTGAAACAAACAAACATACTCTTCTCAAATTGAAGGTTTTTTTTAAAAAAATAATTTGAATGCAGGACCCTTACGCCCGCCGCTTCCTGAAGGACGTTAAGACTACTCGAACGTCGTACATCGCCAACTCTGGCGGAATCCTCGGACTATGCATGGGCTTCTCCCTCATGAGCGCCGCGGAGGTCATTTTCCACTTCGTCGCAGGGCTCTTCCCAAGGTTCGCAGACGCGGGGGCGGCTAAGAAGAATAAGTAGGGTTGAATTAATTTCCTTTTCATCAATCAGTTTTAAATGGGGAATTTATTGTCGTCGTCAGATCTAGCGGTACCCGCCGCCTGAGCCGCTCCAGCTACCGCACCCGCACCCAGCGCAAGAAGCACATGGCGGACGAGGCCTCGGAGGCCACAGAGGACGAAGAGGCCAGAGCAATAGGGGAGGGGACGGCTCCAGAAGAGGAGGAGGAGGAGGATTCGAGCTATGCCCAGTTTCGGCGAGCGGCACCCAACGGAAGGAATCGGTGGCAATACCCTCCTCCTCCTCCACCACCGACACATCCACACCACCAACAGCATCAACAGCCGTACCTCCGCCGCCGCCGCCACTACTGCTACGTCCACGGCAGCGTCTCGGTAGAGGAGTCTATGGTCACCCTCGTCCCCCCGCCACCGCCGCCACCTCCACATCCTACGGACGGCTGCGCGGTACACGGAGGATTCACCGGAAGGCCACCTTCCTCCTCCACCGCCTCCTCAAACCCCGGCTGCGGAAAGGACTACTGGTCGCAAGAGAGGTTCATTTGAGCGATTGCGCGAATAAAAAACATTTGTCAGAGTTGTTATTCAGAGGCGCTGTAGCAAGCGCGATTTTAGCCAAAGATAATAGACCTTTACACGTACCGTCGGCAATACAAATTATAGTGAAGAAGCAGGTAGAAATCTCTGGTAGAATTTGGCGCGTTTGACAGAGGAAAGTGTTGTTGGGCTACAGTTACGTAACTGCAATGTTATCTGTTCGCGTACGAAGAGAGGAGGAAGAGGGTAGTGTACTCGGACACACTCCCTCGGTCGGTGTCGGTCCACCTCAGCAGACACCGCTGAAAAGCGGTGGAGACAAGGGTATCTGTCACAAGGGGTCATCTGATAATACATGTTTTGCACCAAGAAGCAAACTGCCGCTGCCTATGAAAAGGGCAGCATAGCGTAGCTACGGCACGAAGATTTGTTTGCTAGAACCGAAACGCCTGTGTATGGTACAAGTGCTGGTGCTGACATATTTAAGAAATGATATCCACCTTTCGCCGTTTTCTCGACTGCGCCCCTTGGTGGTTGGCTCCGGTGACGGTGCTCCTCCTGTGCCTGCAGTACGGCCGGGCGCCGCCAATGGCAGGGAGCGCAGGGTTCTGGTGCCAGGACATCGAGTCGGGGAGGCTGGCAAAGTCATACAGGAGAGGGGAGGACGCCTTCCCGACAAAGTATGTTTTATTTGTGTTTTTTTTATAAAAAACATATTTGGCCTTTTTCTTGCAGGTGGCTTTTGATCGGCGGGCTGGTTCCACCTTTCTTTGTTGTGAGTTCTGTTATTTTTCCCTTATTTACTATGTGTGTACATTTTAAAACATACTGGTAAGAGTGCACGTAATTAAATGATCTTTTGGAGAGCTGCCGATATCATCAAGGTGATGTTGTGGGAGAAATGGCGATGGGTAAACTATCTTACTTGAAATCCACATATCATTAGTATTTTTTGTTGCTTCTTTTTTCTTGAATTATCGTTTTCACGATGGGGCGGTTTCCATTAAAGTAAAATGAAAATAAGTAATAGTATGGAAACATTTTTTTCGGCAGCCTCCTCCTCCTCTTCCGTTCTTTGTTTCTCGGCCATGAAATCGTCAGAATTTTCCGTCGTTCCTCCAGACACGGTCCAACTGCAAAACAACGGCGGTATACCAGTTAAATTTTAGCATGTTTCTTTGGCATCTCTGTACCTTTCCTTCGTGGGTCGGAGAGCTCCCTTTTCCTCCTCCTCCTCCTTTGTCTCGCCTCAGCATCATGAAGTAGCCTGGATTATCAGGCAACCTTTGGAATATATTTTACTAGTTTCGCAGAATCTCTCTCTCTCTCTCGATCGTATGGTGCAAATTCACTCCAACGGTTCGAAGACCTCCTCCTGCCCCTCCTTGTCAGTTCGCCCCGGTGGCCCGTCAATCGCCCCATTCCAGGCCATCCACATTAGTCCAAACAGCCCCGCGGTTGCCACTGCCAGAGCAGCCAAAAACACCTTGCAGGAGCAGGGCATCATAGCAACAGAGCCCATTCGGCTCCAGGGGGAGACTGAACAAAATTCGTCGACAAAGAAAGCCTTCCAGGGTGTTCCTTAGTTCCAAGTATCGGCAAATGGATTAGGAACTACTAATTTTGGAAGTTGGATGAAGTCACTTGCTAAAATTATTTTCGGACAAATCCTTCTAGTTGACGTTGGAGCTGACGCCACCTCCATCTTTTTTCAGTTCCTCCTCTTCGAATACTTGTCCCCTCACCCTGAGGCGGTCTCTTCCCGCCTCTCCCGCGCCTTCTCCTCCTCCCTCTCTCTCTACCGCGAGCACTGGACATGGGCGGGCGTCACCCTGCTCCTCAACGAGTTTCTCAAGACTTCGGTGGCCAGGCCAAGGCCGCACTTCCTCGAGACATGCCAGCCAAAGTGGGAACTTATTGACTGCCAGGCAAACGGAGGGTAAGAATTTAGGAAAAAATGGAATATTTTTTTGTATTATGTGTTGCTGGTGCAGTCTTTACTGATGCTGCTGTTTATTGTATCCGCCACTTTTGTTGTTGCTACTCACTTGTTCTCCTTGCTGCACCGCGTTTTTTGCCTCATCTGTTCTCCCCCCCCTGCAGCTTTGTCCCCTTCTCCGAGTCCCTGTGCGCCGGCTCTAACGCGGCCGACCCCTCCTCCGGCCACCCCAAAGCGATCTTCGACGCGGCAAAGTCATTCCCATCAGGCCACGCACAGTTCTCGGCATTCGTGTTCTTCTCGGTGGCCGTCGCCTATATTAAACGGAAGAGGCCGCGGTGGCTGGGCCTGATGGTGCAGCTGGGATTCCTTTCCTACTGGCTAGGCGCCTCCCTCACCCGATACACGGACAACCGCCACCACCCGGAGGACATCGCCGCGGGGGCAGCGCTGGGGGCAGCAACAGCAGCAGCAATGGTGCGAGCATGATTTTATTTTATGGTCTATCTTTTAGAAAACCGTATTTTTATTTTAGGTCTTTTGTCGGGGAAGCAGGGGTGTTGTCGGCAAAGGCGATGACGAGACTGCAAGAAAAAGCAAAGTTTCATGACAGGCGAAAACTCAAACAATTTTTGTCATTCAATGAAAAACATTGCTAGAAGCTGTGCACAAATCACAATATCGTGTCGTGTACCCATATCATAGTAACTGTGCTAAACTAACTTTGAATATTTGCAGACATTTTTCCAAACTATGGACGGCAATGTTGTTGCAACTCTCAACATATTTTTGCGCCATGCTCTTCGCTTTCTTGCCTAAGAGGAATTTAATTGTTCAGACAACAATTATACCGGAGGTCATGATCAAGTCCCTGCTAGTTCAGGTTGATTCTTTTGCTCCATGGATGTGTCCGTTATCTCTTTTTCTAAATTTCAAACCAGATCTGACGATATCTTTGAGTATAAAGAGGAGGCAAATATTTTTTTGAATTCAAGGTAGCAAGAAGACAATTTCATCGTTTGCTTCCTCTCCAAGAAAATCATCATGGAGAAGTCTTCCATTTTCTTCTTCTTTGTCCTCTTCGCTTGCGGGTTCGACCAGTCTTCGACACAGTGGGTGAGGTATTTTCGCTTTGAAAAAATAATTGTTTTTCTGCGAGAGTAAATAAGTTTCAAACATATTACTTGCTTTCTCAGTACAATGCGTACCCGTTCCCCCTGCCGGTGGACGACCTCTCTGTCCCGGTGGTGAGTCCAGAGTGGTGCCCGGAAGAACAGGTGAGGGTCGGATCGGGACAATGTTTGCATGTGCTGGACTTGACAAGCTTCCTGTTCCACAGCCCTGCTCTGGCGACTACTCTGAGGGTAGCGAGATCTACCCCCTTGTTGGTTGCTGCTGCGCAACCTACGGCCCGCAGACGGACTTTTACAAGTTCAGGTGCGAGGACGGGGAGTGGGTAGAGGTACAATGTTGGAAAATTTTGTCCAGTTTTAGTAAAATTGATATGGATACTTACATATGGATACTTCGGTATATAGGACCAGAGCGACAACAGGTTCAGGTGCCCGCAGTTCTGCCGCTACGAGATGACCGACTGATTCTACAGGAAAAAGATGTCCTTAAAAAGCTTTTTCCCTGTTACCAGCTGTGCGAAATAAACCCTTCAGAAAGAATTCTAGATGTTCTGGTCAATTTCGATCCTATCATCCCATGTGCCGGTGTTGGAGGAATTCTTCTTCATTTCATTTTTGAAGAGGAAAGTCTAGAGAGCCTTAAGGAACTTGGAAACTGACTGAACATTGGCCGCGGATGAAACTCTGTAGCTCTGTCTGCTTGGTTGTTTGCATTTTATTCTTTTTTTTTCTCGCACGACATTTAAACGCCCGCATCATGGCGATAGAAATAACAACTGATAGGGTTTTTGGTACTGCTGACGCGGTTTGGAGTAGGAATTGGAAGGATTTTTTGTATCGTTCGAAAAATCGACAACAACTCGCATGATTTCGATCACTGACATCACCATTTCTCTTTTCGTATCAGGTGGAGGCTGGCCTCAAATTTCCTAAAAGAGCCAGGCTTCCAGAGTTTCATGATTTAATATTATTTTGTTCCTCACGGTTTTTTCTCCTCTGTTCGATCACTACAAAGCCTTGATTTTCAAGAATGAATTTCTCCTCTTTTTGTAGCTGTTTTTGGAAGCATGCGAAAACATAAATTAGCGAGTGACTCCAAATTATATAAAAAAATTGCACGAAAATTGCAAATGTACGACCATTTTAGAGAGTCCATGGAAAGGATGTCGAGGTGAAAGAGAAATGTATGTCCTTCCTCCTCTCCCCTTTCTGTCTCAGTCTTTCCTTTTTCCTTGGCGACGGCAATCCAGATTGTCTTCCGGACGGAAGATCGACGATAACCGGCGCCCACTGCAGGAAGGAAGAAGGAGGGGAATGATGGGCTACCCGTCTTTGACCGACCCTGCCCGGGCGGGAAGGCCCTCGTCCGCTCACAGCGCCTGTCCCATCCAGACTCTGCCCTCTCCGGCGGAGAAGCGGAAGTCCCTCGGCGCCTCGAACACCAGAACGATGGTGGATCCGAAGGAGAAGTGGCCAAAGTCCTGCCCCCTGCGCATCTCCACCTCTCCCTCGGCAAAGTCCCTCTGGCTGAAGTAGAAGCTCCTCCTGGAGCATGCCGAGGCCATTGTGCACTCCCTTCGGACGGAGGCGGCCTGGTTGGTCCTCAGCTCGGGCTCGAAGTCGGCGTGGATGGATCCCACGTTGGTGGCGCCCACCGCGGTCATGGAGAAGAATCCGTGCCTCCAGCGCCCGAGCCAGGCCACGCGCTCATTCAGGTGGAAGAGGCCGGGGAAGGCGGACACCATGCCGGGCTTGACGGAGAGCAGCTCGCCCGGGAAGTGCCTCCGCCGCTCCACGCTCCAGTCCGCGGGGGAGTGGAAGCGGTGGTAGTCGCCGGGGGAGAGGTAGACCACCCACTGGAAGAGCCTCGTGCTGCCGTCCGTGTGGTGAAGGAGGGAGGCGCCGTCGCAGGAGGCGTGCACCCCTCGGTGGGCGCCATCGGGTCCTTCGAGGCCAAGGAAGTAGTTTAGGGAGTAGTGCACTCCCTTGACCTGCTGCAGAAAGCCTCCCGCGAACTCCCCCGAGTGCGTGACTGCGCCGTCTGATGGGGAGACGGCCTCTGCGTCGAGGGCGATGGGTCGGGCGCCAGGGCGGAGGCGACGGCAGAAGAAGTCCCCCAGGGAGCGGTACTGCCGGATGTCCGACCGCTCTGCCTCCTCCAGCCTGCAGCGGAAGAGGCGAGAGTAGATCCACACCAGGAGGAGGGTGAGGAGGCGGGGGGCGGAGTCGGCGTTGGCCAGGCGGCCCCAGTGGCGGGACACCAGGCGGAGGGGAAGGCGGCGGCACGCGCGGACGTTCCAGCTCACCTAGTTGGGGAATTTTGAAGTGTTATCATATAGTGAGGCATATTTTCATCCCACTATTGTCCCTCCGCAAACTCAGAACGACAGAACAAAGATTTTACATAATCAACATTAACTGCAAGTCCTCATCTGGAAAGAGCAGCATCAACAACAACAGCAGTAGTAGTGATAGTAGCAGCAGCAACAGCAGCAGTAGTAGCAGCAACAACAACAACAGCAACAGCAACAGCAACAGACAACAACAACAACAGTAGTAGCAGCAGTAATGACGACAGCAGAAGCAGAAGCAGAAACAACAACAGTAGTAACAGCAGTAGAAACAACAGCAGAAGCAGCTACAGCAACTGGTTACATTTTAATTAACGTACTACAAATAGTATAACATCTGTGCAGCAGTTCAATTACAAAACGGGAGCCCAGCTTGATTACATAAGAAAAGAAAAAGTAACTATTTATTTCTGATTGTGCTTACCACTGGCTTGACCCCATCGGTGAGCTGCTCGAGCAGCCTCTGGTCGCACTTCTCGCAATGCTTCTCGTGGCCACGGTGGAAGGGCTTTCCGCTCTTGTGGTGACCGTGGTGGTGATGGTGGTGATGCTTCCTGACGGCAAGTCCTCCTCCAGGACTGGCGGTGCTGTGTTTCCTCTTGTCCCTGCTGCTGGAGTAGAGGCTGATGCCGTAGGTACTCGGGTAGTAGTAGGCGGCGAACTTCCCTCCCCGCTCGCTCAGCCTGGTCCAGGCGATGAAGGCCAGGAAGGCGAGGGCCAGGCAGGTGCGGAGGTTGTAGTCGGTCAGGGGCTGGAGGGCGAACAGCATGGGCAGGCACAGCGGACCGGCCCAGGAGCTCCAAGAGCTTTCGCGCTGGAAAAAAAATAAAATCGTTCTATTTTTCCCATTGGTGAATGTGCATCTACAAATGTATGAGGAGTTCAAGCACGCATCGGTTACGTGAATTGGGCAACTTGGACATTTGGAGATCGTACAAAATCATCCGCCTTCACACGGCGTACGGCACATTTTGTAGCGTTACGTCTTGGGTTGTTGCGAGACGGAGGCGGCGGTTACTTGGACGTCGGTGAGCTAGAGCCTAGAGGGTTCTGTTTGCCTTATGACAGTACGTTTGTTCTTCGGCCGCTTAGAGATTATCTGAACAAACCGCCAGTCTGCAGATAAGGGAGGGGATCGCTCGTATTAGGGCTGGCGTGATGCTCGAAGAGGCTCAAAGTCCACTTTGGCGTGAGAAGGGTTCTGTGGAAACTGTTTTACAGATAGCCCTAATGTACGATTGTACACTGCCGTACGTGGGATGAAGCAAAAATGAGTCCACTGTCAACGCTCGACGATTGACTTTTCGCGGAAGAGGAGTCTCGTCTGAGCGCCGTCTGACTTTGATCATATTGGGGGGGTACAATCGTGTTCTCTCCTCGGCAAATTAAGCATAAAAGTCTGCACAAACCCAGATTTCAGAGCTCATTTCGCCTCGCGAATCTTAACCGCCAAGCTGGGTGAAAAATCGCCAAGGGCTCAAAAGGGTCAGACTGAAAAGTATTCCCCAGAATACTCACCATGCCGGTCTTCCGGTGACGCCTACTTTTTCGACACTCCCCAATCTAAACTGTCTCCTAGTAACAGATGATGAAAAACTTCGCCGTGGCGGCGGCTAGACGGCGGCAGAACGGACTACAATATCTCCCATAAATTTTCAATTTGAACATTCGTCGCTCGTCCGTCCGTTTCTTCTTGAAAAGAATGACCGAAGTACCATACTTACCCAAAAACGGAGGCGGTTCAATCGACATTAAATTACAATACTGGAAAAAAGAAGAGGGGAGGGGAAGAAGGGCATGCTCACCATTTTGCGCGTCCTCTCCGAGTTCCACAGCATTTTGGACTTGTTCTTTATCTTCCTGAGGAAAAAGGAGTCTCTAGCGGCCTGCTGCTGCTCCTGCAGTTGCTGCTGCGCAAGACGGGGGCACATAGTAGTAATTGCTATCGGGGAGGGACAAATTCGTCGTTGGGGAAATCGTGATGAGTAGAGGGGCCTCCGATGCAAGTGTCTTTACAACAGGTGGAGGGGAAGGGAAAGATTTGTTTGATCTGTCTCCGGTAATCAGATAACAAGATGGGGAGGGAGAGGGTGACAACGTGTGGTCTTCGGGTGCCCTATGCGGACTGCGGGACCTGAGCATTATGTCGACTCAGAATTTATAGATTCGGGAATTCGGACTTTGCTCCGGGGGCGGTTCTCCGGACTTCATTGGCTGCAGCCTCCGCCGGACGAGTTGGACTGATCGGTTGGGTCCTCGGCTCTCATTCGTCAAATTCCAGTGGCTTGCTTTGTGGCTGCATGTGGTGCGGCATGCCCGCCCGACCCTCCTCTCGGTTAATTCAACAAAGTCTGGGCCGCCGCATCCTCATTATGAGTGCTTTGAAGGATCACGCCACCGGATTGTGGATAACTGTTGTTGCTTGTTGGACGGCGAAATCCTCTGTTGTTTCGTAACGGAAATGCAGCAGAGTAAAGTTTACGATCCGCCTCCGAATCACGCCCTCCTTCACTGTACGTTCAACGATTGTAAAGCACCTTCTTCCCTTATTCTTCTTTCCAGTTTTTCACTTTCGGCCCTGGCCTCACTTTTCTCTCTCACTGCAGCAACACCCCAACCCACTGTACGATGTGTATCGCACGCGGCGGTCCTGGCAGAACTGTCTTCCTCTTCCTTTTCCTACCGGACTGTGTCCTCCCCCGCCGTATACAAGGAAAAGGGTCGCCGCCTCCGCTCAATATCTTTTTCCTCCCCCCTTCACTCTTCCGGGGCGTGGGTG
>JAAUXV010318165.1_pt1 | contig 12150 bp, 10 predicted proteins | sample 7278181 | NCBI WGS metagenome assembly JAAUXV01 (sample SAMN14350114, study PRJNA611818) | marine sediment metagenome | isolation source: surface marine sediment (2.1m) | place: French Polynesia: Moorea | collected 2018-08
TCCTTTTTCCCCACTTCAGCGTCCCTCCTCCTCCTCCTCCCTACAAAAATATTCCGATGTCGGAGAGGAGGAGGAGGAGGAGGAGGCATTTCCCCGACTTCTCCACTCTTCCTCCCGCCGCCTTCACTCAAAAAGGCTTTGCCGTCCCTTTGGTAACGGAGGAGAGGAGGAGGAGGAGGAAGTGTTTCTCTATTTTGTGACGACGGAGAAGAGCCTTTTTCCCCATTCCACCGTCCCTCCTCCTCCTCTTCCTCCCATAAAAAATATGCCGATGTCGGAGGAGAAGGAGGAGGAGGAAGAGACTCTCATTTCGACGACTGAGGGGACCTTAATCCCCCCCCCTCATTGCCTGAGGAAGGAATCGGTTCTAAGAGGCGCTGGAACCTCTCGAGATGTTTTTTGGGAAAACGTCTTCTTTTATTGACACAGATAGTACGCAAAAACCAGTCATTTCTCACATGGCGATAAAAATTAACAAAATAAGCATCGAATTTTGAACGTGGCGAACAAGGTTGCTACTGCCCGTATTTCTTGACCTGGCCTCCTCCATTGCTGTTTCCTCCGTACACCTGGTTCACCGCCTTGAGGGACTTGGTGAAGTCATTGCAGTTTGAGGTCTGGAATCCCACGTTGGTGTTGCTGCTGCTCGTGGAGACGCTGCCAAAGGGGGTGGACTGTTGGATGGAGAAATACATGATTGTTTTTTTGTCATCCCGGGTGCTCAGCCCATCTGGCTGCACCGTCCCACATGGCCCCTTTCCGGGGGGAAGGACCCTTGACGCTTGGAGAGTTTTGCAAATGTTTGTAAGATTGTTGCTGAATTCAGAGAAACAAAATAAAAAGTTGGCAGTTGTTTGAGATCTTGCCACCACGTTGGCTTTTCAGGAGGATGGAACAAGTTAAACAACTTTTCGTACCGTGGTCTTGGTGTCGTTGCTGTGGTTGAAGGTGTACTTGTCCTTTCCTCCTGTGTTGCTCATGATGAAGGGGATAGGGCTGCTTTTTGTCTGGGAAAGCGATGTTTGTATAATTTTGGACTCTTTTGAGAATGCACCGATAGTCGCAAGACGAATGCATATTTATACCTCCTGATTTGCCTGGATAAACTGTAATCTCCCAAAAATAGGGTCACGTCAAGACAAAGGATAATTCAAGCAACAGGATCCCTCCCCGCATTCTCCCGATTTGCAAATTTCTCGCCAACTGCCTCTGCATGATTAACGTACAGTTTTTCGCGGCCAATCAGAATTGGGTGCGAAATTAACGCGTAGAAGCCAGTTTTGTTTGTCCTCCATGTTTTCGTACTCCTCCAATTAGGTCAGTCAAAGTTCGCAGTTAATTATCTTGAAAACAAGTTGACATCACCTATTTTATGCCACCAATCCAATTACAGCTCCAAATAAAACTTTGATCCTAGGGAAATGCCACGATTGCATGTTCGCCAAAAGTACACTCGATCATATATACTAGCTGTACCATTGCTGCCCGAGTCATTTTATTCTCGTTTTTCTATGCCCTATTTTAAACTGTAAACTTTAGAAAGAAAAGTGTACGCACAAAGCAATATGCTACTCTCATGTCTCTTCCCTTTTTACCCTAAAAAATTTGGAACGTATTACTGCATTTGAGTTAGTAAAAAATATTCGGAGCCGCAACAAGACAAAAAATGGCACTGGAGTAGAGAAGAAAGGATTTTTATTCCATGTTTCTGTTCAAACTCATATGAGAAATGACTGGTACTGCACGCATAGTTTAATCGCTTCAAGTTTGTTTTTCTTCAGTAAATCATGTGAGAAATGACTGGTGCTAACATTGATGTGTCTTTGGTTTTGTTTGTTGCCGAAAGTTCAATTACTTGAAATGCATTCTTTAAAATACCGATACTAACGGTGTGCGTAAAATTGCGCACAATGGCATATAATCTTCTTAATTCTTCCGGACACTCGGCTTGCTCTGAGGCTCCTCTTGGCTCGCCGCCGCCGCCGCCGCCATGGCTTTCAATCCTTCGGCAAACTTGTCCGCGCTGTTTTCCTGCAAAAAAGTGTCATAAAAATACATGTATTTCGCTCTTTCATATTATATCATTTGTGAAAAACATGTTTGTGTTCTTCTTTACTTCAAATCCCATGTGAGTTTTCCTTTCTGTGACAATGGGAGGAGATACCCTGTTCGCATCAGAGGTGTGCTGGTGAAGTATATGAGTCATCATTAGCAACAAATGTGAACGATATTTCGGCAATTTTCAGAGCTAACCTGCTGCACCCTTTTTACTTTTTCTACGAATTCGCGAGGGGAGCTTTCCTGAAAGAGTCACTTAAAGATATTAAAGGTATTATGTACTTTCTTGTTTTCTGTTCGTACCTCTACGCTGACCTCAACTTTCCTTGTTGCGTTTCCTCCTCCTCCTCCTCCTCCTCCTCCTTCGCCGTTTCCGGTCAAGTTGGTGAATATGTTTGTGGTGCTGTTCCCGCCGGAACCGAAAGGGGTCGACTGTAACGGAAAACATAGTACGGTACTCTCTTTCTTCTGTCTAACTTTAATTTTTCATTTGTTGGAATCAGTCAAACATAGGGCGCCACTGTTTCCTCGAGTCAGCGCTTACTGTGTTTTTCAACAGCAGCGTCAGCTCAAGGGGAGTTTGATCAGGCAGTTTCCCATCCTGCTTACCTTGGGTGCTGCACATACTGTGTCTTTCAGCTGCAGTGAAACCCTACTGTACTGTATATGATCTGGTATGATTGATTGACAGTTTTCCTTCTGTGAACCATCATTCTCTACAGGTGAAAGACCCCTAAGGTATCACCTTTTACTCATGCCAAAACCTATGCATAGATGATGTAAGTCGGAACCTGGATTCGATCCAGGTTCCGACTTGCATCAGCATAGGAATCGCGAACGCTACACCTGAGCTACGACGCCTAGGCTTCGTCTGCTATGAGGCTAAAACTGCTTAGCAGCGGAACGTTTGATGTAACAGTTAGTTTATTCAATTAGTTTTGCGTTCATACCCAAGACTGCTCCGTCCTACTTGAGCTGAAAAAATACGAAGACATGATGATGCCACCAGACCTCCGCTTTCCTCCAGGGACGACGGCAAACTTGCAAACTTTGGGGACGCGTTGACTAGGTTCGCGAAACTTTTCGTATGTACACAAGGGTAAGACGCATAAAGCCTTCTTCTTTTTGCGCGGTTGACAGCGCTGTTGATAAGGGCAATAAAGTGGGTCACATTGCAAACTTGCAAACTTTGGGGACGCGTTGACTAGGTTCGCAAATCTCTACCTATGAACATAAAGGTAAGTCGCAAAAAGACCTCTTTTTTGCGCGGTTGACAGTTGAAAAGGGCAATAAAGTGGGTCAAAAAATGAGTCATTTTGATGCGATCGCGTTTTGGTACGCTGGTAAGTCGTAGTCGCCCGCTCACGTACTGTGTCGTGCATTAAAACAAAGAGCAATTATAAAGGAGGGGGAAAACCAACGCCTGTGTTTGCCCACGCCTGTTTGTTCTATCCACGCACGTACGGCTTGCTTCGCAAACAAGCTGTGCATTTCTAGTATGACCTGACCTGTCTCTGCTAAAACATTAACATGAGATGCAAATTGCGTCTTCAATTTTACATACCCTCGAGTATGGCGATGGCGAAGTACCGTTTAATGAACTCGACATTTTGGCCACTTCAAAATCATAATTACATGTTTCAAAAACTAAGGAGCCTCTTTAGGTTGAGCTTGAAACGTACTGTGCAACACACTTTTTTATTTCGTACCGGTACAGTTCAGGTACGAATGCTATCCCGTGTACTAAAGTAGACCGACATACCGAAAGAGTGTTTGCCATTTTCGGCCAACCCGCGAAACGCTTTTGATCGCTTGGTTTGCATGTACTGTCTTTGTCTTTGTCTTTTGTACGGGGCTACCCCGTCCCCTGTCAAAATGCATTGGGGTATCGGTCCCTCATTGGTGCATTGATGTAGCCTGACTCTCTTCTGAGAGTTTACAAGCCTCAACAGGGGGTGGATATTGTTACATCACCCTCGCCCTCCGATGTTAGGAGCAAGTTTGGAAGCTTCTAGCCCTCACGGGCGCGCGCAACCTATCTGGGGACCTAACCCAGTAGGTCAGAACGGAGGAGGTTCTGTCCCTCTTGGAGTATCTCAGTTTTTACACTAGGTCTTTCACTAGAGGGCGCTTCTTGTTTTTGATTCCTCCTCCCAGTAGGTTAGATTACAGGGGGCGCCATCTCCCTCCAAAAGAATCAAGGACTTTTGCGGCTGATTGAGGAGATTTTCCCTTCTCCAGTTGTTCTTTACAGCAGTTTTCCATCTGCATCCCTCTAAAGGGTTGTGTGCCTCTGGCTTTTTGCCCTCCAACCTCCATGGAATGAGCCCACAGCTCTCCTTCCAACCCTGAGCCGACAGCTCTATGATCGGTGGAGGAAGGAAGGCAAAATTCGATCTGTCTCTTTCGGAAGTCGAACCTGCGCCAGTTGGGTGTCTGACTCCGAGCGTCCCAACTGCTCTACCGACTGATCTATGGGACATGGCCTGCTTGCATGTACCGAGATAAGAAAGGACGAGAGCTCGGGGAGAGAAACTGCGCACTTCAGAGCCGCTAAAGATTCGCGTGAGCCCATGAGGATTACTTTTCATAAAAAGTCTAGACAATCCGTCGGCAAGGGAGACGGAAGTGGGGCGGCGAACAATTTGAGCCAAGTTTCGGCTCTTTTTAACACGGTACATTGTACAATCTTTTTTTAAGGGTACTAAAAACACAATTGCTGAATTTCTTTGAATTTGCGTTTAAAATCAACTCCTTTTTTTCATTACGTTTTTGTAAGCGAAGTCCTCTCCTCCCACGTACATACATCCATTTTAAGAATATTCTTAAATCGCGTTCAATACACGACAAGCTGCATCCGTAGTCTGAAAATAACTCTGATATGAGTCTTTCGAATGCAAATAGAGCAGCAGGGTTGCTTTTGCGCCTAATTTCTGCTCTTGCTTCGGAGTCAGTGATGTTGTCCATTTGTTTTTTTACTGTATTGTACACAACGGTACTTAATCTGGATCTCTGAAGGTAAAATATGACAGGCCAAAAATGTCGCCAAAAACCTAAATATCCTTGCTGCGTCCGACTCTATGGTACCGGAGAACCCTTCTCCTTTCAACAAAACTATTTTCCTTCTCTCCCAAGAGCGGCAGAAGATTTTCAGTTGCGTCACGTTATCATTCCTTTCCCCTCCCCCCTTTTCCGTCCCCTTGCCTTCAGGTGGGGAAGAGAAAGCGCGAAATTCTCCTTCCAGGCCCTCACCTCATATCACCCCCCCTTACACACACACTCACTCACCTGTGTCGGTCCGTTAGCAAAAAAATGGCCGATTCCTCCGCGGCGGCATCCCAAGAATGCCAGCGCCGCGCGTGGGGTTATCGAAAGGTGGCAGGGGCAAGGGAGAATGAAAATGAGGTTTCCCCTCTTTTTCTTGTGAAAGTCTGACATGCACTTCTGACACATGCGACATGTCATTTGTGGGAATTTGCATTTTCTGAAGAGCAGTTTTTGCACAGAGTCCTAGAAAGGATTATTCCTTCCGCACTTTCGGTGATATTTATCTACCCCTAATCCGTCCCTCAAACTCTCGATTGGAGAGCGCAAATGTCACGGTGTGACCCGGATTCTTCTTTGTGCCCCTTTTTTCCCCCTCGATTTTCTTGTTTGCCTCTGGCAGCGAGAAGCCATGCAGGCACCTTGCCCATGTCAAAAGACTCAAATACCAGACCGAAGAAGAAACAACCTGAGCACTTAGAGCTTCCCAAATTGCGCAATCATTTTAAGATCTTCTTCACACAAAAAACATAAACAGCTAAGACGTACAGTACGAAGGTGGCCTGTTTAGAGGCGACGCCCGGAATCGCCTGATACCCACGCCCTCAGGAAAGAAAAAAAAACCTTTATTTTGTTGTGCACCCGGCCCCTTCCTCTCTATCCCATGCAGATCAAGATCCATCTGATATTCAAGTTTTTTTCCCCTCCTTCCTGGATGAATATCCTCCTCTCCTTCTCCCTCTCTTTCTCACTACCTTCTGACCTGCGCCTGCTGTGCACTTTTTACAGCCCCCTTTGCCCTTCTCCTTATTGAGACTATGGATGTGCTGGGGCGTCTCCTAGAAGTGGTGTTGTTGCCTTTCAACCTATTCAAATGATTTAGTCATGAAACTCTTCTCCAAAGTGCGAGCAATGTTTGGCTCCAAGACCAATAACATTGATCAACTATTTTCGATCTGCATTTGTGGTTTTGTGGAAAACTTTTATCCCGAGCACCTTTTTTCTTCGTCTTTTTTCCCCTCCCCACCTCTTAGATCTCTCAAGGGGGAAGTTAGTCAACCTTGCCCATGCGAGGGAACAGGAGAGATATGCTTCTGTGGCCTCCTCCTACATAAGCTATAGGGTCGAGGGGAGGGGGTTTGAGGGGAGGGGGGGGCAGCAAAAGAGAGGGAATGACCTGCTTGAGAGGAGCGCAGATAGGGAGAATGAGGGAACAAGTACGGGAATCGACAACTGTCGAGTATTTTAGGGGGGAGACATACAAAGCAAGAGGGATTATCTTGATATCATGGATAATAATAGCGAAAATGACAGATTGATACCTTGGCCAAATTCTGATAGTCCTGGAAAGCATCTTATAAACTTCTACTTCTGCGCATTTTGGGCCTGGGGCTGGGGCTGCCCTGCCTATCCGACCGTGTGTGGGAGAAGCGACTGATGCTACTTCTGTCGCACGCCTAGCTTGATTTCCCACCCCCCACGGTCGGTCAGAGGAATTCCAGCGATTCGAAAATCAGGGACGAAAGAAGGGGAGAAACGGGCAAAAAAGGAGGGAGAGATGAAGGATGAATGAAAATGAGAGAGGCGAGGGGGGCGCGCTAAAATGACATTCGGAGGTAAGAAGATTGTTCCTGACTGGGGAAAATACATTGTTGAGCTACAAGGATGTCTTCGTGTGCAGAAAGATTTACCCGGGAACAAATTGGGAGGCTCAGGGGCCAGCAGTCCTGTAGCTCGCAGGCCTAGTAATTTGGCATTTTGCTGCTCCCTTTTCCCGTACGCAAAAAAAGTGAGCAGGGATGACAAGCCCCGAGGGCCAGACTAGCAGACAGGAAAAATTGGCGAGAGAGGAAGTAACTTCCCCCTCCCCGCTCCCTCTCCTTCCCTCCTCTGCCCACGCAGGTATGAGAGAGCTCACTTTACACCGCAGCCTGAACTGAACTGCTATCTCTTTCCCGCACACTTTTCCGCCGCACACCTTCGAGAAAGCGAGCCTAGAAGCAAAAGTCGAAAAATGAGACGCGCTTGGCCCCTCAAAAAAGGATATTTTAAAACATTTTCATGAACGCAGCTTTTTTTCTGCTTGTACGAACAGACGGGATTTGACAACAACATCGCAGCAGAAAAGCATGATTAGATTACCATTCTGTGGAAACAGAAACATCAAACGTTTTTTTTTGCGTCTTCTAACAGCCCCACGTTTAGTTTGTTCGTCGTTGTCCTTCAAACTGAATAACAGTCTTTTCTTCTTATGCTGCCGCTGCTCCGCACAGCACAGCCTTGGAAAATGGGAAGGAGAATGAACAACAGAGCTTTTCTCTTTCTCACCTGTTTTCCTCCCTCTCGACTTTTTCTCCTTCTCAATTCGTGCCTCCTTTTACTTTCCCAAGTTTCAAATCTCTTTCCTCCCCCTTCCTTCCCTCGGGCCCTAAAAGCGAGGCCGGGGAAGAAACAAGTTTCGAAACAAAACACCCGAAGTTGAAGTGTACTTCGATTCAATGATGCTAGCTGCTGTGCAAGGACCTCGTTTTGGAAGATCCCAAGTGCATTAATTTCCTTTTTTTGCCTTGTAGAGCCCTTGAGAAGCGGAAAAGCGCTTTCGTAAACTCAACTTTTGTCGGATTTTATTTACCCTTCAACGACGCTATCCTTAAACATAAATTTACCTTTTGTAAAGAGCGTAGGAAATATTAGCCGACAACGTGAAAACAAACAGATCAAGTGTGGGAAATCATTGCCTTTTCTCTCTCCTTGCCCTTCCGCTGCAGGCTTTGCGCAAGGTGGCTGTGCGACAAAACGCCGTACTCAAAACGCATTAAACAAATCACATTCAACAAAACGCCGTCAGACAAGAATACATTCTCTCAAAAGGCATTCAAAATAAAATGCCGTCAGAACACATGTGGGCAAGGGGGGGAGGGGAAGGGGGGGTACTTTTTCCTTAGTACAGCCCCCTCCCCTCCCCGAGGCATTTTGCCGATCTTCCAAAGCTACCCCCCTCCCTGAGCTTGTCCAAAGTTAGAAAATTTTATATTTTTTTATAAGAAAAGAACAGTTATTACAAAAAAAATCTTAATTTTTCTAAATAATTTAAACATAGTACTTTTGATGGTCTCTTTTGCAATTTTTGAACCATTTTTCACTCTCCCCTACCCACTCACTCCCTGAAAAATTATTTTTGTCCTCCTCCCTGGAACATTTTTTACTACCCCTCTCATTGGAGCAACCCGCCAACTTTGCTCAGGTGTTCCTTTGACATACAATCCAACCCAACTCTCCACCCATCCCGACGGCATTTTGTGCTAAGGCAATATGTTAGGAATGCATTTTTGTTGAATGCATTTGGTTGAAGGCGTTTTGTGTAATGCGTTTTGTCCACGGCGTTTTGACGCCCTCCCCTCAAAAAATGTGGAGACTCCTACGCGCGGAGGTAGTGGATATGGAGGGTGTTGATCAAACATCTACTCTAGGTATGGTAGAGTTGGAGGAAGGAGGAGGGAAATGCTAGCCAGAAATTCATTCGTTCCGAAAATGACTCTTGTGGACGTGGTGGGCTTCTTTTTCCCCGACTGTTATTCTCGAGTGTTTGTCTTTTCGGGAAGGTGGAAACTCCTGTGGAGAAGTTCAGTGCCCTTTTCTCGCACCTTCATCTCCCGAAAAAAGTCATTCAAAAACCAACATTCTGATTCGTTATCACTTTTGACGTATGGGGAATGGGGAGAAAAGTTCTGATCAGTTCTCGGCCGCTTGCCAAGGAATCATACACTCCTTTCAGAAAACCCTGATACGGATCATCTTGGACGAGAAAAAAGAGAGTCAAGCCAAGAATAGCGGAGTGAGCGACGATTTTACGCCTCATCCATTTCCCCCCCCCCGTTCAATCGATCGACGAAAAATGGTTTTTGATTTGTTCCGTTTTCTTTTCAGGCCGCCGTCCGCTCCAGCAGGAGGAAGAGGAGCCAGTACGTGGTGGGGCTGAGGGAGGAGGTGGCCAACCTAAAGTCAAGGAGGAAGGAGTGCCAGGTGGGGAGATAATAACCGTCAATTTGTCCATTTGCAAAAGATTCCAGTGCGTCTTTGCATGGCTTGCAAATTGTCGAACATGATTGCTGGTTCGAGTACTGCTGAGACTTTCAGTATACATACACTGGCTGTGACGCCGCTGGGACCTGAACCCACGTTCATTACTGACAGTACTTGCATATAGGAAAAGTCATTGGCTTTAATTTAATTAAAATTTAATTATTCCAACAGGAGGAGAACCAGCTTCTTAGACAACTGCACGGCCTCTGGCGCCGCCTGGTGGCCGAGGTGGAGGGGGAGCTGCAGGAGGGAGTCAGGGAGCAGCTCGGAATGGACAATGATAACAAGGAGGAGGAGGAGGAGGAGACCAAGGACCAGTCCTCCTCGTCCTCCAAGTCGACCGTGGTGGTGCTGCAGCAGAAGGAGCAGCAGATTGCAACCAGGGCCAAGGCAAAGGAGTCCAAAGAAAAAGCTGCAACAGTCTCGTGACGACGAAAATGCAGAAAAAAAACCCGTCGTTTGAAACGAGAAAGGAAATTTTGTTTCCCCTAAAATCCCAAATAACTTGGGTTCCTGTCTTGAAGGGGCGGCTTTTCCGACGACAGACGGGGGCGTCAAGCGAAAAGAAGAAAAGCCTGGACACGAATGCAGAAAAAAATCGTAAGAAGAAGAAAATGTTGCAAATAGAGTCAAGTTTGTCAAATTATTGTCCAGTTTCTTCCCCCTTTCCCTTTTGAATTGAGTTTGCACTTTTACTTTAGCTTCTTATGTACCGACACGAGTTTCTTTCATTTTAAGATTTTTTGCTCAAGAATACTTGCAATCACAAAGTTACCGTACCGCCGTTACCATGTGTGAAGAAGAAGAGAACAGCAACGAAATTAGTCGTTGTTCTGTGTAGCATTTTCTCACATTTCTCCGAGTGTAAAATACACAATTCGATCGCCACTGGCTGGCGTTCGAAAAAGAAAGGAAAAAAATGTCCGACGACGGCGGTTTCTAAATTCTCTTTTCCTCCCCTCCTACGTATGTGGTCGGCCGCGGCCACCGGCTACAATAACACTAAAAGCCAGCACACTCCGACACAGGCTCGCTTCTAGCTCTCACACGAAGTAGGAGGCGGCGGCGGCGGCCATTCAATTGCCTGAAATAAAAGAACTCTGGCGAACGGAGAAAGGAAAGAGAGAAGAACGGGACAATGCCCTGTCCGTCGATGGACGCCTCGTCGGCTTTCCAGTTCAGAGTTAGAAGAGTAGATTTCTCCTCCTCCACTTAGCACCTCCCTCCATTTCCCACCTCTTCGCCCCTTTTTCCAGGGCATAAAAACAAGAACATGTACTGCATGTTATTTAAGTAGGACCTGCGCGCCTCTGATTTTGTTCTATCACTACACCCTATATAGCAAAATTGAATGAGTTGCGGTGGTTTTTTCAAAGCCTGCGTCGCTGGCAACAAAGACTGCATGAACAAGATGCCCATTCTTAGGCCTATCCCGAGAAAGTAAACACAAATTGGAGAAAAGGTAACGGGCCTAACCCTCCCCTCCTCCTCCACCACCACCCGATCGATCAGAAGAAACGATCTAGACTAATTTCGTGAAGGCCCAACTACAACGAGGCCACTTTATTTACTGCACGTCGTACAGAGGCGGAGGGGATATCCAGATAGAAATCTGATGGCGATGGCGCACCTATTACCGGAGACTGGTTTTTTGATGGCGGTGAACGAACTCTAAAATGTCTATACAGTAGAACCTCACTTTTATTTGCCTCAAAACATGGTCAATAATAAAAAGAGAGAATATTTTTATTTGCGGATGCGGTGGAAAATATCTCGTACCGAGCGTATCTACGGTATAAAGCTTTTACAACACGGTCGTATCGGCAGTTTGGGAAAATATGGCGAAGCATAGGATGAAGACGGAGAAGGAGAAGGAGGAGGAGAAGGAGGAAACCGAGTGTTTGTCTGTCTGGGAAAAGTGCATTTTGCCCCATGCTGCGATCGTGTCTCCTGCAAACAACATGCGGGTTAAATTCCCTAAAGTATTGACGAAAAGCAAAGCGCCATCAGGTTTAATATACTGTCTGCAAAGGGTTCTTTCTCTGTTTCTATTTATGAAACCCATCCCTCCAACTAATTTTAGCTTGGACAAAAAACCGTCTTTTAAAAATGCATCTCGGGCCGCCAAGCAAAAAAAAACCGGGAGGGCGTCATAGTGCCGTCGACGAACTGCCGTAGGTCAAACTGCCGTCGCCATACTGCCGTCAAGACAAACAGCCTTTGCGTCATACTGCCGTCGCGACTTTTTGCAGCCAGATATTAGGCCTTTGCGACAAATCGCCGTCCCAGTCCAAACGTACAGGGTAGTATCTTAAAGGTGTCGCGGCACTTCCCCGAACTATAAAAGGAGTCGTTTTCCCAAAAAGGCAGATACTGGACAATTTCAAGAAGAAGTCATTTGCCCGACAATAAAAAAATCATGGTATGTCATTTTCCCGAAAATAATTCCTGACAGTCATTTGCCCAAAATGATAAACTTTCGGGTAATGCATGCTGATTTTTTTGGCCAAGTGACTTGTCTAGAATTTTTCCCCGGGAAAGTGCCATCGCCCCATCTTACTATTATACCACTCACTCTTTTAGCAAAGTTTTTTTTAGCTTTTCTTCATATACTTGAGCTGGAAAGCTCAAAATATAGAATAAAAGCTAAAAAAACTGTGCTAAAAGAGTGAGTGGTATAATAGTAAGATGGGGCGATGGCACTTTCCCGGGGAAAAATTCTAGACAAGTCACTTGGCCAAAAAA
>JAAUXV010025277.1_pt1 | contig 12133 bp, 16 predicted proteins | sample 7278181 | NCBI WGS metagenome assembly JAAUXV01 (sample SAMN14350114, study PRJNA611818) | marine sediment metagenome | isolation source: surface marine sediment (2.1m) | place: French Polynesia: Moorea | collected 2018-08
CCTTTTTCTCCGTCGTTGATCACAGTTCCTGTCCTTTTTCCGTCTCCTTCAGCAATGGGGATTTATTCTTTGGTGCATTCCAAGGTGATGTTCCATCAGGAGGTGATTTTGCTCTTCTAGTCCTGATGAATATCCGATCCAGCTACTTCCGATTCCTTATCCCTCTTTGTCATTTCGATCACCTTCTTCGCCAGAGCCGACGCCGCCGTCCTTCTCCATGGAAACAAATCGGCAAGGAGGAGGAGTGGACGGGCCCAGAAGAATAAATCGCTGAGCAAGATCTTCTTCTTGGAAAACGTCCAGTCCCGTCTAATTCCAGCTCTACAGACCATCAAAGGAAACGAAAACCATCGCGGCGACCGGAACCGATCACTGAGCCCGGTTGCCTGAAGCATCCTGATTTTTTTACCTGGCGCAGGTATTAAGATCCTCTTTCTTCTCTTCCTGCTCAGTTTGCATGGAGACCCTCGATGTTTCCGGAACAGCTTTGAGCTGAGGGATTCGAAGACTACCGTACGTACGGAACAACATAACGAACCGCAGAACGAGGAAAACCACTCGCTTTTTTTTTGGAACCTACAAAAAGCTGCCATTGAACTTGAAACGCGCCTGCATCCCATCACATTTCTCCGATTTCTCGTACGCGATTGATCACAAAGAGATAAGTGTTGGGCAAAAACAATCGCTTCATCACGTACATGTTGCCCTCTTGCGTAAAAGGCCGAAGAAAAAGAGGAGAGCAACCCTAGTACATGAGCCTGCAGAGGCTGAGGGATCAATATCTGGATCACGCCGTCTGCGATGGGGATCGGAGCCGATGGGGAAAAAAGCCTTCAACCCTTTGGGTCCCGCCAACGTTTTTGTACTCTATACTATGGACAATGTCGGTACTCTTTTCAGTGCCGTCGCCATCCAACCACTCTTATCGTCGTCGTACCTGGTATTGGTCATATGGGTATTCGTGACTTGCGGCAACGAGAGGCTGGTCAGACCAGACCTGAGAGACACATCTGGATTCTCCGAACCCGGCGTACCAACCAAGATCGAATCGGTGGTGGGCAATACGGTCTTTTTTGCACTTGTTCACCGCGTGGGCCAAAAGGATGGATTCGAGAAAACGTATGACATCGTAGGCAGAAATCGACGTCGTACTCTTCCGGAGAACCAACGCCGGGATAGTCGGAATCTTTCGTAACGATCGAGCGGCCGACGCCCCCGGCCAAAACCCCTGTCGCCAAGACTCTCGTATCATACACAAAGCACTGGGGAAAATAAAAAAATGAGCATTGCTTTACACTTTTGATATCGCATGCCGTTACATAGACTCACTCATGCATCTTTCATTTCTCTTTTCTTATCCTGAGCGCCATCTCCGCCTTCGGACGCCTCTTCCGAAGCAGCGAGAGAAGAATAAGGGAGCATCCGTCGATCGTCTCCTCTCCCTCCTCTCCCTCCGAACGGGATTCGAAGCCGCGAAGAGCCGTTCGTTGGCTGGGCTGCTGAGAACAGGGGGGAAAGAGGAAGAAGGAGGGGAAATGATTTCTTTTCGTCAAGACTTGTAATGGATATGGCCACCTTTTTTTGCTTTGACGATGCGAAGAAAAAGAGGGTAGAAAGGAAACTATGCTTGCATATTGGTTTTTTTTTCGCCGTTGAAAACAGAAAAAATAGTTTCGCACAGAACCAAGAAACCCCGGGGGAAACAAGTGAGCCTTGCATCTAGCTTATCCGTGTTTGTTTGTACAGCTAAAAAAGGTACCGGACATGTTTTTCTGGTAGTTTTGGCGTTGTTTCTTTTAAAGAGGAGAAACTCTCTTACTGCTTTTCTCCCGTGCGTTACCGTCACCACCCCCTAAGCCCGTTCGCATGCCCGTCAGGCATAAAAGGCGACCAGAAACCGACGCCTCAGAAGCACGCTTCTCCTCCCAACGGCGGATCCCCCCGCAGCTCCCCGTTACGGCGATGCTTCGTCTCTTCTGTGACCGACCGAGGAAGGAGAGAAGGAGGATGGCGATGGGGGGAGGGGGGAGAAAATGAGAACGCGCGGTCGAAAAACGGACGAGAGGAGGAGGAGAAAAAGCTTCTCCTCCCTCCTTCCTTCATCTTCAAGATCCCCCTCCTCCTCCTCCGCCGTTCGTCCGAAGGAAGGAGAAAGGTGGGTGGCGAAGGAGGAGGAGGAGGATCCAAGTGCTGCAGCAATCAGTTGCCGCCGGGTCCGCGGGGTGGAAGGACGAGCGAGCCATCGAATACTTCTTACGGACGGACAAGTTTGACACTTTGACCACTTGTTGCTTCGGCGGACACGTCGTATCCCTGCACCACCTGTACGGCATAAACGTGAGCGCAGAGTTTTGGCTCCAACCAAACAGTGCTCAGAGTGCAAAGTGTGCCTGAACTGTACATCTGCTACATCCATCCAGCGGAAAAGGATCTAAAAAGGATTTGTCCGGCTTGACATCAATTGACACTTGGAAAAGTGCTTCTCTCAGAAAGGGGGGACGAAATCAAAAGACTGACACTACCGCTTTCGTCCTGGCCCCCAGCGACGCCCTCCAAGACTCCAAACATAAGGTAAGTTGAATCTATATCACAGTAAACAGAAACGTACGTCTCTGCTTAACTTTAGAAACTTAGATTAAAGGAAATGCAATAATGGGTCAAGGAAGCTGCTTTCATGATTTCTTCCCTCGCCACTTCCTTCTGCGCCGTCATTACTTTTATTGCCCCTTCCGCCGCCGTCGCTGCTTCGGGGTGTGTGCGGAAACTGCACTCGCTGCCCAAGTCAGTCCCAGACCTGGCCAGACAGAAATAGGAGATCCAGCGTTGCAGCAGTGGCGGAGAAGCGAAAAAATAAATGAGCAACTCTGCTTGCTTAGTAAGGCAGCTAGGTGGAAGTGAGAAGGATAAAGTATTGTTTTGACTGGCTCTGACTGCAAGGATCCAGAGAAGCTCCAGCAATAAACGTCTGAAACCCTCTCGAACGAAGAGAAACATGGTGCACCGACGATCGAAATTTAACGCCTTCCCCTCCTACTCTTGCACCCAACAACATCCATCCCAAAATATAGCAGCCAGCGTGTCTCTTTAGCGCTAAGAGTCAAAGAAAAATCCAAAAAAAGCACACTTGCTTCTCACACTCCGCCGCCTCCTGCTTTTCGTAAACATCTTCTACTTCTCTCCACTACTTAACTCTACTTACGAGGAACATCAAAAAAATCAAAGCTGCAGCTTGGCTCGTGCGACGGTGTGGGTGTTTAAAAAAGAGTCACGCAACACTTTTTCCTGCAGAACGGAGATGATGAAAACTTCGAAAAAAGGGGAAAACGTGTATTTCCTTTTCCACCTGTGTATGGACGGCAAGCTAGCTCTCTCAGTCAACGCCTGAAGAAGATTTCGTCCCCCCCTCCCTTTTTCTTCCTTCTTCTTTTGTCGGAGGATATTGGATTTCAATTTTGCCGCATCCCGCCCTCCCTCCACTCCCTCCAAGCCAACATCATCATCAAATCGGATGCCGCCTCCCCCTCGCCTCCCTTCTCCTCTTCTCCTCGTCCCATCTCACAGTCGGTTTCATTGAACGCGGTTTTTAAAAGTCGGAGCAAAAGCAAGAAACGAAGCCAACTACCTTTATTTGTTTTATAGTGTAAGTACAGTCGTACTTGCTCCATAAAACCGACCCTTTCCTCCGCCGACACTTGTTGACAGAGAACTCTTCCTCTCTTTCGCCTAGCTTTTCTGCACGCGTGGCAACTTTTTCTCGATCGATGTCAATCTCTTTTTCACGCACGGAAAAAAAATATCGCGCAGTTTGTTCCTTATAATCCCCCAAAAAGTGCAATTTGTGCAGCTCCCCAAACTCCCTCCCTTACCGCAGATGCAATCTCTCAAAAAATAATCAGCTCTGGCTCAAAACAGGAAGACAAGAGGATCGAGCCACACACATGGAGAAGCCACAGACAATCCATCCATTTGGGTAGCATTACGGCCCCATTGTCTTTCGTCCCGCTTTGTCTATTGCCCATTCGAATGCCGGTTAAACGGCAGCGACTCGAGTCGACTTTGTGCCGTCATCTCTCGGCATCACCAAACTGCTACTACCCCCTGATGCAGAATCTATCTCTTTCGTCCCCCCCCCCTCGCTTCCAAAAACGACGGTGGGCAAAAAAGGGGTCCGTCCCCCCTTCCCCCCATGTCCGACCTGATTGATTAGAAATTCCGATTGGGCTGACTTGCGCCACAGCCGCAGCGGAGGAAGAGGGTTTTTTTTTCACTGCGAGCATCCGAGAGGAGAAAACTGGGTCTGTGTTGACATTAGATGGGAGAGGAGGGTCATAACGAGAGCGGTCCAGTTTTTGTGTTTCGACATCGCAATGCCACCCACACAGAAAAGGGGAGAAGCATCATTCCAGGCATGCCCCCTCCCCTTCCTTCCCCCTTCTTCTCCCGCTGAAAGGAGAAAAGGGAGAATGAGGGCCACAAATCGGACGCCCTTTCCGCTTTCCTCCTCTCTTTCCGAAGCAAGGGAGAAACTGGAGGAGAAGGTATGCCGCCGCCGCCAATGTGATGTGAAGGGGCTGAGGCGGATCTGGAAGCCATTAAGGCTCATTAGGGGGATAGAAAAAGGGGAAAGAGTTTGAAAGTATATTTTTTGCCCGCCGCCGATATACGGGACGGGGGCCACCCGCGCTAGCTAGCTTGCACGTGAGAAACAACCGACCTAGGTACAAGATGGTCAAAGTGATCAAGGGAAAAAGAGTTTCCTTTCGTAAGGCGACTAAATCCAGGTTACACGCAAGCTTGTTTCCCGAGAAGCGCGGTCCGAGAAAAAGGAGATGCATGTGACGATTAAGAGGCCTCCCTCCTACCCACCCAAACGTGGACCAAATTCAGTTTAGACCGTCATATGCACGCAGGGTACGCGCAGTAAATCGCCACCCCCCGGACGACACAGGCGATCATGCCACCGGAATTTGTAAAGAGAGCGACGGCGGCCGGCGACTTCTGACGCAGGTATCTACCATCGAAGTGTTGAGGAGAGGGCGCTGTGCTATCTCTCTTTTTTCGAGGCTGCCCAAAAGAGCCGACGGCGACGAATCTTGTTGCGACCCACCGATCTTTCGCCGTGCATGAGAGCTGTACGGACGCACACGTGACACTCGGTGATGGAGTGGGGAGGCGGAATCTGCGCCGCTGATCTGAATACGGCAATTCGTAAAAAAGGAGATTTACTCAGGCGCGAACGTAAAATTACGTCTAGACCCAATCGCGTGGTTTCTTTCAAGAGCCGAAAAATGTCCAGAAAAGATAAATACTCCAGCTTGCCTGGATTGAGGAGTGGCAGTGATGGATTCACAAAGATAAACTCAGACTTGCTACCTGTGCCGACGTCCCTGATGACAATCCCAAAAAAACTAGGAGGATTTTTTGCGCCATCCCAGGGCAGAAAAAAATCAGTGGGATCAGAAAAAGAGGGGGAGTGTATAAAATTGCATTGGGATTTTCACGGGCAAAAAGGGTTGAAATTATTTTTCCGGGGAAGGGTGGGGAGGGGAGGCCACCACAAAGAGAGGAAGGAAGGGGGAGGCGAGGGATTTATGTCGGGAACGTTTCCTGCTAAAGAAGTAAAGAAGAAGAAGCGAGTTGGTCGAAGAGGTGAGTGCTGCGTGTGTGTGTCATCTCGGGTGACGGGGACGGATTTTTCCCTCTCTTCTTTCCCATATTTCGCTTTTCCTCCTCTTCCCTTTTTTCGCGGAGAGCGTGTATCTTTGCTCCCCTCCGCCTGAAGATGTTTTCAGGGAAGCCGGGGCGAAGCAAGCGACGTTGTTGTGGGAGTCCTCCCCACTTTTTTGCCTAACGTGATTGCCCATGTCGGTCGGACTCTCTCCCACCTTTGGGCTTCCCAGTAACTCCCTTTTTGGGAGAGAGAAGTATCTCACCCTCTCCCTCCCCCTATGTCGCTTCTTGTGACCATTTGCAAGGGTGGGAAAGACGGTGGGGAGGGAGGGGAGGTCCGAAACACACTCGCACTTTTCCCCGCTCCCTTCTTTTTTCCATACTTGTTTCTCAGGCTCACCTCACCATTGTCCTTTTTCCCCATACTCACACCGCCAGGAATGCAAATTTTCCGAAAAGGAAAAAGGAGGAGGAGTGTGAGAATTGCAAATGGGACGAAAGAAAGAAAAAAGGAAGTGAGTAAAGGCGCGGATGCATGTTAAGAAGATGTGGCAATGAGTTGGTCAAACAATAGTAGAAGCCGAAAAAAGGAAAGAAAGGAGGCAGGAAGTCACGAAAGCGGTTTCTTCTTTTGCAGCGGGGATCTTATCACATCCCCCGCTCTCTCTCCCCCCTTCCGTCAAAGATAGAAACGGGGGAATTCTTAGTGGGAGAAGCGGAGGAGGGAAGGAGCATGAGACATTTCCTGTCCCCTTATAACAGAGGAGGAGGGGCAGAAGAAGTTAATGTTTGCGCTGCGGGGTACCCACAAAGGGGGGGGGGGGAGGCCGAAAAACGGTCGAGATTTCGTCGTCCGTCCCGGCTTTCGTGGGAGGGCGCCATTTCCGACCAAGTTTTTGAGGATTCTTCGCCGCCGTCATTGTCGGAGTTCTCGAGAGGAGATTAAAAACCGACGGAAATTCCTACCAGAGTAAAAGAGACTCTGAGAAGATACCAAAAGATGAATGAATGGCGCGAAGAAGTCAGATTGAATAATTTGCTCGGCGAATTTTTTGGTGGTCCTTCCATGGATGCAGCTGTGCAATGCTCCCATTCTCCCCTCTTTTTCTCCCCCCTATTGTGGAGATTTCAATGAGCGGGCGGATGGATCCCATGACCGTGCACCACCCATCCAAGGATGGTTTGACACAAGAAAGAGAGATGTCGCCCTCCTATTTCCCAAATAAGATTTTTCTTCTTTTTTCTCGTACCTTTTGCTCTCCTTCTCCCCTCCCCCTTTCGAGGAGGAGGAGGAGGAGAATTTCACGGAGGGAGAAGAGGGGGGATGGCGACCACGCCTTTTCTCCTGTCACTCAACTCTCTCGGACGAAAAAGATCTGCTTAATATCAAAAGGGAGGAGGAGGAGAAAGGAGAGCAGCTCCCCTCTTTCTCTTTTTTCCATCTATCCATCCACCGGATCGCACAAGAGCACGGAAAAGTGGAAGAAAGAGGAGGGAGGAGCATAATTCATGCCTTTTGGCAGAGCGGAAAAATCCCTCAGCCTGGGAAAAGTGGGAGGAGATCTCATCATTACCTCTCTCCGCCACCGCAGAGGAGGCATCTCTTTCCCTCATCGTTAAAGGAGGCGGGCGCAACAGAAGGCTTCCGCTGTACCACTCACTACTCTACGTATGCGCATGGGTAGTAGGTAGCAGGGCCTCCTCCTTCTCCTCCTCCTCCTCCTCCGTTATTACAATCTGCTCCCTCTTCCGTAACGATGCTCTCTCCCCCGCCGCTCCATATATTGCTGAGAGCCTCTCCCTCCTCCTCCTCCTCCGGTGCCATATGATTCTCTTCCTCTCTCTCTCTCTCTTGCTTTGCGTGCCGACGCGCATAAGAAAAGAGGAAGCCGCAGAAGGAAGAAGACAAAAGAAGAGAGAGGAGGAAAAAAGTTTCTTCATTAACCAGCTCGCACACACGCACATTTTTTTGGAGGCAGTGATTCTCCTCCTTCTTCCTCTCTAGAGTCTCCTCCTAGCTCTGCCATATTTCCGTCTCAGTCACAGCGGTTGGACATCGCAGCGGAGGAGGAGGAGCGAAAATGGGAGGAGGAGGCCACACCTGCTTGTGCATGCACGAGATGGACTAGGAGGTACGGGATTTGACAAACAATGAAGTATGCCAAGGCTCAATACTGGCTATTCGAATATATCTCCATTATTGCAACTCGCTCCTGCCACGTTTGCTGTAGATTTCTTCGACAGTTTTGAAACTGTTCCCTTTTTCGAGACTAAAGCTGCTATACTTTTAGTATGTAGCAAGCTGCATCATATCCCACACTCCACTTCTCCCCCCACGTCAACAAAAAAAGTACTTGGTCAGACCCCTATTTACGTTGGCTACTTCCCCCCCCAAAAAAAAAAACTTGAATGTGTGTCAAACTGGAGCGGAAGGGGGCGTGGCCGTCTATCATCCGTCCAAGTGGGTCCAGATTCGATCCATCCTCAACGCTAAAAAAAAAATATCCTGGATCACACGCGGCTTTTCCCCCTGTGTAGGTGGTGCAACGGACAACGAACCGATTTCCCAGACTGGAAAAGGTGGGGAAAAATGGCGGGCACAAAAAAAGGAAACGGTCGCCGAAAGTGAAAGCGGAGGGATCTTTTCCCCCCTTAGACTGGACAGAAGGGGAAAGGAAGGAGGGGGAGTGACAAATTACTCCGCGAGCTTCTGTCATCAGGTAGTAGCACTGTGCGCACGCTAATGTGGCCATTTACATGCAAGCATGGCAAAAAAAGAAAGAAGGGGCCATTCACCACCGGCAGCAAGAGGGAGAAAAAAAGTCTCTTTGTGTCGCGGCTTCTGCCGGCCGGTCTTTCGAGAGGGGGGAGGAGGGATGCATTGTGTTCCATTCCGGCAAAAAAAGGGAGGAGAAGAGAGGAGAAAAGATTCTCTTTTTTCTCTTCCCCCATTTCTTCCATTGCCGAATTTGGTAGCGGAGGGGGCGAACACTGCCTGTAACATCTTGGGTGCGCGCCACTCTCTTTGTGTGTGTGTCCACGTGAATGTGCCCAAGTGGGAGGAGCGGGCACCTCTCTCTCACGAGCATGCATACGTACACAATTTGTGGAGTGCTAGCTGTCCGCTGTCCAGTCCTCACTTGTCCATCTGTAGAGAGAAGAGGTGGAGGAAGAGATGACAAAGGAGGTCTAGGGAGGGATTCGCCAAAGGCCAAATGTTAAACGTGGCAAAGGCAATGCTGGTTCGAAATAGAAATGGGAAGCTGAATTTTTGCAATTTTGGCAAATCTGCTTCTTTGTTCCACTTGTCAATCGGTGCTGCAATGGTGGATGGACTTCCTACCCGCTGACTGATGGATGCACCTCCAGAGAGGAGGAAGGGGAGAGAAAACAAAGTCCCGCCTGTCAACTTTGAGGGAATTCTCGACGTTTTCTCTCGCCTCCTTCTCCGCTCCACTCCAAAGAGTGAGGAATTCGGCGTCGACGTCTCCGAGATGAGAAAGGGAATCCTCCTCCAATGCCTGCACATCGAAGGGGCTCCAGCCAGCTCCTCTCCTCTCTTGTTTCTTCTTCGCCAAAGGTTTGAATAAGTCGTCATCGCCTCGTCATTCATTGCTCTCTCCGTGACCGGGACAAGAAGGGCTTCCTAAAACATGGAATAGTATTGTGAATCCCTCTTGAGTTTTTACAAAACCATTGCCATTCTTGTAATGGAAAGTAGTTGTGGCAGAGGGAATCGACTCCATGAAACTGTGCTCTAGCGAGGGCGGAGAGAAAAGAAGCCTCTTGGTATGATGGATTCTTGCCTCCCTCCTCTTCTTCTTCCCATCCTCCTCTTTTCCCCCTCACTCCTGTGTCAACAGAGATGAGCACATCTCAGACTTCTCCTCCTCCTCCTTCTGCGCCCGTCGTGTTGAATTCCAGAGAGAGCGAAAGATGAGAGGAGGAGGAGGACGCCTTTGAGGCCAAGTGTTGGACCGAAGAGCGAACGCGAAGAAGGGGATGGAGGCAAAAAAACAAAAGGAGAGGAAGACTCTTCTCATCCCCTTAACCCTCCCTCCTCCTTCCCCTCTCGATCGTCGGAGAAGCCAAAGAATGTCTTATCTTGTGTGTTCGTGCTTGTGTGCATACTGTCTTTAGTCACTTTTTGCCTCCGATGACTTCTTTCTTTCACGGCGCAACCGCCGAGCCCCCGTCTGAGCCTTTTCCTTTTTCCTCTTCTTTCTTATATGTGACCTTTCCCCCGACAGACTCACTTATTCCTCCTCCGATGATCGCGCTGCCACGCATCCATCCGAGAGAGAGAGAGAAAAGCTCACCTGGAAGTGAGGAGGGGAGAAGAGAAGTCTTCTTTCCTGGAATATTGGGCGCAACAGTGAGTCATTACTCCCGCTCCCTTCTGGAGGCCCCTCCAATTTTTATCTCTGTCGCTCCTATACCGCAGCAAAAAAATGCGGTTCACATCGCCTTGGTTGTCGCGCCTCCCTCTCTCCTCCTCTCTCCTCGCCAGATTCCACCAACAATGCACGGAGAGAGATGGAGAGCAGCACATTCAAGTAGTAGCAGGAAGGATGGTTGACCTTAGGGGTCCCCATCTCCTCTCCTTCTCTTTTCTATCCGAAGAAGCATGCTCTCTTCTCTTCTTTTTTCTCGCCCGCGGCGGCTCAAAAACCCCTCTCCTCCTCCTCTCAAGACTACCGAAACTGACTGGGATGGGTGCATTAGTCGTAGTCGTCGGTCGGAACGATTTCCTCTCTCCTCCTCCTCCTCCTCCTCCTCGTTATTCTCAGACCGAGATCTCTTTCTCCCCCTAGCTTCCCCCTCCCCCTTTTCTCAGGCAAGCATCCGTCGACCCCAGAGCAAAGGGGGCAACCAACGCCATGTAGCCGAAGAAGAAGGAAAACAAACTGCTATTCGCCAAAGTGCCACTGCATTCGGTCTTTCGCTGTGATGCATTGCTTCGTCGTCGGCGATTCCGCGTCGCCTGTGCGATGGCTTCCCTTGATCTCAAAAACTCCTTCCCCTTCCCCTCCTTCTGCGCCGCCGCCGCTGCCGCCGCCGCATCCGGTCCCTGAATTACAAGACGGGGAGAGGAGAGAAGCCGTGGATGAATAAAAGGTGGGAGAGGCTTTGCTGCCTGTAGTATGGGTCTACGTACGTGCTCAAAAAGAAGCCAGCATCGCTGCAAAGGACGGAAACGGGAGGGGGTTCTTTCTTTCTTTTCCTTCCTCTTCTCGGGTTACTCCCTCCGCTGCTCAACTACTTCTTTTTTACCGACTTCTTTCCTCCGCTTGCTTCTTCTTGAGCCGCTAATTAATACCTCTCTTGGCGTCGTCGCCCAAAAAGCGGGCGGGCTCTCCTCCGTCCCTTCCTCCCCCCTTTATGAGGAGGGTTTTATTGTAGTCGGAAGGAGGGGAGGGGGGAGGCTGATCTCGGTCGGTAGTCATTCACCCGTCTCTCTCTCTCTCTCTCTCTCTCTCTCTCTCTCTCTCTCTCTCTCTTAGCGACGCCGGACCACCCGCCCTCCTCCTCCTTTGTTGGGCTTTTTTGCTCTCAAAAAGTCCCTCCCTCCCCTTCCTTCCCTTCCTCTACTTTTGAGTTGCGGCGGGTGCCATAAGGAACCCGTAATCTAATAATTTTTTGAGCAGCACTCTCTCTCAAGATGGAATAGAGGAAGGAGAAAATTCTCCCCCCTTTTTTGGCCGCAACAGATGCCGGACGATGTTGTACGGAAAAAAGGGCGCTCTGATGAGGCTCCCTTCAATAGGCCGTTTTGGGGCAAGAAGGGGGGGGGAGAACTGGTCATCCTTAAATATAGGTTAGCCAAAGGGGCAGCACACAAAGGGCCGGTGCGGACGGTCCGTATGTTGTCGGAGGGAGGCTTTAAAGAGCCTTCTTCTTCCTCCAAAGGAGATGGCAGTGCATCTTTTACGAAAGGAGAAATCGGTGCCCCGACTTGCCTGCACGTACGTACGGAGGAGTAGAAGAGGAGGGAAAAGAGGAATGTCATCCAGAAACCCGAAGTCACTCTCTCCCCCTCCCTTTCTTGAATGGGGGACTTGTTCGGACGACGGAGCAATGTGGAGGAGGAGGTCCACAGATGCGGCGAGCGAGCGGGCATTCACCCGACAAACAGAGTTCCATAGACCGATCGAGCTTTCTCCTCCTTCGGCGACGGGACAATGGGGAAATCCCGTACCGACGAGCGGCGGCGCACCAGAAATCTTTTTTCCGCCCCGTCACCTCGGAAAATAGTGTCAACACGGCCATGCTGTTTGCCTTTGCTTCTCCCCTTCCCTCATGCTGAGCAGTCGACGTAAGAGCCCTTCTCTCTCTCTCTCTCTCTCTCTCCCCCTCATCTTCCGTCACAGCACGAGTCCAACGCCGTCGTCGTCGTCGCCCAGTTACAAGTCATCTCGATCTAAAAAGGAAACGGGTAAGGAGGCTTTTTTCTCGTTTTTCC
>JAAUXV010071748.1_pt1 | contig 12131 bp, 18 predicted proteins | sample 7278181 | NCBI WGS metagenome assembly JAAUXV01 (sample SAMN14350114, study PRJNA611818) | marine sediment metagenome | isolation source: surface marine sediment (2.1m) | place: French Polynesia: Moorea | collected 2018-08
TACTGGGGAACGAGATCCGAGATCCACCTGGGGCTGAAAAAAAGTGTTCTAAAACTGATGTTGTGCGGACAGTCTACTACTTCCTGAATCAGCCGCCTAGAAACTTTTCAAGGACGCTCTCCCCGTCGCACGGGTAATGAGAGAATAGGCCCCAAAGTGGCTAATTTTGCTGCTGCTAATAAGGTGAATCAAGAGACACACAAAAAACCGCCAAAATGGAGGACATCTTCCACTGGATCCGCAAGGGCGACGCCATCCAGGTCAGGATGTGGCTGGACGACACAGAGCACGACATGAACCAGGGGTGAATAACTTATAGCAGAGTAACAAACTCTCTACGTACATTTCGACATTGTGAGTTTTCTTGTTTTAGCGACGATCACCAGTTCTCCCCGTTGCACTGGGCCGCCAAGGGCGGGCACACCAAGATCGTGGAGATGCTCTTATCCCGCGGCGCGCGCGTCCACACCACCAACATGGGGGACGACACACCGCTCCACCTCGCAGCCGCGCACGGTAGCAGGGACATCGTCAACATTGTGAGCACACTCAATTCCCTCTGTTGCCTTTGCTGCTGCTTTTGATATTGCAACTTTTACGTCTAATGCTGTTACTATACTGCTGATACCTCAGCTTCCGTCGTTGTTGCAGTTGCGGTGTTGCTGCTGCTCATGCTGTTTCAGCTTCCATACGTGTTGCATGTTCTGTTGCTCTTTCGGCTACAATGTCTGTTGCTGCTACTGTTTCAGCTTCAATTTTTATTGCTGCTGCTGCTGCTCATTGGGTTCAATACATGATGTTGTCTTTGTCGCTGCTACTGCTGTTTCAACATCAATGCCTGTTGCTGTTGCTGTTGCTGCTCCTGATGTTGTTGCTGCTGCTGCTGCTCCTATTGCTGCTATTGCCATTTCAACGCCAATACATGTTGCTGTTGTTGCCACTGTCGCTGCTATTATTTTTGCCTCATGCAGTGTCTGTTGCTTTTGCTAATGTCGGCCAACCTTTCCCATCTCCATTCCAGCTGCTGAAGAACAAGGCGGACGTGAACTTTGTTAACGAGCACGGCAACACCCCGCTGCACTACGCCTGCTTCTGGAACTACGAGGCGCTGGCGTCCGACCTCATCGAGTGGGGCGCCCTCGTCTCCATCGAGAACAAGTACGGGGAGACGCCGCTCAACAAGGCCAGCGGCCACATGGCAAAGAGGCTGCACGGTGAGGGGATAGGATCGAGAGAGCTATTGTACAGACGGAGAGCAGCAGAGTTTATTCGTAGTAACGTCGCACATGTTTGGCATACATTTTCTTGTCCGGCCCATAATTGGATTCGAGATTAGCCTTCTTGCAAGGTTTGGTTTTGAGAGGCATTCTGTTGGTCGGGCTGTTCGGGTTGGTCATCTCCTCCATGGAAGAAGGCAAACACTGCAGCGAAAATCACGAGGGATATAACCTATCTACTATCGTTATGTACTTCTATGGGAAGGGTTTTTCCATGTATCGTATGCACCTTTGAAAACATGCCCTCTATAATCTCGAATTTCAATTTATTTTTTCTCAATTCCTTTTTAGAGCTTGCCGTCCAGTACGGCCAGGACCTGAAGAAGCGCGAGTTCAAGGACCAGAGCTGGCTTGGGCTCAAGACGAGATCGAGGGACCCAACGCTGTCGAGGCACAAGGGCATAAACATCAACGAGCTGTACCTGCACACAAGGTGGTTTCCCCACATAGAAGTGACAATAAAAAAGGCCCGACATTATTCTATTTTCTCTTTTGATGTCAGGATCGCTTCCAGCCCAACTGGGGAGACCTGGCGCGGCAAGTGGCAGGGGAACGAGATCGCGGCCAAGATCCTCACCATCAGGGAGTGCACGCCGAGAATATCAAGGGGATTCAACGAGGAATACCCGAAGCTCAGGTAAACAAATAGATTTCTAGTCTAGCTTCATGTAGAGAAAATAAATGCATATACCGGTATGTTCAGAATCTTCTCCCACCCAAACGTAATGCCGGTGATCGGCTGCTGCAACTCGCCGCCGAACCTCGTCGTCATCTCGCAGTATACGCCGCTGGGGTCGCTGTTCCAGGTAGACGACCAACCCTAACTTCCCATCATAACCTTTTACATTTCAAATTAAAAAAATGTTAAATCAGGTTCTGCACGAGGAGTCCTCCACTGGCTTCGTGTTCGACGCCTCCCGCGCGGTCGAGTTCGCCCTGGACGTGGCCAAGGGGATGGCATTCCTGCACTCGCTGGAGAGGGAGATGCCCAGGTTCCACCTAAACTCGAAGCACGTCATGGTACGAGGGAAATTAAAACTGTTTGTCTAAAAAATCACGGGAACCTCATTCACGGTTTATTTACAGGTCGACTACGTGTCTGACGAGGAGGTTGTGGCGCGGATCAACATGGCGGACGCCCGCTTCTCCTTCCAGGAGCGCGGTAAGCACCATCACCCGCAGTGGTCCTCTCCGGAGTCCCTGTTGAAGTCCCCCTCGGAGATCAACACCCGCGCCTCCGACATGTGGAGCTTCGCCGTCCTCCTCTGGGAGATGGCCACCAGGGAGGAGCCTTTCCCGGAACTCTCGCCCATGGAGGCAGGAATGAGGGTGAGAAATTAAAAGTTCAAAGCACAACAGTGAAACTACCACAATCCACAAATTCTCCCAAAATATCTAAAGTTAAAGTTGAATTTTTTTTCACATGGCATGTTTCCTTTTTTTTCTCTTAAGACTTTTAAATCTTATCGAACTCCTTCTTTCAGATCGCCACTGAGGGCCTCCGCGTTGACGTCTCCCCCGGCGTCTCCCCGCACATGGCCAAGCTCATCAGGATCTGCATGAACGAGGACCCGGCAAAGAGACCATCGTTCGAGCAGGTCATACCCATACTTGAGAAGATGAAAAAGTGAGGAAACATCTTGCTAAGGAAGGAGCCAAGCAACTGCCCCTGAAGTTCACCAGACAGAGAGAAATCTATGTGCTAAAATTGCAAGTTCATTTTCGAAGGACTTGCGTACAACAACAGATACAAAAGTGTACTTAAGATCCCACTACTGATCTTCCTTCCTACGAACATAAAAGTAACTTCGAGTAAGTCAAAAGTCCCCTTCCCCTTCCAAACCTCCTCCCTATTTAACAGCAGAGCGAATTATGGTGCTAAAAGAGGCCTCCTCCTACCGAGTTTGGCCCTATAAATCCTTCCCTGTGCTTGACTTATGATTGAACATTGTCTCTATGCTTTCGGAGCTAGAATCGCATGAACCACGGTAGTCATCCGAACGCTGGATAAGGTGCCATACGCAAATGAAAATTGTCGTCGTTCAAGTTACAAAACCACTGCAAGAGAGCATGACACAAAATGAAAACGAATGAAAAGCAGAATCTTACTGTCCCATCAGCCTTGTTAATCATATACCACCACCATACGTTGTATTACTTCATAGCGCTAACACGAAAGAAAGGCTTTCCTTCATCCTTCCCAGAATTATACACCCTTGTCCATGTAGAAAATCAGAAAAAGGAAAAAAATAAAACGGAAAATAACAAGCAATCGACAAATGACAATCTTTATTTTCTCTAGTACGTAAGGGAGATTACGTACGTCGCAAATGGGGAAATTACAGTTAACTCCTTTCAGTTAAATACGAGCGGGAAGTACCTCCTCCTCCTCCTCCTCCTCGTGGTGGCTCCTCTAGCCGATGCCGACGCGAAGGAGGACTCAAGGTTGTCGGTGCCGGCGCTAAGGATGAGGTCGTCGTCCGTGCTGCCGTTGTTCTGCTCAGTCAGCGTGGTCACGGAGTCTGAGGGACTTCGCTGCCGAGGACCGGCAATGATGGAAGGGCGGAAGCGGCTGTCGGAGGAGCCAAAGTCCTCCTGGAATTCGCCGTCGTCGTCTTCTTCCTCTTCAGCGGGGACAGGTCTGAATAAGAAAGAAGAAGTAATTGCCATTTGAATTGTTGAATTTTTGTACTTACCTTAGCCTGAAACTGACCCACACTGGTCCTCCCGCTCCCTCCTCTGGCACCACCACTCTCCTCGTCCTCGACCTCCACGTCTCCCTCCACTCCTTGCTCCGCGTCGTCCGCCCTCCCGCGCCCGTCCTTCTCCTCCGCACCTCCCAGTCCTCGGTGTAGGCCTGCACGTCGTAGGCGCCGGGGACCAGGATGCGCCAGTACATGCCCTCGCCGTCGGTCCTAACCGTGGAGGAGCGCCAGCCCTCGTCGGAGCCGACCTTCTTTACGCGGATCCTTTTAGAAGGACAGAGGAAAAGATAATTGACTTTCATTGCTAGAGTGAAACTGATAGGTAGGTTCCTCACTTTGCTCCTTGTACTGGTCTCCCGTCTGTGGAGTTAGTGACCTCCCCGGTGATTCCCCTCTGCGCCTGCTCGACGTAGGTGAAGATGCTGTCCCGGTTGAACTCCCACTCCCGGAGGAGCCTGGACGGGTGCGGGTGCTTGCAGCAGGAGACCTCCACCGTGACCTCCATGGTGCCGGCGAACAGGTAGTTGAAGTCCTGCATGCCGCCAAAGACCGGGTACCAGTCTGCGCCGTTGGTGACCCCGTCCTTGAAGGCGCCCCACTGGCGGCAGGCCGCCCGCGTGTCGTTCATGTGCGGGTGGGCGAAGGAGTAGGCCGTTGCCACCGAGTAGAACTCGTCGTGGTCCGGGGTCTCGAACACACCGCTCAGGCCCTTGATGCCGTGGTAGTTGTCCCACTGTTGGAGAAGACCAAACGGGCATTTTGTAAAAAAAAGTATTTGGCAAATCTCATACTGACATAATTTCCCTTCACAAAAAAGTTTAATAAAAAATAGATTTCAATTAAATAAAAATAGATTCGAAATTTACCGGATAGTTCACGAGGACGGCCCCGTCGTGGAAGTTTGCCGAGAGGACGAAGGTGTTGGAGAGTATCCAGCTCATGAGGTGGCTGGTCTCCTTCTGCCTGCCCTCGTAGAGGTCCCTCTCGTCGTAGTCTACCTCCTCCCTCAGCTTCTTGTACTCAAAGTAGTCTGGGAAGTCCCTGTTGAGGTCCACCCTCCCCTCGTTCAGCCTCCCCGCGGTGTATGACCCGCCGCTGCACTGTCCCTCCTGCTTGTCAGCGCGGTTGAAGCCGTCAGGGTTCATTGTCGGGAGGATGTACAAATCGGTCGTGTCCAGCAGACGGGAAGACCTGAACAAAAGACAAACAGGATAAGAAAATCGCTAATTTTTTAGACACGAAACTCATTTACCGTTCGTCCGATCCCCTCCTATCCGCCTCCAGCACGTGCCTGGCCAGCCTGAGCAGCAGCTCCCTCCCCACCGGCTCGTTCCCGTGCATGTTCCCCACCAGCTTTACCCTGGGCCTCCTTCGCAGCGCCCCTGAGCGGACGCGGCCAGACTCCAGATCCGCCAGGTCCCTGGAGATCCTGAGTCCCACCAGCGGGCGCTCCTGGCGCGAGTCGCCCAGGTAGATGATGACTGCGTGGCGGGGGAACTTGGTGGCCAGGTCTGACAGGTCCGCCTCCAGCTCGTCGTGGTCGTGGTAGGCGGTCAGCGGGCACACCAGGGGGCCGCAGCTCGAGCAGCAAGGCTTCCATTCGACGGGCTAGGGATGGATGGAGCAAAGTTAACGTGGAAGACAATCGATATGGAAATGATGGGTCTCGCTCACCCTGAGCGACCTCCTGTCGACCTTTGTCGGGCAGAACGAGTCGAATCTGTCCTCCGCTACATCCGGCGGAACGTCTCTGGTGCAAAGAAAGGATAGGGTTCCGTCCTGCGCGCGGAAGGGGAATTGGCAGGCCTCGCCCTCTTTGGTGGTGCAGGGTCCTGAGGAGAGATAGAAGGCATAAGAATGGTTTGTCACTTGCGTGTGTATAGTAGAATGAAATAATAATGATGTCTTGCATGCAAAATCGGATATACGAAGAAGAAGAAGTCCGATCTCGTCAGATTATGGCAAAAATATAGGTTGTACTGTAACTGTACTCTAGCTGCAAATTTTGTTTACTCAAAAGCGCCGAACCCATGCTGCAAACTGAAGACACCTATTTCACCAACTACTGTACGTACGGATAAGTGTATGGATACTGCGCCTTGACCTTTCTTTGAAATGGCTCTGAAAAGTTTCTGGTGGAGAAAGATCTCTCTATCTCGCATTTCCTCCTCGTCCTGCGTCGACCTCCGTCTTCTGCTGGGAACGGGGGATTGAGGGAGGGGGAGGGAAGAAGAGGGAGGGACGAAGGCTCCTGCATTTCGGGCACCAAGGCGGAGAGGGGAGGACAAAAATATAAAGGTTTGTGAACTTGTGAATGCGTGACCGTACTTCCACAGCACTAGCTCAAGGACACGATAGGGGGGTTCAGCAAAAAAAACATTTTCTCACCTGGCTTTGGCTTTTCCTTGGGTTTGACATCCTCCACCTCCTCGGTTTCTCCAGGGGGAAACTGCGGCGGAGGCGGAGTAGAAGTAGTGGTAGTCGTAGTCGTAGGAGAGGTGGCTGCGACAGGCTCTTCCGTCGCCGGCCTGGCTTCTACCACTTGGTCGTCTCCCGGCGGCGGCAGCTGCGGTTCAGAGGCCTCGACTACCCCTTTAAAAGGTGTGCACACCTGCTCCCCCTTCCTCCCGTCCCTCCTCTCCAGCTTGAACCCCTCGTTGCACCAGCAGATCAATCCCAGCGGGTCGCAGTCGCCGTTCTCCAGTCGGTTGTTGCCTTTCCCTCCAGCGCCGACGCCGCCCTCTTCGCCAGTCAGGATTCTGTCGCCGTTCTCCTCGTCCTCCTCAACGTCCTGTCCAATGGAGTCTACCCCGGCCGCGGCCGCTGGAACGACATTCTCCTCCTCTTCCACTACATCTCCTTCCTCTCCCTCTTTGAGTAGGACTCCCGTATCTTCCTTCTCCTCCTTATCGTGCTCGGGATTCTGTGGCACTTCCTTGGATGAGCTGGGGAAGTGGAAGCCAGCCCTTTCGAAAAGTTCCCCCTCCTCTCCCTCGGACGGGCCGCTGTCTACAGAGGAAATCTTTTCCTCCTCCTCATTCTCCGCCTCCTCCTCTACTTCCGGCCTGACCCTGCTGGGCGAGAACGTGGGGCGGACGCTTTCGTCGTCGACCGCCCTCAACAGGAGACCGTCATCCTCCTCCTCCTCCTCGTCTTTGACTTCCGTTTGTCGGTGGCGCTTCTCGGCAATCCTCACTTGCTGCCTGTATAAACGATAGACCGAAAAATTAATTTAAAAAACCCGAATATTTTCCATCATATGTTAGACCTGATTTCCTCCAGCACGAGCGGCGATGACACCGGCACGAACCTCCACGCGCCCCTCTGGTTCCTGCACCCTCCAGCCTCCTCCGCCGGCTCCAGGCTGAGACCAGCCAGGTAGAACCTCTTCTCCTCGAAGAATCTGAATACATCTGCTTTCTGGACCAGAGGGAAGCCGCTGACGCCGGAGGACGGGTACGGGGAGACGCCGCAGCCGGGGACGAAGGCGGGGGATACGCAAATTTCGGCGTCCTGAGGGAGGAAAAGAGAGCTGTGGCACAAAGACTTGGAGAAGATCGATCTTCTTCTGATGATCAGCAGCAACAACCACAGCAAAAACAACAAAGGGAACAACAGCTACAGGAGCAACTAAAGCAAAAGTAGTGTAGTGTACTGTAATAGCAGCGGCAACAACAAGTACAGCAGCAGCAGCAGGTCTGTAGAAAAAAATATTCGAACCTCTCTGCATGCCGTCTCTCCCGGCAGGTCCCCCAACAGCGGCCCGACCTGCTCGTCTATCATGGGCGGTAGGATGCAGATGGGGCTAAGGAGGGAGAATGGTGGGGTCGAGGAGAGTAGGCCATCGCTGAGGGGCCGCTCAAGGGCCAGGATGAGGAGAGAGGAGGTGGAGGACGGGGAGGAGGTGATGGGGCCGACGATGTGCACGCTGCCGTCCGCAAGGCGAACAGAGATGTCCGGCTGCTCCTCGCCCTCCTGGGAGGCAGTCCTGGGAAGAGAGAAACGCAATTTTGACAATGTTCCTAATAGTTATCAAATGTATTCTTACCTTCTTGCTCTCGCCGTGAGCACTTTTCTCACGCACTGGCTGGTGGCCACAACGGCGGAGGGGCTGACCAGCGCTCCAAGGCACATCACAGTCTGAGGGGAGTCAGGGTGGAGAAGGCGAACGATCCATCCTCCTATCATAACAATAGGATAAAGCTCATCTGCAGATATCTTAATTACATTAAGATGTATGGCTCACCTTCTCTGTCCGGGTTCCCGCACCCGTCGGGGCTCGTCCAGTGTTCCTCGGGGTCGGTCTGGATGGCGGAGGAATACGCGACCACTGTGAAGAATAATATGAGAGCAGCGGAGAGGCGACGACATTCCTCCGCCATTGTGTAAATTTTTGTGGCAATGCAACACACAGCGCCGACGATATGCCGCGGAGGGGAAAGGAGGAGCGGTGGCGGCGGATAAAACGGAAGTCGACAGACAAAAAGAGTTCTTTTCTATCTCGTCCGTTCCACCGTCGCCGCAGTCCGTCGTCGTCCCTCCGTCCGTCGCTGGGTTTTGCCTCTCTTTCGTCCGCTCTTTCCCCTGTGACTAATTCAGGCCCGGTCGGTGGTGCTGTTGTTGTTCTTCTCGGTGCGACGGTTCACTGGAACGAAAAAGTTTGGAGGCTCTGGGATTGGGGGGGAATTCCATTTAGGAGTTCAGTGTTCTTACGTACAGAAAGACGCGAAAGGGTAGGAAGGCGGTTCCTCTTAAAAGATATCGCGCCTCGCTGGGCATGGGATGAGGAGGTACGTAGAAGAAGGAAAGCAAAATTTTACTTTCTTCTTATCGTCGGAGGAGGAGCAAAGGGGACCAAGGATTTCCTCCTCCTCCGTCGGCCGTGAACAATGATGTTCCCCTTTGCGTCTACGTAGGTGCTAGCAAAATAATTCTGCTGTTGCTAGCCGGGTTTCATTTTTTAGCAAAGAACCGGACAGGATCTCGCAAAATATCCAATGGTGACGGAAAAGGAGTCCGAAAAACAGGAGCCGTCTCTTACTCTTTAACCGTCTTGGAAAGAAAGAAGTTTACACAACTGAATGACACTTTGTTTGCCGTGGTTATTGACGTGTGCTCACTGGAGTTTTGTACGGTAGATAAGAAAGAAAGAAAGGGCTTTTGGTCGTCCGCTTGACACAAAGGATGGTAAGGTTAGGCAGGGTTTGCACTGATAGGAGAGGGATGGAGAGAGTGGTCACTGGATGACGGTGGGCGGCGGTGTCGCGTGTAACGTAACGATATCTCCCTCCAACCAATCCAATGGTTTTTGTGCTGTGCGAAAGGTGCAGTGGACCGTTACGAAACGAACGAGAAAATTCTGGGTGGAATCAATTCCAACGCGAGGAGGAATCTATGGAAACTTGGACTTAGTATGTTCAAAATAGGAAAATATCGCAGGCCAATTAAAGTCCTTTTTCCTGTAACGGATCGCTCGACAAAATAGAAAAAATATGACTAGCTACGTCTGCAAGAAGGATTGAAGAGTCAAGTTCTTTTTCCCATGTACCATGATACCCATATGTACACGTAACATGGACTGAACATAGTGAACAAGTAAGTAAGCAAGACACAAGTCGACCAGTTTCGAGCGGGGAAGGCCCCGAAGATTTTCGGTTCCGTCCGGTTCGTTCGGATATCATTCTTCTAAACGGGGAATCCCCTAAAAGTAAAAGGGAAGGAACGGTTTTCCTCCGATTTTCGTGAAAGTAAAATTCCATTAGCTGTCTTTTTGCAGGTAAATATTTTATTGCAAGTACTAGCAGGTACCCTCCAGTTTTATTTCAGGTGCAAATAATTGGCCGGATCATTTTCCACCCAGCTTCCTTCCCGGCCCCCACCGGCGACCGCGTAGGCAAAACCCAACATCTGGAAAACTGCTTCCGACTCTGGCGCTGCCTGAGCCCGCCACCATATGGTTATTGGGGAACCACTCATAGAGCAAAGCCGGGGTGGCCAGCAGCCGTGGACCATTGAAGTCGTCAGGGTAGCGGTGGCGCAGGAAATAGTATGCGTGGCCGACCAAAATGCCGACTAGCTCTGACATCCCGCTGCCGGTGGTTATGGTGTTGAGGGCAAGGAGGGCCCAGGGAAGGTAGACTGCCCTGAAGCTGCCGCCGAACCAGTGGGTGACCAGCGAGTCTCGGTTGAGCTGGCACCAGATGTAGAGGACGCTCAACACCATGGGTTCCATGACGGAGAGGAGGGAAGTGCCCAGGCCAACTGCCACGCAGCACGCCCAGTTGAAGAGGAGCATGAAGAAGTAGTCAGCGGGGCGTCCGGCAAAATCACCAGTCTCCAGCTGTGATGAGTAGTGGTACAGCAGGTACAGGCTGGAGAGGAATCGGAAGCCAGTCTGGGGCGTCAACGGGAAGTAGAAGAGGGCAGTGACGGGGCGCCAGAAGTTGAACTTGTGCAACACCTCGCCGGCGGCCAGCACCAGCCACTGGGAGGAAGGGATGCCCAGCCTGCCCAAGAACGTGAGGGCAATTGTCGCCAGCAGCCAGCAGCGGGTGAAGGGTGGAAGCGCCATCACGAAGTCCAATCCGCGTCGTAAATCGCCGTAATCTTGTATTCCAGGCATTTTTCTTCCTTTTTTAAAGTTGAACGTGAATTTTCAAAACAAATTTAAAACCAAATTGATTTTCCCTTCAGTAATATCCCCTTATTTAAATATTGTAGCTATAGAGTTGCAGATGAAGACAGATAAAGAATACATAATCTTGCTGGAAAAAGCATAAGGGATACCATGGTCAAAATCAAATTAATATATTATCTGTTTTAGCTGTAATCTGTACTTGTCACTCATATATATCTTTCCGCAGTGAAGGAAACCCTTCTCACTCTCAAGCCCGTCACCGTCACATCAACTCTTCACTAGATTTCCTCTTGGTGCCCCTCATCCGCGGGCTGCCTGCGTCCCCCCCTCCATGGCATATTTTCGAGTGGTCTCCCTGGCCTTGGTCCTGGAAGAGGGGGGATCTTTGTACACCAGCTATTCTCACTTGCGGCACAAATATTACCTGAACGTCTCCGGCATGTTCTGGCACTCGCTGGCGATCTCCGCCACCAGTGCGTCGGACGGGTTGGGCTCACCCATCAGCACGCGGAGGGAGGTCAGCACAGAGTGAAGGTTGCAACTGGGCTTCCACGCGCCCTTTCGTGAAGCAAAATGTGAGTAAACACAGTGCTAATGTTTACCAAAAAACGTGCTGTGAACGGGAGGGGGTCAATATGGCGAATTTCTGGCCAGTCAATTTGGCGAATTGGCCAAATTGGACAAAGTGGAAAATTTTTCTGAGGGATGTCAAAGTGGCGACAGTTAAAGTAGACAAAGTGGCAAATATTTTGAGGTAGCAACATAACAATAGAACAAGAACAAACTTTGTTAAAGGAAATTGTTTTAACCTGTGTTTAAGAACAAAAAGTCTAAAAAGTTTGAAGTACCTAACAGTGCTGTAAGCAAGTGGTTTCAATCATGTGGATCTCTGTGTAAAAGTGGATCAAAAAAAGCTAAGGCGCTGGGGCGACACTTACTGCCATTTTTTAAAAATCTGACATTTTAGTCTTTATTTACTTTTTTGTAACACCTCCAACCAGAATTTTTTAAAAGTGGTCCAATACCTAACCACTCATGGATTCGCCACATTGTCTCCCCCTCTCAAAAATATTCACCAAATTGACTGGGGGTAGTGTCGCCACTTTGACTAACTTTGTCGATTCGCCAAATTGACATCTGCCCGCTGTGAACACATGGGCGAGGGGGGGGGGGGGTTGCCTCTTCCCTAGCTTCTAAAAGCCTATCATCTACCCTAGAGCCGAAAATCAGGAACCTTAAAAAATATGGCCAGGAAAAGGGGGTAAAATTGCTGTTTACATTTTTTTTCTTTACTTTCGTAGTTATTGAAGTGAAGAGCTTTTTTGTTGAAGAAAACTTGCGTTTCTTTTTCTCTTATTTTCACACTTTTCCCAGTTTCCTTTAAACAAGAACAGACTCTGTTCAAAAGGTCTGCGGAGGGATTTGACAAAGTTTTTATAGTTTGGCAAAGTTTTACTGCAGTCAAAAAGCAAAAAAGTTAAAAAATATTTTAAAAGTCATTTTTTAGGTAGA
>JAAUXV010232355.1_pt1 | contig 12115 bp, 21 predicted proteins | sample 7278181 | NCBI WGS metagenome assembly JAAUXV01 (sample SAMN14350114, study PRJNA611818) | marine sediment metagenome | isolation source: surface marine sediment (2.1m) | place: French Polynesia: Moorea | collected 2018-08
AAATGTCCTTCCTTCTCAATCATGCATCTCAAGTCCAGACGGTTTTAGCGCCGATCCATTGATCATGCAAAAGCCGAGAGGATGCCGAGGCCTCACGGAAAAAGTGCGTGGGCAAAAAAAATATATGATACGCGTACATTGCAGTAGGCACAAGAGGCAGTGACAAAGCATTGAGCAGTAAACGACAACTGGAAATAAACAAAAACAATAGCTGAAGGTGAAACAGTAGAAACAGTATTCATAGCACCAACAACAGCTCTACCAACAGCAACGGCAGCGGCAGCTCCTCCGCCACCAACAACAGTTGCAACAACAAAAAACAACAGTGTCAGCAGCAGCAGCGACAACAACAGTAGCAGCAACAACAGCAATACCCCCCGCCCCCACCTGATAGCGACCCCGATGACGTCGTCCCCCGCGTAGTTCCATATGCAGAGCCTGCTCTCCCTTCCCTGCCCGTCCCTGCGCCCATACGAGTTATCCCTTATGTCCACGCTCTGCTCTGCGCAGGACCGCATCTTGGACACCTCGCGGGCGGTGAAGAGGCCGCGCACTAGGATGTAGCTGAGGGACAAGCAAGTTTTGATGGGAAACTTATTGTCGTCTAAGACGTGTTCATACCCATTCTTTTCAAAGTCCCTCTGCACGTCTTGGGTGACGAAGAAGTCTGTGGTCTGCCCTCCATCAAAGGTGGTGGCAAGGTGCTCGGATGGGGCCAGGGCGGAGGAGGAGGCGTCGTCGTTGGAGGTTGAAGACATGGCGGACGACAGCGACCTCTCAAGTTACGCAATGCAAAGGGTGAAAACTTGTCTCCTCGCTATTACGTGTCCCTTTGAACCCGACACCGAACGGTCTATTCTAGGCTGAGGAGACAAGTGTTCGGTTTCCGAGACAACGGCTGAAAAAAAGTGCAATATGAAACAGCCGCCTAGTGCGGAGAATTTTCTCTTGTCAACTGTGCTTAATAGCCAACAGCACTTTTATTGGCCACCAGAGTACAAATATATCGATAGTTGCAGAGTTTTTCGCGAAATAGGAAACGAGACTACTTCTTTTTCGACAAGAAGTACCTATTTAAAAAACCACAATTTTGTCCCGGTGACTTATTTCGATTTCCCCACCACAATGCGCACCGACTATTTCGTCGCGTTTCGTAAATGTAAGATTCGCCCCACTCGTTCATAGAATCATAGTACAAATATTCGAGGAGAATGGAGGCTCGACTCGGATCGAGAATTTTTTGTCCCCTCGCCCCATTCCCACCCTTTCCTCCCTCAAGTCTAGCATCTACGCTAGCCTCGACATTTTTTCCCCTCTCTCCTTGTCCTCCGATTTTTTGCTCCCCGCCATCCCACAAAAAAACCGGGGAAAATGTCTGTGTTTATCCATAAACAGAAAAAAAACAGGTATGACCTCATTTGCGTGGCGATGAATGCTGCGAAAAAATGGCTATTCAGTCAATGATGGTTCAAGAGGCGGAACTGTGGACAGTACGCAAAGTAAAGTAGGATACGCCAATGCATGCATTTGCCGTCGGACGATTATGTCACCCAGTTTCCACCCCGGGACAACAGACGGACGGACGGACGGACGGTTGTTGTACTTGTTGTGGGGTTCCCCCTTCTCTCCCTCCCACGTACGTACCACACATGGCTTATGAAAACGGTTCAAAGGGCATGGACGGGCGAACAGAGCACGTTTCAACTACCCCCCCCCCTGTATTTGAGGGAGGACTCTCTTTTGGGGGTATCAGGCCATGATAAGTGTCCAGTTTGGGAATTCATCTGGCGCCCATACGAAGAGAGCCACAAAAACAGTCTCGGAACCGGTCCTCCTCCTCCTCCTCCATGCAGGCGACGTACCACGACCGCCGCCGCCGCCACGGTGGCAAAGGGCCGGAGGAGGAGGCGCCCTCCTTTCTCCTGTGGGGGAAGGCGGCAACTGCGCAGTGATGATATCCCCCCCGGACGACCTACCCCAATCGAAGGATGCTTACACCCGAGGACAAGGAGTCAAAGACGATAATTCGAGGTCGAAATTGTTCTACGGGGGACCTTTGCATGTATGGGATGAAGGGGAAAGGGCTCAGGAGCGAAATTCGGGAGAAAACATTAGATTAAACAAAGCGAAAACACGTGGTCAGCAGAGGGGCGGATTGAGTGGAGCCAGAGCCGCGCTTATATTTTCTCTCATCTTTGGTCTAGGATTTCCGTTTTCCGTCTCAAAAGTTCACAGGCATCGACATCGGACACTTGTGTTCCAATTTCCATAGAAGCGCGACAGCAAATCATTCAAATCCCACCTCGGGATTCAATTACAGACTGCGAAGGGATCCTCGACGCTTCCCTTCCCTTACTCCCCCTATCATCTCACCCCCGCCCGCCGCCGGCCGGCGATTCGAGCGTCGTACGGCCGGGAGGGAAACGCGGGAGGGTAGAGGGAGGAGATAGGCAGTCTGGCGGCGGACGAGGTCCAGGCCTGTCTTGTGCACTTTTGTAGTGGAGGAGACCTGTGATATGTGACCGGGGAATAGTGGAGGGGCCTCCCAAATGGAGGCCCCAGGCTGTGGCCTCGGAAGAGGCTGTGCTTTTTCGCGGGCTTCTTGCGACCCTTGGTTTGGAGCGGTGTGTCGGAAGTCAACGGCGGTGATTAGGTGGCCATCTTGAAAGGTGAGTTATCTCCTAGGGGTTTTCCTCGTTGCCGGGCGGGGCGCGGCGGCGGCGGCCGGGGAGAGGGGGGAGCCGGGCTCGGGGTGAGGGTATGGGGGGACCGGTGGAGGGGGACGGGGTATACATGGGGCGGTGGAAGAGGGCAGGAAAGGAACGGTCCTAGCGGTGGTGGAGGGGCTGGGGTGGAGGACGCTGTATGGACCGAAGGAGCCGCCATGATGGAGGAAAACTTTGGCGATCCGACCGAAGCATACATAGTGAAATAAAACAGCTCTGAAAGGAGTATAGCTATATATGCGATCTAGCAATGAAAAGCTGTTGATCGAGTAGAGCTAGTGTACTTTGGACATTTCATTGACACGAAACGATAGTTACTTTGCAAGGGATTTTTTTTAAAAAAAATCCAGCTACAAAATAGTGGTAGCTATGTATGAAAAGACTTTCACACGAACCAATTATTAATATTGTTTGCATTGTACGTAAAAAGGGAACAAGAGTGCATTAACGGACAACATCTGGTGCAAGAAGGATTTTTTGCCGCTCTTGAAAGTCGGTCCGGTTGTTTCGCCACATCCGGCCTTTTGTTTTTCGCACGTGAAGGAGTACCATGGAACCGGAAACGCTGTCGCCATGTGTCCAACATGCTACTTGCACAACAGCTCATATACGTACATAGTACAATGGTGGCTAAAGTATGAACGCACCAAAAAGTACCACACGTCCAAACATCAGCCGAAGCCCATTTTTTATCTGAAATGGATCGGTCTGGAAAACGTGTCGGGAGACGCACAAAAACATAGCGTACTGTAAAGTCAGTTACTGCGCAGAAACAAGAGACAGAGTATTCAAAGCAGTTTTCAACTTCTCAATGCATAAGAAATCCCCTCTGTTGCGTTCTCAGAAAAAACTACCGTGGAAACAAACAACTGAAGTAAAAGACTTTGATTGGAGTAAAAGTCTTGAAAAAACACTCTAGATTTGCAAAAAAACCCTGCTTGTTACAGCAGTTTTGTTTCCTTTTCGAAAAAGACGGGTAGGTTGAGATCATTCGCGAAACATTGAGCAGAAACAGGTCTAGCAAGTCAAAGGTGGAAAGCAAGACTTTTTCGCAATCGTGTTTTTGTTCTGTTTCATCAGAATGCCCAAGTACTTTGTGTCAATTTTTAATCGCCCGTCGAATGGAACAAAAAGATCGTACTATGGATATTGATCTTAATTGAACTTTTCCCTTCTTCATTACCCACCTATTCCACGTCGTATTGTAGCATTTGAGCTGTTTTTGAAACAGCATTTTTTGCAGCATTTACAGTAAACCATTTCTAACGAAAAAAGGGTGATTATACACAGGTACGAGTGGGCGGGGCATGGTTTCCCCATGTTCTTGGGATGGTGGCGGCGTGGAAAGTCCGTTCATTGTTTTGGCGAGCACGCCGCTTGCACGCGGAGACCACGAGGCCTCCAACGCCGGCGCCAAAACAGGATTGAGGGCGGTCGGCGTCGGGCGCCGGCGAGCGGCGAGCGGCGTCGGCGGCCTCCCCCTCCTCCCTCTTCCGATCCTCGAATTCCACTATTGGACAGGTCAAAGACTCCCTCCATAGAGAAAGTGTAGAAGGGTTCACCAGAGGGCAAAAGAAAAAAAAGATACTTCCCCCCAAAAAAATATTTTTGAACATACTACCGCCTCCGCCCAATAAATGGGGAGACTTTTTAATCGTACGGGAGGAGCCACCAGAATGATGGACAGGGCGGGCGAACCGCAGACAGAGAGAGATGCCAATCGGTCCTGTCTGTCGCGGACGAAGTGGGAGGGAATGGCAGCGAGGGGAGGTGGAGGAGCTAAGAAGCTAATTTCTCCAGAGCCAAAACCGGATTGGCGATTTTTAACAATAGTACAAACTGAGCACAATCATATTTGTTGCTTAAAGCCTGTGCAATCCATTTTATGAAAAAAACACAGTATAGTGCATGAGATGCTGTCCAAAATGTCTATTTTGCTTCGAACAAGTGCCCAGCTGTCTCCACATTTACGCGGTTTGGGAGAAAAAAATATAGAAATTATTGAAGGGAAGGGATGGTCGGTAACTACAACTTGATGGTTTTTCTTTTCAGAGCAGTCTTAAAGGCACTCTTTCATTTTTGCATTCTGCACAGATTTGTACAAATTCAATGGTATGTATTAAAACTGAAAGAAAGCTTCTAAGTTTCATACAGTTTGTTTTCAGTGGCATTTTTAAACACTATTTTAAACTGTGTAGATCAGTATCAAACTCCCCAAACAAAAGTATTTGTGTCTTAAAGTCTAGGCAAAGTAGAAAACTCAGACAATTTCCACCTATCAAACAATTGCATAATTTTTAGATTTGCGACGAATCGCTGTCGATCCATTGCGACGTAGCTTGCATAGGTACAAACTTATAATTCATGTTATTCGCAAGTTATGTTTGCTTCCCCTCCCCAAAATCGGGGAATTGTCAAAACGCAGGAGAAAAGAGGGGGGGGGAGGGGGGACGGAGGAGGAAGAAATTACGGCGACGGGGCGCCGCAAGCCCGACGGGGAGGGATCGGGAGGGAGGAGGGCAAGGGAGGGGAATTTCTAGTCCAAATCGCCGCCTACCTCCTCCCTCCCCCCATTTTTTTTCACGATCGCCCCATGCACCACCCAAACATACACCAGTGCCCCCCGACGGGAAGCCAAGCGAGAAATCGTATAAAAGGCGCCCCAGGTCCCACTGTCAAATCAGTAACGATTTCACCATCCTACCAAGCTTTCCTCGCCTTTAAAAAACCTCAAAGCTTCTCCTTGCTTTGCAATCTCCAGCAAAAAGTCCAACAAAGCCATCACCATGTCCTCCATGCAGCTCTTTAAAGACGTCATCGTCAGCGAGATCCCTGACAGCTACGCCAAGGCATCCCTAGGTAGAAATTCAAGCAATATCCATAGCTTTGCCCTTGCTCGTTGAGCAGTTGTAGCACAATCTCTGCTTTGCTGATATTCCACCAATAGTTCGTTCAATCTTCGTAGCATATCCATACCACTTTCAATAAACATTTTCTTTTCCTGTTGCAGGCTCCGAGAACTTTGGCAAGATTGACCTGGCCCTGGCCCGCAAGCAGCACCGCGGCTACATCGAGGCCCTGAAGTACTGCGGCTGCGATGTCACCGTCCTGCCCGGCGACGAGCGCTACCCCGACTGCGTCTTTGTGGAGGACCCGGCCGTCATCATCGGCTCCACCGCGCTCATCACCCGCCCCGGGCACCTCACTCGATTCGGCGAGGTCGAGAGGATGCGCAGGCTGCTCAAGGAGATGGGGCTCATCGTGGTCGAGATCACCGATCCAGAGGCCAAGATCGACGGCGGGGACGTCCAGTACACCGGCAAGGAGATCCTCGTCGGCATCTCCCCCAGGACCAACAGGGCGGGAGTCGCTGCAGTCGCTGAAGCATTCCCAGGATACAAGTAAGTTTTTTCCGTCCGCCGAGAAAATTCATCAACTAAACACAAATCGTTTTCCCATTTGCGGCATATTCTTGTTTTCGCAAGTTCGAAATTCCAATCGAAATTTGAGCTTTCAAAATTTTAATCTTTGTGGGAAAATTGTTGTTCCCAGCCAATTAATTTATTTGCTTTTCTATCAGGACTATCGGCGTTGAGGTCTCCGGCCCGCTCCACCTCAAGACCCTGATCGGCCTGTGCGGCGAGGACACCCTCTGTGTGGCCACCGAGTCCGGCGACTCCATCAAGATGTACGAGCGCATCCGCGACCTCAGCTCCGTCCCCTACAAGGCCATCTTTGTCCCCGAGGACAACGTCGCCAACACCATCCTCATCAACGGCAAGGTCATCTGCAAGTCCCGCAAGGAGAACCCGCGCTCCTTCGCCGTCTTGCAGCGTGAGTGCCCGCACGAGCTGGTTGAGATCGAGAGCTCAGAGATCGAGAAGGCCGTGGGCTCCCTCACCTGCCTCTCCCTTCGCTTCAACCGCCCTCGCCGCGTCGGCACCGTCCCCGCTCCTCCTCCTCCCGCCGCCACCGTCTCCTCCAACAAGGACGTCACCAACCAGACGGCGGCCGCCCTCAAGGCTATGATGTTGAGCAAGCACATCGGCAGCGCCCCCGTCAAGGCCCCCGAGCGCCCGGCGGCAAACGGCGGAGGAAGGCTCATCATGTCCGTCGGCAGCACAGGAAGCTTCTCCGCCTCCAGCGACGACGAGGGCCGCTAAGAAAGACGACGATCTCAAATTCCGAAAATGTTTCTAATGTAGAACGTGCACACAGTTATCATACTTTCTTTTTCCGTAGCCTTTTTCTGAAGCTCAGTGGCTGAGGCCAGAGGAGGTACTAAAATAATGTTCGCCAATGATGCTGCGTTTTAGGCAGCGAATACGTATACTGTAACGATCGCGATTGTGAGACATCAAATGTCCGTCCTACAATATATGCCATAGATAAGTACTGTACACTAAATGCTGCCAACGAAACAGCGCAAGTGAGAGAGACAAAATAAACGTACTGAATCACTAAAAATTACTTATAGACCAAATTTTATTTCACAATTCATTGCATCACTTGTAGCACTTGTTATTAATTAGTCGCACGGATATGCCGGGAAGAACCTGACTTCCCTTGCGATGACCCTCCTCCTCCCTCCTCCTCCGACGCCCCCACCACCAACGGTGCTCCTCACCCCTCCCGCGCCAGACCTGACCGGGTACCGCCCGCCATCGTCGATCTCGCAAATGTAGATTCCTCTGTCCTCAGGTCGAAGCTGGATTTAAAAAATGTGAGCAATAGAAAAGGCTATCTCATAAATATTTAAGTGCTTTTTTTCACCCTTGTGATCCTGAGCGTGTTTCCCGTGCTGGACAGCCTTGCCCTGCTTCCAAAGTACTGCAGTGCGTCCCTGAACCTCTGCCCTCCCCTTCCCCTGGTGAGGGTGGCCCTCAGGCTGTTCCTGTTGAAGGAGGAGGACGAGAGCACTCCGGCCGTCCCCTCCACCTTGATCCACCTGATCCTCGGCCCGCTGTCCAGGTTCCTCAGCCTCCCGAGGTCGATTCCTGATCGTCCAACGTCGCACGAAAGTTCCGCCTCGTACTCGCAGTCGCGGCTAACTCCGCTTAAAAAATATGGATGAACATATTATTAATTCCTCAAAATATTTTTCCTGCTGTTGCTTCTGTTGCTGGAATTGTTGGTGCTACTTTTCTAGCCATTGATGCTATGATTGCTCTTGCTGGTGCTGAAACAAAGTGCTTCATTTCTCCCACTTTGCCTATTGTTGCTATTGCATTGAATTTACGTATTTCTGTTGGTACAGTAGCAACTGCAGCAGGAATTGTTGTTGTTGTTGCCGCTGTTTGTACAGGTACTGCAGCTACCGCACCTGTTGCTAATATTTTTGTTTCTTTGCTATCGTATTGAGCTAAGCTAAGTAAATAAAGACAAAACCGTACCTACACCCCTCCGGCCTGTAGTAACCCCCGCCGCCGCTGTATCCGCCACCGACGTACCCTCCTCCTCCATATCCTCCTCCGTAGCCGCCGCCGTAGCCGCCCCCGTATGGAGGCCTGCTGTCGTAGTACCCTGGCCTGTTGTTGTAGTATCCTCCTCCTCCTCCTCCTCCGTAGGATGGCCTGTCATAATAATATTGTCCTCCACCCTGTTGCCCTCCTGCCAGGACGCTGTCGTAATAGACACCGCCTCCCCCTCCTCCAATTCCGTTGTTGTTGACCACTATCTCCCCCCCGTCGTCCTCAAGGAGGTCGTCGTACCTGAAAACCACGCTGGTGAGGGGAAGGACGGGGAGGACCAATGGGACAGGGGGTACGTGGTGCGGTGGAGGTAAAGGTGGAGGGAAGGAAATGGGGAGGTGGGGATGGCGGAGGTTAGTCTTGTTTGCAGTTGTTTGCATCACATTACCGTACAACACGAATCAATTATTCGGTGAAGTTCTATAAAACGCAGACGAAACACTTGAGAAAAAAAGCATGCTAAATTACTTCCATTGCAAAATACTAGTAAGACGATCTGCATGCACATTTTGTATAACTTTCCCTCTTACTACTCTTTGTTTTTTGCACGAAATTACTCTCTGTGCAATTTCAATGTCGGCTTGTCCGCTGGGATGTAAAAAGTCAAGTAAGGAGGGCGCTTTTAAAAATATATTGCTCACCTGGTTGGATAATGCCTCGGCTGCCTCCTGCTCTGCCCTCCTCCCTCTTTGACCAGAATACCCTCTTCCAACACCACCCCTTCTTCTCCATCACTGGAGACATCGACGACCGACCTCTTGCTCCTCCTCTTCGCTCCTGGGAACCTGATGGCAGCACCCTCCTCCTCTTTGACTTCCTTGTCCTCCTCTCCATCTTCCGCATCAAGTTTCCTGCCGTTCCTTCCGAGAATGACCTCCACCACCACAGGGGGACGCCTCCTTGATCCTCCTCCGCCGAATGTATCCACCTCAACAACTTCCTCTTGAATTCGGCTGTTCCTGGTCCTAGATATAAAAAAGTTGCTAATTACCCAAGTATTTTTAAAAATAAAAAATGTTTTCTCCACCTGACTCTCTCGGCTTCTCCGTTCAGCAGCCTCCCCCTCCTGTAGAAAGATGACGAGGAGGAACCGTACCTCCTCCCCCTCTCGTAGAATCCCCCGTATAAATCGTCGTTGGTCGGGCAGCTCGTGGCGGACCCGAAGCGGCCACGATAGGCAACGCCGTACCTAAAAGCAATTCCCACAATATAACGGGATTTATTCTGCATTGGCAAATTTGAATTTGAATCTACCTGCTGATGCTTGAGCTTGCCCCCCTCTTGGGGTAGCCGATGGTGCGGTAGGAACCCTCCCCGTCGTAAAAGTACCTCTGGAAGCAGATAATAAACACCAAAAAAATGACACAAGAATGCCCAGGTTTTAAATATATATCTTACACTGTCTGATCTGCTTCCGAAGGCCGAACTTCTGAAAGGGAAGAGCCTACAAAGCACAAGTTGAATTTATTACGATTTGTCTTTTTTTCATATGTAGTAAATGAGATGACCTTGACGTCCCCGCCGACGCTGCCCTGACTGTGTCCCTGCAGTCCGAAGCGGGGTCCCTCCTGGCGTCCTTGCACCTCACGTAGACCCGGCCCAGGCCGCCGACGTAGCGATAGGACCCGTAGCTATCCTCCCGTATGGAGAGGGAGGTGCTCTGGGCAAACGAAGAGCCCTGGGTTGACATGAAAAAGGCGGAAGGAAGCGATTTTTTGAAGGACAGGGTATTGTGAGCTTTTCACTACAGTATACAAGAGGTGATTTCATGCTTGGGCGCTGGCAGACAGGAAAGAGGAAGGAGAGAATAACTTATGTTTTTCTCTTACCGCGCACAATAAAATGAGCAAATAGATCCTCATTGCGGACAGAACACTTCTTTTCTACTTTGATTTATTAAAGGTTTTTTTCTGGGAAATTGTGCTCCCAAGAGTGGGCCAATAAGTAGGGACTGGGGGAATATGGCGGAGATGGGGGTGTTTCCTTTCGCTTTTTTCGGGATGTGGCGGCCCCTCCCTCGCGCGACAAACTCAGGCCCCCTACTGAATAATACCACCTCGCACGAATATAGCCAAACGAAGAAGAGGAATAATTATTGTCGTAGCATCTTCTTTTGGAGCCCTGGCTGGGCGGCCCCTCCCTCCCTCAACTTCTCCGAAATATCCCGGGAACACGAGGAGGAGGAGGAGGAGGAGGAGGAGGAGGGTCACGGGCCAGTGGATATCCTCCTCCTCAGAGAACAAACTTGGGATATGCGGAAAAAAATACAAGATGTGAGAGAGTGAGGTCATCACCACCGTGCATGATGTCAAAAAACATTTTTCTTCAAACAACGCGATGAGACGAGTGTATAACAGGACATGCATGAGGATGATTTGGCAGATAGGGCGTTTAAAACGGAGCTCTGTAGGATGGAGAGACAAGACAGGAGGAGGGTGTCATTTCGTCTTCTCGGTGACATGCATTATTCGCGATATACACTCAAAAAAGTTGCAATAGTTTAACTCATTTTCCAACCTAGTCTTCCCCAGACAAGACTATTGATGAGTATTTTCCCGTTTCGATTTCGAGGGCCCATAAATAAGATTTTTTTTGCAAAACAATCGGCCTCACTGTGAAGTACGGTTTTTCCATTTATTTTTTTCCCGACGGCATCAACGCGGCCCTTTATCTCGGGGTATATCTTTTGTGCCGTTCGTTCGTGTCCCCCCCCTTTGCAGCAGGCAGGTGTATGTACAAAAAAATTCGGAGCAATGCGGGAAATCCATTTGAGGTGGAAAAAGAGAAAGGCCTCACACAGACAGGCGAATGCCGACTCCACCCAACAGCTTTTCCCAACTCGGGAAAACTTTGGAAAAAATGTTGCATTGCAAACCAGAGCGCTTTCTGGGAATACCCGCCACCAAGGTTGCAGTGCAGGCACCGCGAAAATGTTCGAAATTGTTTTCTGCTCTTTTCGCAATTTTGCCAGAAATCGGCCAGTTTTTGTCGTTCTTTCCAGCTTTTTACTCTATCTTGAGACTTGCTAATTAAATGACAAAGGAAAAAACATTCCGTCTAAAAATTGCGTTTCCTTTCTGTGGCGAAAATTCGGAGGAAAAAGAGCGAAATATTGTTACACAGTACACTAGAGTAGAGACCTTTGTTATCAGTACAAAAACGTTACTGACGACGCAGGCTAAACGTACGTCGTACAAGTGAAGTTTTCTGGCGGCAAGTGTTAACTGCCGTTTTTAAATTTTGCAAAAAACGAAGAGATCCGCAGTGCCAATGTATCAATGTCTGAAAAATTAGAGTGCAAGCGCACAAAGCTGCAAACCCCTCTTCTGGCGTGTTCTGGAGTCTAGCCTGCCTAGGTGTGCGTATTTTTTTATCTGCGGCGCAGTGTTGTTCTTGTTGTTCTTGTTGTTGTTGGGGGATTTTGGGGGAATTTTTTGGATCTCCCATGTACACTCAAAATGGGTGCATTAAGAGAAATCTTTTCTTCAAAATAGGTGTATGCAGAGGAAACTTTTCTTCAAATTGGGTGCATCCAGAGAAAACCTTTTTTTAAAAAATGGGTGCGTCCAGAGAAAAACTTTTCTTCAAATTGGGTGCATCCAGAGAAAACCTTTTTTTTAAAAAATGGGTGCATCCAGAGAAAACTTTTCTTCAAAATGGGTGCATCCAGAGAAAACCTTTTTTTTAAAAATGGGTGCGTCGAGAGAATTTTTTTTTCAAAATGGGTGCATTTAACACAAAAACTTTTGCTGCAAAATTGATGTGTCAAGACGAAAGTTTACTGCAAAATGGGTGCATCAAGTCCCTTTCTTTTACATAATTTAGAAAAAGAATTATTCAGTCTTATAAAGTCTCTCTTCATGCCATAAAAGCCTCTCTTTTGATATGATAACATCCCAGTCCAAGTTTAGTCTGAAC
>JAAUXV010066163.1_pt1 | contig 12111 bp, 9 predicted proteins | sample 7278181 | NCBI WGS metagenome assembly JAAUXV01 (sample SAMN14350114, study PRJNA611818) | marine sediment metagenome | isolation source: surface marine sediment (2.1m) | place: French Polynesia: Moorea | collected 2018-08
ACTAGGAAATGCACAGCATCTACTTTTTCTCCTCAGTTTTGTAAAAAGGACATTTACAGCCTTCTCAGCCTCAAACAAACAGTAGTCCACCAACAATGCTGCTTCTCATTGTCACTGATGTGCTCAAGGGTTGTAGCAATAGCACCTATGTTTGACCTTGTAAACAGGGACAAATCACATTTAAAGGAAGTATAAGGATGCAGCAAGAACAGGAAGTACTGTTGTATATCTTTTACAAGATTTTTTTATCATGCGCTTTCAAAAAAGTTTGTTAATGAATGATCCACCATAGTTTTCATGGAGGTATTTTTATTCATTTACTGCAAATGAAATAACAAAAAAGGTGATCCTGTTAATCTCACCTCAAGTTCCAGGCATCTGGTCATTGTGATGCTAATACTTTATTTTTATATTTAGATCTTGGTAAATGACAAATCTTTCTTGATGGTTTTGAGAAAAAAAATATTGGCAACACCATGATAAACTGTTCAATGCCTGGAACTCATGGTTAGATCAACAGGATGACCCAGATGCTTTTTTCTTTGCATAACTTGAATAAAAATACCTCCATGAAAGCTACTGTGAATCATTCATTACTATACTATTTTAAAAGCACATGATAACAAAAATCTCTTTAAAGACAGACAGTAGGGGTGACAACCACACATGGGTGAGGGGGGATGGGGGGAATGCCCCTCCCGCGGCGTCCAAAAACCCATCCCCGATCCCGTAAGGCCGAAAAACAAGAACCTTCCAAAAAATCTGGCCAGGAAAAAGGGAAAATCATATTTTTTACAGTTTTTTCTCTATTTTTTAGTTTTTACCTGCGGTGATAGCCGTTAGGTCAAGTAATACTCCCAGTTGTTGTGCGTGGTGGTGCTGGTGCTGGTGCTGGTGGGTAATGTATTTTTTGAGCACCTTAATTACCTTGTAGCTCAAAGTCATAGTATTAACTTAGGTATATCTTCAAAAAGTAGGGCAACTTTGCTTAAATGATCCCACCGTGTGACCAGTATGTTGAGAGAAAAACACCAAAAAATAAATTGCTAATTTAAGGTCCAAGACGTGCTCAGACATTTTCATAAAATAAAAAAATCTGGGGCACCCACAAATTATGTTGTGCAGATCAGGTCAAATTTGAATTTTGAGGTCATATTGAGGTAAAAAAGGTCAAACATGGAAATCGCTTTAAATCTGTGAATTTGTCTGATGTTTTTTGGCAAAGTCCCCTCAAACTTAGTCAATCTTTGAAAATCTTCTGTAAATCCTTGCCGCAGGGTGTCGCACTTAGTCTGCCCTTGTTCTTAGTAAAAAGCTTGCTCTTATTTTGTTGAGAAAGAACTGTGTTTCTTTCTATTGTTTTTTTCAACCGGTTTTTTCTACAAAAAATTTGTTTGCTCTCCCCTTTCACCCCCTCTACCTTCCCCTTTGATGCCTTCTTCCCCTCCTCTAGGAAAAAGTCGGCGCCCATGTGTGGTGACAACCTCCAACCTCCAACCCCAAAATCCCAAAAACAACCTGCGGCTGTGAACCTTCCTGCTTGACGAACAAGTACCCCACACTCAAATAAAGCCCCCTGCAAACTTTGAAGAAAGATCCAGACATACTCACAATGGAGACGTACAACATGTGGCACTTGGTCCTGCTACTGCTGCTAATCTGATAGCTGTCGGACCCGCTCTGCAAGAAGGAGTTTGTGCAAAAGTAGAACTAGTCGACCCCTCCCCACATATATTTCTTTTCTATTAACGAGATTTTTTTATATCATTATCGACGTACACGAACTATCTCATCGTACAGGATAGGTACAGTACTGTACAAATGGTCAAACACACACAGAAGGGAAACTAGCCTTATCCTCCCTTATTACCAAAGAAACACCATTTTCCTTCGCAAATGAGCAAAAAATTTGGTTGCCTTAGGCGGGCGATTTCTTTTCCTTTGTCCTCTCGCGCGGCACATACTTTTACCACTCTACCTTGACCCACACCCCGCTCCAGACGTTCTTCCGGCCCTACCACGCCCTAATATTAAAATGAAAGATCGCGTAATTACGATTGTAGGCACTATTGCACCAACTCCGTTCAATGCGATCTCGGGACGTCAAAGAGGGCGTGGAGGCATAACCCTGAACTGGGGGAGAACACGAGATCGCTGTCGTAGGCGAAGGAAACGACGGCAAAGGTGCTCTTGGGAGAACCCTCGAAGAAACTGCACAACTCCAAGTCCTTTCGCCCATGCGACAAATGAGAAAATTGATAAATTAATAAGAACGGCTGGGTTCACAACGAATGGACGACTTGTATCTACATACACGTGCTGGGATAGACAGCAAAACAGTTTACACGCTTCTTACTAGCTGCTTGTATACAGCAAAAGATTCCGTTCATTCATCTCTCCTCCAAGCAGCCACACGCACGAATTTAATTTTTTGAGTAAACGGATATTTTACTGTTGCAGATTGGGCAGGCTGCTGATAGGGATGACTAAAATTTCCTACACATAACGGATGGCAAAGGAAAACCTAACACAATTACTAAAAAGAAATTGTTTAAAAAGAGCGCAGCATTCACAATGAGACAAACCCTTTACAACACGTTCCACAAGTACTGCAATTTCGTACATACGTAGAACGGAAGTAAAGAAGGAGATTAAAAAAATTATCATTTGTATTCTCATGCTTAACAATTGGGAGAACACAGTCAGTCTTTCATAGCGGTAAGCAATTGTGCTAGTGTGCGTAGTGCTTGACTAAGTGCTCCCCCATGGCTGCCTTCACCAACCACGGCCACCAATACGAGGTCCACCTTGGCGCCCGCCTGGCGACTGGCGCCACCTCGGAGGTGTTCGCCGCCACCGGGGACCCCATTCTGGCCAGCAGGAGGGACCTTGGCGACGACGGCCCCGTCTCAATGAGCCTGGTGGTCAAGAGGAGCTCGGCCCAGGCCTTCAACGCCGTCCTCCTCTCCGAGGCGGCCATCCTCCGCCGCTTGAGTGGCCCGGGACACGGCCTCGTCGTCCGCCTCCTTGGGGACTACGATCAAGGGCAGCGGCGCCACCTGGCCCTCCATCCGCGCGCGCAGGGCACAGTCGAGGACAGGATCCGGGGGCGGCAGCACTGGGGAGAGGATTCCGACGAGGGGCGGAGGGAGCTCGAGGGAACCGCGGGCATCGTCGCAATGGCGGCGCGCGCCCTCTCCTTCTGTCAGAGCCGAAAAGTCCTCCACCAAGACGTCTCCACAAGGAACCTGGCGCTGAGGTCATCGGGCAAGATCCTCCTCATCGACTTCGGCTGGTCGGGCGTCCTGGGCGAGGAGGAAGACCACGGCGACACGGTGCCCGGCTCGCCTGGATACCACTCGGTGGACCTCCTCTATGGCAGCACCACGGACAGGAGCAAGGCCGACATGTGGTCGCTGGGCGCCGTCCTGGGCTGCTGCATCGACGGTCGCTCTCCCTTCGGCGACCGCGAGGAGGACACAAGGGACCACCAGTTCTCGTCGGAGCTGGAGCAAGAGGACGACGCCTACCGCAAGCAACAGCTCTCCAGAATTTCCCGCGTGATGGGCCCTCCCACGGCGGACGACGTGGCCGAGATGGCGCCCCGGCAGCCCAACCTAGCCACGGACGAGGCGGCGGGGGGGAAGGCGCAGGACAGGGCCCTCGAGCAGCTCTACGGTGGGCGGTGCTCAAACCAGAACGTCAGGGAGACCTTCCTGGAGCTCCTGAATGGGTTGTTGGCCTACGCTCCCTCGGCGCGGTGGGGACCCTGGCGCGTGGTCCACCGCCTGGCCCCACTCCTTCCCCAGGCTGAGCGGACCCGCCTCCTGGGCCACCTGAATCCGGACGAGGAGGAGAGGATGCGGGCGGAGCTGGAGACGGCGCAGGCCAACGAGCTGATGGACTGGCTGTAGCAGGAGGCGGAGGCAGAACAAGGTCGGGTGGACGAGTGGCCTCAGACCGGCACAGGGCTGGCAAGCTCTGGGTTCTGGAATAACGATGCTGCCGGATAGTTTCTAAGTTTTGATTGGATGATTACTTATGCTTTCTCCAATTGTTTCTGTGTTTGTGTTCGTGTCTCGTCAGTCCCGTGTGTTGTGTTTGTGACTTTGTGCCAAAGTGCTCTTTTTGTTGTGTCTTTTGTGTTTCGTACTCCCGTGATGTCCCTCCCCGCCATATTCAAATGTTGAAATGTACCTCAGTGTGTGTGCTCTGCCCTCCCTCTTCTCCCCACAACCTGTTGCCTCCGTCTTGATCCTTTTATGCGCGGTCTTCGCTGATTCCAACGAGAGGGAGAGGGAGTGATGAGGAAGAGGTCGGAGGTGTTGCTGCCGAAGTTGGCGAAGTCGTCCTTCCTTCTGCAGTTCTAAATCAGTCGGTTGCATTGCTAGAAGCCATCGATGTGGTTGTGATGAAGATGGCTGTAGAAGTGTTATTGTTGGTTGAGATGGGGAGAAGTTGCATTCGTTAAAGCTGCTGGTGTAGGAGGCATGAGTGACGCCAAGGTGTTCCTCCCGTCGGTGTTGCTTCCTCTAAGAAAGCTGATGGAGGTGGAGGGGGTGAAGTGACTGTAGTCCATATTCGTTTCCCGCTGCCGCAGGCTTTTTGTGCTGCTGTGGTCTGCCCTCAAGTTTCCTCCGCAAAAATATCACCGCATTGGCCGTAGCATTATCGACAGAACGGCCACCCAGAAGTTTTTTTTACTTTTTTTGTCTCCGTATCCCACATTCGGTAAAAGGGAGCCAAAGGAGCAGGAGTAAAGAGGAGAAACGTAAAAAGGCCTCCTCCCTCCGTTGCTAGCTCCGCATAATACTGTATTTCTCAACTCTCTCCCCTCCTCCAAACCCTTTCGGCCTACCTACAGGGGGTCCAATAGGATTGACACACTGTCCAATCATCTTCAAAATGTTTCCCTTTCGCCTCTCCTTTGCCGACGGAGGTGCTCTTGTACAAGTAGTTGCGGCTCCAGGTGCTGTTTCTGGTGGTGGGGGAAGCGGCGGGCAAGGGATCGGTGTTTCTGCTCCCGCTGCAGTTGCAGTTGCTGTTTTCTCTGCGACCGTTTCTGCCGGGGGAAGGCCAAAAAAAGGTCATCGAGTCAAAGTTGTTGCCGCTGTTTCTCGCCCCCATGTTGCTAATGGTGATACCGGCGGTGTCGGCCGAAGTTATCGTCGTGGTTGTGGAGGCGACTTCTTGCCGTTGCTTGTTGCGATAGTGGTGGTGGTGGTGGTGGTGGTGGTGGTTGAGGTGAAGACATCGCTCTTCTTACTTGTGGTGGTGCCATCGTTGATGTTGCTGCTGCTTGTGTTGTCGGTGGAAACAAAGGTGTCGGTGGTGGTGGTGGCGGCGGAGAAGGAGCTGAGGCAGTTGTTCCTGCTGCTTCAACTATTGGTGCAGCCTCCTCTCATGTTGAATTAGTAAAAAATAAGACCTTCTCAGCAAGTGTATTTTCTGTTTGTATTCGAGACCACTCCCACATTTGGCGAGTGGGAAGTCGGCAGTTGGCCTTCTCCATCGTGGCGGAGTAGAGGGCGGCTTCGTTGACTCTGCTGCCGTCGATGCCGGTGTTTGTGCTAATATTGGCGAAGTTGTTTTGCTGCCGTCGTCGATTATGTGTGTTGCTAACAGTTACAATTCTCCCCATGAGCAACAGCTATTAGAACCTCGTAATAACATCATCTACAAATCCGTCGCTTAGGTTTTTATTACTTTCTTGCGTCTCCCGCCTCTTCCTCCCCTACATTCGGCAAAAAGGAGTCGTCCGCGCCGAACAAGGGACAAGGAGAGGGCGGGGGGAATTGAAAGGATTCCTGTTGCTTCTTCTCCAGTCGGTCGGTCGAACTGTCCGCCGTTCCATTGTGCCTCCCCTCTCCTCCATTGCTTCGTCTAGCATTCCAGACCTTCTCAGAAGATGATGACAGCGGAGGAGAAGAGGGCAAAGAGGAGAGACATAAAAAGGCCTCTCTCCTCCTCCCTCCGTTCCCGCCGCCGCCGCCGCCGCCGCCGCATCGCTCAGACACTTTTTCTCCTCCTCTCCCCCCTCCCACTCTGATTACATTCCCCGGCCCTCAGTTTTCCCACACTGAGGAGGGTCTCCTTACATCCACCTTGCAGGCAGGGGAGCAGTGGGACATTAATGTTTCCTCTTTGTCAGTCGAACCTGTTGCTGGCGACCAGGATCGTGGTGGTGCTGTTGCTGTTGCTGCCGCTGCTGGAGTGGCGGCTGAGTCTACTTTTGGCGTACCTGTTATGCCGTTGTTGTGCGTGCAGCAGCTTTTTATGAGGTTGGCGGCTCAGAATCAGGAGGAGGAGGAGGCGGTTCTTATGAGCCGGTCCTGTGCTTTAAATGCTGCTTACGTCGATTTTTTCCGCGTCAAAAAAATCCCCGAAAATTCTGAGGGGCGTTTAACGACATTATTCGGGAGTGAAAAGGAGGGCAGGAGGGACCGGCGACTTTTCGTGCGCTTATCGTCTTTTCGAGGAGGGAGGGAGGGAGAGTGAAGGAAAAGCAGCCACCCCCTCCTCTTTTTTATCGGGGGTGGTGGCGGTGGTGTGTGCACGGACCAAAAAGCCATTTCGCCCTTCGAACGGGTTGGTTGGAAAGGGGTTGCTGATACGGTTTTCCCTTATCACTTCATTCTCGACCCACCGACCAACCCCTTTTTCTTCGGTGACTTCTGTGCATGAGGGTGATTACTGTATTAGGGAAAAGAAGGGAGGAGATGGGGAGGGAGATTTTAATTTTCCGCTCCCGTGGAACAATGGAGTACTAATGATTTCGCCTTCTTTATTTTGCGGGTAAGACGGAGAAAAAAAATTGCAGGCCGACGACGTCGATTTTTCTCTTCGGTTCGGGTTTGGGTATGTTGTGCAGTCTCTCCGCGCGCCGCCGCCGCCGTCTGATGATGATGATGGGAAAACGGGACGGTGGGGGGAGGGGTATTCGGATACCGACGGCGGTGGATCGAAATGAATGCGGTCTTCGTCTTCTTGGACTCGGTGCACACATTGTTCGGGAAATGGGAGGGAGGGATCTTTTTAAAACTCGCCGCCGCCGGTTACCTTATATTGCTTCCGCGGTATGGCAGATGCACTTCGTTTACTTTTCTTTCCTCCAATTTCTCTCTGTTTGCTGCCTGCGAACATGCTCCTCTTCCTCTTTTCTTGTTCGAGACGCGGAGGATCTCTCGGAATGTCTCCTCATCCTCTTTCGAGGGAGGGTTTCTCTTTTCATGCCGCGGATTCCTGAAAAGTTGAAGAGCGAAAAGAGAATCGAAGACATTGGATCGAGAAAAAAAGGGAACAAAGAGAAGGGGGGGTCTTCGTTAGCGAAAAAAAAGAATTCGCTCGACTCTCAAGTTTTTTCCGCCGCCGCCGCGTAACATCTGCCGCCGGTCTTCGTTGCAAGACAAACTTGTGAGTTTGCTAGCGTCTCAATTCTCTTCAAAAGCCTGCCTGTGCCTTTTTGAAAATTTTTTGGCTTCCACTCGAGGCGCCCTTTTGATTTTTATTGATGTGCGAATTCGTGATCGCCAGCGCCCAGAATGAGGAAGATGTTGTGGTTCCCTTGCCGCCATGACTCTCGGGAATTTTTTTATTGCGACGTCCGACTATCTTATTCCCGTACACATATAAACCTGTTGTAGGATTACGGAAGTCGACGATTCAATCACGAGCCTGATTACGGCAAAAGGATCCCTTTTTCCCCTTTGCCTTTTTTTCAAAATTTGAAGCAGCATCGTTCGTGCGGGAAAACAAAGGATGCGCACGCAAATACCAAAAAAAACGTCATCCTTCCTCCCACCTCCTCGTTACCCAATCACGACCTCTGACTCGAGAAATGGAACACGAGACAGGCAGGAGGTAAAAAGAAAAGCCAAAATTGAAACTTCATTCTTTCTTCCTCCGCTGATCAGACGAGGACAGGCGACCTTCGCATTTCCCTAATAAGGCGTCATTCTTTAGAAAGACGAGGAGGAAGATCAACAAAAACACTTGGCTCAAATTACACCGAGTTTTCGCACATTTCCCCCAAACTCCGCATCATTTCCAGACCTGTGTCGAAATTTACGAATTTCTCTGCGGAATTTCCAGACCTGTGCTGAGCTAAGCGTCTGGAATTAACGAGATGAGGGGATCGAGAGAGAAAAAGGTGTTTTATTTATTCAGCCTGAGTCTGCGGCGGCGGCATCCCCCACCCTTTCAGGCAGGCCTAAAAGCCTGGCGGCGACGGTATCGTCTTTCACGGAGAAAGGAATCGGAAGGCAAGAGTCGGTTTCCCACACATTTCTTTCCCTCCCCCTTTCCATAAATATCAATTTCAGAAGCAGGGGCGAGAAATTTCGAACGAGGAGCTTTCCATAAAGAGCAGAAAAGGGGCGGAAAGATATTTCTTTCCTCGTTTCCGCGTCTTCTTTTGGCGTAAAATATTATTTTTCGCGAAAAAGCCCGCCGTAAAAAGCAAACTTCATCGCAGTTTCTTTTCGCTATAGCAACGGTGCGGGATTCAACTGCTCCTCCTTGCGTAAGAAATGAATTTATTTTTTCTGACTTGGCGGCTGTTGGCGATATTTCTCCGGGGACACCTGACACAGTTTTCCCTACCTTTTTTGCTGGGTTTTATAGAGCTATATTTGTTTAGCACCGTCCTTCCTCCCTCCGCGCTTGCAAGGCCTGGCTCAATGCGTCCGTCCTCCTTTTCTCTTCCCTTATTTTCCAGCGGTGTAAAAAAATTTACTGTCGCTACTATACACAGAGTTGGAAAACCAAGAAAATCATCATTGGACGACGACGCCCCTTTTCCCGAGAAATGAGTAGTGGAGCGCCTTGTTCTCCCTTTTTCCTTTCCTTTTTCGGTTGGTCTGTTATTTTTTCGCCCCTCGTAATGAGGGAAAATGATAGGTCTCGAGACTTTTGTGAATGCCATTCCTTTTTGGCTTTTGGCTTTTGTCCGCCGACGAATCCTCCCTTTCCCCTTTCTCCACGGTCTGTTGAGCTCTCGCGTGATACTCCTTCCCATTTCTCTGATTGTCGCTGTTTATCTGTCTCTGATTTCCTAGAAAAGTGTGAGTCACAATTTCATCAGGTGTCAGAAGAATTTACATTATTTTGACTTCTAAATCCGTCGTAAATATATTATCTCGGGAAAAATTCACACGTATTTACGGGAAGAGGAGAGACAGTAAACATTAGAGGAAAAAAACCTTCGGGGTTCCTTTTCCCAGGTACATGGGGAAGGGCAAGAAAAGACGGGATGGGGTGGAAATTACATTCGTCGGGAGGGAGGGGAGAACTAGTTTTTCTTTGTGAATATTGATTTGAAGAGTAGGTGAGAGAGCTTCTCGGTTTTGTCGTTTCTTCTCCTTATACGGGAGAGTGGGGTGGGGATCATTCATTCATTTCAAGATGCCCCCCCGAATTTTCGGCGGTGGAAACCGTCTAATCTCGAGGAACTGCGCGCCTTTTCCTCCTCCAAACCATCGGTCGCACCATGCATGGAAAAAGTTTCCTCCCCGTCGTTGCTATAAAAGGCGGATGCCGACGAAGAAAGAAGATCAGTGGTGAATTTCGCCAAGAAATGGCAACAGTGCATGGGGAGGAAGGTGGTGTTTGACGTGCAATATTTTTCAACAATGGCAGCAACCTAGCGAGGGTCGTTTGGGACGCGACCTGCGCAGTCCTGCCCCAGGTGCTCCGGGCCTGCGCATTTTTGAAAAAGCAGGGCCTGGCGCACAGAGGCGTGAGCCCCACCAACGTGCTGGTGGAGCAGGTGAGGAAAAGAGTTTTAAATCCCCAGCGTTTTCCCTCTCCGCCAAATTCGGCGATTTCGTTTGCACTTTACCAGGACGGGAAGGATGTAATCAGGCTCTGCGACTTTGGTGACACCGGTGCCGGCGCCAGGTCCGCGCCGCCCACAAGGGAAATCCCTGGCTGCTTGGGGTACATGGCCTTTCCCTTCTCAAGGAAGGAGCTGATTCATTTGTACTCTGCGCCGTGATGCTGAACTACATCATTGGCGTCTCCATCCCAGGACATTCTCCTCGGCGCCACGGACAAGAGGAAGGACTGCTTCCGTTCCCTCCCTCTCCTAGCACCGCGGCTTCCACCTCGCCCCCTCCTCCACCTCCATCGACGACGTCCTGGCCACCCACATGTGGATGTCGCCGGCGGACCGCGGCGCTTTCTCCTCCCTACTGGTTGGCCTCTTTCAGTGGAACCGCGCCGCCAGGACCAAGCTTTTGACACATGAGATTTCCTTACTTTCCAATTGTTTTCGAGGTTTTAATTGTCACGTCGCAGATTCACCAGAAGGCGACGTACCCACCACCACCTCCCTATGCAGCGAGCCTGGAAAAATACCCTGATCCCCATCCCCAACATGTAGGAGCTGTGCTGGGTCAAGGCCATTCTCCACCTCCTGGGGGAGTACAATCTTGCCGGGTCGGCGAGCGGAGGGGGAGGAGGATACCCCCTTCTTCCCACACGCCCAGTTCTCTTCCCCCGCTGCAGCAGGACCCTGTCGGAGGAGAGGGCGCACAGGAGGAGGAACAACATGGGCCTTTTCGATGACCTCCCGGCCTGGACAATCGCTCTCCTCGCCGCCGTGGACGCCATGAGGGTCCTTGGAGTCGTCCACCGCTCCTCTAGTCCGGAGTCCATCCTGTTCAAGGCCAAGGTGAGTGCTATAATAATAATTAATATTCCTTTGCTGCCACCCTGGCGGCTTCCCCGCTTCCTCCACTATTGCTCTCCAAAAGTTCCAGACTGAGCTGCTATTTTTCCGCGTATCTCAAATGTCCTTCCTCTTCACCTGCAGAAAGTGCTGATTACCAGCCCCGATTGGTTGCTCCCCAACACCTTTTTTCCCCTCCTCCCCTTCTTCCACAGGATGCTCCTCCCGCAGGTCCCCCGCTGCCTGGCCATCGACGAGGACCTCACACCGGCGCAGGACGGGCGTGCCAGAGACCAGGGTCGGCGTGGCTGGCGCCGGCCAGATAAGGCGCCTCCTGCTACACGTAGGCTGCAAGGGCGAGGACGAAGAATAGAAATATTTTGAGGAGACAGGAAAGGATGGAAGGGAGAATGGGGACGAAAAGAATACGGAAGAGAGTTTTGTACTAATTATGTTCAATTTATTTTGAATTGTCCTAGACGGACGAACAAGAGAGGAAGGATGTGGATGTGGGGGAAGACGGAACAAGGATGGGAAAGACTTAAACTTTTCAAACGGTAGCTGCTTCGAGTTTTTGAGTTGTCGCAGGACAAGTAGGGAGTTAAACGGGGAAGAGGGGAAGAGATGTGAGGAGTAAGTTACCAAGGATGGAAGGCACTTTTCTTGTGCAAACGACAGGAAGACACGGAAGAAAATGTGGAATTACTGAATGCTCGCGCATTAAAAAGATAATTTGGAGGGCTCTATTTGAGTTTTCCTACTCTCCCAAACTTTTTTCTCCCGCGAGTTGAATTGTCTCTTTTTTCTATGACGCGCTTGTTGGTTTCATTACCTCCTGCAGTACGCAATGCTTTCGAAATCCTTTTTTACATGTTCTCCTTCATTCACCACCGACCCAACGTGTTTTTTGTCACTGAGGAGGAAGGCGGCGCTGCCGCGGTTTCCCCGAACAAAAAAGGCCTCTTTCGAACTTGACTTGGGCCCATTGCGCAGGGCTTCCTTCTACCCGCGGCGGTTCCTGGTGCGGGGGGCGAGGGTGGGACACCATGGAAGAGCAAGAGTAGGAAGAGAAGAAGGGCATGAGGGCACTGAGGTAGAGGATGCAAAAGAAATCACCTTTTCTTAATTTCTCCTGTACTCCTGCACTTGAAAGTATTCGGAGGTACCGTAGGCTGACTGCAACCATTTATTTGCTACTCCCACGAAAATAGGGAGAGCAAAGGAGGCAGCCTTGTTTTCCGCAGGTGAACGCACGCCTGCTCTCAGGTGGTTGGCTGGAGTCGTTTTCGATGCTGCGTAAAATTTGCAAATGCTGCAGCATCGAATCCGTCGGAGGCCTTGAATGGGGGAGGGAGGCCAAAAGTATATTTTTCGCTGCGCCCATAGCACTGGTGTAGTTATGGCCTGTTGAACCTCGCCTCATTACTGCTACTAAGGGGACT
>JAAUXV010076454.1_pt1 | contig 12092 bp, 17 predicted proteins | sample 7278181 | NCBI WGS metagenome assembly JAAUXV01 (sample SAMN14350114, study PRJNA611818) | marine sediment metagenome | isolation source: surface marine sediment (2.1m) | place: French Polynesia: Moorea | collected 2018-08
CAAGTGAAAAAGTCGCGCACACACCACGAAAATAAATGAGCACTGCATGTCAAACAAACGATTGGCAGTGAGGAAGAAGGCAAAAGAGGAGTAAAAATTGCAAGAATCGTGGCCTTTGACAAGGTTTGGCAGCACTGTTGGTGTGGGGAGAAGATGGCAAAAAGAAAAATTGGCGATCTCTGCAGCGCTTGCAATTTTCGCAGCTGAGGCCCGCCCGACTCCGTCCCATCCCGGGAGACAGCCATCTGGACCCTAAAATCATCCCACTTTTTTTACTTGGAAAAGGGCCTCAAACGTGATCTAAACCATTTTCCACACACGATACAAAAGAATTTTTGGAGTCTTACAGAAAGTCTTCTGGTCGAAGAGAAAACTCCGATAGCGGCGGAAAGATTGGTCCCTCGAATCCGGGAATTGGGGCAATGAGCGCCAACGGAGCGGAGCGAAGTCTCCTCCTCTTCCTCCTCCTCCTGACAACTTGACGTGGTTGGAGCTCCTCCTCCTCCTCCTCCTCCTCCTCCTCGTTTTCCACTTTCCCCTCTGGAGAAATGGCGGACCCATTCCCTCTCCTCCTTTTCTCCCTTGTTCCGCCGCGGACTTAATGAATTCACCCTTCCTTCTCCTTCCTCTCTGGAAAAAAGTCCCTTTCGGGTTGACGCGACCGTGTCTCCTTCTCCGCCGACGCTGTTTTCCCTGAAGGAGAAGGTCCTGGAACGGTTGCAGTAGTTGTTCGCTATGGTCGAATCAGGATTTGGGACTTGACAAGGATTTCAGTTCCGAACACTCCAAGGGGAGAGAGCTTTCAAATATATTAAGAAGTTTGTCTTCATGTGGTTTCCGCCGCAGGTCTTGGCACGAAGTCTGTTCTGGTTTCCTTCTTTTCAGCTAGGCAGCAACCTCTAGAAGACGGGAGTTTTTTCCTCGTTTGCTTCCAATGTTTTCCCCTTTTGGGTTTGTTTTTTCGGTTTTCACCCTTGGCAAAGGTTTCGGTGCCCAACCAATACGTACACGGCACTTATGTACTATGTCGATGCCGTCCCTGCATCTGCAGTCACCACTACAGTCGGCAGCCGACAGTCTTGTGGGCCCTTTTTCCCCTTTCTTGACTCCACTTTCCGTTACGCCGGCGTGTATACCGCGGTAGCCGTCAATGCCGTCATGCAGTCATGCCGTCAAAATTACTTATATATACTTGTATACATGGGCAAAGGGGGGCACTGTGACTGCATGACTGCATAAGACGGCATGACGGCATATGACGGCGACAGCGGTATACACGCCGGCGTAACGGAAAGTGGAGTCAAGAGTACATAAAAAAGGTGTTTGTGCGGCATGTCGTCACCGCGGCACAAATGACAACAGTAATAACAAGGGCTCCCGAAATGGCTGGGTGGTCCTTTCTTGGTTGAACTTCCACCAATTACCTAAGTTTAACTCTTTGCAGCTCCTAAGTTGTCACAGTCGCACTGTGATCTCCCATTTTTAAAAAAATATAGCTTGAGTGAAAATATCATTATTTTATAGGTATGTTTTTGTAGTTTTATGAAATTGTATCTATACAATTTGGTCGAATGTCTGCTTTTTTACCCTTCCCACTCCTAATAAAAGACGTCAAGCCCAGAATTAGACAAAAGCGGAGGAAAAAGGAAGCGGGAGGGAGGGGAGGAGGAAGAGAGAAAATGAGATAGAGGGGGAAAGAGAAGAAGCGGCAGCAAGACAAAGGGAATTTCCTTCCCCTTTTCAACGCAGCGTTTAGCGAGATAGAAAGAGGGGGGAAAGGGGGGAGGGGGAGGCCTTTTTCATCATCATCATCAGATTTGCGACCAAAGAAGAAAGGAGGATGAAGGGAGGGGGGGAGAACAATGGAGCCATTTCCCCGGAGGATTTTTCACCCTTCCCCCTGCAGACGGAGGCGCTGAGGAGGGGAGGAGGGAGGAGCAACGGGCGACAATCTAATTTTCAGGAGGCCTTACTCCGTAAGACGGCTGCCGGGGGAGAAGGAGGAGGAAAAGTCCTTAAGAGAGGCGGTTCGGAAAGAAAATAAGAGGAAAGTGAAAGGGATGGAAGAGAAAAAGGATTTAGAGGTGAAAGAGAGGGATGATAGGCCGGGGGGTCATATGTTGGGCAAACTTGTACATTTTGGGTCTGCTGACATTTGGCACGAACTGTAACCTAATTAATATTCCTCCTTTGTGCCTCACGTCCCAGATTGCAATCGTCGTACGTACCTTCTCAGCAACAAACTCGGATGTGAACCGAGTCTTGGCCGCATAAGTAACCCTGTTGAAAAGAGAATCGCCCACTGTGCTGAGGAGTTTGCCCTGCTCAAATTTCACAGGGCCTGCGCCCCTGGACTTGTTTGCGATGAATCCCCCCTTCCATGAAGTCTCCTCACGTACAGTATGCGATGCAGACGGCGCAAGGGAAAAAATAACGGCAGAGAAAAAAATTGCCCCTGGGTCTCGGAAGAGCAGGCTCTTCTTCCCTTCTTCTTTTTTTGGACGGGAAAAATATGTGATGTCCTTTATTTCCTCCTCCTCCCCCTGCCATCCCATATCCCCCCTCTCCTTTTCTTCGAGCTGCAAGTGGAAAGGGAGGAGGGGAGAGGGATCCCGCCGGGTCTTTGAGAGAGTACGAAAGGAGGGAAGGAGGGGGGAGTGTGCAACCTCTGGATAAGCAAGGAACGTATAAAATACGAGGGAGTTTCAAACCTCGGTCCTCCTTCCGCTCTGTTTGACTACACACTGCGGAAGTGGGGGACGTTTTTTGCCTGCATCGAATCCGAATAAAATTTGCGTGGGGAGGAGAGGTGCAGGTTTCGCTGCATTCAAATACACACCGTGTGGGGCTGCACGTATAAGTCTTGCCGATGGTGTGTTTATTAGAGAAAAACTATATTGGTATCTGTGAATATGAGGTACGTATTATGCAGGCCAAAGTTGGAGGTAATCACTTCTCAATCTCTCTGTATTTTCGTCGCGGTATTCCGCCCAATTGCTCCAGGCCGGTTGGTCGCTTCCTTTTGCCTTCTTTTCTCAAGTGTTCGTAGGACGGAGGAAGGGCCATCCTCTTCCTTCTTCTCCATCTTCCCCTTCTCCGCCGAGGGGCTCTCAAAGGGTGGAAGAAAGGGTGGAAGAAGAACACAGGGGCCGGAGCGGCATTCAACACATTATAAATGCCAGAATCATCAGCATACTTTAGAGAAATACTTCATTATGGTGACAAAGAAAGTCATCTATTCTAATTTGCGCGAAAATCCATCTTTTCTCCGAACTCTGTGTCAAATTCTTCTCCTCTCTCCGAGTCCCCAAAGTCTCCCCCTCCCTCCCCTTCTTCCTCCCATTCTCCTCCCTTCTTCCTCCCTCCAGGAATTCCCCCACATCCCAGGCCTCATTCCGACGGCGACGCCGGAGGGGGGGGGGATCCGAAAAAGGCAAAAAAAGGGGAGGGAGGGAGGGGGATTTCCCTTTTTAAAAAAAGGAAGGGCAAAGAGAAGGAGGAATCTTCGATTTCCTATCAAAAGTTTTGGAGGAATTTTCATCCCTTTTCATCCCCCCGCCGCGGGGCAGAAGTATGAAGCCTATACAAAGGAGGGAAGAAGAGACATTCATAGCGATCTTATTCTTCTTTGCGTCCCTCCCCACCTGAGTAAAAGGGTTGGCCGCCTGTCCTTTTCTTTCTCATCTCCCCCCTTTGTGTCTCTTATCTGTTCTGTCACTCTGGACGTCACTACGAAGAAGAAGGAGGAGGAGGGCCTTTTCGTTCGCTGGCGCCTGCGCGAGAGATGGATGCAACGTCTTTTTTCCTCCTCTCTGGAGACGCGGTCAATTCTTTTTCCTTCTCCACATTTTTGTCCCCTCGTGCGATGCACACCACCACTACCACCCGCCGAGCGAGAGGAGTGTATTTTCGTGCCTGGGGTCTATCTTTGGGTCACACACGCCAATGCGATTACGGGTGCACGGGGTGAGGGGGGAAAGAGGAAGGAAGAGTGAGATGTTGGGCAAGGTCCGGGGCTGGGTTCCAAACCACCGCATTGTAGGCATTGCGCAGTTTAGTCTTCTTCTTTAAGTCTACAATTCTATGTTTATTAGGGGGATTGTTCATTCTTGACACGCTATTCAAGCATTAAGCACAAAGCATTTCCCATGGCCGACGAAAAGCTATCATTTTCCTGTTTCCCCCTCTCATCGACCGATCGGTTTAATTAGCAGAGGAGGGAAAGGCCCTTGAAAAACGCTCTCCCTTTCCGCTGCCCATTCATTCGAGTGTTTGGTCCGGTGACGACAAAAAGAGGCTCTCAAAAGGACCGGGGGAAACCCGAGAAGAGACTGATGGGGCATCGGCGCGGAAAGGGCGAAGGCGAGAAAGGGAGAGAAGGGGAGGAAGGGAGACAATGTCGTCGTCGCCGTCCAAGGGCGGCAGGCAGACGCGAAAGAGACCTCTCCAGAGGCACGGGGTAAAAAAAAAAGGGACAGACAGGCGCGTTGGGGCATTTCCAGGCTGGCAGAGGTGACGAAAGCTTCCTCCTCCTCCTTTTCCTCTTCTCTTTTTCTCCGCAAAAGCGAAAAAAGAAGAAGAGTGAGGGGGAAACCGGCGTTTCCTGCTTCACTCCTTTTCTCCCCTCCCTCCCGCCGCCCCAAAACGAGGGATGAACGAAGGAGAGGCGGGCGCCGGCGACGCTCCCTCCCTCCTCTTCCTCCCTTCGGAGAGTTGGGTTCAGTCGAGGCCGGGCGGCGACGGAGAGAGGAAGGGAAAGAGGGAAGAGCATTGCGGAAAACAGGAGAGGGAACAGAGGGGCCGGCCGACCGGGTCTTCTTCTGTTTCTCGCCCTCTTCCTACTCCTTTTCGTCTCCTTCTTCCCTGTGCAAACTCTTTCGTCTTGAGTTTCATGCAGGCGGGAGGGGAGAAGAAGTGAGAAGAAGTGTCCCTACACAGAAGAAGAAAAAAGAGAGAGGAGAGAGGAGCGGGTCTATTTTTCTCCCGGAGGCGAAGGGCGAGAAACGACGGAGGAAGAGGACGAAAATGCAAAGTTGAAGAAGGTAAGAAGAAAATGGGGAAAAGGAAGGGTTGGCGGAGGGGAGGGGTGAGGAAGTGGGGGTCGGTCGTCGTCTCTTGCTTGCTTGCTTTTTTGTGAGTCCCATCTCAGCCCTCCCTTTTCCACCCACTCGACTCTTCATCCTTTGTTGTGCAGCGGAGGAGAAATGTGGAGGGTGGAAGGGGAAGAGGAGGAAGTGGGAGAATTGGGCAAGGGGTGGAGGATGGTGGCGGTGGCCTGCCCTGGAAAAAGAGGGAGGGCGCAACACATTGGCCGTTTGTATCTATCTACAGCGACCGGATGGAACAAAGTTCGATTATTCCCTCGATCCCATGGCGTCCCCTCCCTCCACTCTCGTTCCGGACCCAAACTGTTGCTCTTCCTCTGGCTTTTTGCCGTTGTGCTGTCGCCTCCTCCTCCATGCGCCAGCAACGAGAAAATGGGCGTAGTGGTGTGAATGAAGCTCGTTTCTGAGCCTGGGTGGGCTGGACGCCCCATTTTTTCCCCAAGCATCCTCCTCCGCCTCCTCTGCGGCGCTCACTCTGCCTTTTTTGCGCAGGGCCGGGGGAGGGGGGGGGAAGGAACCCGAAAAGTCAATGGGGCGAGGAGGAAGTGGAGGAAAGGAGGAAAAAGCGGAGACAGGAAGGGAGGAGACACAAGCATCACGGAAGAAAAATTTCCCCGCTCCCGGAAAAAAAGAAGAGCGCCCCTCTACTAGCTGCTTTTCGTCTCACATTCCTTTTTTTTTTTCAGTCTTTTCCGGGAGGGAGAAGCCCCGCCCCGAAAAAAACAGTGCCCGTATATGGTCGTTGTTGTTTTGTAAGGCGAAGAGAGGCAAATGGGGCCTTTTAGGCAAAGTGGAGGGAGGAAGGAGGGCTTATGCTGGAGGAGGAGAGGGGGAAAGTCCAGAGAGGATTCCACCCAGAAAGGAGGGGCAGGAATGGGTGCGGGAAACTGTATGCTTCACCAAGACCTCAGTCCCCTGGCGGTCGCGGTCGTTTTTGGGGGGAAGCTGCAAGCGACAATGTGAGGTGAGAGCGCCTAAAAACCCTCACCTTGAGATGGCAAGTTTTGCATCTCTTGTCTCGGCTGGAAAACTTTTCACGGCGTGATTCTTGGACGGGCCTGGCTGGCGGGGGCGGGGGCGAGGGACCGTGCAGAGATAACTGCGTGCTTTAATGTCCAAAGTTTTTGCAGCGCTCTCGCCCCCAGGAAAGCGAAGGCACGCGGGCGTTTCCCAAAATGATGCACTATCATGTGAGGTGCCGTATACAGTTGAGTCACACTCTATGCTGAGTGTGCGTAAATACGAAAACGATGAATGAAAGCACGCCCCTCCCCCAAGGGGGAATTTTGCCGACACTTGTTCTCTGGCCTGTTTGTTGTGAAAATTTTGAGGCCGTCAAGACAAACTTGTACGTGCTTTCGGGCCAGAGCGCCCTCCTCCATTAGATCACCCATTCTCCAAAAGCTCCATTTCCTGTTTCGAGCGCAACAATCCTGATCCTAGAGCCCCGATTTCCCCAACTTCCCGGAAGTATCCACGTCCGCCACCCACTTTCCCGTCCTTCCCCTGCCCATAAAATTGACATTGAGCTTTGTTCACAGCTCTGCTTTTCCTCAATTCTCCTACTCCTACAACAACGGTCAGCAGAGTGACTAAAAACAGGGCTTTTGCCATTCAAAAGAGCTCGGATATTTTTTGGCGGTTTACTTCCGCTCTCGTTGAATTCCGTTCCCTCCGGTCTCCATGCAGCGTGACCCAAGGGTTGGCCCCCTTGCATGCCCAAGTACGTTTGCCTTCGTATGTTGCGCATGTATCCCTCCACTGCATGCGTCTCCTCCTCCACCGTCGCCGCAGCGTCGGGCATCAGAGTGAATGACCGGAAGGGTTTTCAGCGGCTGCTTGATGGACTGAACTCTCTCCCTCTTCCGACTGCAGGTTGGTTGGCCGGATGGGAGAAAAGGGGGAGAGGGGAGAAAGGGCTGTGACCCCGCGAGGGGATGTGATGGGAGAAGGGAAAGGATCATTAGCGCAAGACCTGAAAAGGGGGGAGAACAAGGACGAAAAAAAGCTGTATATATTCTGCGTTTGCTATTTTTTTGGGGAGAGTAAAAGATCTTGCAGAATGAATTGGGCAGCCCAAAAAAGCGACGGGAACTTGACTTAATTTCTGCAAAACGGCTTTTATTTTTGAGTTGCCCACTCCTAGCAATACTTGAAAAATTGTTCTGACAATAGTAGCCACTCATGCTAATTGGTACATGGTGGCGAAAGGGGGCTCTGCCAAAAATGTTTTGCCTCGTCGAATTTAGCAAATTAGACCTTAGAGCATGGAATTTGTCAAATACACTTTTTGGGGGAGGTCGCCCTTTCCCTTGGGGCGAAATAGCAATACTGAACTTAGAATTTTTCGATGCAGCTTGAGAAGCAAAACTCGAACGCACCCCCGCATTGCACTTCTGGCCTCGGAAAAATGGGGTTAGGAAACTCATAAAGTACTTTTGGGGGAGAAGAGAGTCCTCCTCCTCTGGCGGTGCCCGAAAAATGGAGAGCCCTTCCTCCCCCTCCACTTCTCTGCCCCGAAAGTTATGTGGGGAAAACACGAGAGCGGAAAAGAAAGAGGAGGAGGACGAAGGGTTGGAGAAAAGTCAGTCGACCTCTTGCTCCTCCTCCTCCTCCTCCTCCTCAGGGTCCTCCTCTCTTTTCTGTTCTACTCCCCCCTTTCCTCCTCCTCATCCAAAACTTTTGTTTTGTGGCCCCGAAGGACGGAGGGGAGAAGAAGAGGGGGCTTTTACCCTCTGAGTTGAGTTCTCTCGTTTCTCTGGCCGCCCCGAACGAACGAATGGGCTGAAGAGAGAGAGAGAGAGATGGAAGTCCCTCTCTTTCCTGCTGCCTCCATTCATGCATCAAGCCCCCGTCGTCGCCCTCGTCCTCTTCCCCTGCGCCACCACAGGCCATCCATCCCGCGTCGCCGCAACGGAGACGAGTTGTACTGCGGGGGGATGGATGCGGGCTGGGAAGAGGAGTCAAAGGCTGTTGCTGTTGGCGGTGTCGACAGAAAGAGGAGAGGAGTCCCAAAAGAGTCAGAGATGGAGTCACTCGGTAACGGGGGGAGGGAGAATGGAAAGAGGAGAGGAGGAGGAGGAGACTGAGAATGCTCTTACAGCGCAGTTCTGCAAGCAGAGTAAAACGCAGGGGTCCTAGAATCGATAGGAGAGTTGTTGCTGGCTTTTTATTTCTTGAACAAATTTCCATGTCTTGATATTCACGCAGTATAAATTATCCAGGGCTCGGAAAATAATCTTTCGCCGCAGGCCTTTGGACCGAGGAAACCTCTTGTTTGCTGAGTACGGCTTTCACCAGAGGTTGTCAAGACTCGAAACTGCCAACATTCTCGAGCATTCTCCGTCCATTTGGCAACAAGCGCTGCTGTGTAGTGGAGGCCCTTTTCCCCCCTTTCTCCTTCTTTCGGCTCCCTGGCGTGAAATCCATTTCGCCCTCCTCCCATCCTTGGGTGCATACAAGGGAAGAAGAGGAAGAGGAGGGCCTCCAACAGGGAAAGGAGGAGGAGGGGAAGAGATCTTTTTTATGCCTCCTCTCGCGTCGTCAGCCATCGTCCTCCCCCAATCTTGTTGGGAGTTCCTTTATGGGTCATAGCGCGGAGGAAGAGAGGAGAAGAGGAGAGTGGAGAATTCTCGATTTACGATTGCCCCGCGTCCCCCCAAGTCACACCCGGGTACCCGAGTTGTTTTTCGCGAGTAAAACATTGTGGGGGCAGCGCAGCGTGAGAAAAAAGTTCAATGCGAACCAGGCACTTTTCTCTGGCTCTCCTTTGACATTGTTGCATCACGATCCGAGTGAAGCGAAGTCAATGGAGCAAAGTTTTTCCGGCAAAAGACCCTGCTGAATTGATTTTCTCGCCGCATCGACTTGTCTCTCTTCTTCTTCGCACCTCCTCTTTTTATTTCCGTCATATATCCGCTCTTCCCCTTTCTCCACGCCGCGACGAAGACGACTTTCTTAGCCTCCATTTTTCGAGGGGATCAATATTCTGCCTCGTTCTTCCTTTTCCCTCTCTCGATCGCGGAGGCGGCGGCTAAGAAAAGGCTGAGGAGAAGGAAGAGGAGACGGAGCGCCCAGCCAAACTTTCTAAGAATATTTTTTTTTTAATTTACATGCGATATATTTTTAATATTTTGTTTCATTCAGCGGAATATTACCGTATTTCTTTACTTTTTTGGCATTAAATGTAAAGTCTTGTTGCTGTGTATCTGGTTGGGTAGGGGGAAAGCCTTTTCCTCCTCTTCCGTTTTAGCTCCCGACCTCCTCCTCCTCCTCCTCCTCTTCCACGAAGCCCCATCCTCGGCGCTCGCTCCCTCGCTCCTTGATGCATTTTCCTTTTAAAAATGAAAAGGAGGAGCGGAGGGAAGAATGGGGCTTTAAAGGAATAGGCGAGGGAGGGAGGAGCCCGAAATGGAATGCTACATTTTTCTGTGTGGGGAAATGGGGGGAGATTGGAGGGAATCTCCGTTTGACGGGCCTGTCTTTGCTCTTTTGAAACGTCGTTCGTGACTGGCTGTTGGTGGCTTTTGCCCCCGACATGTTTGCTTCATTGATGCAGTTGTTGTCTGTTATTTTTTTATCCTGGATTGTTTTCTTGATGCATAGTACTACGCAGGAAAGATAGAAAGACGATTCTTTAATTTTTTTTTCAACGTCTTCGTGATAAGAAATGATGCCCTTCTCCTCCTCATCTCCCCTCCTTCTACGAACCACACTAAGTCAAGCTGAGAGTGGGAAAGGAGAAAAATATTTGTCCTCTCTTTCTCCCCCCCACACACTCTCATTTTCGCGAATATGAAACTTTTCCTCCCCCTTTTTTCTCATCTTGCGGAAGAAAAGAAGACGAAAAAAGAAGAAAAAGTTTCCCCTTCTTTCCGCCCCCTTCTTCTCCTCCTCTTCTTTCTAGTTAACATGCGCGCGTACATCACAGGCGTGAGAAAGAGAACGAGGAGGTGGAGAAAGAAAGGAGAAAAAGGAGAAAAGTTGTTCCTCCCTCCTCCTCACTTTAGTTTTTCGCCGGCATCGTTGTTGCTGCACTTGAACGCTTTCGTTTTTCGCATGAAGGAAAATGCTGTACCTCTGCTCAGTACTTTTGGGATACTGGACTGTTTTCCTCAATTAGCCCAGCTTCGATACGATAGCCCAACTTTTGGGTTCCGAACCTACGGTATGCAGTGCAGTGCATTATGCCCACTCAGCTCGGAAACACTCCTTGACTAGGAAGTTTTCCGTGTGTGGACCGCAAGATTTCGTTCGTACCTTCTTCACTATGGCGGCTCTGCTTCGTCGGCATGATTTCCCCCCCTGCCAAAGCCAAAGAAAAGCGCGGATGAAGAGGAGGAAAAGGGGAGAAACTAATGAGAGGGGTAGTTTGTGGGCGGCACAAGAATTGCTGGCATTGCTTTCTTCGCCTTTTTGTTTCCCTTTCACTTCCGTAGCCATGGTTTCCCAAGAACAGGAAACCTTGGCAAATCTCTCATCTTTGGCCAAAGAAGAGGCCCTCCCTCTTGGTCCCGATCCTGCAGGAGAAGAGGCCGCAGAGGGAAATGTTGCGGAGAAATTCTGAAAAGCGGAGAAAAATGCAAAATGGGAGGAGGAGGATCTCACACCGCTTGCTTCAGGGCTAGAACTGGATTTTCCGGCTGTGGCGCCGCGAGGAGAAGAAGGAGAAAGGCAATAATGTTTCCCCCGGAAAAAAGCCTCGCCCATAAATCAAACAAGAAAGTCTGAGAGAGAAAGGAGAAAAGAACAAGAATAACGCGACCGATCTAAACTTCCTGCTCTTGATTTTTTTGTACTTGTCATGGTTGCATATAATCAATTTGTAGGCCAATTTGTCACGTGTACTAGCACAGTAAACCATTTTGAAAACAAAAGTATAGACAAAGATAAAGGAAGGTCGATTTAGACTTTGCAGCAAGCTGTGAAAAGAGAGGGAAGAAACTGCCGTACGGTATTGTATACGGGCAGATCGAGAATGCGGGTTTGGGATGCTTCGGAAGGCGGAAATTCGAAAGAGAAAGGGGAAAGGAAGGGGGATTTCTCCCTTGGGATGGAGAAAAAGGGGCTCTCCTTCAAACGGAGTCGAACTTTGTGTTTCCCCCTTTTGGTGTCTCCCTTTTCTTTCATGTTTGTTTCTGGGTGACCCAGGAAAGGCTTGTCAAAAATTCAGGAAAAGCCTTTTTCGGCCTTGACCTGTTTTCCAGAGAATTGCACCCTATCCTCCACGAAATCTGTCTCTTGTAGTATTGTGAAGGACGGCCCTCCCAAATTGGAGAGAGACAACAGGCCTTTCAGCATTTCCGAGTTGGAAACTACTTTGCATTCCTTTCTGAAGTCTTCTCTCTCTCTCTCTCTTTCTGGTGGAAAATACACCTTCCTTTCCTTCTCTAAACGGTCTTGGTTGACTTGAAAGGAAAGCCAGCTCCATGCATGAACTTGGATCATTTTTTCGCTCCCCTAACCCTTCAACAAAGCGTAGTACTAACGCAAAATAAGAACTGGCATAGCCATGGCCACAAGGTCCCCTGCCAGCCGGAAATAGCCGAAAAGAACATCCATTTGTTTCCAACTCCTGAAAAAGGCTTTGCTGTTCAGACGGAGTACAACAGAAAGTCTCCTTTCCCCCCTTTCTTCGGACGGACCCAGTTTCTTCTAATGTGCGAGGCGGAGGCGGCGAGAGAAAGATGAGATTGGGTGTCAATAACAGGTCGTCGTCTGAGATATCTTCTCTCCCTTTGGTCGCTCGTGCGGAACCCCCTCCGCCACGCCTCTTCCCCGTGACCTCTGACTCAGCGAAGGAAAGAGAAAAGACAGGAGAAAAGGTTTTTTTGCCACGAAAAGTTGCCGGCGAGTTTTGCACACAAGGTAAAAGCTACATTTTTTTCCTAGAACATTCCGATAGTGGTAAATTAGTTGCTTTTTTAAAATATAGCTCATCTACCATCTTCTTTCCCTTGGCAATTGTTCCTCATCCGATCCCACCCC
>JAAUXV010131591.1_pt1 | contig 12086 bp, 12 predicted proteins | sample 7278181 | NCBI WGS metagenome assembly JAAUXV01 (sample SAMN14350114, study PRJNA611818) | marine sediment metagenome | isolation source: surface marine sediment (2.1m) | place: French Polynesia: Moorea | collected 2018-08
CAGCACCTCGCGCAACCGCCTCCGCGCAAATCACCCCCAACAACATAACCCTACCCCCAAACCAACGGGGGGCGGGGGAAATAGAATGGAACTATGATATTGCAATAACCTCCTTACCTGACTTTTCTCTGTCCGTCCTCGAAGTAGTACATGTCCCCCGCTACGCACTCAGCCGTGACCATCCTGAGCCCCAGGCTGAAGTCCTTTGGCGGGCTGCGGAGGGCCAGGCGGGAGGCGCTCCAAGGGCAGGGCGCGTGGGAGACGGCGGAGGGAGAGGAGGGGTCGTCTGATCAGGTAGACAAAGTGAGCTAGATTCGAAAGGCCGTTTATCAAAATAAAACAGCCCTTTACAAATTTCGTTAAAAGAAATTGAACACAGGAATGTCAAAGCTGTGGATGGAAGGTCATAGCTTCATAGGTATAGCAAGTTTAGCATTGGCCAGTCAAATCTAGGCTGCCTCCCTGAATGGTCCAGCGCCGCCCATTTCACGTTGGGAAGCCTGCTCCAAAAAGAACATCATAAAAAAATTTCAAACTGGGTTTTTCAATTTGTTTTCCTTTTGCATGACTGACCTAACCCTGGCCTTCCTGTAGATGGTCTTTGGGTAGATGGTGGTGATGACTCTTCCGTCGTGCTGCCTCCGCCGCTCGACCAGCCCCACGCCGGCGCAGTGCGGCAGGTCGGCGTTGCAGCGCAGCTCCACTTTAGACGCCAGGCGCCGAAGCTCGCGCCACCCGTCCTTCTTCTTCGCCACCTGGCGCAAATGGCGCAGGCCGGACAGGACGTCGGAGGGGGTGGAGGCGGGGGTGGAGGAGAACTCGCCATGGGAGGAGGACAGGGTGGAGGCCTCCTCGGCGGCGGTGGAGGAAGGTGGCGCAGAGCTGTGGGTCCTCCTCGTCACTTTCATTGTGTGGGTGCCGCCTAACCTGCTTGTGGCTCTAATTGCCAGGTTGTACCACATCCTGGTCTGGCAGGACCAGGAGCAGGACGGCAGCAATCTCTGCATGGTGCGCCCGATCCCGATCTGCAGGCCGATTTGGTATTAGGGCTGGATTCGGGCCCAGGCCCGAGCCCGAAAGCCCGAAAATAAGCCCGAAAATGCGAGGCCCGAAGAAACCCGAAGCCCGAAAGCAGGCCCGACGGGCTTTTTGCCCATAAAATTTTATGATTTTATTATTGAAATGATAGAAAAAAATCATACAAATTAAACAAATAATATGTACTTAGACTACTTTTTCAAATGGAACAATTTTAAACACTTTTTAGGAAAAAATGCAATTTTCTCAGCAAGGGGCATTTTTCTTCGTTAATAAAATTGCAATAAAACTTGAAAAATTGCCCTATTTTTTGGGTTGAGGCCCGAAACCCGAAAAATGCCGGCCTGACCCGAACCCGAACTTTAAGGCCCGACCCAACCCGAGCCCGAAGGTAAAAAACCCGACCCGACCCGAGCCCGAAAAAAAGGGGCCTGTATCCAGCCCTATAATTGGTATTTCGTCTGCTTGTTTGCGCAGGCGCACAAGACAAGCGTGAAGTGCGCCCCTCCTTGCACACGCAACCTTGTCGAGGGAAGGGGCACAACCCAAGTTCTCGGGGGAGGGGAGGGACCCTCGTCGGACAGCGAGAAGAAAACTCGCCGCCAGTCGCCAGTACCAAGTACGTCGACAGGGGAAAGGAGCAAAAAATACATTCTAACAGTACAAAAGAAGGTTTCGCACCATTATCTTCCTCTCTATGAACATATTATCTCTACGCCTCTGGTTTCAAGTAGGTACGAGACGAGGACTACAGGAATAGGGAGAGTGTAAGAAGTGGCAAGTATTTGGAAGCGCGCATGATCACACTACAATTGATCAGAGTCCATAATTGATTGAGACGCTGTCCCACTGACTGGCCCACTGCACGTACGCCGGGTTCCTCCAGCTCTGCACCAGCTTGGGCTGCAGCCCATGCGCCGGATTGCCCACCAACTGGATCAGGTTCATGTGGTCGACGCCGGCGCCGCTCAGGATCCTTTCTCCGCCCTCGGCACGGTGCACGCCCAGTGGGGACAGGACGGGGATGGGCCTTGATTCCAGGGTCAACATTGCGTTTGGGTTTGCGAGATTGGCTGTCCTCAGTGGTGGCAACGATGCGGAGCTAAGAAAAAGTGGTCCTCCGTTGCCACTGCCTGGAGAGAGGGAAAATGAGGACTTGATTGTGAGCAGTGATGGGTGGTTCATTGGTGAAAATTGGTGCAGCAATGGCTTGTCGGAAGTTGCGTCTGAGCAGGTCTCCCCCCTGCACCTGTCTTCTGACTTTCCTTCCCTGACTTTGTCCGGTACCTTTGCCTCAGCATCTGACAAGGAGGGTTCGCCCTCTGACCATGTTGACATGCCCATCTGCATGCTATTGGACGGCGGGAGGGAGATCCAGGGCCAGGGCAAGTGGTCATAGTCCACAGTGGTGCAGAAGAGGGTGGAAGAATTTGGGTTACCGTCGTCTTTGCTGATCCCTTCTTCCGATATTCCAGCTGCAGTGGCAAGGGCTGTTGCCACTTCGGTGCTTGACTTCTTCCAGGGGGAGTATGTGAAAAACTGATCATCACTCAGCTTTGCCTTGAGGGACTGTTGGGCCACATCGAACGAAGTGAGAAGGTCAATTGAGGCCATGGCTGCAGCAGGGACATGGCACCTCCTCTCTTCTTTTCCTCCAACACTAGGCTTGCCATGACCACCGGCTGGGCCTGATTCATTGCACAGGTTCATCTCCAGGTCCAGCAGGTAGTCTTCCAGCTCTAGCAGGACGGTGTCCACAACAGACTCCACCGTCCACTGGCTGCTTTCGTCGTTGCAACTCTCAGTCTGGGGGAAGCCGTACTGGAAGTACGTTCTGGCCCTGGAGGAAGAGGATGATGGGTTGTTGAAGTAGCGGGTAAAGACTGAGCGCTTTGGAGGTGCAGAGAACACCCTCTCTGTGGCACCAGCTCCTCCAGCCTCTCCGCTTGGAGCGGCAGCATGGTAGTAAGCACTGCAATCAAGGAAGGGTTCGATGTAGCCATGGTCTCCAAATGGACCACACACGGACACTGGGCAACCGTCCTGTGGCTTCTTGTCGAACTTGGCCTCATAGTTCCACTTGATCCGCCTAACCATGTCTTCAAAGCTCCCAGTTCCAACATCTGCATCATAGCAAAATTGTATCAGGCCATCCTCTTTTTGTAGCGTTTCTGACATGGCACAATGATGCGAACATGTGCGAAGGCAATTAGCATGATTTCATGACCCAATAATTTCCCGCAACTCAGTTAAAATAACCTTTTAGAAAATCTGGGTTTGGAGTTTGGACCCACTTTTAAAATTCAAAAAATCCAACGCGAACTTTCATTTTCCACACAACACTGTCATATTAAACATTAAAATTTGTTCGAGTTCAAAAGTCTTTCTGTACTAAAGAATAGTTCTCCAAAAAAAAACACCGCATAATCAAATCCTAGGATAAGGAAAAGTCAAGCCTAACTTTGGATTTTAAAAGACAAGATTTTTTAACGTTCGGATTCGGAAATTAGACCTTTTCACGTTTGTCGTTGATTGCTCCGTTTTTGTTTTTATTTTTTGGGGGATGATACCCAACGCTAAAAATTCATTTAATTCAATTAAGAAAAATGCAAGTATGCATACCTGAATCACACGCTATGGTAGGGGAGGCAATACTTCTTTCTCCTTTTTCTAGCCGCTCTCTTCGTTTTCGTCGTTCGCCTCCTCTCCGCCGCCCTGCTCCGTCGTCTGCAGCCTGAGAAAGTCGATGAGCTTTTCTGGATCCCTCCCGGTGGCCAGGTCCAGCATATCCATCGGCACCGAGTACTGCCTCATCCCGCTTGGCTGGATGCCGGCGTCGTCCTCCACGCAGCGGAACACGACGTCGTCCTCGTCGTCACTGTTCCTCCTGCCGTCCTCCGCCTCCCTCAGCTCCTCCCAGGTGAAGAGCCCTGCGTCGGTGGGGAACCCTGCGGGGCCAAAGTCCACCAGGCGCACGCTGTCCTTGGCCGAGCGCACCACGTCGAAGGCGAACGAGTCCAGCGGGAAGCGACCCAGCACGAACTCCCTGAAGAAGGTTCGTACGTCGTTGACGACGCTGTCCCTCTCTCGCCTGACGTGCGGGTAGCAGGTGGTGGCGTCGCGCTGGGAGACGGCGCACAGGCGGCCATTGAGGACGAAGCAGCGGAACTCGTGGCCAGGGTTGATCTCCTCCCAGCGTCGCAGCACCAGCGCAGGGAGGAATTCCACACTGTCGCCGTCTCCCCCCTCGTCCTGGCAGTGGTCGAAGGCCCTCTCCAGGTCGTGTCGGACGAACTGGGAACTCTTGAGGAGCAGGAGCACCTGCGCCAGGTCCGAGCACCTCAGGCTGTTGTCCATGGCCACCCAGGTGGCGTCGCGGGGGGCGCTCCAGTTCAGCTTGCACACCACCTGACCGCCCAGGGAACGAATGGCATCCCGTACGAGGGCGGAGAACTCGGGGAAGGACGGACGATCCTCCTCTTCGCCGTCATCCTGGTCAGCCCAGTCGCTGTCCTCCTCATCCTGACTTTGTAGTGTACCCAAGTCCTGGTCGCACTCCTTGGGCAGCACCACGGAACCGTTGGAGCGGAGGTATCTTAGAACGTCCTCGGGGAGGGGCAGCACCTCGGTCTGGAAGGTGACCTTGTCGAAGAGCGGGTACCACCGCGGGAGGGCGCACTCCAGCACCTCCTGTCGCTTCATGGTGCACCTCTGGGATGACCGGGCCGTGGGAAACCAGGGATCGGCCTCAACACGTGGAACCAGATTGCATCAGACTTTCTCGCTTGCTCTTGCCTCTCTTGATGGTCTCTCTTCTCCGTGTGGAACTGGCCTCACTCTTGCATCAGACCAAAGGAGGACCTCGCCAGGTGAAGGGACTTCGCTCAAACAATGGATGTCGGAGGATGAGGGAGAGGGAGGAATGGAAATTATGGAATGATGTCATTTATCCCACGGAAGACCAGGGCTTCCCGTTCTCTCCGACCAGGCCAAGGGCTCCTGTCTCCAGCTCCAGGTCCCCCCGTTCCCCCCCTTTGCAGTTTGCAGTTTGCACTGTGCCCAAGAGGACTAGTAAACACCAACACTAAACAGTTTGCCCCCTGGCCCTCTTTATTTTTGCTTTCCTCTTCTTTCTTTATCTCTGAACCTCGCTGCGAGATTCGACAGAAACAGCGGAAGGAAAAAACAACATTGAAGAACAGGCAAAAAAGAGAAAGCAAATCAGCAAGACAACGACGATGACCTTTTCCCGTGACCTTTCCGAGGTCATGGCCTCCCACGCGACCTCGACCGCGACCTCGACACACTATATACACGTCCTGTAAATGAACTAGGCTCACTGTCAAGTTCCCTCCCCGCCATGATGGAGGCCAAATTGGAGTCTTCTTTGGCGTTGGCGCTCCTGCTGGCTCTCCTGGCCAAGGTGAGGACCACTGTCAGATGTCAGCCTTTCTCTTCCGTGACCTTGACCTCTAACCTCTTTGTCTCTACTTAAGCCCACCTTGGAGGGCGGCGGCGGCCACTCTGGCCCGTTCCCGCCCTCCCCGCCCGCGCACCCTTCTTGCGACCGGTCCCGTGCGGTGCTGACCGATCGGGCGGGGTCCTTCGGGGACCGGGACCCTCCGGGCGGACGGGGAAACTACACGCAGAACAGCCACTGCGAGTGGCTCGTTCGCCCTGACCCTGGCGGCCGGGGCAACAAGAGCCAGGGCTTCATCACCCTGACCTTTGACTCCTTCGCCACCGAGTGCGGCTACGATTACGTCTTCGTCTACGACGGAGAATCCTCATCTTCTAAACTTTTGGGCTCCTTCAGCGGCGCGGACGCCTCCTCCGCCCCCTTCTCCGTGACCGGTCGCTCGGGCGCCCTCTCCGTGCTCTTCTTCAGCGACACCAACTACGCCCTGGGCGGCTTCTCCGCCCGATACCAGTGGAGCGAGTGCCCCTCCGCCGGGTGCTCCGGGCGGGGAACATGCGACGAGGAGAGAGGAGAGTGCGAGTGCCAAAGCTTGTGGGGCGGGGAGGACTGCTCCCTCGAGGGATGCCCGGGGGACTGCGGCGAAATGAAGGGCAGGGGCAGGTAAGTAAACAAAATATGTAGACTTATTAAATCGTAAAATCGTTCTTGGTGTACTGGATTTTAATTTTTCGTTGCTACGTCCTTCTTCAAACCTTATTATCTCACTCGTACAAATGTTACGTAGCTGTATAATTTCTGTCCAAAGTAGATACACATTTGTACCGTACTACCGGTAATGCGGAAAAAAATACTTTTTGCTTTTTTTTCTAATGAACCCCTTTTTTTTCTTTTACAGGTGCGTGGTGACGGAAACGGCCCCTGACCGCCCCAGTGCCAGCAGGTGCCACTGCGAGGAGGGCTTCTTCGGCGACGACTGCAGCGGTGGCGAGGACGGCAGAGACGGAGGAGGCCATCTACACAAATGGACACCGCTGTCTGTTTCGGCCTCGGACATTTTTTCAGTCCGGGCAGGCCACTCTTCGGTCTATCTACCAGAAGTGGACGCCGTCTTCTTTTACGGAGGGTATGAGGGGGCAAAGATTTTTTCATCAAGTATAAGCTCTCTTGAGAAAAATGCTTTTTTTTTTCAGGTACGACCTCAACTCTGCCCTGAACTCCACTATCTCTCACCACCTCGGGCGGAGGTCGTGGTCACTTCTGGACCCGCCAGACCGTCGCCCTCCTGCGCTGTACGGCCACGCTGCGTCGGCCCTGCCCGGCGGGAGAGCCTTGGTTCTATTCGGCGGCTCAGACGGCGCCCACAGGGCCAGGGACGAGCTCTGGAGGTTCGACGCAGAGAGCTCAGAGTCAGGATTTTGGAGACAAGTGAAAGCTGGCGAAGACAAGCCGGCCGGAGTCAGCATGCACACGCTGACTCTGGCCCCGGACGGCTTCCTGTACCTCTTCGGCGGCGGTTTCGAGAACGGTTCCTTCAGCTCTGACCTGCACCGGATAGACGCAGGAGAGTTGGAGACTTGGCAGAGGGTCGAGTACTCCGGAGTGAAGAGTGCCGACCTGCGCCTGGCCGGGCACACGGTGGTGGCCGACGCCGAGCGCGGGGCTCTTCTTCTCTTCGGCGGGATCGCGGCGGACGTGCCAAGGTTCTCCAGGCTCAGCGGAGACCTACTCCACTTTGACCTAGCCACCAAAATCTGGACTAGGATCGAGGGAAGGGGAACAGAAGGCATTCCCTCCCCAAGGTTCGCATGTTCTTTCCCAAATTCAAATTTAATATAGTAAAAATGTTTTCCTCTTCAAAATCACAGGGCCTTCCATACGGCTGTGGTCATGGGCGACTTCATGGCTGTCCTGGGCGGGTACGCTCACCGCCATAACGCGCCAGACTCCCGCTGCTTCGCTGGCCGCAGACTCCACCTCCTCCGCCTGGACTGCCTGGCTTGGGTCACCGATCACGGAATAAGGGGAGGAGAAGACGTCTGGCGGGGCTCCTTCGGCCACGCCGCCTCCGCCGTCAGGAACGGCACCCAGATGCTTGTCTCCGGGGGATACCGCGGCACCGTGACCAAGGAAGTGCGATCTTTGTCGATCTCAAGTCGCAGTGGCTCGTGTCAAGACTTAGGCAGGGAGCGGTGCCTCTCTGATCCGTCCTGCTTTTGGTGTGGCGAGGCGGGACTGTGCGCGGACATTGGCGAAGCAGATCCTGACTTCTGTCCCAGTGAGTATCATTTGTAATTACAACGGCCAATCATTCTTACTCCTAGTTTTTTTTGCGCAGGAAACCCCCTCAGACACCGTTGCCCCGGCCTCTGCCCAAACTTGAAGGACTGCCGCTCCTGCTCTTCCCATCCTGACTGCAGCTGGTGCCTCCGCGGCTCCTCATCCGCCGGCGGCGTGTGCTCTGGTGACATATCAACGGACCTCGCCTGCGACAGAACCTGCTCCTCCTCCGACGCCAACGAACAGTCTGGCTTCCTGACCGCCGTCGTCCACCACAACCCCTACAACGCCACCCACCCAGACCTTGTCCTGCGTCTGAACAGGTCCAGGCTAGTCCTGGCCTCAGTCAGGGACGCCCTGGAGGAGGCCCTGGCCCTGGCCACAGACAGCGGCACGACGGGGTCGCCCAGACCTGGGATAACGGTCAAGATCTTGGGCTCGCTGAGGGACCAGTCGTGGAAGAAGGATAGGAAGCACCTGCCTTCACGGGGGCGGAGAGTCTTGCAAGTCTGCCAGGTAGGAAACCTATAGTCAACAAACCTCAGTTGTCAATTTTTTTGCTTGGATTAATTAATAAATCCCCATTTCCAGGGCCCCTCCACGACCCTGACCCTGCGCCTGTCCCAGGACGCCTCAGGCCCCCTCCTGGTCCTGAAGCGCGACCATCGCCGCGGCGACTCCTCCTCCAAGTGCTACCCCCGCCTCCGCTGGCCCCACCTTGACGGCGCCTCCCCCTTCCCCTGGGTCTACCTCCGGCCCTCCTCCTCCGGCGACCATAACCGACTGGAGGCAGAGCTGAGGGTGGAGGCCGAGTCTCCCGCCGGGTCGCACCTATCCGCAGTCAACCGGGACCCGGCCACCATCCTCCTGCTGCTGGCGGCATCAAAGGCGGAAAAGTCGAGCTTTTTGGGCCTGGACTCCAGGTTCCTCCTCCCGTACAGGGTGAGCAATGAGTATTCTTTCCTGATATGACATAACAGACAAGGAAATCTTATTTTTTGCAATAGATATTTCTTGATCCCCATCTCTATTTGCATTATTTTTTTGCCCAGAACGGCACAAACTGCGGCTCCCAAGCAACCTGCCTGGGATGTCTGGTGGACTCCAGCTGCGCCTGGCTCCAGTCCGAAAACCGCTGCGCCAAACTGACACCCGCAACATCAATAGACGCCGCCGCCGTCTCTAACCTCGACCAGTGTCCCACCTGCGGAGACAGGCTTACCTGCCAGTCCTGCCTAGAGGGCAGGAGAGATGGTGCCGGAGACTGCGAGTGGCAGAGGAGGCTGGGCCGGTGCGTCCGTCGTTGGCGCTCTTATCAACCGTCCCAGGCCGTCAGGAAGCGGGACTCTTGTCCTCCGCCCTGCCACGAGCGGAGCGACTGCGGCGAGTGCGTGTCGTCCGACGACTGCGTCTGGTGCGAGTCCGCCTCCGAATGCTTCGCCTTCTCCTCCTACCTCACCCGCTTCGCCTACGGGAGGTGCTCAAGCTGGACAGACAGGTTCAAGCTGTCCTCGTCCGCAGAGAAGCCCGCCTCCGGGGACATCTGCCAGGAGTGTTCCGCCGCCAAGGAGTGCTCCTCGTGCGTCAGACGTCTCGGCTGCGGCTGGTGCCACCTCAAGGGGGATCCCATGGTCGGAGTGTGCCAGGTGATTTTCATTTAACTTACGCGAATATGTGTATTTTCAAGAAATGCGGTGTACTGTACGTAGTTCGACATCACCTGCCTCATTTTTTTGCTTCTTCTTTAGGACGATGATCTTTTCTTGGAAGTTATGCTACTTGATAATGTCGAAATTATATCAAAATTTATCTTGCTTTCTTTGTCAAAAGGCTGGCACCTTCGACGGGGCCTTGGCTGAGAACCGTTCCTCCTCCTGCTCTTCCCCTCTGCAAGGATGGTCCTACGCCCAATGCCCGGACGTTGACGAGTGCGCGCTGGGTCTGCACGACTGCCACGAAGAGTCAGGGTTGTGTCGCAATACGCCCGTTGGCTTCGAATGCAGCTGCAAGAGGGGCTTCGAGGGGGACGGAAGGAGGTGCGAGAGGACCTGCGAGGAGGACTGCGGAGAGCACGGGGAGTGTTCAGGGGAGCCAGGTAAAGAAAAAAAGATTGGTGTTTTGCGGCTAAATTATCTTGTTTTCCTCGTGTTGCTGCATTTATAGTATACCTTCTCAGTGTTCTATAATCGTTTCTCAGTGCAATTTCGTTGAACATCTGAAAGAAGGGCTTGGTCATAGTAGTCCTTCTAGCCTATAGGTAGAAGATCCCAGCCTTTTTTCTCTCTTCTCGTTCTTCAACGGAAAAACGCTTTGTGATCCTTCCAAGGGGAAAGTAATCTGTCATCAAACGATTCCTCTCGTCAAATGAAAACAGGGAAAGACTAGGGTCCGGAATAGTTAATGGTTAACCGTTAATTAACGGTTAAGGAGTTTCAGATTTGTTTATCGGTTATAAAGTCCATTAACGGTTAAAATTTCGGTTAATTTTGGCCTAAATAAGCTAGTTTTGAAGGGGAATTTAGAAGTTTATTTTTACAAAATAGTCTTTTGCCAAGAATGTTTGACAAAAATATTTTTCAAAATTGTATCTTCCAAAAATATTTTTTAATAAATATAATAAATTTTTAATAATTAACAGTGTTTTTGTATACAACATTTTAACCAAAATTAACGGTTAATGAACCGTTACGACCCCCTAATTTAACCGGTTAACCAAAAGCCTGAAATTCTATCAAATTCCGAACCCTAGGAAAGACTGAAAGTAATTTCCCCTCTGTCAAGGCCTAAGCTCCCTCCAGCTTGAAATATTGATATCAAATGGTTTTCTTCCCTTTTTAGACTTTGTCTGCTCCTGCTCCCTTGGCTGGACCGGAGCAGACTGCTCCTTGGATTGCGGCTGCCACGGCAACGCGGACTGCCCCGGCGGCGTGGGCCGGTGCGGAGACTGCAAGTTCCTGACGGCGGGGGAGAGGTGCGACCGGTGCGCGCCGGGGGCGTTCGGGAACGCCACGGACGGGGGAAGGAGGTGCACAAAGTGCGAGGTGAGAGGGTGCATTTATTCTGCAGAGAAAATTCAGAAGCAAGAACGACCTCTGTTTGTCAAAACTGAGAATCAAAAGTGTGTGCTGCAAAAAAAACCCTATTTGGAAACAATCTACTCTCGATATCTTTTTGTTGCTACATCTCTTTAACTAGTCATTTAGCTTTTGCGTTTAGAAAAATCCTGCATTGAATCAATCGGCATTGTCTCCCCTTTTCCAGTGCAACGGCCACGGCGACTCCTTTCTGGGCTTCTGCGACCCCTCGGACGGCACCTGCCGCTGCCGGGACGACACCGAGGGCACCAACTGCGAGCGGTGCCGGGGAGGATTCTACGGCGATCCCCGCCACGGGGGACCCTGCTACAGGGCCTGCGGGCCGAAAACTGTGGTCTCTGAAAGCGAGGGCCTTTTCGGAAGCTACGGAGGAGGAGGAGAATGCTTGTGGATGTTCGGAACAGGAGAGAACGGGACGGCCATCCCTCATACTGCAACCACGTCCATTACGTTCCTCTCCCTGCGAGGCGTCGCCTGCGAAAACCCCATCCACGTCTACCGCGGGCTGCCCGCCTTTGTCTCCGGAAGGGAAAAGGGCCCCTCCTCCTCCTTCTCTCTCTTGGGCAGCGTCTGCGGCGGAAGTGGTGAGGGGGATCCCCTCGCCCTAATGGCCTCCGCCTCCACTGGAGGAGATACGGCGCTAACGGTTTTATATCGGGGCGGTGGAGGCGGGGACGGCGGATTCAACGCGTCCTTTACTACTCTGGGGCCAGAGATGGGATGCGGAGAGAGTGAGAAATGCTTTCCCGCCGCCGCGGGGGAAGTGGGAGAGGAAATGTCGCACTTTAACCGATTCGGCTACACTATCACCCCATCCTCTTCGGGCGATGGGAGGAGGCTCTTATGGATGTTCGGCGGTTTCTCCAGCGGAGGAGAGGGGGCCTCTTCGGACTTGCAAGTCTTCGACATTGAAAATGGGACATGGATGCAAGTGGAGGCTAGATGCCGCGACATTGACGGAAAAAAGGATCCTTCTTGTCAGACGCCCGAGGCCAGACTCGATCATGCTTCTGCTGTGGACGAAGACGGGAATAGGATGTTCATCCAGGGCGGGAGGAACGGCTGGCTGGGCTTCTTCTTTGACCTCTGGGAGTTTGACCTTGGAGGCAAGTCGTGGAAGGAGATCAAGCTATCTAGCAACGACGATGAAGACGTGGGATACGGCGGCTGGCGCCTGGAGAAGAAGAAGAAGCTCCTGGTCGCCGGTCACTCGCTGACATGGCTGCCGGGAGTGGAAAGGCTGCTGGTGATAGGAG
>JAAUXV010101812.1_pt1 | contig 12084 bp, 6 predicted proteins | sample 7278181 | NCBI WGS metagenome assembly JAAUXV01 (sample SAMN14350114, study PRJNA611818) | marine sediment metagenome | isolation source: surface marine sediment (2.1m) | place: French Polynesia: Moorea | collected 2018-08
GCCAGCGGGGCATCGTTCGCGTAAGGACACTTGAACAATATTCCCGCATAAACTGAAATTCATACAAGCATACATATTTTCCCACAAAAACTGGATCTAACCGAATCTGAATTTTTTCACGTAGTAATTCGAGCGCACGTTTTGCAGCATAAGTAATAGCACGCCATAAAATTTTAATTCTTTGTTTTCAGCGACGATCACTCCCTGATAGCGCAATACTGCCACAAGCTGCTGAACGGCGACTACACCACTGTGGTTCCCGACAGCCCGATGCAAGTCATGGAGGAGATAAACAGGGAGCAGACGCACGAGCTGGAACTCATGATCAGGGAGCTAGAGTCGGAGAACGCAACACTGCAGGAGGAGTACCAGGTGAATTCAATTCAAAATATTGTTGCTCCCGATTTGACATAAAAATATTTTTTTACATATTTTTTTCAGCAACACCTGAAGGCGTCTGCCTCCGCCTCCTCCGGCTCTGGCAACTCCTCCTCCGGCGTCCACAGCAACGGGTCCTCCTCGTCCTCAACAGGGGCGGCACAACCGGGCTCTTCCTCCGACGCCGAGATCCTGAACGAGGCTAAGATGCTGAGGGAGCACAAGGAGAGGCTGGAATCACGGATGAGGATCCTGGAGGAGCACAACCAGCAGCTGGTGTCGCAGCTGGGGAAGCTCAAGATGTTCATGGAGCCGGGAGAGACTCCCAACGGAGGATTGCTGGCTCCAAACTTGAGCTCCCAGGCCTCCGCCATGATCACCACCAACAAGACAGGGACGCTCAACACAAAGTCTGTGACGGCATCTCAACTTGCTACAAACTCTCCCGTCATGACGCACCGTATGGTGGCCGCGGCGGCTGCGGCGGCGGCCGCGGCGGCCTCCGGGTACAACTCGGCGGCGGACCCCCCTGCGCTCCCTCCGCGCGGCATGCCGCGGCCGGGGCAGCTCAGCCGCGAGGGGTCACTCTCCTCCTCCTCCTCCAAGCCCGCCCCTCCCGCCGTCCCGCCAAAGAGGAGCAGCCTCACAAGGAGCGACCTGGCTCTGTTCGACGCCGTGAGTTTGACACATTAGCCCATAAGTTTTTTAAATGTACTAGTTGATTTTTTTCCTCCTTCAGGGCAACACCAACTCTTTGCCCCGCGGGCGAGACCCCCGCGGCCACAACCCCAGAATGCGAGACTTCTCCCTCACCCGAGGAGGAGGACAGCAGCAGCAGCAGCAACAACAACAAGGCTTCTTCTCCGCCTCCTCCACCGGCCTTGGGATGGGGGGTTCGGCCTCCGCCTCAGGCTCCTCAATGGCGGTGGGCGGGGGAGGGTCGGCGTGCTGGACAGACTCCCTTCCCAGGAGGGACTTTTACTCGATGGCCCCAACCTCCACCGGGTCACTGCCCCGGAGGGACAAGGCAGGGCTCGGGTTGGGCCTCGGGCCCCCTGTTCCGGCATCGGGAGGAATAGTACCGCCATCCGTGCTATTGAACGGGGGAGGGAGAGTAGGAGGAGGGGGGAGAGGGTTCTCACTTGATGCCTCCGCCTCCGCTGCCAGCAAGAGGAGCTCAACGGGGAACCTCTATTTAGGCGGAGAGGACTCGTCTTCTTCAGGGCCACACCCATTGGCGGCAGCCTTTCTAAACGCCAGGGGAGGCGGTGGTGGTTCTGTGATCGGCACAACGGGGAAGCCCCCCGCTCCCCTCCCCCCCGGCCAACAACAACACCGCCCCGGCCTAATGCGGGCGAGGAGCGAGGACTTCAGCCAGGACCAAGACATTAACACGCACGATCTGGTGTCATCGGAGCTCAAGGAGGCAGCAGGTGAGGAAATACTCGATCTAAAAAATCACGTACAACACCAAGTAACTGCAGCAGCAGTAGCGGTAACAGTAGCGGTAGTAACAGCTATACAATAGCAGCAACAGCAGCAGCAGCAATAGCATACATAACAGCAACAAAAACAAAACCAAGAAATGTGTAGATTTCGTATAGGCGCGGAGATTTGATCTTATGTGTCTTCTCGCTTTTCAGGCGACGTGGGCAAGGAGTTGAAGAACCTAATCACTCTGATGGATCAGGAGGAGGCTGAGGAGAGGAGGCAGCAGCAGAAGTCTTCATTGGCGCCAAAGGCCGCTTCTAGGTCAGGAAACAAGAGCCCGTCAAAGATAGCGGGAAAGAGCAGGGACAACAGGGAGTCGCCAGTGTGATTTAGACCGCTCTCCGCTCGCAATAAAAGGAACAGAAACCGAAGCATATCGAAGACGAAAAGAAAAGAGAAAACAAAAGCATATCCGAGAGACCCTTGTTGTAACTGAAAAGAGGATAAAAACAGAAGCAACTTTTGTGCCAATCCACTGGGGGAAGATAATTACTTGAGGAAGAAAAATGGAAGATTGTGTTCCATGCCTGAATACGTTAAAAATCGCAGCACAGAGCGACGGAAAAAATTGAGGGATTTCGAAACCCCTACAATCCTCTAAAACTCGTTTTAATAATTATCCTGTACTATATATCAGCAAAGTGCGGCAAACGCTCGCGGGTCAAAAAGAGGAAAAACAAGAATGAAATATCGCCAGAGTAATAAGTAATGCAGGAAAAAAAGAGTTTTTTCTATTAAACCATGCAGGTTTGGTTGTGGCGAAGGCAGAAAAGGAAGCGAAAGTCGCAAACTTTTCTTCCAGTTTCGGACCTGCTTTTTCGATCTAGCCGCGCACATACACTCGTTACAAGTAGACGACCTTTAAGAAGAGAATAATTACTCCGAGAAAGAAGAAGGAAGAGTTTGATGTTGACAATATTTATTCATATTCTTTACCTATTACATTATAGTACTCGTCCGACTATAGGAAGGCGCACAGTTTTTGGTCCTCTATTATTACTATAGCATCTTGAGACCTACGTAGAGAATGCAAAACTCCGAAACTCCCGCCTAGCTGAAAAAAAATGTTTCTGTTCGTCCCCCTTTGCCACTCCCCAATATTGTTATTGGTATAAGTCGTTTCTCATTATATATACCAAACCCATCCCCTCAATATGCCGCAAAATGACAGTTTCATTATCACCCGGGTGCCATACTACAAAACCCTGAAGAGATTATTGCTATTACACCAACTGTACTACCGAGGATGTTTACCCAACCCAGTTTTCAAAAAATGGTTCTCATAAGAAGACAAAACATACGGTAAATCCCAGTCATGTCACAAAAGGTCAAAGGAAATCGCGATCGGAAAATAAAAAAGAGCCTGTTTTCCCCCCAATATAACGTATACTACGATATCTACATACATTTATTTCATTTTCTAATTCTTCCATCTGACATTGTGAGCGATTGCACGAAGATGAATACCCGTATATGGCAACAATAATTAAAAAATAAGTTATAGTTCGTTTATGATATGTCAATTAGAAATAGTTACTCCATAGCTGGTAGTTCACTGCGGCGAATACCTCCCTGCATAGCTTCTCCGCCACCGGGGTGAGGTCTGCCGAGGTTGCCTTGTTCTGAACCAGGGTGGCTTTGACAGTCATAGCAGTCTCCAGTCCCTTCTCCTCCTCCTCCCTCGGCTGAGGCGCCTCCCAGCATCCCTGTTGCCTGAGCCTCCGCTCTTCCTCCGTCGGGTTGGAGGTCCAGAAGGAGAAGAAGACGGCGACAACGTTGGCGGTGCCGTCAAGGACGCAAAAGTGGCGGATGCCGTCGCTTGTCACGAAAGACTGCGAAGAAAAAAAAATAATAAGATTGACGTCACACATTCCCACAAAAGCACAAAGTGTTTTTGTTTCACCCTGCATCTCCTCGGCGTCATCTTCTCCGCCACCTTTCTGGCCATTGCCCTCCATGCATCCATGGCCATCTCGTCAGAGAACTGCTCCCTGGGCCCAGCCAGGATGGCGGCGGCGGCGGCGGCGGCCGCGTCCCTGCTCCTCCCTCCCGAGGCGGCGGCGGCGGCGGGAGAGAGGACGAGCGCCTCGGCCGCCCTAGCGAATGACCTCCCGATATCTGGCATGTCCCGCACCAGGAGCAGCGCCATCAGGCTCCTCAGGCGCTCGGTGGGGACGGGGGCGGCGTCCTGACCTGAGGAGGAGCGGCCGTCCACAATCACAAAATCCCATAAGAACTCCCGCTTGGATCTGGAAAAAAAATAATTGTGTAGAGAGCGAGGAAGCATGATACTTTTGTCGTCAATGACAAAATACCTTATAGTTGTTGACTCCAGCGTTGTGAGCAGCGCCCTGCGGACGAGCTTCTCCCTCTTGGAGGCCTCCTCGTCCACCGTCTGCTCGTGCGCCGAGTAGTAGCCGACGTACAGGACAGACTCGGAGTGGAGCGCCTTCTTCGCCTCTTCCTCGTCCTTCTTCTTCTGTTCGGCCGCGCCGCTGGCACCGTCCACTTGATCCTTTTGGGTGATGGTGGCCTCGTTCTCGTCGATGGCGCCAGACACGGGCTGGAACTTGCCCTGCGCACCGTCGCTCTGGAAAAATGTTGACCATAAATTTTCAAATAATTGCAGCGTCTGATGCAGTTGTTCTTGTTTGTTCGGTTCCAAAAACTACCGCAAAAAAATAGTTGGAAGCTATAGGAGTGCAATTTTAACTTCTCGTGGTCATGACAGTAGTAATATTGCCCAATAAACGTCTTATTTTCAGTTAAGTAGCCTCTTACCTCGAAGGTCGGGTACTGCTCCCTCCTGCTGACTAGGAGGACAAAGTACTTGAGCGAGAGCCTCTTCTGGTCGCTTCCCTCCTGGTCGTAGAACACGACGGAGGCGGAATCGTACAGGGAGAACTTGTCCTCTTCGCCACCGCCGCGCTTGGACTGGATCAAAGCGGAGTTCTGCTCCCATTTGCGGCCCTCGATAGCGCCCTAGAAAAAGAATTAAACATTATTTTTTAAAAATTATTCGAGTGCAAAAAAAGTTTGCGAAATTGCAATATGGTATTATGGTACGTCAAGTAGGGATGGCTTCGAGCCTGATTTTTGGGGGCTCGGGTCGGTTTTTTTCCCAAACATTTTTGTGTAATTTCTGGCTCTTTGGTGTGGATCTGCTTCCATCAAAAATGAACTCAGTTTGAATAAAAAAAATTGCCAATTTTTTTACAAAATATGTGGAAAAATATTTTTTTTCCGTGAAAATTTAGGATTGCGAGCCAAGGTGCGGGCTGTGGGTTGGTGCGAGCCTTAAAAAACCAATGCGAGTCTGTAAGCTTTCGGGTTCGGGCCAGGCTCGATGCCATCCCTATGTCAAAGCCTTGTAAGTCAATAAATTTTAACTTTGACAAACATAATTCAACGATCTCAAACATTTTACCATTACCAAGTGGATGACGTGGAAGCCGTGCTCCTCGCTCCTCAGCAGCAGGTTCTCCAGCAGTTCGATTGGCTTTATGTATGGCTCGCCCTCGCGCCGGTAGTCCGCCAAAGGGAAGACGACGCGCCCGAACAGAATCCGGTTCCGAGCAAAGTTGGGCGCCTTGCTGTAGTATTTCAGGAAGTCCTCCAGCATCGACTTGATGTCGTACCCGGGTCTGGAAGAAAAAGAAAACAAAGATGCTTCCGTGCAAATTATGAAAGTGTTCAAAATGCCCTATACCTGAGGAGAGGTAGGTGAGACAACGAAGACCACCTCGACTCCAAGAATGTGTTGGCCGTCCTGACGTGGAAGTCGTATGTGTACGAGTGCATGTGGAGTAGGTACTTTACGCAGTCCGCCTCCTCCACCAGGTTGGCCCGGATGTCCCTCGGCGACTCAAGCGTCCTCGTCCCGGCCGGCCGAGCGTCCTCAACAGCGAAGAGACGCGAGTAAAAGAAGGGCTCCGTGATGCCGATCTCGAAGAGGAGGATCCCGCCCGGCACCTCCTTCTGCAGGTAGGTCTTGCTGCCGACGCAGCTTCCGCGGTCGCGCGTCTTCTTGGTCAGCACGAAGCCCAGGGTCTGGATGTACTGCTGGTACTCCTGGATGAAGCATTCCGTGAGCTGGCAGGCCCACTCCTCCTTTGTCTTCGTGGCACTCTCATTTTCCTCCCCTCCACATTTTTCTCCGAAGTAGGCAGACTCTGCCCTTGTCTCGAAGGTGCCCACTCTCCACTCTGGCAGGAAGAGCAGCGGTGTCAAGCAGAAGTGAAGCATTCGCGAGTGCCTCTTGATGTACTCCAGCCCCTGGTCCCTGAGGACGCCACCGCCTCGCGCAGACCAGAGGCGGAACACGTTGGACATCTTGCGCTCGATCAGAGAGGCCTCCAGGGCATCTCTCATGTGGCGACCGTGAGTGGAAAGGTCTCCAACATCTTCAGCAGGTACTTTGGCAGGAGCGTAGGGGTGAGTGCTTCTGAAGCAGACAAGGGCCGCGGTGTCTGGAGGTTTTGTGGGGTCCGCTGCCGCCGGAAACCCCTTCTCCCCTGGATGGGCTGGATTGTCCAGCAGGAGGTTGAAAAAGTCGGTCGAAGCATGGCGCCCGGCCAAGGGACCCTGCGGCGGTCGTGGTCGGACGCTCCTCTGGTCGTGGAACAGCCCCAGCTTCTGCCCGCACAGGTCCGACAGCAGGTCTCCCCTGTAGTTCATCCAGCAGACGACGGCCGTCCACTCCCTCCTGAGCTGCTCCAAAGATTCCTTCACCACGTTGTAGCAGATGAGGGTGGCAGAGTCGGGGGAAACAGACAACGAAACGAAACACTTTCTTGGCACGATGTTGGAAGTGGTTTTCTTGGAGCTTTCTCCCTCCTTCTCGCTGTCCCTCCTTTCCGACTCTGTCCGCCTCTTCTTCCCGCTAAGGAAGGCACTCTGGTCCTCAGAACCGAATTCCACCATCAGGACGTGTTCTCTCCTCGGCATCCTTGTCTTGGCCAGCCTCTTCACCTCCTCATTCGCCTCCACGTAGCTCCCATCCCTGGCCTTCAAGAAGGCCAAGACTGGGAAGGGAGAGAACGTCGTTTTCAATTTATCCAACAGCTGCTCGATCATGGAATCGGCCTCGCACTCTGGGCTGAGCGGCAGGGAGTCTTTGAACAGTGATGGGGCGCTCAGTTCTTTACCACGGCTCAGCCAGGAGTCCTGCACCTCCTGGAACTCTGTGCCCATCCTCCTGAACCTGCTCCTGATCCTTCCGGCCTTCCCAAGGAGCATCTCGTGCCCTGTGCCTTTGTCCACGATAGGACGTGTGAGAAGCAGCTCCATCCTGAGGTCCCATAAGCTGGAGCGGAGGAGGTGGCAGAGCTTCTCGGTCAGCTCGCCGATGTCTACCCGGCCGCGCTGCAGCAGACGGAAGTGGACGGCGGCGGGACAGGAGGCTTCAATGATATCTGGTCCCTCAGTCAGGTCGCTTATCACCAAGTCCAAAAAGTCCACATCACCCAGCTGAGAGAAGTCTCGTGGGAGTTCTTGTGCGCTAAGACTTGAGCAGGATATCTCGATGGTGACGATTCCCCTGTGTCCGCCGAGCGTCTTCACTTGGTTGAAGATGTAGACCTTGCTGTTCTCCGAGATCTTGAAGGTAGGCATCGCGGGACCGAACTTTGGCTTGATCAGCATGTCCTCCAGCAGGCCCTGCACGAAGTAGTCAAAGAGGGTGGGCAGCCAGGGCACCAACTTGTCGCTAATGGTCACCGAAACTGTGGAGAGAGACTGAGATGGATCCTGCAGGAAAGCCGCGTCGTCTGCTGTCAGCCTGGTCCTCCTGTTCCTCTGCAGGGCAACCGACAGTTTGTCGACCACCAGCTCGTCCAGCTTTCTCTGCAGCATGGCCGTCAGCTCCTCTTTGAACCTAGGACTGGGATCCCTGACCCCAAACACCTGCAGGAGGACGCTGTCTTTGGCAACCGACGCCGATGACGACTTGTGCTGATGCTGCTGTCCGGCGCCTCCCAGCGTGCTGCTACCCGCCAATGAGGGTGAGCTGCTCTCTGGAATCCTGGTGCTGCTGGAAAGGTGGAATCGGCTGCTCTCGGTGGCGTGGGAGCTACCGGAGGAAGTCCTCGACCTGATCTCGTCTCCTCCTCTGTCGTCCGCAAAAGCCTTGCTTCTGTTCAGCTCTTCCTGCACCTTCATGTAGAACACCTCTTTCTCGTCGTCCATGTACACGTACATGTTTTCCCTGTTGGCGACGGCGAACGGGAGCAAAGTCGCCCTGAACGTATCCACTCCCAGCGACTTCGTTTCCGCCGCTCCTCCCACCGACAGTCGCGGGTGCAGAGCAAAGTTGGCGCTCCACACCTCTTCGCAGGCAAAGTGGCCCTGTTTAAACCTCAGGTTGGCCTCCAGGGTCGTTCCTCTGTTCTCATCTTGAGTCATCATGTCTTCGTCGACCAGCCAGGCGTCGTTGCAGTCGTCCTGCTCCTGCTCCAGGAGGCGGCCGCAAAACCTAGTCTCGTGCAGGTCCTTGAGCAGCATCTGCTGGTTGGTCAGCCTGGTCAGCTCTCGCACCTGGTTGCCCAGGCTCTTAAGCCCCTGCCGCCAAGGCAGCACGTGAGTGAACTGGCCCTCGCGGTACTGGAAGAAGATCCTGGTCTCTCGGCTGGAGATCTGGAGGAGGAGCCAGTACTGCGGGCGGCCGTCAATGTCGTCGTTGGAGATGAGGTACCGAAACTCCTCCCCGCACTGGACGATCTTGAAACCGTCGACGACCAGCGTCTCCATGTGCTTGGTGAACAGGGTGAAGCTCGGCTTGTGGGCCATCACGAACGTCATGGGGAAGACCTGTATGGTGCAGCCGGGGCGGTTCGGCGAGGTGGAGATGTGTTCCGCCACTTTCTCCAGTAGTTCGGCAGTGACAGGGTGGGTCTTGGTGAGGGCGAAGACGGTCTCATCCTGGACCGCCCACTCGATCTCCTCTTCCAGCTTGGACAGGGCGAGCCTCTGCTGATCGGGGAGCTGTTCTTTACCGCTGGCGCCGAGGTCGATCGCCTCTCCTACGGTATCCTGAGCAGGGCTGCTCAAGGCTTCTATTTGCTCCTGCATTGAGCTCTCTGTCCCATCCGCCGCCGAGCTCTGCCTAGACGGAAAGGTGATGTAGACCAAGTCAACAAATACGGAGAGACTCTTCCGGCGGATCTCCTCCTGCTCGATGTCGAACTCCCCCAGCAGGTCCGCCAGGCAGGTCGGAATCCCGGAGAGGGGCACCGGTTCCTTGAGGTCCTCCCCACACTTGACCGAGGCCGTGATCTGGAGGAAGAGCGGGCTGCCTTCGCCGTCTTCCAGACCGTCGATGGAGAAGCTGGACTCGCTCGTCTCAGAGTCGAGGTGGGACATGAAGCTGAGCGAGCCCTGGTCCATGGTGTTGAGGAGGGGAGTGGCGTAGCCCGAAGGGTTCTGGCTGGCGAATCTGGCGGAGGTTTCGGCAGGAGTGTTGGAGGAGACGGTAGCCAGGTCCTCGGACTTGAACTCCACCACCACGTTGTCGTCGGAGGCGGCGGTGGTGTCACGGGTGTCACGACGGTGACGCAGGGAGAGTAGGGTCTCCCGCCCTCCGCTACTGCTCAGGTTGGTGGGGATCCGGTCTGAGCGGAAGAAGAAGAACTTCTTGAGGGCCGGCACAGGCTCGAAGGAGCTCCGGATGAGGTCTGCAAACTTCTTCTTGATGAACCTGTGGACGTCAGTGGTCTCGGAGCAGGAAGCGGTGTCCGTGTCGGAGCTGGCCACGTGGTAGCAGACGTTCTCCAGGAGCTTCTCCACCCTGACGGGAGCGGCAATCTCGTTGTCACAGTAGTCGATGGCCTGCTGTACGTCCTGCTCGTGGACGCGGTGGCCCTGCTGCAGGCAGTGGAAGAGGACTGACACGCGTGACTTGTTGAAGGCGGAGACCAAGTCACGGATCTTCTCGTCCTGGTAGAAAGACTCGGCCTCTTCGCCAGATCCCTTCTCCGCGCTCAACCTGAGGTCGACTGATTTGACGTTGCTGTTGGATTCTTTGTCTGGTACGCCTCTTAGCAGCTTTGGCGAGGGCACCAGGAAGGACCTCTGCAGCTTCTTTCCGTCGCAGCAGAAGGCGTACACAGGGATGGAGACTGAGCCAGTGGCCGTCGTTCGCAGCGGCGGAGGAAGCGGCTCCTTTGTCCCTCCGTGCTGTTCGAGGTCCCTCCTGGCGCCCCTGCCGCGCCCGAGACCGAGGCCGCTCCCGCCGCGGTGCACGTAGCTGAAGGTGTGTGTTCTCGGCCTCATCTGCGGCCGGTCAGGGTCTCCACTCCCACCTGTCCCTCCTCCGCTGGCGACCGCCATTCCTCCCCCTCCTCCTGAGGACATGGAGTTCCTCCTGCCCCTTCGCTCCGCCGCCTCGCTGTTGTCGATGCTCTGGGTCCTCTTCCTAGACTTGAGGGCCCCGGCGGCCGCCAGTCCGGAAGCAGTCGTGGGGCGCATCTGGAATGGCCCTCCTCCGAATCCGAGCTCTCTTTCGTCGTCCGCTCGTATCATGACCTGCTGCATCGAAGGCATTGGCTCGGAAGTCACGCTGAAGCAGGGGTTGTCCTTGCTCTTCTCGCTGGCAGGCCTGAGCTCCTGGCAGGACGCTGGGATCAGCACGAAGGTGAAGCAGGTCCCGCCCCAGCTCTTCACATAACACTTCCACTTGATCGTCTTCTTCTGCCCCTTGCTGTTGTCTTCTCCCGTCGGCCGCGACGGAGAGTTGAGGAAAATCGCCGTCTCTCCGATGACCTCCGTCATCTGGCGGCTGTCCTCCGGGCTGAGAGGGAGTTCTCTGTCGTGTATCTTGGACAGCTCCGAATGGAATGCCTCCAGCAGTCGCTCGTTGGGCTTGTCGTTGTGGTCGTGGGAGGACATGGGCGGGAAGGAGAACTCCTGCACGAAGGAAGAGAAGACCAGCTCCGTTCGGTCGCTCCTCCTCAGCAGCCCAGTCAGGTCGAACCTGTACGGGACGCGCAGTACAGTTTGGATGCCGGAGTTGAACACGGTCTCCTCGCTTCCGCTCTGCTGCTGCCCCTCCGCCGCCTTCGCCTCCTCCTTCTCGCCCCTGCACGCCAGGCTGACGTTCTCCAGCGTGGAGAGCATCCTGATGGCCTCCCGGTCTGCTGCGAAGATGGCGCCCATCACCTCCTGGTACGACATCCCGGTGAAACCCAACTCGTCCTCACCCACCACCCGACCGTTCTGAGGCTCTGACCACAGCTCGGTGACGACGGAGGAGGCGGTGGGGGAGGGCGGCGCCTGCTTGAGAGTTTCCACGGTGCCCTGATCGTGCAAATTCTCGACGCTTGCCGCAGAGGAGGGCGCCTCGGACCCGCTGTCGACGTAGGGCGCCAGCAATGGCTGCTGGTTCGGCGGGAAGAGGAGGGACTGCATGAGCAGTGTCTGCTCGGCGGCGTCGGCCCCGTCTACCTCCCTTCCTACCACCCTCATCTGCTTGGCCATGCTCTGGGTGCCGTTGTGAGAGTAGACGAACATGAATCCGTCGACCAGCCTCCTGCGGATGATGAAGAGCAGGAGCCTCGGCAGGAAGCTTGAGGAGGCCGCCAGGGCGCCGTCGTCGTCCAGGTCCCAGATGCACCTCCGGCAGTCCAGGTAGCGAGACAGGGTTATGTAGGCCCCCGCCCCCGCCCTGAGGATTTCCATGGCCTCTTCCGGGGAGGGCCTCTCCTGCGGCGTCGGTCCGATTCTGGAGGTGATGGGGCTGAGGAGGTCCTCGAAGTCCACTGGGATGCGGTCGTACCTGCAAAGGACGAGAAGAAACAGATAATTATGTTCAATGCTCGAGTTCACTATTTCATGGAATCAACAAATGAAAAAGCAAGACTGTTCACTGTAGCCATTTGCTACTGCTACAGCCTATAGTGCAGCGGGCAAGCGGCAATTTTTTCTAGGATTGTAGGATATTCAACTTGCCCCTGGAGGGAATAATTATAGCACTGAGAGCAAACTTTGATTATTAATGTGATGGTTAAAAAAGTAGAACTTTTTTTCACAGGCAATTTGATTTCCCGAATTTGCCAATGTATTTTTGCGAGTATTCTTGAGCTTGCGAGTGAGGTGAAACAAGAATACTGCAAAAATTCATTAGGCAGGTGAGGGGAAAAAAAGTGCTTTTGTACCATCACATTTCTAATTCAACTTCATGGCTCAGCTTTTTCATGGAAATCTTGAGTTGAGTTGAGTATA
>JAAUXV010101245.1_pt1 | contig 12082 bp, 12 predicted proteins | sample 7278181 | NCBI WGS metagenome assembly JAAUXV01 (sample SAMN14350114, study PRJNA611818) | marine sediment metagenome | isolation source: surface marine sediment (2.1m) | place: French Polynesia: Moorea | collected 2018-08
AGTTGCTGTATTTTTCCTGGCGTTGGGGCTATCGGGTTTCGTACGGAACTCGGGCGGGAGGAAGTGACTAGATTTTGGGGGGCATTCCCGACCCCAACTAAATTGAAGAATGGGGGGGTGGGGACTGGGGAGTGACCGACATATGTACACGATCACAAACTTCATTTCCTTCCCCTTTTCCCGACCAATTTACGACGTAAAACGGAGGACTCCCTTAACTGTCAATAGCAGAGGACAGGAGCCATACTCGCTCGATATAGCGAGTGATTTGCTCCAGAAATACGGAGTCATGGACGAGTTCCTACGGATATCCCCTAAGAACACAGAAACAAGGACTGAACGACAATGGATGGATGGATAAGACGGAACAATGAGGACGACGAGGAAACCCTCAACAGACGAAAAAAGCTGACTCCAAGGCAGAGGAAGATCAGTCGAAAGTTTTATTGCACTTTTTATCTCCAGGCGTCCGGAGGAGGGCCCCTCAGGCTGGGCCTCCGCTCCAGCAGGAAGCGGGCTTCCTCCGGAGGGGGCGGGGAAGCCGACCTCAGTCGTCCTCCTTCTCCTTCGCCTCCTCCTCCGAGGTTCCCCAGTCTGCCAAGAGTGGGGTGTACCCTCTCCCTCTCCAGGCTGGAGCGCCGCCTCGGAGGAAGTCCCTCGGGAGAAAAGGGGCGGCCTTGATGGCGACGACGCCGGGAAACAGAGGAGGAGATGTTGCCGCCAACTGCCTACGGTAAGTGATGACAACGCAGCCGTGCTCAGAAATGAACGAGTGACTCGGTGCAAAATGCAAAAAAGGAAAAAAAATCGTAATATGCAGCAGGCATAAAAAACCAAAATGATTTCACGCTTCAACGAAAACAAAATACACTGTCCTAATCTACACAGCTTTTGAATAAGTTCCTTTTCGTCCTACCTCGTCTGACTGATCGTCCTCGTCCTCCTGAGCCCCGTTCTCCCCCGGGTACCTAGACTCCCCCTGGACCTCGTGCTGCTGCTGCTCGTCGGCAAAGTGGTGGGCGTCCCCGTTGGTGGGCGGCGGAGGCTGCTGCTCCGGGGCTCCGGCCTCCTGCGCCTCCGGCGAGGTGGCTGCTTCGTCATCGGGTTTCCCGCCTGGGCGGCCGGAGGCGCCGAAGAGCTTGTGGGCCTTGGCCTTGAGCTCCTTGGGGTGGGGCGTCTTTTGCCGGACGAAGTTGGTCTGAGGAAAAAAGAGGGCCGTCTTAACCGGCTCACACACATTCTTGAAATGGTTCATTCCTCGTACCTCTCTTTCCAGGTCGTCGTCGTCCTCTGGCGTCTCGAAGGTGATGGCGGACTGCCTGTTCCTGACGGGCACCTCGTCGTCGCCGTCTCTGACGCCGCCGTAGTCGTCGTACCCGGTGGAGGAGGCGAAGTCGCCGCCGAACCCGGAGTGCATGGACGGAAGACCTGAGCAATAGAAGCGAAAAGTCAATTTCAAGCCATCAAAAAATGAAAAAAGAGGAAACAGACTCCCCAACAGGAAAGAGATGCCGAAGAGATAAGTATGGGTACGGATTAGGGGCAAGACGAACAGCGATACGAGACTGACAGGGATGCCGAGTACCGTGAGATCCGCCTCCAAAGTCAGAGGGGCGGGGCAGGAGCGCGCCGGAATGGCGTCCCAATCCGAAAGAATGCACTGTGCCCAAGAAAGACCCTCTCAGAAAACAATTTCAAAGGTTCGATAGTAACAGTGCCAAAAGGTGTAAAGGAGTATCTACGCAAGGTGAGGGAAGAAAGTACTATGACGAGAAGTTCCAAACTTTACTCACCCATGTGCTCGTCGTTCTCGTGCTGGAACTCCAATTGCGGGAGGAGGAAGCAGGTGAGCACCTGCTCGCCCGTGTTCTCGTCGTAGTCCGTCTGGAAGTTGAGCATGGGCTTGGCCTGGTTCTCCGCCAGCCACAGCGCCTTCAGGTTCAGGTTGGTCAGGGTGAAGGGCAGGTGCGGCAGGCGGTTCCCGGACACGTCCAGGACGTGAAGCTCGGCGCATGTGCCGATCTCGTGCGGGAGGAAAGTCAGCAGGTTGTCACGCAGCGACAGGACGCCCAGGTTCACCAGGTTGCCCACCTGGGGCGGCAGGTACTCTAGGCGGTTGCGGTCGGCGTTGAAGTTGGTCAGTTGAACCAGGTTCCCGATCGACCCGGGGAGCTCCGAGAGATAGTTTTCAGTCAGGATGAGCTCCTGGAGGGACGTGCACCTGCCGATGTTTTCGTTCAGCACCGACAGCCTGTTCTGGTCCACCTTGAGGATGGATATCTTGGACAGGTTTCCGATGGACAGCGGCAGCCGCTCGACGCCGTTCTGGCTGAGGTGTAGGTCGGTGAGGCTGACCAGCCCCGCCACCTCCTCCGGGATGTCCTCCAGCTGGTTCTCAGACACGTCCAGCACTGTCAGCGCACCCAGCTGGCCGATCTCCGGCGGGAGGTGCTGAAGCTGGTTGTGGTCCAGCCACAGCTCCGTCAGGGAAGGCAGGCACCCGATGTAGGCCGGCTGCAGGGGAGAAAGGAAGGGAGGAAGTGAGCGACACGAGTCTCTAGGGAGTTTTTCCTTTTCTCGGTAGCTTACCAGTTCCTTTATCTCGTTATCTCCGAGGTCCAGCCTCTCTAGTTTCGTCAGCATTGGGAGAGTCTCCGGGAGACAGTGAATGAGGTTCTCTCGTAGTTCCAGGGAGGTCAGGTTTTCCAGACTGCATAAGAAATAAACTTGTGATACGATGTTCTAAAGATTGTGCTGCTATACTGTACCTTCCGAAGTCCTGGGGCAGATCCGTGAGAGACATATCGTTCAAGCCCAACACCGTCAAGTTCTTCAGGTGTGTTATCCCCTGGGGCAACCTAAAAAAAGCAAAAAAAAAGTTCCAGGGTAGTTTCCCTTTTTCACGAGAACTTCTTTAGCTTCGGGCTCTCACCTGGGAATCGGATTGGACGAGAAGTCTGCGACCTGAAGAGCCTGGCATCCCTTAATGTTCTCCGGAATATCCGGAATATCTAAAAGAAGGGATCAAAATGCGATAGTGTGAAATAGCGTGGTAATTTCGTTTCCCTAAATTAAAAAGGACATTATAGCAACAGAGGAGAATAGAAGTTCTCCTAATAGGAAATGAAAAACTTTAACTAAATACAGCCTACTGCCTCGGGGAATTATTTATTTTGATACAACGAGAAAAGAATCAAAGATTCATCGTTGCACGCGAGACATGAGAGGAGAGCAAGACTTTTCGAAAGCTTGGGAGAACTGAAGCGATATTTGGTCCCCGCTGCCAGCCGAATTTCGACTCCTCGTCGGGGCAATCCCATCTAATCCAACGGGAGCGGGAGAGAAGTGGGATGGCAAAGAGAAAGCCTATTTTCTTCCACGGCGGAGGATGGAGAGGGAAGGGAGGCGTCGTTAATAAGGCGGGCGGGAGGCAATGGGCCGTAAGGAATGCGTCGCCGCAGCCGTTCTTCACACAAGGAGCACCTTTCTTTCTTTCTTCCTCTTGCTCTTTCCCACATTTCATTAGCATACGTCCGTTCCTTTACACAGTCGTCGGTCGGTCTCTGCCGCCGCGGTCTGGCCCCAGGGAGCAAAAGCCTCCTTACATCTTACATTACGGTACGGGAATGGGAAAAGAGCAAGTATAAGGAGGGGGAGGGGGGAAGCGGGATGAACATGGCTTTCTCGATCCTGCCGCGGGCGGGCCTGCGCCCCGATGGGAATCTCTATCGGAAAACTCCTTTTTTTTCTGGGCTGCCTTTTCCTCCTGCGGCATGCATATCGGTTCCATCCCAAACCGAGGGGTAATTTCAATCATTGGGATTTTCCACTTGTACCACGAAGGAATACAAGCCTACATTTAGGACGGCGGATTGGCGGCAGTACAAAAGGTTTTTGAAACAGTTCGCACTTTTAGTTTCTTGACGGGGAAGCGCAGGTCGCAATCGTATGCTCAAATTTCGGCACACTTACGCACCTAAGCAAACGCAAACGATGTTTTTTTCTTACCGTTTCTGGACACGTCCAACTCTACGAGGTTCTCCAGGTTCTGAATGTCTGGCGGGAGGCGCATGATCTCGTTGTCGCTCAGGCCCAACTTGCGAAGGCGGTTCAGCCGGAAGAAGTTCTGCAACGGAGAGATAGGTCAGCATGGACAGGCAGGCTACAGGGTGGATGAGTCACTGCGTCACTCGATGCCGGGGCAAGCGGCAGACACGCCCGCGGAGGACACGCCACTCAAGGGGGGCATTTAGGGGCGGAAGGGCATCGGGCATCAAATAAACCTCGTTTCAAACGGCGTTCAAAAACCCATGCATTGCAAAATAGCATCTAGAAAATCTCGTCCGCGATCCTGCCGAGACAACATCCATGTGGTACTGTGTCCTCTGTGTCCCTCACCTTGGGCAGGTCCCGCAGGTGGTTTGCGTCCAGCAGGAGCTCCTCCAGCGACCTGGCGTAGCGCATGAGGTCCTCCGGGACGGTGGAGAGCGAGCAGTGGCGCTTGTCCACGTACTCCACCTGGCGGTTGCACCCCTTGAAGATGGGGATGCACTTGAACATGGCGGCGGCGGCGGAGGGGGCAGGTCACTCGGCGGGGACAACGGCCGGGTCACCGTCGCGGAGACCCGTCGGGTCGCGCCCGGAGTCCGGGTCTGGGCCCCTCTCCGGCGGGGGGCGTGCGAGGACGGGGTCGGGGTCTCGGGCCCGGTCGGCCGGGCATGCCTGCGTGGGCGCCGCGGGAGAGGTCGTGGCAAGGGATCCTAGAGTGTCCGGCGGCGGGGTGGAGGTGGTCCCAGATGCGGCTGGCGTGGCCCTGGTGGAGGTGGAGGTGGAGGTGCCCGTGCCTGTTGAATGTCGTCGTCTTGTTGGGCCAGCCTCCTTTTCGCTCTCGTTTCTCCTTTTCTTTTCCGTCAGCTTCCTTCTCTTCTTTTCTCTTTTCTCTCTCTCTTCTTTGGCAGCAGTGGGAGTGGGAGTGGGGACGGGGAGTGGCCGCGCCGCACAAAGCGGCCTCCTTGCCGCCACTTCCGCCGCACAAGCCGCCGCCTTTCCCGGCCGGCACCCTGGCGCGGCCGCCGCGACGCGATCGCCGCACAGCGCCGCGCCGCCGACAGGTAGCGAGGGGAGGGGGGGGATGGAAAGCAACGCCACCTGGCGTAGGATATAGGAAGGAATCCGACATCCTCGGAAAGTTCTTCTCATCTCAGGACAAAAACTTTAATGCGTTTAGACTTCTTCTGTCTCCTGCTTGAACAAGGAGCGCTACCATGAGAACAAAGACGCCGAAAGAGGTGGACGCGACTTTGGAAGGTAGACTTCATTTTCTTTGCGACGAGGAAGAAAAACTAATTATCGAGGGAAGGAATTCACCAAGAATCCAACGAATTGGATACAAATGGTACCTTCGGTCTTAATTAACTGCAGCTTGGGTATAATATTCAAAATCTGTGTCAACCCAAGGATAAGGCTTCAGTCGTTTTGACAGTCTGGGAACAAGGGTGAATCCCGCCACTGGTCTGTGAACTGTGATGTGAAGACTATTTCGCTTATAGAGAAGTATCGACAGAAGGGAAATAATGCTCATGCTGTACAGAAGGGAATGATCGACGCATGGAAACATATATCATTTTCAGTAGCTTGTTTATTGGTCGCCACTCTGGACCTGCCAGGAGACGACTTGAATGACAATTTTAGGTATTGGTAGACGACGCCTGAATGGAACCAAGCATGATCACAGAGTTAAATTACGCCTGGTAGTACTCGTGCTCGTCGTCGGAGGCGGGCTGGTAGGAGGGGCGGGGGGCGTAGGAGGGGCGGGGGGCGTAGTCCTCGTCGTAGCGGGCCTCTCCCTCGTAGGTGACCTCGGCGATGTATCCGGAGGAGGCGTCGTCGATGCGGTAGGTGACGTGCTGGGTGCGGCCGTCGGGGAGGAGGACGGAGTAGCCGCCGTTGGTCTGGTAGCCGTCGCGCTCCTCGTTGGCGTCGAACTCGAGGCCGGCGTAGTCGTCCCTCACCACGTAGCCATAGCTGTACTGGGCGTGCGCGTCGTACTCGGGCTCCTTGTAGCTGGGGCGGCTGTAGGACGGGGCGGGCTTGTAGGAGGGAGCGGGCTTGTAGGAGGGGGCGGGCTGGTAGGAGGGCTGGGGCTCGTAGGGGCGGTACTGGGAGTCGGCCTCGGAGTCCGCGGCGGCCTCGGGGGCGGAGTCGGCGGCGGCCTCGGAGTCGGCCTTGCGCACAAACCTGATGAGAGGGCGCCCGCCCCTGGCCCTATTGGGGTTGTAACGGTTGAAGGGGTTGGAGGCGGCGTTGGCCACAGCAGTCAGGGCGAGGAGGGCGACGAAGCACTGCAAAAGGAGAGAGGATAATTTTTTTCCATGGGGAATTGTTGTCAAAGTTGGAAGTGTTCTTTCCAAGTCGGTTTGATCCCAATTCTTACCTTCATTTTGGGAGGTGGGAGGAGGTGGGGGATTGGGATGGTTGTTGGTTGCTTTGGCTGATGTTGCCAGAAACTGATGCTTCCAACGACGGTTCCGTCCGCTTTTATACCAATCTAGAGTTTTCCTCGTCGTCCCTACAGTATAATACGGGAGGCCAGCAGCACGCCTTGCAAACGCGGCCCTACAAAAATCTCCGGATTGCACAGTTCTATTCTCCATTAAGCGTAAGCGGCGGTGTTGCATCCCCGATTCCTCCGCCGCCGGGCGGGCGGGCGGGCGGGCGCGGCGCCGATCGCCGTCGGCCGGCGAAAGAAACGAAGAAAACGGGTCCGGAAGGAAGTACCGGAAGGAAACAAATCTTCTTCCTGCCTTCCGGTCAGCGAGAGCTGCCCCACCCATCCTCCCACTCTTTGCATTATTGAGAGGAGACCGCTACAACACCCCCTTCGTTCCCACGCCCCCTCCCCCCGCGAACAACCGACCAACCACCTGTCCGTCCGCCCCCGCCGCTCCCTTGGCCGCCGTCACCCGCCGTTGCGTCTTGACACAACAGCGCGCGTACGCCTTCTTTTTGTGCGCTCGGCGGCGGCGGCAGGCCCATTCTTAGTACAGTTTTGGGGCGAGGGAGGAGAAACGCGTACTTCCTTCCTTCCGCTCCAATTTACCTTTTGGGGCGCTCTCAAAGGGAGGAAAACCAGTCCCCTCTTCTTCGTTGACGACGCGTACTTTCTGATGCCGCTCCTCCCCTTTCCGCCCGTTTCCTCCCCCCTCATTCACCACCGCCCCTGTTTCCGGTGTTGCGGCGTTTTTTGCCGCATCTGATCGGAATGTACCGTAAGCTCTTCCGTAGCGCCGCAGAAATAACGAGCGATGAAAGAAGAATTTCGGGGATTGTCTTGGGAGCTTAGAATCTTTTTGTCTGCTTTTGTTGATATAGTTTTCCTTGGTACTTCCGTTTGCACAGTCTTTGCGCTTATGTACGGCATAAGCAATTTGTGTACCACATGCAAACTGTACACCTTGCCTTTAAATGCACGGTGGACAAGGTACGCGTATGCACCTTTAGTTCATTTGTTATCTTTTCGTTTTTTGACCGATAAGGGTTTATTATGTTGACATTTAAGTACTCCCTATCACACGTTATAAATTTTACTAACATTATGTGCACGTGCACTTTACTGTACAAGCTTAAGTCCTGTTTTCAAGTGATGGTGAGAAAAAACATCTTTTGTACTGCAGTTTGCAGTCAGTTTTTGCTTTCCTGACATCCATTCGCAGAAAAAAGGAAGCAACAAAGCACTAGTCGAGCTACACCAAGCTCTAATCTAAGCTCAGCTAATGCATCTTTTGACGGAGGCAATTCGTGCATCGCGTTTAACTTTCTGCCTGAATTTTATCGCGTATCGAGAATGTACAGTTGTACAAAACAGTTTCGCCACAGACCCGATTCCCGAAACATTATCTTGCCTCAAAGGTGAAAAAAATGACGATACGACATATCACATGCATCGCATGTCCAAGAATGAATCTTAGACCAAAGAGATCACGGTTCCTCCACGACGACGTTCAAAACATTGTCCTCGGAGATGTCGTTGCTGCTGCTGCTGCTACTCATGTCTTTCTTGGTGGTTTGGCTGCCATCGCCGTCTCCGTCCACGAATCCCTCATCCTTGACTTCCGATCCCAACTCCTCGTCGTCGTCCTCGATGCGGTACTTGTCACAGCAACTGCACCTGCCAACTTGCCTGAGAAGAGAATGGTTTCGAATTCCCAACCAATGCATTTTTTCGGTAATTTGTGAATAGAGGAAAATACCTGTCCCAGTATCCGAGCGAGTGCAGCGGCTTGGGCAGCCACTCCCAGTCGCGCAGCACCCTGGGCAGCTTGTCCTTCAAATAGGGCTTGGCCTGGGCGAAGTTGACGGCGACGACGAAGACGAGGATGGCGGCGAGCGGCGTCATGACGCAGGCGAAGACGATTGTGTCGAGCGATAGCGCCATCACCGTCACTGGAACCACCACGAACATGACGATGAGGTAGGCGATGGCGAACCACCGGTACTTGGCCGTTGTGCGCCCAAGCAACTTGCACATTGGAATCGGAATTCTGGGAATAAAAAAATTTAAATTGAAGAAAATGGAAGTTTCATTCAACTTCTTTGCGAACCTCATGAACTTGATTGGGTAGAACATGGCTATCCCGAAGAGGTTGAAAAACAGGTGGACGAAGGCGATGGTCAGCGCGTCCTCTAGGTTCTGCTGCGTCCCCGTGGTGGCCAGGGCGGAGAGCATGCCGGTGGTGGTGGTGCCAATGTTGGAGCCCAAGAAGAGCGGGTAGACCGTCTCCACCTCGAGGAGGCCGATGCCCACCAGCGGGGTAAGGGTGGAGGTGAAGACGGAGCTGGACTGCACGCAGAAGGTGAGGCCGGCGCCGATCAGGATCAGCACGTAGCCCCAGAGGTAGTTGGCGACGCTCCACTTGAACGTTGGGTTGAGGAACTTCTTGACCGTCACGGCGATGGCTCCTAAATTCCATATCATTACACTGTCAGCAAGGCAAAAACAAAATTGTTTTCTAACTTCTCACCTTTCAGGAGAGAGTTTAGGAGCTTGACCATGAGTATGAGGCACCCGCAGAGCATGACGAGGGAGACGACGGCGAGGATGGTGCCGACGATCCAGTCCTCCCACTCGAAGAGGTTGAAGAAGTAGTTGCACTTGTCCGGGGAATCGAACTCTGGGCAATGGCGCTGCTGCAGCTCGCAGTTGTGGCAGTTGCCGATGGCCCACTCGTCCAGAACGGTGCTGTTGATCTGTGTGGCGAAGAGATGGGAATAGATGAGACAAAAAATTAAGCAATTGTAAACGCAATTAACTGGCAGATGACATACCTGGACGATCAGGTCTACGAATGGCTCCGTCACCACCTTGATGATGTCCACCTCTCCCGATCCGCCGCCCGTCAGTCCGTGGGAGATGTCGGTGCAGATGGTGTTGAGGAAGCCTGTGGCAACCTGAGGAGATAAGGACAACAATCTTAGTGCACAATTTTGTTGCTGAGGAGCTTCTTTTAAAATTTCACCTCTATGCTGAGCATGACAATGACCGTGCACCAGTTGAACATGTCGTGGACGGTGGCGGCGGAGAAGGCGCGGCGGAACTCGTTGCGGTTGGAGATCTTGATCGGAGATAGTAACTACATTGGGACGACAAGAACGATGGAAAATAGAAAATGTGTTTTCACCTGAGTCAGAGAGACTATGGTGTTGGTGACTGAGGTACCGATGTTGGAGCCCATGATTATGGGGACAGCCTCCTCGGTGTCAATGACTGGGACAAACAAACATTAGCATTTTTCGTTGCAATATTGAGTAGTAGTCCGCCGCCGCAATCTTTTCTCACTTCCGGCCCCCACTATGGATATGACGATGGAGGTGAAGGTCGAGCTGCTCTGCACGGCGACGGTGCCGAGGATGCCGATCATGAGGCCGACCATAGGGTTGGACAGGAACTCGCTGTCGCCAAGGAGGTCGGCTAAGGGGGAATTGGCAGAGGAGAGACGTAAGTTCCCAAAAAGGTTTTCAAACATTAACAGTGATTGTAATTACTTGTCCCTTCTCCCGTCACCAGCCGAAAGGATATGGATAGCATCTCCAGGGAGCAGATGAAGAGGTAGAGGAGGCACAGCACCGTGACCAGCTTGAGGACCACCACCAGACGGAACTTGGTCTTCTCCTCCATGGCAGAGGGTCGAGAGAAGCCTCAGTTGCGTCTTATTAAAAAAATGCTCCCTTAATTCCCCCGACTAAGCTTTGTGCGATTCACCGGCGAGCTCTTTTATATCGGGCGATATTTTGTCGTACACAGGTAGTTGCGCGCCCCTTATTTAGTGATTAGCATAATATTCCTGCTAATTTCTAGCCCGAGTCAAGTTATTGTTAAAAAATGTTTTTACTTTTCCTTTATATTTTTTTTCCAATTGATACTGAACGTAACGCCAGGAGTGAAACAGCATTCACATCCTTAAGACCCATTATTTTAAAAAGTTTGTCTTGAGCCCAATAAAGCTAAAGTGCACACGCGTAGCTCACTGAAGTTTTCACGCCGTTTTCACGCCCGTGCTTGGGGTATCCGGCATGCAATCAGCGTACGTCAGGACTGTTTTGCGGCCCTCGTGGAATACGCATGTCGCGCAATCAATCGAACAGAGCACTTCATGGTAATTTATGAAGGAGGAACGCCGACACGTGAGGCAAACTTATTACCTCCGGCGAAGCCGTCAGGTCCTGTAGAACTGTGGAAGTTGTTCTTGTTGTGGGGGGGACCAGTTTGATATCATCATTTCTAGCCAGTCCTCCCCAGCAAAATTCTCTGTGGGGTGGGAACCGTTGCCAGTAGCTCCCTCCCAACTTCCCATTCTCTTCCCATTCATAATTGTCTTCGGGGTGGGATCCATTGCATTCTCTTGTCGAATTGCTCTTCATAAATGGCCGGATCCCTCTGAGCATTTTCCCCCATCTTTACCATCTTGTCAATGCCGCACGTCTTTGAACAAAGTATGTTCTTGTTTTCAAAGGAAGGGTATCCGCATTTTGACATTCTGAAGACGGCCGTGATTCTTGGGGAAACTACTGTCCCCCACGGACGGCCCATTTAGGAAAAAGTCTGCCCCTATTTAAAAGATACATCTCTTCTGCAGTCGGAGAATATATGAGGGATCATTGTCTTACGTTTATATTCCCTCCCTCCTCGATCCCCTTTCCTCTTTATTCCTTCGCTCCATTACCACTGCAAAATCGCGGCGTTTCAGCCATTCAGTGGAGGAGCAGCCTATAAAGTTCTTCCAGACCACGACGGGGCGAGCAGGAGACGATGGAAAAAGTTTCTGTCCTTTATCCACCCCCGGTCCTGCCCATAAAGCCAAAAGGCCCAAAAGGGAATTCCTCTCCCGCCGATCCATTCCCTCGGTGTGCCCACCCTGTCCGACTCAGGTTTGCCCGCCGCCGCTACAAATAGTCCAAAAGGGGGTGGGATAGAAACTTCCCCCGTCCACACAGGCCGGGGATGGGGGGGGGATGTTCCTGCAACTCCTACTACTACTTTCGGGGACCGATCGACAGAGTCAGTTGATCTAATTTTAGCATCGAGCGGCCTTCTCATTCAGGGGTATTGTACTTGTTCCTCTGCAATGTGCATATGTTCAGGTGCGCAAATCCAAGTCATATGGATCCATATGCAAGGAAGTGACGGTCATATGCGAGGGCGTCTCTTCCGCTGCACTGCCGCCGAACATATCGCCTATTATCCCTTTTTCTTTGCTTCCGTGCTACTTCCGTTATCCCGAAGTGGAAGCAACGGCACTTCCTGCATACTGCCCGTTAAAAAAGTCCTTCCTTCTTCCGTTTCCCGTTAGTGCTTCCGCTATACTTCCTTCCGCTGTGATCTTATTTTTTCGCGAAGGGGGGAAACAGTACGCGGAGGAGGAGAAAAAATAAGGGAAGAGAACCGGTTTGGTCTCCCTTCGCGGGAGAAGAATGGATAAGGAGGAGAAGGGGGTGGTTTGCCGCACCCCTTTCGTATACCCGCGCGAGGCGGAGTCAAGAGGTGAATCGAGCAAATGCTATGGTTATGTCCATACGTGGGCAAGGG